>Ga0080064_1001350_pt1 | contig 50355 bp, 39 predicted proteins | sample Subgrocontami54m_FD_69260 | JGI IMG/M metagenome (GOLD analysis project Ga0080064, IMG submission 69260) | Subsurface groundwater microbial communities from S. Glens Falls, New York, USA - GMW46 contaminated, 5.4 m (SPADES assembly) (version 2) ...
CCCGGCCCCCTCTCCCACGAGGGGAGAGGGGGGCGCCGACGGAGACCGTGCGGCGAACCCCTTCGCAACGAAGCGCGCCGGGAGACGAGCGGCCGCAACATGCGGCCACGCGGGCTGAAAAGCCCGCGCTACGGATGGCGCGCCGTTCCCCGCTCCGCTGCTATCCAGGCTCCGCACTCTAATTTCCAGCATCGGGCACCTAATATCCCAGCGAGCCGCGCGGCGCTTCTTCGGCGCGCTCTTCGGCCAGCTCGATGGCGCGCATCGTCGCGCGCGCCTTGTTGTGGGACTCCATGAACTCCTCTTCGGGCGTGCTGTCGAAGACGACGCCTCCCGCGGCCTGCACGTACGCGACGCCCGGCTTCATCCATATGGTGCGGATGGCGAGCGCGGTGTCGCAATTGCCCGACATGTCGAAGTAGCCGATGCAGCCGCCGTAGCCGCCGCGCCGCTCGCCTTCAAGCTCGGCGATGATCTCCATCGTGCGGATCTTCGGCGCGCCGGTGACGGTGCCGTGCGGGAAGTAGGCGCGGATCGCGTCGTACGTCGTGACATCCGGGCAGAGCTTTCCGACGACGTGCGACACCATGTGCATGACGTGCGAGTAGCGCTCGATGGCCATCAGCGAGGTGACCCGCACGCTGCCGGCCTCGCAGACGCGCCCGAGGTCGTTGCGGGCGAGGTCGACGAGCATGATGTGCTCGGCGCGCTCCTTCTCCGAGCCCTGTAGCTCGTCGGCCATGCGCTGCTCGTCGCCGGCGTCGCGGCCGCGGCGCCGCGTGCCGGCGATGGGGTGCGTCTCGATGACGCCGTCCTCGATGCGGACGAGCATCTCCGGCGACGCGCCGACGACGTGCACGTCGCCAAGCTCGAGGTAGTACATATACGGCGACGGGTTGACGGTTCGGAGCGCGCGGTAGACCTCGAACGGGTGCGCGGCCGTCTCGCGCGTGAAGCGCTGCGACACCTGTATCTGGTAGGTGTCGCCGCGGACGATGTACTCCTTCGCCTTCTCCACCTTGCGCATGAACTCCTCCTTCGTGTTGTTGGACACGAAGGAGCGCGCGACGCCCGCGTCGATGCTGACGTTCTCGTACGGCAGGCGTGCGAGCGGCTGGGCGAGGCGCTGCACCAGTTCCTCGATCTTCCACGTCGCCTGCCGGTACGAGGCGTCGATGTCGCCATCGAGCCGCGCGTGGCTCACGACCTTGATCTTGTGCTGGAGGTGATCGAAAACGAGCAACGTATCGGTGAAGAGAAAGATCGCCTCGGGCAGGCCCTGCGGGTCGGCGTCGGGCACCGGCAACTTCTCGTAGTAGCGGGCGCACTCGTACGCCATGTAGCCGACGGCGCCACCGTGGAAGCGCGGTAGCCCTTCGACCGGCACCGGCTTGAAGCGCCGCAACTCGTCCTCGATTTGCACCAGCGGGTCGCCGGGCGTCTCGTTTGCGGCGGCGCTCGCGCCTGTGCGCAGCACGCGGTAGGGCTCGGTGCCGATGAAGCTGTAGCGGGCCAGCCGCTCGCCGCCCTCCACCGACTCCAGCAGGAACGAGTGGCTGCCCCGCGCGACCTTGAGGTAGGCGGACACCGGCGTCTCCAGGTCCGCGACGACCTCGCGGTACACGGGCACGATGTTGCCCTGCCCGGCCATGCTGCGCACCTGTTCGAGCGTGGGGTAGTACGTCGTCATGCTGCGCCCGCCTCGGCGTCGCACGCCGGAGATCCCGGGTCGCCGTCGCGGCCTCCCGCTGATAGCCGACAGCTGACAGCTGACAGATTCCTCACAGCGTCATCCCGCGGTCGATGTAGTCGAGGCGCAGCGCCTTGCGGACCGCGGTCATCGTCTCCTCTGCGGCGGCGCGTCCGGCCTTGCTCCCCTTCGCCAGCGCGTCACGGACAAGGTCCGGATGCGACTGGAAGTGGGCGCGACGCTCGCGGATCGGGTCGAGCAGGTTGTTGAGGGCGACGACCAGCTTCTTCTTGACCTCGACATCGCCCACGGCGCCACGCACGTAGCGCTCCTTCAGGTCGTTGACCTCATCGACGTCCGGGTTGAAGGCGTCGTGGTACATGAAGACCGGGTTGCCTTCGACGTGGCCTGGGTCGGTGGCGCGCAGGCGCGTCGGGTCGGTGTACATGCTCATCACCTTCTGGCGCACGGTCTCGGCGTCGTCCTTGAGGTAGATGGCGTTGTTCAGCGACTTGCTCATCTTCGCCTGCCCGTCCGTGCCGACCAGGCGCGGCACGCGGCCGACAAGCGCCTCCGGCTCCGGGAACACGTCGCCGAAATCGCGGTTGAACTTGCGCGCGACCTCGCGCGTCATCTCGATGTGCGGCAACTGGTCGTCGCCGACGGGCACCAGGTGCGCGCGCGGCATGAGGATGTTGGCGACCTGCATCACCGGGTAGATGAAGAAGCCGACGGGCACGCCCTTCTTGCCCATATCGAGGTCTTCCATCTCGGCCTTGAGCGTCGGGTTGCGCTGCAGGCGGCCAAGCGGGATGAACCACGACAGCAGCACGGACAGCTCCGTGTGCTGGGGTACCTGGCTCTCGATGACGAAGTGGCTGCCCTCCGGGTCGAGGCCGATCGCGAGCCAGTCGAGCGTCACCTCCCACACCGAGTCGCGGACGCGATCGATGTCATCGGCGTAGTCGGACACCTGGTAGTCGGCGATGAGGAAGAAGCACTCGTACTCCGTCTGCAGCCGCAGCCAGTTCTCGAGCGCGCCCGCATAGTGCCCCAGGTGCAACGCCCCGGTCGGCCTGATGCCGGTGAGGATGCGCTTGCGGGCGGCGGTCATCGCTGCCCTCCGCGCGAGAACAGAGAGCAGAGAGCAGAGAGCAGAGAGCTCACACGGGCGCTCCTGTCGTTATGCAGATCAGTCAAAGGTGTACTCCGCCCGCTCATCGCGCAGGGATCGATCCGTGCGCGTCAGCTTGTCGAGTTGGATCATCTTCGCGGAGAGCAGACTCATGATCTCTTCGCAAGTGCCGGCGAGCCGTACCTCAACCTCGGTACTCATGTAGCCGGCCCTTCGTAGCACATCGAGCCAACTGATCGTCTCGGTCGTTGAGCCTCGCGCAATCGACAGGTGATTCCTGTATGCGCCCGAGCTGTAGCGGCCATGTCCCTCGGCGATGTTGGCGCCGATCGCGCTGGCCGATCGCACGACCTGCTGCGCTAAGATCGAAGCGACGCGGTCATTTGGGAGTTCTTTCACCGCACCAAGTATTTCGAGCAAGAGATCCTGGGCTTTCTGCCAGCTCAACAGGTTCTTGAAGCTGTAATCTCGCCCTCTTGGCGTCGCTTCCTGACTTGGCGCGTCGTCTCGATCCACGTCAGCTCTGCTCTCTGCTCTCTGCTCTCTGCTCTTGCCGGTCATAAGACCGGCACGGCCTTCATTGCTTCCGCCACCTTCTCCGCCGGGTAGGCGAAGTCCTGGAGCTTGCCGGCGAGGTAGTTGTCGTAGGCGGTCATGTCGAAGTAGCCGTGGCCGCTCAGGTTGAACAGGATCACCTTCGCCTCGCCGGACTGCTTGCACGCGAGCGCCTCGTCGATAGCGGCGCGGATGGCGTGCGCACTCTCGGGCGCCGGCACGATCGCCTCGCTGCGGGCGAACTGCAGCGCGGCCTCGAACACGGGATTCTGGTGGTACGCGCGCGCCTCCATCAGTCCCTGGTCGTACAGCTCGCAGACCAGCGTGCTCATGCCGTGGTATCGCAGGCCGCCGGCGTGGATGCCCTCCGGGATGAAGGTGTGGCCGAGCGTGTACATCTTGGCGAGCGGCGTCATGCCGGCCGTGTCGCCGAAGTCGTAGCGATATTCGCCCTTCGTCAGCGACGGGCACGCCTCGGGCTCGGCGGCGATGAACTTCGTGTTCTTCTTGCCCGTGAGCTTCTCGCGCATGAACGGGAACGCGATGCCGGCGTAGTTCGATCCGCCGCCCGCGCAGCCGATGACGATATCCGGGTACTCGCCCGCCATCTCCATCTGCTTCAGCGCCTCCTGGCCGATGACCGTCTGGTGCATCAGCACGTGGTTGAGCACGCTGCCCAGCGAGTACTTCGTGTCGTCGCGCTGCACCGCGTCCTCAACGGCCTCGCTGATGGCGATGCCGAGGCTGCCGGGGTTGTCCGGCGTGGCTTCGAGGATCGCGCGGCCGGCGGCGGTGTCCTTGCTCGGGCTGGCGACCACGTCGGCGCCATAGAGCTGCATCATCGAGCGGCGGTACGGCTTCTGCTGGTAGGAAACCTTCACCATGTAGATCTTCAGCTCCATGCCGAAGAAGTTGCAGGCCATGGCGAGGGCGGTGCCCCACTGGCCGGCGCCAGTCTCCGTCGTGATGCGCTTCACGCCCTGCTGCTTGTTGTAGTACGCCTGCGCGACCGCGGTATTCGGCTTGTGCGAGCCGACCGGCGACGCGCCCTCGTACTTGAAGTAGATGTGGGCCGGCGTGTCGAGCGCCCTTTCGAGGCGGCGCGCGCGGATCAGCGGCGTCGGCCTCCACAGCTTGTAGACCTCGCGCACTTCATCCGGGATCTCGATGAAGCGCTCGGCCGAGACCTCCTGCTTGATCAGCTCCATGGGGAACAACGGCGCGAGGTCGGCGGGGCCGATGGGCTCGTGCGTGCCGGGGTGCAGCGCCGGCGGCGGCGGCGTCTTCAGGTCCGCCTGGATGTTGTACCAGTGCGTCGGCATGTCGGATTCGCTGAGGTTGAACTTGGTGATGTCCGTATTCATGTGCATCCCTCCTGAGAACCTAGAACCTAGAACCTAGAACCTAATTGTCTTGAAAGGCCTCATCGTTCGTGATGTATGCTGCTCGCTCCTCTCGCAGAGAGCGGGGCTGCAATTTCTCCAGTTCGCGTATCTTCGCGGTGAGCATGGCAATCAACTCCATGCACACATCGTGCAGCGGTTGCTCTTGCTCGGCGGAGATGTGGCCGCTTCTCCGCAGCAGGTCCAGCCAGCCGTCTGTCTCACACGCCGAGCCCTTCGCGATGGAAAGATGGTACGCGTGCGCTCGCGGCGTGAATCGCCCGTGCCCTTCGGCAACGTTTGCGGCGATCGACGACGACGATCGCACGATCTGGCGCACGAGAGCGTCGGCGATATTGGCGCGCGGGAGGGCGGACGTCAGCTTGATAACGTCCAACGTCAGCTCCTGCGCCTTCTGCCACAGGATCAGCTTGCGGAAGCTGTACTCGTTTCCCAACACCATTCTCGCTTGCTAGACGACTTGGTTCTAGGTTCTTGGTTCTTCGGCAAACAAAAAAACCCTCGACCCATTCGAGGGGCGAGAGTTGATCGCGGTACCACCCTGCGTTACCCGCGGACGCGGGCATCTCAGTCCGCACGCTCGCCGTGGCGAGGATGCGGTGGGCCGTGGTAACGGTGCCCATCCCGTCGGAGACTACTGCCTCGCCGTAGCGAGGGTTCGGTCCGAGGCTCCCAGGTCCATTCGGTACGCCGCGTGGCCGCCGGCTTTCACCTGACCCGGCTCTCTTGTCGGCCCGCCTGCCGTACGTACTAGCCCTGATCGTCGCCGATCAATGTAGAAGTGAAGCCAGAGTAGCCCCGCCGGAGCGAAGCTGTCAAGCGCGGCGTGTTGACGTTCGGGCACGGCGGCACCGGTTAGCTCCGGTTCGCCAGCCCGTCGAGCCGCCGCTACTCCGGCGCCGCATCCTCCCGCAGGAAGCGCAGGGTGACGATCTCGTTCGTGCGGGCGGTGATGGCGACGCCATCGCGCAGGCGCGGGATGCCGGCGATGTGCTCTTCGTTCAGGTTCGTCATCGTCACGTCGCCCGTCACGGGCTTGAGGTTGACGACGGTGTCGGCTTCGCTGTTCAGCGTGTTGTAGACACGGACGATGACGCCATCGGCGTCCTCGGCGCGCTTGATGCCGCTGACCTGGAACGCGGGCGATTCGACGTTCAGCAGCTGGCCGCGCGCGCCCAGGTGGCCCAGACCGTGCCGGTTCCATCGCGCGCGCATGGGGCGCAACGCCTGCACCGCGAGGACGTGCGCGCCGGCGGCGGCCCAGTCACCCGCGTGGGGGATGATGCTGTAGTCAAGCACGTTGCGGCCGTGCAACTGCGCGCCGGGCGTGCGCAGCTGCGGCCCCGCGCCGCCGCGCCGCGACGAGATGTCGCTGCGCGAGAGCCAGCCGACGCAGCGCAGCAGCGTCAGCGCGATCGTGGCGCCGGACGGGCCGTCGAGCACCTCGTACTCAGGCAGACCGCTGTTGCCGATGGTCAGGCCGAACGCGCCGTCATCGACGCTGACGAACGCCTTCTGCGGGTAGGTGCCCATGGGCTCTTCCATCCACGTCGCCGGGTCCCATTGCGGCAGCGCGATCGGCCGCTCGACGACGCCGAAGTGCTGGTCGGCCTTCGAGACATCGGTGCGGAGGCCGGACGGGAAGTGCGCGCGCAGGCGGTGGTCCTCGGCGGCGTTGAAGACGACGGTGCGCACGTCGGCGCGCGGCACGCCGTCGGTCAGCGTGACGGTGGTGACGATGCGCTCGTCGGCCGTGGCGGCGCTGCGCGACATGCGGTCGGCCGCGAGACCCGCCGGCAGGCGGTACGTCATCTCGATGACGAGCGAGCGCACGCCGGCGCCGGTCTCGATGCGGATGCGCGGCGGCGCGGCCGGCCGGTCGACGACCGTCTCCGTCTCCGGCACGCAGTAGTTGTACTCGTCGCCCTTGTCGCCGCCATCGACGAAGCGGTTGAGCCCGGCGTACGTGCGGCCGCTGCGCTTGTCGTGGACGGTGAGCGTGCCGTCATCGGCGCTCGCTTCGACCGTGAGATATTCGTTCTCGATCGTGCGGCCGGACGCGGCGACTAGCGCGGTCTGCGCGCCTTCCGCGACTTCGAGCCGGTAGATGTGATAGCCGTAGCCGGGCACGTCCGCGGCGACGAAGCCGATCTCGGCGCGCTGGCGATCGAAGCCGGCGGGCGCCCCCTCCGGCACGACGATGTGCGCGGTCTCGCCGACCTGCCGCGCTTCGACGCGCTCGCCGTTCGGCGCGACGACGGCGACGACGGGACGGTCGTCGCTCCACGGGACCGTCGCGGTGACGTAGCCGGTCGCGGGCTGCGGTGTCGGGTTGAAGACGGCGATCGTGCCCATCGGCTCATCGGGGCCGAGCGCGCCGAGGGTGCGGAGCGACTGGCGCACGATCTCCTCGCCGATCTCCTTCACCCATTCGTAGCGCTGGCGCATCTCCTCGTGCACGGCGTCGACCGAGCAGCCGCAGATCGAGTCGTGCGGCTGGTTTTCGAGCAGGTGCCGCCACGCGCGGTCGATCAGCGCCGAGATCGACGCCTCGGACGTGGGGAACGGCATGTGGGCGGTCGTCGGCGGCAGCGGCTCGTGCCACTCGGGGCCGGCCTGTTTCTTGGCGATGTCCGCCCACGTCGCGAACGGCTCCGCCCAGTGCGTCAGCAGGTCCTCACACAACTGGTTCTGCTGCTTTATCCACATGCGCGCCGAGAGCACGCCGGGCAGCAGGTGCGCGCGCTGGCCGCTGCGGAACTCGCCGGTGTGCACGGGCCACTCCTGAACGCGGTCGCCGATGTGCCGCCGCACCTTGTCGAACACCTCCGGCAGCGAGCTGTGCTCCAGGACGGCGCCTTCGATCTCCATGTTGGCGGCGCGGAGCATCGACGACAGTTCCGGCTGCGGCGGCAGGTGGTCGCTGCCGTTCATGACGAGCACGTACGGCGTAGTGGCGAGCGGCTCCAGGTCGTCGCGGATGGCCTGGATGCGGCCGAGTAGCGCGCGCGTGTTCTGGGGCAGCGTCGCGCCGGAGCCGTAGCCCTTCGGCTTGTGGATGGTGAGCACCTCGCTGCCGTCCGGCGAGCGCCAGAAGAACTCCGTCGTCTGGAGCGAGTCATCGGCGCCGCGCCACATCGTCGCGTACTCGATGCCGAAGCCGCGCAGGATCGCCGGCATGTGGGCGATCTGGCCGAAGGGGTCGGGGATGTAGCCCACCTTCATGACCGCACCGAACAGCTTCGCCACGCGGTGGCCGCGCAGGAAGTTGCGGACGAGCGCCTCGCCGCCGGGCAGCGCTTCGTCCGGGATGATGTACCAGGGGCCGATCAGCAGCTTGCCCTGCTGCACGACGCGCTCGATGTCGTCGAAGCGGTCGGGCCGCACCTCCAGGTAGTCCTCAAGCGGGATGGTGTGGCCATCGAGCATGAAGTGCTTGTACTCGGGGTCGCTGTCGAAGATGTCGAGCAGCATGTCCATCAGCCCGACGAGGCGGATGCGGAAGGACTGATACGGGAGGTACCACTCACGATCCCAGTGGGTGTGGGAGATCACCATCAGCTGGCGCTTGTCTTTGGACGTCCGGTTGAAGAGGGGCATGGGGTGGACCTCCATATAGGCGCGCCTGGGTAGCAACGACGAGCCAAGCATAGTCGGGCCGAGCCAGAACAGACAACAGACCGGGGCACCAGCAGACAACAGACAACAGATGGCCAGTCCGCATTTCTGTTGTCTGTTCTCTGCTGTCTGTTCTGGCCCGAAGGGCCCCTACTCGTATCGGACGAGGGAGTGGACGTGGTAGGCGGCCAGTTCGTCGCGGCCGCCAAGGGGGGCGAGCTCAAGCAAGAAAAGGGCGCTGTCGACTGTGGCGCCGAGCAGCTCGATGAGCTTGGCGGCGGCGTGGGCGCTGCCGCCGGTCGCCAGCAGGTCATCGACGATGATGGCGCGTTCGCCTCGCGCCAGCGCATCGGCGTGGATATCGAGCTGGCTGTTGCCGTACTCCAGCGAGTACTCGACGCTCATGTGGGCGGCGGGGAGCTTGCCCGGCTTGCGCACCGGCACGAACGGCAGCGCCAGCCGCTGCGCCAGCGGCGCGCCGAAGAGGAAGCCGCGCGATTCGATGCCGACGATGGCATCGGCCGAGCGGGAGCGCACGTAGCCGGCCATCTGGTCGAGCGCGGCGTTGAACGCGGCAGGGTCGCGCAGCAGCGGCGTGATGTCGCGGAACAGGATGCCGGGCTGCGGGAAGTCGGGTATGTCGCGGATGTACGGCTTGATGTCGAGCACGGGGGAAGCATACGGCCGCCTGCGGCGGCAGAACAGAGAGCAGCGAGCAGAGAACAGACCGCAACAAGGAGAGAGTTCAGCATCGGAGGGGTCCCTCACCCCCGCGGATGAAAAGGGGACCCGGGTAGGCGGTGGTAGGTAGCGGGTAGGCGGTGGTTGGTAGGGGCACGGTGCGCCGTGCCCCTACCGCTGGTGCGCTGCCGCAAATCTGTTCTTCAGGGAAGACAGAGACCCGACGGCCAGCATCAAGCCGACACGCGGCGCGACCTGGCCGATTGTCAGATTCGACACGAGGGGGTTGTAAGAAGTACGGAGGTCGCTGGTCTAACTCCTGAAATCGGCAAGCAGGCATCAGCAGGAGGAAGACCAGTGGAAGCCAACGGGATCAGCCTTTTCGACCAGGAGCCCGGCCAGAAGAAGGATCGGACGAAGTTGCTGCTCGGCGCGGCAGCGGCATTCGGCGTCGTGGCGGCGCTCAGCACGGGGTTCGTGCTCGGCGGACGCGGCGGCAACACGGGGGGCGTCGGCGGCGCCACGAGGGAGCCGGAGCGCGCGGCCCACGTCAGCCCGACGGCGAACGCCGGCCTCGGCGTCATCGTGGAGCATGGGTCCGTCGGCGGTAGCACCGTCGGCGACACGACCGGCGGCGACACAGCGAGCGGCGGACCATCGTCCGGCGGCACGACCGCGCCGACAAGCACGCCGGAGCCTCCGGCCGCCACGAGCACCGCGGTGCCATCGACCGCGACGAGCACGTCAACCGCCACGGCGACGGCCACAGCCATCGTGCCGACGCCGACCAGCACGCCGGTGCTGCCCGCACCGCCGCTGCCGCCGTCGCCACCCTGCCCCTGGTGCCCCGGCGGCCCCATCCTGCCGATCGACCCGGGCATTTTCCTGCACCTGGACCTCACGGCGCCGGCGCTGCTCAGCGCGAGCTGGCAGGACTGCCCCATCGGCCAGGTCGTTGCGTTCACCGTGGACGAGCACGCGGACATGTGGGTGACCTATACCGACGCTTTCGGTCCCTCGGAGACGGGCCACCAGTCCGGCACGAGCGCGTACTTCGTCATCAGCGGGTTCGGCACCTGGTTCGTCACCGACGTGGTCATCCACGCCAAGGACGACGCGGGCAACGAGATCATGGCGAGCCCGCTGCTGGCGCCGTGCCTGGAGATCGGCCTCTGATATCAGGAGCCAGCATCACAACACGAGGGGTGCACGCGGTGCACCTCTCCTGTTTGTCTACGCCGGAGTCTCTTCTTCCCCCGGCACCAGGCACGACGTGAAGGTGATCGCGTAGAGCGCGACGCCGTCGGACGCTGTGGTCAGCGTCAGTTCGTGGCGATCGATGTCGCGATTGTTCACGAGCCGGTACATGCGCGGCTGGTCGACGGTGAGCACCGCCGCACCGCCACCGGCCGCTACGTCGGGGCCGGCGTCTTCGGCTGGCAGCGGCGCGCCGTCCTGCGTCACGGCAATCGTGGCGCTGCCACCGTACGTCGGCGGGTGGATGACGAGATTCACTTCCTTCGCCATGTAGGGCACCGTGAGGCGGCTCTGGCCCGTCGCGCCCGCCGGCCGTGCGAGGTACTCGCCGGCGAGCAGCCAGTCCCCTTCGAGATAGGCGTGCGCATCGATGTGCTTGCCGGGGTCGCGATAGGTGGCCGGACGGTCGGGCTCGATGCCCGCAGCGTTGCCGATGCTGCCGCGCTGGTAGCCGAGATACATCTCCGGCGTCACGCGGTAGCAGACCGCGCCGGGCTTGTCCTCCTCGCGGAGCGGATCCATCAGGCCGGGCAGCAGGATCTGCGGGAAGGATTCCCGGAGCAGCACCTGGATCGCGTCCTCGGTCTGCTGGTAGTTGCCCTCGCCGAAGTGGTAGTAACGCAGGTAGCCCTCGCCATCGACGAGGTACTTCGCGGGCCAGTACCGGTTGGCGTAGGCCTGCCAGAGGGCGTAGTCGTTGTCGAGCATGACGGGGTACTGGATGTCGTGCTCGCGGACGGCGCGGAGCACGTTCCCGCCCTCGCGCGCGAAGGAGAACTCAGGCGCGTGCACGCCGACGACGGTGAGCCCGAGCGAGCTGTAGCGGCGGTGCCACTCCTTGACGTAGGGCAGCGTCCGCAGGCAGTTGACGCAGGTGTAGTCCCAGAAGTCGAGCAGAAGGGGGCGGCCGCGCAGGTCGCCGAGGCGGAGCGGGCCGCCCTGCAGCCAGGAGGCGTTCGCGGGGAAGTCCGGTGCGCGGACCGGACCCTGTTCCTGGCGTTGGTCTTGCATGTCGGAGCGCTCCCTTCGTGCGGCGGTTGATTCTAGCAAGGGGGCGCTCGAAGCGTCCGATCGACGGTCTGGCCGGCGTCTGAGCCCGGGCGGGGCGGATTCAGGATACGGCCCCGCCGCGAGAATGGCCGTCAAGCTGACACGCGGGGCAGGCCGGGATCGTTGTGAGATTTGTGCAGCGAGGCTATCTTATGTGCACACAGCGATGCCCGGGGGCTGGGGAGCACCCCGGGGAGCGGGCCGGAGCCCAAAGGAGTAGCTTCCCGACGTGCTGAGGTACTGGACAGCCGGCGCCGCCGGCACCGTCATCATCCTGGCGGCCGCCTTCTTCATACTGGCCCGCTTTGCCAATCACAACGTGGAGGCCGGTCCCGCGCCGGCGCTCTCGATCACGGTCGCCTCGGGCATGGTGACGCCGGACGAGTTGACGCTGGATCACGGGCGGCTCTACGAAATGACGCTCGTGAACGGCGAGAACGGCCACCGCCGGCTCTCGCTCGACAGTGACGACGCCGAGCGTCTGCCGGTGGAGACTGACATGAGCGCAACGCGCGGTTCCGGAGGACCCGAGCCGGGCATCAACATCCTCGCGGCCGCCGGGCAACGCACATCGCAGCTCGTGCGATTCAAGGCGCGCGGCACGTACGAGCTGCTCGTCGAAGTGCCGGGGCGGGGCAATCCGGCCATGCCGGTGCTGGTGACGGTGCGGTAGCGCGCGTCATATCTGGAATAGCGAACGGCGCCGCAGTCGGGGGAGCATGACCGCGGCGCCGTTCTATATGTTGCGGCTCCAGCGTACGCCGGCCGTGTTAAGCGCTCGTCGGCTGAATGTTAAGCGCAGGCAAATTCGCGGAGAGCCGGCCGGCGGTGCGTCGAGGGAAAAGAGAACGGCGCCGCGACCGGGGGAGCATGGTCGCGGCGCCGTTTACAGTTCGCATCTTAGGCCGCGGCTGTTAAGGCGCTTCGGGCAAAGTGTTAAACGATCGCGAACTCACACCGATCCCGCGCGGCGGACCGTGCAAGGTGCTGACGAACTCGATGGCCACGCCGTACTCAGCCGGGAGGGCAATCTCCTAAAGCTGCACCACGCGAGCTGAAAAGCCCGCGGCACAGTCGAAGTTCTCGTCCAGCACCCGGGTCAGTACGTCCACCACTCGTACCACTTGCCCAGCGGCAGCACCATCACGACGAGGTCGTGCTTGCGGCCGCGCTGGTCGCTGTAGTACTCCGGCAGGACGGCGCTGCGCAGGAAGCCCAGCCGCTCGGCAGCGGTGATCGCTTCCACCTCGCGGTCGGCGACGGCTTCCATGATCACCTTGTCCAGCTCTGCGTCGGCGGCGATATCGCACAGCTGGCGGATCAGCGCGCTGCCGAGGCCGCGGTTGCGCCAGTCGGGATGCACCACGACGCGCACCTCGCCGTTATGCGCTCGCGCGCCGGTGCGGGATCGCACGAGCACCGCGTCGCCGACGACCCTGCCTTCGGACCAGGCAAGCACCGGCAGCGCGCGGTCGTAGTCCAGGTGCGACGCCCAGCCCTCGATGATCTTGGGTGACGTGACATCGTCCTTGAGGAAGTAGCGATCGTCCTCGGGCACCTGGAGGAAGAATTCCAGCAGCTTGTCCTTGTCGCCGGGCACCATGGGGCGAAACTCCACCGCCGTGTTATTGCGGAGCTGCACCGTGCGGGGGAACGCCTCGAGCTTGTAGATGGGCATGCTGTCGTCTCCTTCGTTGCTTCTGGCGATGTTATCGTAGTCTGGCCGCCGTTTAGCGACCACCCGCCGAACGGTATCCGGGGAGGTGCAATCTGTCCCGAAGCGCGATGCTGCTCCTGGTGCTCGCACTTTCGCTTCCGGCCTGCGGCGGTGACGGCGGCGGCTCCCGCACGCCGGCGGCCTCCGCCGGCGCCGGCGCTCCGGCCACCGGCACGCCCCCGCCGGCCGCGGCCTCATCGAGCATCGCCCCCACCGGCGGCGATGCGACTGCCGGCACGGCCGCGGCACCAACAGCGGCGCCGGCCGGGGCGACGGCTACGTTCACCGACGGCGTCGCCAGCGGCGATGTCACCGCGTCCAGCGCGGTGCTCTGGACGCGAGCGGAGGGCGGCGACCGCCTCTCGATCGAGATCGCGACGGAGCCGTCATTTGCGGGCGCGCGCATCGAGCAAGCGACGACATCGGAGGCGCGCGACTTCACGGTGAAGCAGCGGCTGGACGGACTGGCGCCGGCGACGCGCTACTACTATCGATTCCGCGCGGGCGAGGCGGTGAGCGCTGCGGGCACGTTCGTCACCGCGCCCGAGGCGGCGTCATCGCGGCCGCTGCGCTTCGTCTTCAGCGGCGATTCCGACGGCACGCGCGCCCCGGACGGGACGCCCGCCTACAACAACTTCGAAGTCCTGGACGCCGCGGCCGCCGAAGACCCCGCGTTCTTCCTCTACTTCGGCGACACGATCTACGGCGACCGCCAGCCTGCCGCGACCACGCTCGACGGATATCGCGCGAAGTACCGCGTCAACCGAGGCTACCCGGCGCTGACGAACATCCTGGCGCGCACATCGACCTACAACACGTGGGACGACCACGAGGTCGTCAACGACTTCGACGGCGCGACGCAGGATCGCGCGCGCCTCGAGGCGGGACGGCAGGCGTTCCGCGAGTACATGCCGATCGACGACAGCAGCGGCGATGCGGCGACGATGTACCGCACCTTCCGCTGGGGCCGCGACGTGGAGCTGTTCGCGCTCGACGAGCGCAGCTTCCGCAGCGCGGACGTCAGCGCGGCGTGCAGCGCCGGCGGCACGCCCGACCCGCTGCCGGGCGCCGCCGCTCCGGGCGTGCCCGATGCGCTGCGCGGCGGCCGCGGGCTGCTCGGGCTACCGCCGGACCTCCCGGCGGGGTGCCTCGCCGCGATCGACGATCCATCCCGCACCATGCTGGGCGCGGCGCAGAAGGAGTTCCTCAAGACGCGGCTGCGGGCGTCGGACGCGACGTGGAAGGTGATCGTGAACGAAGTGCCGATGCAGCAGTTGCTGGCGCTGCCGTACGACCGCTGGGAAGGCTACGCGGCGGAGCGGCGCGAGATCCTGTCGTTCATCCGCGACAACGGCATCAAGAACGTGGTGTTCCTGACGACGGACCTGCACGGCAACATCTTCGGCCCGGTGCGCATGGACGTCTTCAACGACCCGGCGCCGGTCGCCTACGAGGCGGTCGTGGGGCCCATCGCCACGTCGACGCTAAAGCGCTCGATCGCGAAGGCCGTCGGCGAGACCGCGTCGGCCGTGTTCGCGCCGCTGCTGACGGGCGTGCTCAAGGCCGACTGCGCGGAGATCGACGCTTACTCCTACGGCCTCGTGGAAGTCGACCCCGCGGGCATCATGACGATCACGGCGAAGGACGCGGGCGGGAGTGTATTGTGCGCGCAGGTGCTGCACGCCTCGTAGACGGCGCCTGGCAATGCACAGTGGAGACGGAGGAATCGATGGGCGCTGAGCAGCGGATCGTGGAACTGGGGATCGTGCTGCCCGAGGTGGCGAAGCCGCGCTGGGCGTACGTGCCGGCGGTGCGTACAGGCAACCTGGTGTTCGTCTCGGGCCAGATCGGCAACGTCGATGGGCGGATCATGCATCCGGGCAAGCTGGGGCGCGAGATCAGCGTCGAGCAGGGGCGGGAAGCGGCGCGCGGCTGCGCGATCCAGGCGCTGGCGGTGCTGCGGCAAACGGTGGGCTCGCTGGACGACGTGACGCGCGCCGTGAAATCGACGGTGTACGTGGCATCGGCCGAGGGGTTCGGCGACCAACCGACGGTGGCGAACGGCGCATCGGACCTGCTGCGCGACGTCTTCGGCGACGCCGGCCTCGGCGCGCGCGCGGCCGTCGGCGTGGCGGAGCTGCCGATGGGCGCGAGCGTGGAGGCGGAGTTCGTGTTCGAGGTGCGGGGCCGGTAGGAACTGGAGGCTGGAAGTTGGAAGTTGGGGCCTCGCCAGCCTATTCGCGCGTCACGCTGCCGCCGGCGCACGTCAGCTCGACGTTGACTACCGGGTTGCAGGTGCCGATCTCCGTCGCGTCGTAATGGGCGAAGTTGGCGTCGGAGATCGCGATCTCAGACGCGCCGGTCGCCGTCACGCGCAGTTGCAGCGTCGCGACGACCGTTGCTGTCGAGACGGACGGCGGCGCGCCGGTGACGAAGCACGACAGGAACGCCACGCCGTGGCCGGGCCCCGTCGCCGCATCGATATCGGCGCGGCCGGACGTGCCCGGCATACTGCAATTCCAGCCAGCGCCGAGCGCGGCGTCGTTGAAGTCGGGGTTGCCGTTGATGCCGCCCGCCCCGGGCACGACCGGCGTCAGGCGCGTGTCGTCGTAGACCAGGCTGAAGTTGAACCCGCCGAGTTCGCCAACGGTGTCGCCGAGCACTACGTCGATGCTGATGTCCTGCTGCCCGGTGACCGTGCGCGTTGCCTGGATGCCGGGCGTCGCCGGATCCATGTCGAGCAGGAGCGAGCAGCAGGCGGCGGATTCAGGCAGCGATGCAAACGCGCCCGCCCCCGCGTCCACCAGGACCGTGTCGCCCTTTTCGGTGGAAGCCGTGACGACATTCCCGTCGAACGAGATCGCGCGGAGCGCGCCTCGTTTCGCCGGAGTCCGCAGCAGGGTGGTCCCGGCTGATTTCCCATCGAGCCTCTCACGCGCGATCAGAACTACGCCCTGCGCCGGATCGTCGCGAAGGGCTCCGAAATACGCTGCAACGCTCTGGCCGCCTGCCATCCCGTGCCAGAAGTTCTGAAACGTGTAGACGGATGGCAGCGGCCCCTGACCGCTCGGAACGATCCCTGGCTCCACGGGCTTGCGGGTGGGCACGGGTAGCAACACATGACCCGGATTAGCGGGCGTCGGAGCCGCGGCCTGGCGGGCCAGCTCTTCCCGGCGTTTCTCGTCGTCCCACAGCTTGCGCTTCGCGGGCGGCAATTTTGTAGCGTCTGCCTCCGAGATCCCGAACGGTGCGGACTTCGGGACTGGCAGTGGATCGCCTCCGGCTCGTCGGGGAAAGAAGACGCCGAGGGAGATCACCACCAACACGAACAACAGTGGCAACCCAACAACCGCGGCGAAGATGGACCTGTTCATGGTGGTCACTCCCCTAACCAAGAGATGTCGGTGGACCACGACAGAACCGGTTGGGCCGTTGCCGGGTCGCTGTTTACTGCGTACAGCAACTGCCGCCAGCCGTCGGCCGGCGAGTTATTGACGCCGGGCGGACAGCCCTTCTGGTTGCAGGCCCCCCGCTGCGTCAATACGCCGGAAAACACAATCGGCCCGAACTCGTACGAGGCTGCGTAAAGCGAGATCCTTTGCCATTGCGCGGCAGTCGCGCCCTGCTCCAAATAGATCTCGGGCACGGCGTATGCGTTGGGTACGCCCCACGAGACCCACCAAAGGTCGTGCTGATACCAGCCGTTGTTGCAGGGGGAATCCGACCAGTCGATCTCAGAGCACCCGTCAGCTGCCCCGTAGTTGTAGTAGGGGCGCGCTGTGTTCGCCGCGTACCCGGCCGCCCACGAAGCCGCGGAGTCTACGGGACTCCAGCTCGGCTCAATGTCGATCGCTCCCGCAATGCTCAATCGGCTATCCCAGCCAAACGCATGCACATACTGGTCAAGCCGGTCGATCATATCGGCCCAAGCAGACCCGTGTTGCATGCTCACCTGGGCACAGTCGCCAGCGTGGCAGTAGTTGCTGGTCCCGACGCCAACTCGCAAAGCCGCGAGGGGGTTGCTGCCGCAATCCCAATGCCCGCGGAGAAGCGCCGCGACACCGGTCTCGATGTCTCCGATCGGCGCGAAGGTCCCGTTGTGGTCGAAGAGTAAGGTTCCCAATACTCCGCCGCTGTTCAAAGGCGACCCAAAGTCCAAGATCGTCAACCCATTCTCGGGGACCGAACCCTTCATACAACCGAGATTGTAGAGCGTCGTCGGATCCACGGTGTCCATGTAGAACGTCGCCGTGGCCGGTGGAGGATTCGGCGGGGGAATCGGCGTGGCCCCGGGGGCTGTGCCGCCGCGGCAGGTCTGATCCATGCCGGGGTCCATGCCGACGTTGACGCAGACGCTATCTTGGGCATCCCGGCAATAGACGCTTTCCGCTGTGGCCAGCACCGCCAGCAAGAGCAGTATGGGCGTGGCGAACAAACGTCTGAACCGCTTCGGTCGCTCCATAACGCCGCTATAGTAATCGGGGGGGGTGCGTCCTTGTCAACCCCCTCACGCAAGAATCCTCTCGCGGGGAAGGGCGCGAAATGAGCAGTGTAAGCGGTGCCACCCTCACCTAACCGTCCCGCAACGAAAGGACCGCCGCCCACAAGTAGAGGGTCAATGAGGCGAAGATGGCTGCGGCAACGAGCGTCGCAACCGTCCGCCGCACACCCGGCGTTGCTGCGTCTCTGGCAACATAGGTCGAGACCGCACCGATAAGCGCGAGCGTGCCCACGAACAAGAAGATGAGCAAGCGCGATGATGGGTCATGCGCCTGCGCGGCGATGAAATAGAACGCGACGACGGCCACGACCTCCGCGAACAGCCCGACGGCTACGGCACGGACGCTTCTCACTGCCTGCACCCTCCTGCGCCGTTGCGCCCGCGTCGAATCCACTCAGCCTGCGCCACGGCGGGCGGACAGGTCTGACGACCTGCCCCTACAGCCCCGCGTGCGCGTGTGGCCCGCGCCACCAACGCCATCTACGCCAGCGTCGGTTGGTTTATCAGGCGCAGCTCTTCTTCCGTGGCGAGGTCGCGGAGGATCGCCGGGAACTTCGGCGGGTAGAGGTCGTAGAGGTAGACGTATATCTCCTCGAGCATGCCGGCCGTGTCATCGATGCACATCCACGCGCGCTGGATCTCGTTGATGGCGAGGTAGGCCTCCTTGCAGTGCTCCTGCACCAGCGCGAGGATGCGCTGCACGGCGCGCGCATCGATGGCGCAGCTCGTGATGAACTTCTGGTTTTCGGCGCGCACCTGGCGGATCAGCGCGGACGCGCGGCGGCGGCGCGCCTCGGCGTCCTGCAGGTGCTGCTCGGCTTCCGCGCGCTTCTCATCGATACCGGCGCGCTCGCCGAGGTGATCGATGCCGCGCCGCAGGTACGCGACGCGCGTATCGACGACGATTTCCAGCACGCGGTCGAGGCCCTGCAGCGCGCGCTCCGGCAGCGGACGGAAGCTCTTCGAAACGCGCTCGGCTACCTCCGGGCGCTTCAGCTCATCGCGCAGGATCTCGCAGATGGCGAGGCCGTGCATGTACGGCCACTTGTGGCGCGCTTCGTCCGGCTGCCAGCCGAAGTTGCAGGCTCGCTGCATGACGCGCATGTGCACGGCGAGCCTCTCGCGGCCGGCGAGGCCCGTGAAGTCATACGCGCGCTCATCGAGCTCCGCGCCGCTCAGCGGGATCTCCAGCGCGCAGCCGAAATCGGCGAGCAGCGACTTGAACGTGCCGGCAATGAAGCGGCCGGGCTCCCAGAAGATGAAGGGCCAGCGGCGGAAGATCTCGGCGTCGGCATCGACGCCGCGGAACTTCCCGGCGTTGAGCGGCGGGTAGTGGCCGTCGCTGCGGAGGACGAGGCGGATCTCCGGCGCCCACGACACCTGGTGGAACCGCATGTGCGGCAGCGGCGTGCCGCGCGCGCGCAGCTCGTCGATGTAATCGTCGGGCGTGACGAAGCGCACATCGGCGATGCCCTCGGCGCGGACGGCTGACCACGCTTCACCGAAGATGTCGAGCGCTTCCTCGCCGAAGTCCATCAGCTCCAGGTCCTGGATGTAGAGCAGCAGGCCGCCGTCCGGAGCATCGCGCAGCGCGGCGCGCAGCACCTCCTTGTACTCCTCGACGCCTTCCTCGCGCGTGATCGGGAACCGGACGGGGCTGTTCGCGCGGTACTCCTCCTCCAGCACGTGGTACTTGCCGAGGATGTAACCCTGCGCCGCAAGGCGCTCCGGCTTCCATTTGGTGATCGGCCGCCAGATGTCCTGGGAGATGGGGAAGTGGCGCGGCAGCGCGAGCAGGCCGTCATCGATGGTGAAGGCGCCGTACGCGGGGTCCGCGCCCGCCGCGACGCCGTCGAACTCGTAGTGCGCCTTGGCGGGGCTGAAGTTCGGGAAGATGACGTACTCCATGCCGGCGCGATTGAAGCCCGCCAGCTTGTGCGCGTCGATCGAGCCCTCCATCGGGAACGCGCCGGGGTGGCGCGGGGCGGGGGCGCGCAACACGTCGCGCAGGAACTCGCGGTTGAGGCGCAGCTCGTCAGCCAGCTCCGCATCGGAGAGCATGGCGATGTGCGTGTGGAACGCGTTGCCGTAGACGGGGTAGACCGCGCCCGAGCGATACGCCGCACCCAGGCGCTCGAACGTCGCCGGCATGTGGCGGCGCACCTGCATGAGGATCTCGTTCGTCGCCTCCAGGCAGAGCGGCGCATGCAGCCGCGCAGCGAGGTCGATGAGGTTGGCGTAGATGTCGCGGCCGGCCTCGGCGCGCTTCCGCACCCAGTTGTCGTTGCCGACGGCCTCGCGGCGGACATCGGCATCGTGCAGCGTCTCGAGCACGCGCTGCGGCAGGTCCCACAGGGGCTCCTGCGCGTGAAAGGCGAGGATGACGTTGACGAGTTTGGAGTTCACAGTTTGCAGTTCACAGTGGACAGTTCACGGTTCACAGTTGACAGTTGATAGTGAGGTCGCGGACTGGGCCTGATCCCTAACCCCTAGCCCCTCTAGTCCCAGAACAGCTGGTCGTGGAGCTTGGAGCGCAGGTCGCGGGTGGCGACCACCTTGTAGTACGCGTCGCGCTTGATCGCCTCGGACGCGGAGCTGAGGTTAATGGAACGGAAGGCGTTGAGCACGACGCCGCCCTGCTGGCCCAGGCCTCGCGAGATCATGTTGACGTCCCAGTGCGGCCGGCGGCTCGCCCACCAGAACTGGCACGAGTGCAACGCAGGGTCCATCAGCCCGCGCGCGATCTCGGCGTGCCGCTTGCTGACGGCGCTGTCGGCTACGGCGAGCGCCGTGTCCACCAGCTGCGCCATGATGTCGACGTGCTCCCACTGCAGCTTGTGGATGTAGTTGCCGGGCGCCTGCCATAGCGGGTACGGCACGCCCGCATCGAGGTCCTGGTGCGTCGTGCTCCACGACGCCGGCCGCGGATCGACCACCTCGCCGCGCGGGAAGCGGTCCACGAGATCGCTGATCGTCGATGAGATGACGAGGTCCTTCGCATCCTCCTGCTCGATCATGGCGAGCAGCGTGCGCGTGCTGGCCGCGAGCGGGCGTACCTGACGCACGCTCTCGTACGCCTGCACGTCCTCGTACGCCTCGGCGAGGAACAACTGATCCCAGTTCTCGATGTGGTGCCCAAAGGTCTCGGCGTCCATGGCGGTGACGATGTACATGTCGCGGTCGTTGCCGTGCGCGGAGCGCAGGTGCTGGATGAACGCCTTCCCATCCATGTCCTGGAACGAGATGTTGTTGCTCAGCACGTCGTCGCGGAACACGACGGCGATGCTGTGACCGTCGGGCGACTTCGCCTCGTAGACCTGGTTCGTTGGCCACGGCGCCGGGCAGGCGACGCCGCTCATGATCACCCATTTGTGGCCGAGGTCGAGGACGGCATCGAGGAACGACTTGTCGTAGCACATCTCCGGCGGAAAGAAGCCAAGCGGCTGGTAGAGGTCGCCAAAGAAGTGCTTGTTCGCCAGGTGGTTGCGGCGTATCTGGCGTCGCTGCTCGTTGCCATTGATCAGCGGCAGGATCGCGTGGTACTTCGCGGAGCCGACAAATTCGATCTGCCCGGCCGCGGCCAGGTCCTTCAGGCCGTCGATCACGTCCTGGTAGCCGCTTTCGTACAGCATCTCGGCCAGGACGCCGTTGATGTTGACGCTGGCGCGGGCCTGCGGCTTCTGCTTGAACACCTCGATCAGCGGCCGGTACGACTCATCGACGACCTTCCGCAGGACCTCGGGGATCTGGATCGGCGGCTGGTAGAAGTGGAGCAGGTTCGCCCAGTAGATCTTCGCCATACGCTGACCCTACACCAGCCGCCGCTGCGGCAGCGGCCTCACGACAGCGTCCGTTCCACGGAGGTGACCCTGCCCTCGCGCTCGGCGAAATCCGCGGCGTCGATATCGGCGAAGAGCTTGTCGCGTTCGATGAGGTCGGCGAGGTACGCCTCGTCCACGCAACCCGCCTCGATGCCGTCGGCGAGGCGGTTGAAGCGCTCCACGTGCTCGGCGAAGCGCAGCTCCGCGTACGCCCGCGCCTGGCCGGTGGTGACCAGGAAGGGCCAGTCGCTGGATTCGAGCAGCAGCAGCTCGCGCGCGAGCTGCGCCATCGCCGGCGCCATCGCGCCCGCGGCCGGGTGACGCGCGACGATTCCCTCCATGCGGCGCTGTGCGCCGTTGATGATCGGCCACATCCAAGCCGTGTCGGCGTTGCTCCACGTGAAGTGCGTCCCCTGCTGCCCCCACGACCCCTCGGGCAGCGCGACGACCTCCTCGGGTGGATGCTCTCGCACGAATTCGGCCGCGCCCGTCAGGTCGACCACGTCGCTCTTCGACAGATGGCGCAGCACTTCCTGCAGCCACGTGACGCCCTCGAACCACCAGTGGCCGAACAGCTCGGTATCGTACGCGGCGCTGACGATGCCGTAGCGGCCGCTGGATGCGCGGTAGCCGCGCACCTGGTCCTCGACCAGCGATGCGAAGTGGCGGGCGTGGTCGTGCACGCGGTCGAACGCCGCCGCGGGGTCGTAGTACTCCTTGTCGCCGAGGTCGACGCCGGCGCCGCTGACGCGCCAGTAGTGCAGCCCCGATTCGCCGTCTTTCTTGTGAAATTCGCGGTAGACGAAATCGCCGGGATAACCGTGATCCGCCGACCAGACTTGCAGCCCCGTCGTGACGTTACGTCCGAGTGCTGCGACGCGCGGCTGCGCGACCCAGTACGGCTGGAACGTCGTCCGGTGCGTCGGCTCGGAGTGCGCCGTCCGCGGCACGGTGTACCGCACCGCCACCTCCGGGTACGGGCCGATGGCGTGGCCCTCCGCCCTGCCGAGCGGCTCGCCGCCGAGGATCGCGTGCGTTTCGACGAAGAACACCCGCAACCCCTGCGCCGCGAGGAACTCCTCGATCCCCGGCTTGTATGTGCCGTCGCCCGCGGTGTAGGCCGGCCGGTACGCGCACTCCGGCAGCCAGAACGACTCCGGCTTGCGGCCGAAGTGCCGCTCGTACGCGCGCACGCCGGTGCGCACCTGGCCGTAGATCGATGAGTCGCGCTCGAACAGCGGCAGGTAGCCGTGCGTCGCCGCGCTCGTCGAGATCTCGACGTAGCCGCCGTCCTGCAGGCGGCGCAGCGCGCCGATCAGGTCGCGGCCGAAGCGGTTGCGGAATTGGTCGAGCAGCCAGGCGAAGCGCCCGGCGTAGAAGCCGGCGACGCTTGCGCGCGCCTGGTCGCCGGTGTGGCTCCAGCGCGCGACGTCGGCGTCGGCGCGGTCGTGCAGGTCTTCGATATAGCTTTCGAGGTTCGCCAGGACGTCGGCATCGGCCAGTTGCTCGGCCAGCACCGGCGTGATGCTGATCGTCAGGCGATAACGCGTGCCCTCGTCCGCGAGGTCGTGCAGCGCGGAAAGCAGCGGCAGGTAGGTCTCAGTCGCTGCCTCGTGGATCCACTCCTCGCCGTGAGGCCAGCGGCCTGCGAGCCGGGCGTACGGCAGGTGCGAGTGGAGGACGAACGTGAACGCGCCCTGTTTCATGCGCGGTCCGGCGCTGCGGTCGGCTCGATGGTCACAGGCTCCCCTTTATACGGTGTGCGGAAAATGCTTCTCGGCAACGCGGATCGTCGTGCCGCTGGGAATGTATCCCTCTTCGGTCTGAGCGCCCGCCGTGACGTTCGGACCGATCACGCAGTTGCGGCCGATGCGCACGTAGGGCGGCAGCTTCGCCCGCTTGCCGACGATGGTGATGCCGCAGTTGACGATATCCGGCCGCTCGTGGTTCGGCGACCAGTCGTCGCCATACCCGACGTAGGCGTTCTTGCCAACGAGCACGTCCTTGTCGATGATCGATCGCTCGACGATGGCGCCGGATTCGATGCGGCAGTTGTCGAAGATGATCGAATCGCGCACGACCGCCCCTTCCTCCACGTAGACGCCCGGCGAGAGGACGGAGTGCTCCACGTGGCCATTAATGATACAGCCGAGGTCGAGCAATGAGCGCGAGAGGTAGGCGCGGCGGCCGACCTTCGCCGGCGGAAAGCCGGTGACACGCGAGCGGATGCGCGTATCAGGGTCGTAGAGGTTGAGCGCCGGCAGGTCTTCCAGCAGGTCCATGTTGCCATCGTAGTAGGACTCGATGGTGCCGACGTCGCGCCAGTAGTCGTTGAAGGCGTAGCCGTACGCGCGCATCTCCGGGTCCTCGACCATCGCGGGGATGATATCGCGGCCGAAGTCGTGGGTGGAATCGCGCTGGGAGTCCGCTTCGAGCTGGTCGATCAGCGTCTGGCGGTTGAACACGTAGATGCCCATGGAGATCAGGTTCGACTTCGGCCGGTCCGGCTTCTCGTCGAACTCGACGATGCGGCCGCTGTCATCGACGGTGAGGACGCCGTAGCGGTGCGCTTCTTCGACCGGCACCTGGTAGAGCGGGACGGTGACATCGGCGCCTTTGGCCAGGTGGTAGGCGATGAGCTCGTCGTAGTTCATCTTGTACACGTGGTCGCCGGCGAGGATGAGGACCAGATCGGCGCGCGTCTCCTCCAGGAAGTAGATGTTCTGGAAGACGGCGTCGGCGGTGCCGCGATACCAGTCGGAGCTTTCGCGGCCCAGATACGGCTGGAGCAGCGTCACGCCGCCGCCCTGCCGGTCGAGGTCCCACGGGCGACCGGTACCGATGTGGTCGTTGAGCGAGCGTGGCCGGTACTGCGTGAGCACGCCGACGCGCGATATGCCCGAGTTGACGACGTTGCCCAGCGCGAAGTCAATAATGCGATAGCGTCCGCCGAAGATGACGGCGGGCTTGGCGCGCTCCTCGCTGAGCACGCTCAGCCGGTCACCCTGGCCCCCCGCCAGTATCAGCGCAACGACTCGCTTCATTGCCAACCCTTGTTCTAGTGATGAACGCGCTGGGTCTGCGGCAGGCGCTCCGCGGGAAGCTCCAGTCCGGAGAGCAGGCAGAATATGTTCAGGTAGTCTCGAAGATACCGCGTTGTAAGGAAGTTGTCCCGTACGAACTCCACCCCGCGGGAGCCCATCTCGTCGGCCTCCTGCCGGTTGCGCAGCAGTAAGAGGAGCTTCTCCAGGCACTCGTCGGCCGTATTCACCAGGTAACCCGTCTTCCCATTGACGATCTGCAACGGGATCCCCCCAACGTTGCCCGCGACCACTGGACGTCCCTTCCATAAGGCCTCCGACACTACCAGGCCGAATCCCTCGCGCACAGACTTCTGGATCACGACGCGCGCCGCGCGCTGGAACGCGTTCACCTCGACGTTTCCGACACCGTTCAGGTTGGAAAGAATGTGAATGTCGAAGTCCTCGCCGGCGCGGCGCACCGTGCGCTCGTACCAGTCCCAGCCTTCCGGGTCGTCGCTGGCCATCGAGGCGATCATCACGAGCTGGAGGTCCGGAAACTCGCGCTTGGCCGAGCGGTACACGTCGATGACGCCGAGCGGGTCCTTCCACGGGTCGAAGCGCGAGATCTGCGTCACCATCGGCCGGTGCGGGTCGACGCCGTAGCGTTCGAGGATGGCGTTGACCGTCTCTTCCGGCAGGTCGACGTTCTTGGGGCTGAGCGGGTCGATCGCGGGCGGCACGGAGAAGATCTGCGGGCCGCGCAGGTCATCCTTCACGTAGTCCGGCAGCGTGAAGATGGCGCCGTCGTAGCGCTCGACGTGCGGCCGCAGGAAGTCCCACACCTGCACCTGCGCGTCGGTCAGGTCGATGTGGCAGCGCCAGATCCACTTGCCGTCGCGGCGGCCAAGCCGCTCTTCGATGAAGGTCGGGATCGCGGCGGGCTGCGGGTCGTGGATGACGACGTAGTCGTATGACTCGTCGAACATCTCGGCGTTCATGCGGTTGTAGTTGAGCCAGATCTCCCGCATCGCGGGCGTCCACTCGTAGTACATGCCCTGCAGGCTGTTGTGCATGGACTTGGTGACGTTGAAGAACTCGTCGGCGCCACGGATGACCGCCCACTCAGCTTGCAGGCCGATGTCGTTCATCAGCGGGATCATCGTCGAGAGGATCTCGGCGACGCCGCCGCCGAACGCGGTGGCGTTGACGTGCAGCACGCGCGCGCCCTTGAGCTTGCCCGCGAGCCGCAGGATCTCGTCCGTCCGCTCGTCGCCGATGACGGGGCGGTACGCCTCGATCGATTTCGGGGTGGTAGGAACAGTTCCCAGCACTATGGCGTCGTCCTGTGCAGCTCGTCCAAGATCTGAAGGTAATCCCTGAGGTAGCGGGTGATTAAGAAGTGTTTCGCTACATGCGCGCGGCCGTTTTCCCCTAATTTCCTGGCCAGCCCGGGATCCGCGAGCAGCCGCTCGATGGCGGCGGCGAACTCCTCGGTCGTGGTGGCGACCAGGCCGGTCTCGCCGTCGATCACCTGCTCTGTCAGTCCGCCGGCTGGCGCCACGACGCACGGGCGGCGCTTCCAGAGAGCATCCGAGACCCAGAGTCCGAACCCCTTGCGCAGCCCCTTCTGGATGATCACCGAGGCGGCGCGCTGAAAGACGTTGAACTCGACGTTGCCGAGCTTGCCGCCGGCCGCAACGACGTGCACCTCCGGCTCATCCTTGCAGCATTCGGCCAGCTGGTCGTAGCAGGCGCGGCCGGCCGTGTCCTGCGGCTCCGTCGTCAGCACGATGGCGAGCTGCAAGCCCGGGTGCCGCGCCCGCACCATCTGCCACGCATCGACGGCGCCGCAGAGGTCGCTGGCGGCATCGCACGGAGAGACCTGGAGGATAAGCGGGCGGTCGGGGTCGATGCCGTATTGGCCGAGCACGTCGCGGATGACGCCGTCGGGCAGCGGCATGTTGCGCGCGCTGTTCGGGTCGATCGCCGGCGCGACGATGTGCGCGGGGATGGTGATGTCTTCGCGCTGGAAGTGCGGCGCGGCGAAGATGGCCGCATCGAACTTCTCCACGTGGCTCCGGAGCAGCATCCACACGTCCGTCTGCGCTGACGAGAGGTCGATGTGCGAGTGCATCACCCACTTCGCGCTGCCCGGATCGAGGAAGGAGCGGATGGCGACGGGCTGCGGGTCGTGCACGATGATCACGTCGAACGGCTCCGTCAGCAGACCGGCGTTCATCTCGGCGTGGCTGAGCCAGGTGTCGGTCATCTCCTGCGTCCACGCGACGGGGATGCCGCCGAGCGCCTGGTACATGGCACGGTCGACGGCCGATGCCTGCTCGGACGTGCGGACGATCTGCCAGTGAGCATCGAGGCCGAGGTCGGTGAGCAGCGGGACGGCGGAGTTGAGCAACTCGGCGGTGCCCGTGCCGAAGCGGCTGATGCTGAGGTTCAGCACGCGCAGCCCTTCGATGGGGCGGGCGAGCGCGCGCAACTCCTCGATCGCCGCCTTACCGGCGACCTCCACAAGGTCATCGAGCGCCCGATGCGAAAGCGCGAGTGTGCCGTACATGCGGTCCTCCTCGAGCTGCGTGCTGGGACAAGAAACGTCCCGGAGGCATCGCCCGGGACCAGCGGCCTGGGGAGAGCCTCTCATTGAGCCTACGGGGTTAGCTGTCGGGTTCGGGCCTGAGAGTGCCCTACTCGCCCTGCGCGAGATTCACCCCACCCTTCCCGAGCCTACCAGCCGTTCCATTACAGAACCGTCACTGCAGGCGTGGTGCCTGATACGGGAAGGTAACCTGGTTCCCCCGTTTCGCGCCGGATGCGCGCGAATTCGGCGTTGCTCCGTACGGCCATGCTAATGGTGCGGCATGAGCGCTGTCAATTTGGCATCCTGATGACGGATTCGCGGAGCCACGGCAAATCGAGGCGGGGCGCGCCGCTTTGTGTCGATTGGCACCTCGCGCCAAGCGCGGCGATTCGCAAAGATAGTCAGCAGCCAGAGCCCAGTGAAGGAGTCCAGATGAAACGCAAATGGTTTATGGCGTCGTGGCTCGCGATCCTCGTCGGCGCTATCACCGTCGCCGGCATCGCCTTCCGTGGCGACACGGGACACGCGACGGCGGCCGCCGAGCGCTTCGGCCCGCCGGAGGCCGAAGTCTCGATCGAGGACGGCGACGTCAAGACGGTCCACCTGACGAGCAGCAAGTTCATGTGGCAGTTCCGCACCGACCAGGAGCCGGTGGAGGTCTGGGGGTACAACAACCAGATTCCCGGCCCAACGCTACGCTTCAAGCCCGGCGACAAGGTGCGGATCTACTACCGCAACGACCTCGATGAGGCATCGAGCGTCCACTGGCACGGCCTGATCGTGCCCAACTCCATGGACGGCGTGGGCCTGCTGACGCAGCCGCCCGTGATGCCCGGCGAGACGTTCGTCTACGAGTTCGACATCCCGAACACGCCCGGCACGTTCATGTACCACGCGCACATGAACGACATGGAGCAAGTGAGCAAAGGGCTCAGCGGCGCGTTCATCGTCGACCCGCGCGACGGCGGAAACCGTAAGTTCGACCAGGACCGCATCGTCGTCCTGAACAACATCGCCGGGCACTACCTGGTCAACGGCAAGGAGTTCCCGAACGTCGACCCGTGGCTGGTCAAGAAGAACGAAATGCTGCGCGTGCGGATGATCAACATCAGCCCGCTGGAAGGGCACCCGATGCACTTCCACGGTCACTTCATGAAGGAGATCGCGCGCGACGGCACCGAGCAGCCCGATGGCAAAGGCGCCCTCGTGGAAAATACCGCCTGGATCGCGCCGGGACAGACGATCGACGTCTCAGTGAAGATGAATGGGCCGGGAAAGGGCGCGTGGATCTTCCACTGCCATACGCTGTCGCACGTCATGGGACCGGACGGCAAGGCGCTGAATCTGGCGCTGGCCAACGGCGGCATGGTGATCCCGGTCGTCTACACCGACAGCCTCAACATCGACGCGATCCTGGAGTCGTTCACGAGCGCGGTGAAGAGCATCGAGCCGGGGGCGAACACCAACTGGCCGGAGGACGGCAGCCCGGTGCTGGCGCAGGCGATCGAGGACGCCATCGGCACCACGGCGGGCGCGTCGCACACGCCGACGCACTGATCCAGACGCTTGAACGGCAACCAGAAGGGCGGTGGGAGATTCCCACCGCCCTTCCTTCTGTGAACTGAGAGACAGCAACCGGAGGGCTGAAAGCTGACAGATGATCGCTGACAGCTACCCGCGGCGGCGCAGCCGGCGCACAAGCGCGGGCGCGTACAGCATGAGCGCGGCGGCGATGCCCGTCGGCGTGCCGAGAAAGAGGCCGTGCGCGGCGATCAGGCCGATCGCCTGCGACCACTGTGGGCCGAACCGTTCGGCTTGGAAGCGCTCGCCACCGGCGACGTGGATGACGGCGTAAACCGCCTCGGCCGCCGACCAGGTGACGGCTCCGACTGCGACTGTCCGCAGGAACGGGCGCACCCCCGTGCGAGAGCCGGAGATCGCGTATGAGGTGGCGAGCACGCCGAGCCCGACCATGAGCAGCAGCGGCAGCCGCAGCGCACGGAAGTCCAGCCACTCCGCGGACATGCCGCCGAGCAGCGCCACGAGCGGCGCGCCGAGCATCAGCAGACGTGACGCAGGTGCGGGGACGCGAGAGGCGGGCGCGCGGACGGAGGCGGCGGGTGAGGTCATCACCCGGCCAGTATTCGGGAGCACCGCGGCGTGGACAAGCGAGCAATCTGGGCGAATCGCTGCTGCGGGCGCCGTCTGCCGGAATCTGCGGCGGCGCGAGGCCTCTTGACGAATGGCCGTTGAAACGGCGCGCGCCGAGGCGTACGATTGGCGCACATTCGCTTGGAGGGAATCCGATGAGGCTCAGAGAGAAACTGGCGTGGGGACTCGCGGCGGCGCTCGGCCTGTTCGTCGTTGCGACTACGGCGGGCGTGGTCAGCGGGGGGCCGATGGCCCCGCCGGGACCGCCCGGTTCGACGTACAAGTCGCTGGCCCTGATCCCCGGCTCGTGGCTCCGCCTGCTCCCGGCAGACGATACGGGCGATCCCTGCGACTCCGCCCGCTTCGCCTGCGTCATGAACGGCGAGGCGGTCCTGGATAATGAGACGGGGCTGGTGTGGCAGCGCGACGTCTCCACCGCCACAGGAGGCACCTGGGACGCTGTGGTCGCCTGCGCGACCGCCGAAACGGGGGGACGAAGCGGGTGGCGCTTGCCCGATCTCGCCGAGCTCTCCTCGCTGCTCGACCCGGCCTGGCCGGACGACCGGCGTCCGCCCGCCGGGTCGCCGTTCACGGGCCTGCCGGTCGATGGCGACAACACGTCGTACGCCTACTGGACCTCGAATCAGCACGTTGAGGTCGGCAGCACCAGCGGCTGGGCGGTGCTCATCGGTGAGCAGGACAGCCTGCCGTTCAGCACCTCTGCCAATGCTCTGAATCGGCACTGGTGCGTGCGCGGCGCCGGCGCGAGCTTCAACGCCAACTGAGCGAACGGGGCATGGCGCAGGCGTACCCCCGCGAACCGGGGTGCCGCGACCGGATGGCCCGCACGGTCTCACGGCGCGCCCCTGTGCAAGCGCTTCGCCGGTTACACGCGGCCGTCACCGCCCGCGGCGACCAACCAGCAACCAGCGACCAGGCGACCAGATCAGCAGGGCAGGCTGGTGAAGAGCTTGGCCTGGATCAGCATGTCGATCGAGTTGATGTTGCCGTCCTTGTTGACGTCGAAGTCCTTGATGTACTTGCCGCTCGTGCGCGGACCGAAGTGCGAAGCCACGGCCACCATGTCGAGCGAGTTCACCTTCACATCGGCGTTGACCGATGCAGCTTCCCGGCCGTCCGGGCACGCATCGCCGTCCGTGTCAATGTCGAGCGGATTCGACTGGTAGCCCTTGAAGTCGACGCTGTCGAGCAGGCGGTCGCCGTCCGTGTCGACCAGCGCCGGGTTCGTGCCGATCGTCGCCTCGAACGCGTCGGTTAGCCCGTCGTGGTCGGTGTCGCCGGGCGGCGCCGCGGGCGGCTTAGATGCCGCGTCGAGCGGGTCGGTGCCCATCGCGCATTCGGCGCCGTCGAGCACCAGGTCGTCGTCGGTGTCGCTGAGCAGCGGGTTCGTCGGGCCGGTGGCGCCGGTGCACCACGGGTGGTAGGCGCCCGCCGGCCCGACCTCGGCCTCGATGGTGTTCGAGATGCCGTCGTTGTCGATCTCGGCGTCGCAGGCGTCGCCCTCGTTGTCCGAGAACACGGCGGTGATGTCGTCGAACAGCTTGCCGAAGACGTGCAGGTCGATGAAGTTGCCGTCGGTGTTCGTCTGAGCGGGGTTGGCGATGCTCGGGCAGTTGTCGGTGGCATCGCTCACGCCGTCGCCGTCCGAATCGACCGGGACGAGGCCGGTGCCGGCGACGCCGAAGTCGTACGGGTTGGCGTCGCCGTCGTCGCTTGGGATGCTGATCGTCGCCTCGCGCAGCCCGAGGGTCGTGGGGGCGAACCGCACCTGGAACGTCGTCGTGCCGCTGTAGGCGACCAGCAAGGACGCGGGTTGGAGTGTGACGGTGAACTCCGCGGCGGCGGGGCCGGAGACCTGCACGCGCGGCGCGCCGGTGAGGTTGAGCGCGTAGTTGCCCAGATTCTGCACGGTGAAGGTGCGCGTCACGGTGCCGCCGCTCTGCTGCGCGCCGCCGAAGTCCGTGTGGTCCGCAGGGTCGGCCGCCGCGTCGCCGTCCTCGATCACCACGGCGTTGCCGGAGACCTTCATCTCGTTGGAGATGAAGTCGGTGACCGGTTCCTCGTCCCTCTGGTCGATCGTGTTGACGCCATCGGCGAAGTCGGGCGACTCGTGGAAGTGGTAGTTCAGGTGCGACCAGTCCTCGAAGCCGGAGAGGAGGTCGCCGGGCGACGCCGCGTCGCCCGGGCGGATGTGATTGATGTCGGCCGCGACGCCCGTGTCGTTGTCTTTGATCCCGTCGCCGTCCTTGTCGTGACCTCCGAACGTGTTCGTGACGTTGCTCCAGTCGACTGGCCCGGATTCGTTCACGGAGCGGTGGCCCCAGGCCGGCCCTACTTCCAGGGCGTGGCCCGCGTGGCCGCCGATGCCCGCCGTCTCGTTCAGGTTCGTCTCGTTGAGGTCGGGGAATGCGGCGCGTGAGTAGTCCAGCGTCCAGCCCTGCATCGCCGGCTTGGGCGTCTGCCAGGTGTAGTTCATCAGGCTGTGGTAGTTGGGCTTGAAGTTGTAGCGCAGCCCGTTCTCGTCCCCGGAGTCCGGGATGCCGTCGAGCCCCAGGTCCGCCTGGTCGCCGCCGTGCCGCAGGCCCAGCGTGTGGCCGAACTCGTGCATGAACGTGCCCGCCTGCTGGTCGGCCGTGCCGCCGGGCACCGTCCACCCGCCGAGCGTCACCATGAAGTCGTTGCCGCCGATCTCGGCCTTGCCGGACGAGGGGCCGCCATCGTGCGTGTTGCCGATGATCGCGTAGCGGTACGCCTGCTTCTTCGCGCCCAAGATCTTGTTGGCGTTGAGGTTGCCGCGCTGCGCGACGGTGCCGAAGCCGCCGGCGAACATGGGGAGCGTGTTCTCCTTGACCGCGTTGAACTGCGTCCACGCGCTCACGAAGTCGGTGAGCGGCAGGTTCCTCTCGTCGTATTCGATGTGGAGGGCGACGCCGTCGGCGAGGTTCGGGTTATTAACGAGCGCATTAGGCGCGGCGGCGAACGCGGCGGCCACGCGATCGAGCGTCGCCTGCGCAAACGTGCGACCGGACATCGCGTCGACCTCGACGTAGAGGTCCTTGTGCAACGGGTTCGCGCCGGGGAGCGTCAGGTCGATCGTGCCGTCACGGTCGAAATCGATGCCGGTCGTCTCCCAGCCGTCGAACAGCGCGTCGAGATCGGCGTCGTGCGAGTATTCCGAGGTGTTGCCGGCCGGGTCGGTCGCTGTCGCCGTGACGAAATCCCCGGCCAGGACCGGACCCGTCAGCGCGACGCTGAACGCATGGTGGCCGGCGCCGTCGGTCGTCACAGCCGTCGAGCCGATGAAAAACCGGCCTTCGCCGAGCGGCGAGGCGTCGCCGTGAGCCGTGGAGAAGAACTCAAGCGTGTAGGTGGTATTCGCCGCCGCGTTGATGAAGCCCGCCACGGTGGCCGGAATGCCGGGCGGCGCCGACGTGAGCGTCGGCGTGTTCTGCAGGTTGTTGGCGCCGGCGTCGGCATCGAGCGCGTCGTTCAGGTCCTCGCCGTTCGCGCCGAGGTCGATGCCCAGGCCATCGTTCGAGAAGATCTCGTTCCGGCGCATCGTGTTGCCCGTGCCGGAATCGGCGTAGACGCCGTCGCCGCCGTTGAAGGCGATGGCGTTGGCCTGCCCCGCCGCCGTGCCGCCGATCGTGTTGTTCGACGCCGACGTGGTGATGAACACGCCGTGCGACAGGTTCTTGAGCGCCGTGGCGCCGTTCGGACGCAGGCCAATGTAGTTGGACTGGAGCGTGTTGCCCGTCGCGTTCGCGCCGGCGATCTTCACGCCCGCGCCGCCGTTGCCCGAGATGATGTTCCGCGCCGCCGAAGAGCCGCCGATCGTGTTCCCCGGTGTGTTGTTGATGTAGATGCCGTTCTCGCCGTTGGCGCGCGCCAGCGTGCCGGTGATATCGGTGCCGATGTAGTTGCCCTGCACCGTGTTGCCCGCCGACATCGTGCCCACGGCGACGCGGAGGTCGATGCCATCCCCGCCACTGTTGGCAATGATGTTGCGTTTCTCGGGCGTGTCGCCGCCTATCGTGTTGCCGGCGGCGCCGTCGATGCGCACGCCATCCGCGACGTTGCCGAAGGCGGCCGTCCCGGTGATATCCGTGCCGATGTAGTTGCCCTGGATGATGTTGCCGGTGGCGGTGCCGACGTCCCGGTGGATGACGATCCCGTAGCCGTCGGTGGTGTAGATGCGCTTCGTAGCCGAGATGATGTTGCAGGCGCCCCAGCACGCATCGGGCGAGACGCCCGCCGTGCCGCCGACCGTGTTCCCCACGCCGTCGCGGATCAGCACGCCGACGTTGTCGTTGCCGAGCGCCGCCGTGCCCGTGATGTCCGTGCCGATGTAGTTGCCCTGCACGGTGTTCGTGTTCGCCGCCGCGAGAAGAGCGGTGATGATGATGCCAGGCTTGCCATTGCCGGAGATGATGTTGCGTTGCGCCGCCGTGGTACCGCCTATGACGTTGTTGGACGAGCTGACGTAGATGCCGTTCCCGGTGTTGCCGCGGTCGATGGTGCCCGTGATGTCCGTGCCGATCAGGTTCCCTTCGACGACGTTGTTGCCGCCGTTGGTCAGCTGAATGCCGGCTTCAATGCCTGGCACCGCCGGGCCGAAGCGGTTGATGACGAGCCCGCGGACTGTGCTGTTGCCCGCCGTGATCACCAGACCGCTGGATGCGCCGGCGGCGGTCCCGTTCAGCTCGATGATCGGGGTCCCCGCGAAGCCCGGTTGCGTCGTCCCGTCGATGATGGCCGGCTGGGTGACGGCGGGCAGCGAGCTCGCCGGCGTGATCGTCTGGGGGCCGGCGCCGATGGCGAAGGCGATCGTGTCCGTGCCGGGGTTGACGTTCGCCTGCATGATCGCGGCCCGCAGCGTGCACTGGTCGCCGGGCGCCGTGTCGTCGCTATCGCAGGCGGGGTTGGCCGTGCTCGCGTCCGCGGCGTCGCCGATCATGTTGACCGTGATGGGCGCGGCCAGGGGGGCGAACGGCGCCGACGCGGGGCGCGCGGAGGCGGTGCCGGCGAAGGCGATCGCCGCGACGGCGGCCAGCAACCCGGCGGTCGCAGCTGCGACGGCGGCGGCACGGGCGCGCCTCATCGGCACCGGGTGCACTTGAGCAACCCCCCATCTGTGCCGCGCTCACTATGACGCAAGTGAGCGGGTACGAGGGCAAGCGTAGGTTTGGCCTCCCGGCGCGGTCAAGTGCCGCCCGGCATGATGTGGTGGGCTGTCAAGTGCGGGGTCCTCGAAGGCGTGAGCTTCGGAACGGGAGCGGATGACGGCCGAACGGGCGCTGCTGGGCGCCGACGAATCCCTCGCGCCGACAGCCTCCGCGGCGTCGAACGCCCAGCCCCCAGTCACCAGTCACCACCGACCAGCGACCGGCGACCAGATCAGCAGGGGAGGCTGGTGAAGAGCTTCGCCTGGATCAGCATGTCGATCGAGTTGATGTTGCCGTCCTTGTTGACGTCGAAGTCCTTGATGTACTTGCCGCTCGTGCGCGGACCGAAGTGCGAAGCCACGGCCACCATGTCCAGCGAGTTGACCTTGACATCGGCGTTGACGGAGGCCGCTTCCCGGCCGTCCGGGCACACATCGCCGTCGGTGTCGAGGGCGAGGGGGCTCGACATGTAGCCCTTGAAGTCGACGCTGTCGAGCAGGCGGTCGCCGTCGGTGTCCACCAGCGCCGGGTTGGTGCCGATCGTCGCTTCGAACGCGTCCGTCAGACCGTCGTGGTCCGTGTCGCCGGCGGGCGCCGCCGGGGGCTTCGAGGCGGCGTTGGCGGGGTCGGTGCCCATGGCGCACTCGGCGCCGTCGAGCACCATGTCGTCGTCGGTATCGCTGAGCATCGGGTCCAGCGGGGCGCTGGCGCTCTCGCACCGCCCGTGCTCATTGCCCGCGGGCGCGACCTCCGGCTCGACCTCGTTCAACAGGCCGTCGTTGTCGATGTCGGGATCGCATATGTCGCCCAGGTTGTCGGAGACGACGACGGTGATATCATCGAACAGCTTGCCGAAGACGTGCAGGTCGATGAAGTTGCCGTCGCGGTTCGCCTGCGCGACGTTGGAATCGAACGGGCAGTTGTCGGATGCGCCGGCGATGGCGTCGCCATCGTCGGTGGTCACCTTGTAGGCGACGGGCGCGGTGTCGGCGAAGCTGATCCAGCCGATGTTCTCGCCCCACGCGTTGCCCGAAAAGTCGCCCGTCGCGGGGTCGATGTTGACGCCGTAGTCCGCCGCGCCGCACGACGCGTTGTTGGCGCACGAGAAGCTGATCCAGCCGACGTTTTCGCCCCACGCGTAGCCCGCCAGGTGGCCGGCGCCGTCGTTCGTCACGCCGTAGTTGCCGGTGGAACCGCACGTGCCGTTGTTCGTGCAGTTCATGTTGATCCAGCCGATGTTCTCGCCCCACATGTAGCCGGTGAGCTTCGTGCCGGAGACCGTGATGCCGGGGCCGCCATCGCCCGATGGCTCGGCGTTCAGCCAGCCGACGTTCTCCCCCCAGGCGTACTGCGCATCGGCCGGGATCGGGTCGATGGTTTCGGCCGAGACCATTGACCACGCGGCAGCGAAGAACGCGGCGAGCGCCAGCGCCTTGAGCATGCGGTCGGGCCAGTGAAGTCGTTTCATATGAGCCTCGCCGGCGGGCTCTATCATAACACCAGGCGCGAGCGCCGATTGCACTGCGGCGTCAAGAAGTTCGCCGTTTCCGCAAGTCCTAATACACGATGTTCGCCCACGGGTGGCTGAACGGCGTGAACGCGTTCTCCAGCGGCCCCACCGTGTTCATCGCCGCGATGCTCACGTTCGCGGTCACGCCGCGGATGCTGTTCCGGACGATCACGTTGTTCGAGCCCTCGACATTGATCGCCGGCATCGTCCCGGCTCCCGAGACGTTGTTGGAGTCGATGCGGCTGCCGGAGTAGTAGGCGTGAATGGCGGAATCCCCGTTGCTGAAGGAGTTATTGTCGACGACGAGCGTATTCCCCAGCACCACGATCCCGTCGAGGTCGTTGAGCGAGGCCGTCGAATCGCGGATGATGCCGCCCTCGCCCGCCCAGTTGTTCATCAAGATGCCGTGCGCTCCGTTCGCCGCCGCGACGACGTGGCTGATCAGGCTGTTGCCGCTCGCGCGGATGCCCCCGCCCGCGTTGTGGTCCAGGCGCAGGTCGTCGTACGAGCCGTCGTGTGCGTTGTCCCCGTTGATGCCGTCGGCGCCCCAGTCTTGCACGGCGCCGTGGCCGATACTGAGTGCTCGCAGCAGGACGAAGTCGCTTGCCCAGATGCCGTGCCCCGAGCCGGGCACGCCCGTCAGGGCAAACCCGTTGAGGTCGATCGTGACGGAATCGGCTCGGACCTCGATGCCGTCCTTGCCGACCACACCCGTAATGTTCTCGGCCAGGTAGTACGAGCCCGGCGCGCTGATCACGATGGGGAATCCCGCCGCTGACGCCGGCTGGCGGATCGGCGTGCGCGGCTCCCCGAGCGGCAGCGTCGATGCCGGCGGCCCCGGGGGGTCGAGCTGGCCGCCGCGCGCGACGCCGGCCAGCGAAGCGATCAGCGCCACTGCGAGCGCGCCCGCGACGGCCCAGGCCGCGCGATCCAGCAGACTGCGTTTCATGGCAGACCCCCATCGAATGCGTGCGGAGTATTGCGCGCAGTGTGGGTGGGCGCCCGGACGCCGGTCAAGAGCCGGATCGCCCGTCCTTGACGCGCGGTCAAGTCGCGCTGAAGCCGGCGCTTGACGCGCGGATCAGCCGGCGGGCTTGATGCGGCCCGTGCCGCCCATGAACGGCAGCAGCACCTCCGGCACGTCGATGCTGCCGTCCTCGCGCTGGTAGTTCTCCATGATCGCGATCATGGTGCGCGGCAGCGCCAGGCCGGAGCCGTTGAGGGTGTGCACGAACTCCGGGCGCGCGCCCGGCTCCCGGCGGAAGCGGATGTTCGCGCGGTGCGCCTGGAAGTCGGTGCAGTTGCTGACGGAGCTGATCTCCAGCCACTCGCCGACGCCGGGCGCCCACGCCTCGATGTCGTAGGTGCGCGCGGCGTTGAAGCCGAGGTCGCCGGTGCAGATGTTGATCACGCGGTAGCGCAGACCGAGCGCGCGGCAGACATCGAGCGCGTCGTCGAGCATCGATTCAAGTTCAGCGGCCGACTTTTCGGGCTCGCAGAACTTGTACATCTCCACCTTGTCGAACTGGTGGCCGCGCTTGATGCCGCGGACGTCGCGGCCGGCGCTCATCTTCTCGCGCCGGAAGCAGGGGGTGTAGGCGACGTAGTGCAGCGGCAGCGTCCCCGCCTCCAGGATCTCGTCGCCGTGCATGTTCGTCAGCGGCACCTCGGCCGTCGGCACGAACCAGAAGTCCTCCTCGGCATCGTGGTAGAGGTTGTCGCGGAACTTCGGCAGCTGGCCGGAGTGCCACATCGTCTCTTCCTTCACCATCGCCGGCAGGTACATCTCCGTGTAGCCGTGCTTGTCGATGTGCAGCTCGAGCATGAACGCGATGAGCGCGCGCTGCAGACGCGCACCCGCGCCCTTCAGCACGTAGAAGCGGCTGCCCGACAGCTTGGTGCCGCGCTCGAAATCAATGATGTCGAGCGCCTCGCCCAGCTCATAGTGCGGCTTGCGCCACGGGTCGCTGTACTCCTCGCCGGACTGCTGGCCGATGCTGTTGTCGTCCTCGCTCGCACCGAACGGCGTCGCCGGGTCGGGGATGTTCGGGATCTCCATCACCAGCGCGTCCAGGCGCTCTTCCGTCTCGCGCAGCGCCGGCGTCAACTCGTCGATGCGCACCGACACGCCCTTCATCTCATCGATCATGCGCTGGCGCTCGGCCGGGTCTTTCGCGGCGCCGATCTTCTTGCCGGCGGCGTTTTGCTCGGCCCGCAGTCGCTCCGTCTCGGACAGCAGATCGCGACGGCGGACGTCGAGCGCGACGATCTCGTCGAGCGGGCCGGGCGTGTGCCGGTCGGCAAGCGACTTGCGGACCACGTCGGTGTGCTCGCGGATGAACTGCAGGCTCAACATGGGTTCTAGGTTATAGGTTCTAGGGGCTAGGGGTTAGTAGGTCGCTGAGATCCCTCGGGGCGTAGCAAGTCTCGCCCACTGCGGCATTGCGGCGTCGGATCTTCACACCACATGCACTGTTTGCAGTCCGGGCACATGATGTGGACATTGCCGATTGGGAAGAGCCTCCAACGCCAGGTGTGCTCGACCGCCCAACCCGGGTGAAGAATCCATCGGCAGCGCGCATCGTGAAGGTCACGCCCCGATTGTAGCTGAGCCAGGTACTGGAGTCGCTAATAATCGTGCCCACGAACGAGCGGTCAGTTACGCCCCGCCGGCCGCGCGCACCACCGCGATAGCTTGCAGGCCGATGACGCGCACGTCCTCCGCGACCGGCAGGTCGACGCCGCACGATGCGAGGGGCAGCGCTTCGTTGCGGCGGAGTTGCTCCTCGCTCACCCAGATGAAGCCGTGGTCGCCGTCGGGCTCCGTGTGCGCTACGCCAGGCAGCGGCCGCAGCGCGTACGACATGTCGATGTGCTGGTGCGGCCCCTGCGGCACGTCGGCCACGATGATCGCCAGCGGCGGGGGCAGTTGCGGCGGCTCCGCGAACTCCGGCAGCGCGGCGTGCGGCACTACTTCCGCGGCGATCCCAGTCTCCTCCCGCACCTCGCGCACCACCGCCTGTATCGGGTCTTCGTCGGGGTCGATGTGGCCGCCGGGCGGCAGCCAGAGCTGCAGCTTCTTGTGCCAGTGCAGCAGCGTGCGGTTGCCCTCGACGACGAACCCGGAGACGGTGAAGTGTCTCTCCATATATGAAGGGTAGCGGCGCACCGCATGAGCGCGCCACGCCACCAACTTCCAACTTCCAACTTCCAACTTCCAACTTCCAAACGCTACACTCACGCCGTGAACCAGATCCCGCTCGAACCCGTCGATGCCGTCGAGATCCGCATCCTGATCGACAACCAGGTCGACCTGTTGTTGCGCGACCAGACGCACGTGAAGCGGGCGACGTTCGCCATCCCGGGCGGCGATCGCGGCGTCAGCGTCGAGGCACCGCTCTTCCTCGACCCGCACCTGCCCGACATGCTGATCGCCGAGCACGGCTTCTCGGCACTCATCACCATCAACAAGGGCGACACGACGCGCCGCCTGATGTTCGACGCCGGCCTCAGCACCGGCGGCCTCGCGCACAATCTCGCGGCGCTGCAGTTCGACCTCGCGGACGTCGAGGCGATCGTGATGAGTCACGGCCACTTCGACCACGTGGGCGGGCTCAACGGCCTGATCCGCCAGGGCGGCGCGCGCAAGCTGCCGATGCTGGTGCATCCCGACTTCTGGCTGCGCCGCCGCATCGCGCCGCCGAACGCCACGCCGTTCGAGCTGCCGACCGCCAGCCGCGCCGCGGTCGAGGGCGCGGGCTTCGAGGTGATCGAGGACCGGCAGCCGTCGCTGCTGCTGGACAACTCGGTGCTGATCACGGGCGAGATCGACCGCACGACGGACTTCGAGCGCGGCCTGCCGGCACACCAGGCACACCGCCACGGCGAGTGGGAACCCGACCCGCTGATCCTCGACGATCAGGCGCTGATCGTGAACGTCCGCGACCGCGGCCTGGCCATCCTGACCGGCTGCGGCCACTCCGGGTCGGTCAACATCGTCCGTCACGCGCAGAAGCTGACCGGCGAGCAGCGCCTGCACGCGCTTATCGGCGGCTTCCACCTTAACGGTCCGCTCTTCGCGCAGGCCATCGAGCCGACGATCGCCGCGCTCGATGCTCTCGGCCCCACGATCATCGTGCCGGGCCACTGCACCGGCTTCGATGCCACGCGCGCGATCTCGCTCGCGATGCCGGACGCTTTCGTGCAGAGCAGCGTCGGCACCCGCTACGTCCTCTAACCGCGTCCGGTACGATGCCTCCGCGAGCCTGACTCCGGAGCGGGGACCATGACCTACGAACGCCATCTCGCCGCGCCGTCGATGCGCATCGGGCCGCGCACCTTCACGTGGGGCGCGCGCACGTACGTCATGGGCGTGATCAACGTCTCGCCGGAGTCGTTCTCCGGCGACGGCGTCACGAGCGTCGATGACGCGGCCGCGCAGGCACGCCGCTTCGTCGCGGAAGGCGCCGACATCCTCGACGTCGGCGGCCAGTCGACGCGCCCGGGCGCCGCGGCCACAGAGGCGGGCTTCGACGAGATCGCCCCGGACGAGGAGATACGGCGCGTGCTGCCGGCCATCGAACGCCTGCGCGCGGAACTGCCCGGCACGCCGATCAGCATCGATACCTACAAGCCGGCGGTGGCCGAAGCCGCGCTTGCCGCGGGCGCGCACCTGCTGAACGACATCTGGGGCCTGCGGCGCGACGCCGCGCTCGCCCGCATCGCCGCGGCGGCCGGCGTGCCGGTGGTCGTGATGCACAACCAGCGCGGCCGCGCATCGCGCGACGTCATGGCCAGCGTGCTCGAAGGGCTGCGCGAGTCGCTGCGCATCGCCGCCGATGCGGGCGTGCCGGCCGAGCGCGTCATCGCCGACCCGGGCTTCGGATTCGGATGGACGCCCGCACAGAACATCGAGATGCTGCGGCGGTTCGGCGAACTGCAGGCGCTGGGCGTGCCGTTGCTCGCGGGCACATCGCGCAAGTCGACGATCGGCAGCGTGCTGGGCGGCGCGCCCGTCGAGGAGCGCGCGTTCGGCACCGCCGCCACCGTCGCGCTCGCCATCGCCGCCGGCGCGGACATCGTGCGCGTGCACGATGTCGCAGTGATGAAGCAGGTGGCGCTGGTGGCCGATGCCGTCGTGCGCGGCTGGCCTCGGGAGGCTCGCTGATGCCGCGCGTCTTCCTCGGCCTGGGGTCGAACGCCGGCAACCGGCGCGAGAATCTCCGCCTGGCGCTGAGCTGGCTCGAGCCGCATTGCCGCGTCGAAGCGGTGTCGTCGCTCTACCGCTCGCCCGCCATCGTGCTGGAGGGCGCGCCGCCGGGGCCCGACTACCTCAACGCCGCCTGCGTCGTCACGACGGACGTGCCGCCGCACGACCTGTTGCGTTTCGTGAAGGAGATCGAGCACGCGATCGGCCGCCGCCCGGCGCCGCGCTGGTCGCCCCGCCCGATCGACATCGACATCCTGCTCTACGGCGACGCCGTCGTCGCTGATGACGATCTCGCGATCCCGCACCCGCTGCTCGCCGAGCGCAACTTCGTCATCGTCCCGCTCGCGGAACTCGCGCCGGAGGCGGTGCACCCGCTCCTCGGCAAGGCGATCGGCGAACTCGCCGAGGACATCGACTTCACCGGCCTCGAATACCTCGCCGGCCCCGAGTGGCCGTCCCGCATGGCCGATCCCGACGACGAAGAGGCGGCGGATTCAATGTAGGCACAGGTCCTTCAGACCTGTCCGACCGCTCGGCCATCCGCTGCGATAGTCGATGCCCACCCACGGACGACTAACCTAACATCAGCCCGAAAAATGCGCGTGATTTGAATGCGCCGGCAGGTATGCCGCGAAACGGACATAAAATCTTGGCAGCTTGACCGCTTATCACTATCGGCTAACGGTTTATCACCTTTACAATGCCCGCGTCCTGGTACGTGGCGCCCCCCGCCACCGTCCTTACTTAGCTGAAAAACTGAATAATGAAGTACCCGATCACCGTGACCGCGGATGGGTTTGCCCTCCGCCGGCCGCGGGTCGCCGTGTCTCTGATCGTCAGCGACGCTATGCGATTCGCCGCCCGGCACTGGGGCCTGCTGGCCGCGCTCGCCATCACGTTCATCGTCCACGCGCCGACGCTCCGTTACTTCTTCGACGGGGATGACTTCGTCGTGGTCGGCAGCATCCGCTACAGCGGCAGCGGACAGTACTTGCTCGATTCGTTCCGCATGCAGGACATCGTGCCGAACTGGCGGCCGCTCACCGCGCTCGTCTACACGGCGGAGTGGAACGCCTTCGGGCTCAACGCCACGGCGTGGCGCTCGGTCAATCTGGCGTTCCACCTGTCGTCCGTCGCCATCATCTACCTGCTCGTCGCGCGCGTGACGAAGCGCCCGGCCGCCGGCGCCATCGCCGCGCTGATCTTTGGCGTGTCGGGCGCGCATTTCGACACCGTCACGTACATCACGGCCCTGCCGCACGTCATGGCGACGACGTTCGTGCTCGGGTCGCTGCTCGCGATCATCGCCTACGCGCAGGACGGCGAGCGCAACGCCGGCGCGTTCTGGCTGGCGTTCGGCCTCTTCGCCCTCGCGTTCCTTTCGAACGAAGGCGCGTTCGTCTACGCGCCCGTCATCGTCGCCGCATACACGCTGTTTGCGCGACGCTGGCATCGCGCGCCGCTGCGCCTGGCGCTGCACGCCGCCCCTTTCGTCGCGCTTGCGGCCGGCTGGCTCTCGTTCTACCAGTCCTGCGGCTGCCAGCAACTCAAGTTCGACGGCTACTTCTGGGGAAGCCACGTCCTGACGAACTACGCCGTGTACGTGTCGTGGATCGCCTTCCCGGCGCACACCGTGCCGCTGACACCCGACGCCACCCGCTGGTCGATCGCGGCGGCGTTCGCCGCCGTCGCGCTCTACTTCGCGGTGCGGGGACCGCACATGGCGCGCGTCGCCGTGCTCGGCATGGCGCTGGCGCTGCTGCCGTTCGCGCCGGTGAAGATCTGGACCGCCTCGCGCTACACGTACGGCGCCGTCGCCTTCTTCGCGCCGCTCGCCGCGATCGCCGGCTACAGCATCTTCGAGCGCGTGCGCGGCGTGCATCGCCTGGTGCGCGTGCCCGCCACCGCGCTCGGCCTCGCGTTCATCGCGACGCTGACGATGCTGTACGCGTGGCAGACCTACGCGCAGGATTCGAGCTCCGGCCGCCGTACCGAGCGGTGGGAGCTACTGGTGAACGAGCTGCGCCGCAACTACGCGCACGTCCCTCCCGGCACGACGATCTACATCGTCGACGGGCCGTGGACCAACCCCATGGAGCAGTACACCTGGGTGCCGTCGGTCGCGCGCGCCGTATACGGCGATGCGGCGGCCTTCGACCTGCCGTCGGCCTCGTACAAGTCCGACCCGCCGAGCACCGAGAACGTGCTCTTCCTGCGATGGACGGAGGACGGCCTGCAGCCGATCCCGGCGCACCAGGTGGTCTCGCCGCATTAGCGTATTGACTCCAACGCGCGAGCCTGACTTACCGTGCCCGTCATGTCGTATCGCCTTCGCTGGGCCGAACTTGAGACTGACATCAGATCGGAAGCTCTACATTAGCCGACAAGCTCATTGTCGGTCGCGGGTATATGCATGGTCTTACGAATCGAGCGGGGCGGCGGTGGAATGAGCGGGCTCTGGCAACGGTACGTCCGAAGCGTCTGGGAGAATCTCACAGCTTCGTGGATCGTTCCTTTTGCCTGCACGCTCGGCGTAGGCCTTACCATCTTGTTGACGCAAGAGCAGAAGAGCAACGTTGTACTTACTCTTCTGCGGCTCGACGGACTGGCGCTGCTGCTCTATTACGGCTTCAGATGGCGGAAAGACATCGCCAGTCTGAGGCACCGCTTGAACAAGCGGGGGCCTTCACGTTCGTCATTGCAGGAGCCAAGCGATCTGCGCGAAAGACGCCTGTCACCCCTCATCGGAGCTTTGGCTGCGATGGTCCTATTGGTGGTCTTCGCGAGTTGGTTGCGCCTTTCCTGATCGCTTGCACCAAGTCGTCGCCGGGCCGGCCTTGAAGGTAACGCCAAGACTGACACACCGCGCTAGCGGGCTGACACATACGCAAGCAGCCGGGCGAGCTGAAAGGCCCTCGATACAACCGGCGCACGCCTATTGCACGATGCCCTCGTGCGGCTCAAGCTACACCTGCCGATACCATGTGTAGAAAGGCAGGACGCCATGGTCGAGTCGAAGCTCAAGCGCATCTGCACTGTGACCGACGCCGCCGACTTCGAGAAGCGCAGCGCGGCGCTGCTCGCGCGGCTCACGCCGTACCTGCAGCGACAGCCCGGCTTCGTCTCGCACGAACTGAGACGCGACGGCGAGGCCGGCGGCATGGTCGAAACGACGGCGTGGCGCGGCATGGACGACTGCCGGGCGTACCTGCGCAACGGCGCCGCCGCCATGGCCGCCACCTGGCTCGACGCCTTCTTCCCCACGGCGCCGTTCCCCAACGGCAACTGGCTGCGCGAGACCGCCGAGCACTCGTAGGAGGCACGCATGGCCCAGACCGCCGTCTCGCAGGCCCCCGCCGAGAACCCGTTCGACAACGCCATCGAGCAGCTCGATGCCGCCGCTGCCCGGCTCGGCATCGATGACGGCATGCGCGAGGTGCTGCGGCACTGCAAGCGCGAGTTCACCATGAACTTCCCGGTGAAGATGGACGACGGATCGATCCGCGTGTTCACCGGCTACCGCGTGCACCACAACGAGGCGCGCGGCCCCGTGAAGGGCGGCCTGCGCTACAGCCTCAACGTCTCGCTCGACGAAGTGCGCGCGCTGGCGATGTGGATGACGTGGAAGTGTGCCGTCGCCGGCCTGCCGTACGGCGGCGCGAAGGGCGGCGTCATCGTCGACCCGCGCGCGCTCAGCCGCGGCGAGCTGGAGCGCCTGACGCGCCGCTTCGCCGCCGAACTCGGCCTGCTCATCGGCCCCGACGAAGACGTGCCCGCGCCGGACATGGGCACCGACGCGCAGATCATGGCGTGGATCATGGACACCTACAGCATGATGCACGGCCACTCGACGCCCGCCGTCGTCACCGGCAAGCCGGTCACGATCGGCGGCAGCAGCGGCCGCATCGAGGCCACCGGCCGCGGCGTGCTGTTCGTCACGCAGGCGGCGTGCAAGCACTTCGGCCTGCCGTTCGAGGGCGCGCGCGTGGCGGTGCAGGGCTTCGGCAACGTCGGCAGCGTCGCCGCGAAGCTGCTCGCCGAGGCCGGCGCGACGATCGTCGCCGTCAGCGACTCCAACGGCGCCATCTACGACGAGAAGGGGCTGGGCGACGTGGACGCGCTGCTTGCACTCAAGCACGAGCACGGCTTCGTGCCCGATGGCCACCCCGGCGTGCACCTCACGAACGAGGCGCTGCTCGAATTGCCGGTCGATATCCTGATCCCCGCCGCGCTCGAAGGCCAGATCCACGGCGGCAACGCCGCGAACGTGCAGGCGCGCATGATCATCGAGGCCGCCAACGGCCCGACGACGCCCGAGGCCGACCGCATCCTCGCCGCGAAGGGCGTGCACGTCGTGCCGGACATCCTTGCCAACAGCGGCGGCGTCATCGTCTCGTATTTCGAGTGGGTGCAGGATTTGCAGTCCTTCTTCTGGGAAGAGGACGAGGTGAACATGCGCCTGAAGCGCATCATCGAGCGCTCGTTCGACGAAGTCGCCGCGCTCCACACCGAGAGCGGCGGCACCATGCGCGACGCCGCCTACATGCTGGCGGTCCGCCGCGTCGTGGAAGCGACCGAAGTCCGGGGGATCTTCCCTTAGGTTCTAGGTTATAGGTGAGAGGTTCTAGGGAGCTGGCGCACCATCACCAGCAACTCCCTGCTGGCGCGCTTAACTGTCAACTGTCTACTGCTCACTGTCCACTGGCTCAAGCTCGTACGCGTAGAACTCAGCGTCCGCGCCGCGCGTCACCTTCCGCTCGACGCCGCCCGGGTATTGCTGCTCGATGCTCGGCAGCAGTTCCAGGTAATCGCCGAGCAGGACGAACACGACGGGCCGGCTGCTATCGACGTCATCGATCGACGCGGCGCGATCGCTGAATTCGCGCGAGCGGTCCTCGCCCTGCACGCCGGGCGCCAGGTACGTGCGCGTCTCCAGCGAGAGCGGATGCCGCTCGCTGTAGAAGTAGACGTATGCGTCCTCCGGCAGCGTGCGCATGTAGAGGCTGGCCGACGTCATCTCCGAATGGTAGACGTAGCGCGTCAGCCCGTCGCGGCGGAACGTCCAGAAGTAGTCGTGCACCGTCGCCGTGAAAATCAGGGCGAGCGCGGACGCCACCAGAGCACCGGCCAACGCCCGCCGCCGATCTTCGTCGCGCAGCGCGATGCGCCACAACGCCGACAGCGGCAGCGCGGCGATGAACATCGCGAACGGCGCGGCCCCCAGCGGCTCGCGCATCATCGACCCCCGCTGCAGCAGCGCCGGCAGCGGCACGATCGCGATGCAGCACGCCGCGAGCACGATCATCGGCTCGCGGCGTTTGCGATACGCCAGCACCGCGCCGCAAGCGAGCAGCACCAGGAACACGCGGTCGAACATCGGCCGCAGCCCGTTCGCATCGATGATGTCCGGCTGTCCCTCCCACGTGTACGCCGACGCGAAGTCGCGCACCTGCAGCCCGATGATCTTCGCCTTCTCGATCGTGCCGGCGTCCCGGTACTCCTGTGTCCGCAACACGCCGGTGTTGCGGTAATCGTCGATGTGCTTCCAGTAGTACGCGTCCGGATTGCTGACGTACCACGCGAACGGCAGCGCCACGACGAGCGCCACAGCAGCCGTGACGCCGGCGAGCGCGCACCAGCGCCGCAACTCACTTCGGCGCCGGAACCGCAGCAGCGCCATGGCGACGAAGAACGCGGCGGCCGCGACGAGCGCGATCGCATCGACGTTGTAGGCGTAGATGCCGAGACCCAGCAGCGCGCCGCCCGCCGCGAACCACGGCCATCGCATCTGCCTCAGGCCGAGCATGATGCAGAGCAGCGCGGCGAGCAGGATCGTCGGGTATGAGATCGACGAGTGGGCGACGCGGCTGTAGAACAGGTGCCAGTACGAGATGGCGAGCAGCAGCGACGCGAAGAACGCTTCGAGCCGGCCGTACGACACGCGCACCAGCAGGTAGAGCAGCGGCACCGCCGCCAGCCCGACGAGCGCGAGCGGCAGCCGCAGCGAGAACGCCGTGTGCCCCAGCAGCCAGATGCCGGGCCACGTCAGGTACGCGTTCAGCGTCGGCACGCCGAGCGCCGCGTGCGAGTAGACGCCGATCCACTGGTCCTGGCTGATGCGAAAGGCGTCAGTGCCGATCTGCGCCTCGTCCGGGTGCACGCCGTACGGGATGTCGCCGAGCTTCACGAGCCGCAGCACCGCCGCCAGCGCCGTCACGATCGCGATCAGCGTGCCATCGAGCGCGCGCGGGTGCGCCCGCATGTAGCCGCCGATACGCCCGGCCGCGCGCTCGATCACAGGTCGTACGTCAGGCGCACGCGCGTGCCGCGCTCCGCCGCCCACTCCGCCATGCGCCGCAGGTCCTCGAGCCGCGCCAGCAGGTCCGGCGACTCGGCCGTCAGCGTGGCGATGCGCTCGTCGCCCGAGGCGAGCGCGGCCGTGACGGCGCGCAGCGTCTCGGCGAGCGGCGCGGCGTCCTGCCAGGCGCGCTCCAGCAGGTCCGCGTCCGCCTCCACCTCCACGTCGCGGTCGGCGAAGGTCGTCAGCGGCGTCATGTTGATCTTGCGCTCGCCGCGCAGCATCAGCGAGAGCTGCGACAGCGGGTGGATGGAGCCGTAGCGCGTCGAGAACGCGAACGAGAGGAGGTGCACCAGCACGTCGCTCGCCCCGCCGAACTCGACCGGGCAGGCCTCCGCGGCGTCAGTCTCGAAGTACAGTCGCGACACGCCATATGGTAGCAGCGACCCGCCGCACGCGGCGCGATGGTGGTGGGATGGCGCTCTATGACTTCCAACCTCCCCCCACCACCCCCACGCTATACTGGACGAAGCCCCTGTTACCGCACAGAACCGCGAAAGGAACCCGCACTTGGGCATCGAGTGGCACATCTCCACGCTGGGCAACGGCATGCGCGTCGTCACGACGCCCGTACCGACCGCGCAGTCGGTCAGCGTCAACGTCTTCGTCGGCATCGGCTCGCGGGGCGAGGACCGGCGCACCAACGGCCTCTCGCACTACATGGAGCACATGCTCTTCAAGGGCACGCAGCGCCGCCCGGACGCCATCCTCATCGCCGAGGCGATCGAGGGCGGCGGCGGCGTGCTGAACGCCTACACGTCGAAGGAGCTGACCTGCTACTGGAACCAGGTGCCCTTCGACAAGCTGCCGCTGGCCATGGACGTGCTCGCCGACATGTACCGCAACTCGCTGCTCGCACAAGCGGAGATCGACCGCGAGCGCACCGTCGTCCAGCAGGAGATCCGCCGGTCGTTCGACCAGCCCGGCGCGTGGGCGTCGGAGCTGCTGTCGCGCGCAACGTTCGGCGACCAGCCGATCGGTTGGCCGATCGCCGGCAGCATCGAGACGGTGGAGGCGATGAACCGCGATGACTTTGTGCGCCACGTCGAAACCTACTACGTCCCTTCGAACACGGTGCTGAGCGTCGCCGGCAACACCACGCACGACGAGGTGCTCCGCCTCGCCGAGGACCTGTACGGCGACATGGCGGACCGCGCCGTGCCCGCCGCTTCCGCCGCCACGTACGAGTTCGCGCTCGACCGCGTCGTCGTCGAGACACGCGACATCGCCCAGTGCAACATGGGCATCGCGCTCCACGCGCTGCCGCGCAACGACCCGGACCGCTACCCGCTGATGGTGCTGAACACGATCCTCGGCCGCGGCATGAGTTCGCGGCTGTTCAAGGAGGTGCGCGAGCGCCGCGGCCTCGCCTACTCCGTCGGCTCCGGCGTGGCGCGCTACAACGACATCGGCGTCATGAGCATCAGCGCGGGCGTCACGCTCGACCACCTCGAAGAAGCGACGTCGGTGATCCGCGAAGAGCTGTTCAAGATGGCCGCCGAGCCCGCCCGCGAGGAAGAGGCGACGAAGGCGCGCGACTTCGCCATCGGCAACTTCCGCCTCGGCCTGGAATCGACGATGGCGCTCGCGCAGCGCGCCGGCGAAGCGCTGCTGATGACCGGCGAGATCGAGCCGATCGAGGACGTCGTGGCCTCGGTCCTGGCGGTGACGCCGGCCGATGTCCAGCGCGTGGCGCAGCGCCTGTTCAAGCCGGCGGGATTCGCCATGGCCGTCGTCGGCCCCGGCGGCGACGCCGATCGCCTGCGCGAGATCCTGGCGGCGTAATCCGCCGCTTTGACCGCAAGATCCGGATAGATGCGCCGCCGCCCGCCGGCGTAGCATCAGTCCGGAGGTGATGCATGACCATCGCGACGGCAACACGAAACACTGCGCTCGATGCGGACGCCTGCTGGCGGGTGGTGGAGGAGCGGCGCGCATCGGCGCGCGGGCTCTTCATCATCGCCGTGCGCACCACCGGCGTGTACTGCAGGCCGGGCTGCCCGGCGCGCACGCCGAAGCGGGAGAACGTCGAGTTCTTCGCCGCGCCTGACGACGCCGAAGCGGCGGGCTACCGCGCCTGCAAGCGCTGCCACCCGCGCGATGCCGCCGCAGACCCGCAGCAAGAGTTGATCCAGCGCGTCTGCGACCGCCTCGCCGACGACAATGGCCCCGCGCCAACGTTGGCCGCGCTCGCCGCCGAGTTCCGCGTCAGCCCGTTCCACCTGCAGCGCACGTTCAAGCGCGTGACCGGCGTCACGCCGGCCCAGTACGCGGCCGCGCATCGCGTCGGGCGGCTCAAGCGAGAGCTGCGCGCGGAGGGCGGCGTCGCCGGTGCGGTGTATCGCGCCGGGTTCGGCTCCGGCAGCCGCGTCTACGAGCGCACCGGCATCGCGCTCGGCATGACGCCGGCGGCGTACGGTCGCGGCGGTCGCGGGATGCGCATCGGCTACACGATCGCGGCGTGCCCGCTCGGCCGCGTGCTCGTCGCGGCGACGGAGCGCGGCATCGCCTTCGTCAGCCTGGGCGATGACGGCGCCCCGCTGGAGGAGGCGCTGCGCCGCGAATATCCGGCCGCCGAGATCGCCCGCGACGACCGCAAGACGAAGCAGTTCGCCGCGGCGGTGCTGCGCGCCATGCGCGACGGCGACGCGCAAGCCGCCCTGCCGGTTGACGTGCGCGCGACGGCGTTCCAGGCGCGCGTCTGGCAGGCGCTGCGTGAGATCCCGCGCGGCGCGACGCGATCGTACGCCGAGGTCGCGCGCTCGCTCGGCCAGCCGTCGGCCGCGCGGGCCGTCGCGCGCGCCTGCGCCACGAACCCGGTGCCGATCGTTGTGGCGTGCCATCGCGTCGTGCGCGGCGACGGCACGCCCGCAGGCTACCGCTGGGGCATCGACGGC
>Ga0080064_1001351_pt1 | contig 50345 bp, 50 predicted proteins | sample Subgrocontami54m_FD_69260 | JGI IMG/M metagenome (GOLD analysis project Ga0080064, IMG submission 69260) | Subsurface groundwater microbial communities from S. Glens Falls, New York, USA - GMW46 contaminated, 5.4 m (SPADES assembly) (version 2) ...
CGCCAGCGCGATCGCCTGGCAGGAATCCCTCCCCGAGCTCGTCCCAGCCGCCCGGCACACCTTCGTCGAGATCATCGTGGGGCTGGCGATCGGTTGCATCGCCGGACTGATTGCCGGCGGAGCAACGGCTCGCTATGCGGCGGTGCGCGAGTCGCTCCTGCCATTTGCGATCGCCGCCAACTCGATCCCGATCCTTGCCTTTGCTCCGATCTTCAACAACTGGTTCGGGGTCGACAATCAGCTGTCCAAGGCGATGGTGGCGGCAGCGCTGTGTTTCTTCCCGGTGATGATCAATACCGTCCGTGGCCTAACCTCGGTGTCGCCGGAGGTGGTCGAGCTGATGCGCTCATATGCCGCCCCCGATCGGGAGGTCTTCCGCAAGGTCCGCATTCCGACCGCCCTGCCGTTCATCTTCACGGCCCTCCGCCTGGCGACGACACTGGCGACGATCGGCGCCATCATCGCCGAGTACTTCGCCGCGCCGCGGTCCAGCCTCGGCCAGTACATCGCCACGCATTCGAGCTTTCTGCAATTCGAACGATCCTGGTCGGCGATCGTGTTCGCCACGGCGATCGGCATCGGGCTGTACTTGCTGGTTGTTCTCGCCGAGCGCCTCGTGATGCCATGGCAGGCGCAGCGGCAGCACATGTGACTCATGCTGCTGGTTAGACTGGCCCATCGGCGGCGAGCGGCGGTTGAGGCCGACGGCCAGCCGGCCCTGTAGGAGGAGGTCTGGGAGTGGCGATCAAGCTAGCGATACAGAGGATCGGGGTCCTCCTTGCAGCCGTGGTCCTGGTTGCGTCCTGTTCGAGTGGCGCTCCGAGTCAGACACCGCTCAAGAAGATCACGCTTCAGCTCCAGTGGTTCCCGCAGGCCCAGTTCGCGGGCTACTACGCGGCCGTCGAAAAGGGCTTCTACGCCAAGGAAGGCCTCGACGTCGCAATCAAGGCAGGGGCGGTCGAGATCGTCCCGGCGACCGTCGTCGCGAGCGGCCAGGCGCAGTTCGGGATCTCGTGGGTACCGCGGATGCTCGCCCCGCGTGAGAGTGGGGCCAATGTCGTCCTCATCGGCCAGATCTTCCAGCGCTCGCCGACGCTGCAGGTCTCGTTCAAGGCTGCGGGCATCACCAGCCCGGAGCAATTCAAGGGCAAGCGTATTGGGAGCTGGGGCTTCGGCAACGAATCCGAGCTCTATGCGGGGATGCGCAAGGCCGGGATCAACCCGGACAACCCGTCCGACGTCACCGTCGTTCCGCAGCAGTTCGACATGAACGCCTTCCTCAAGGGCCAGATCGATGCCGCGCAGGCGATGATCTACAACGAGTACGCCCAGGTTCTCGAGACGAAGAACCCGGCGACCGGCCAGCTGTACAAGCCCGAGGACCTCAATGTCGTGTCCTGGGAGCAGTACGGCACAGCGATGCTCCAGGACGCCATCTTCACCGATGCAGGATGGCTTGCTCAGCCAGGTAACGAGGATGTCGCGGTGAAGTTCCTCAAGGCCTCTTTCGAGGGCTGGATCTACTGCCGCGACCACGTTGACGAGTGCGTCCAGATCGTCCTGAAGGCCGACGCCAAGCTGCCCAAAGGCCATCAGACGTGGCAGCTCAACGAGATCAACGGGATCATCTGGCCGGCGCCAAACGGGATCGGGATCACCGATCCGGCCGCGTTTCAGCGGACCGTTGACATCGCGGTCGGAGGCAAGATTCTCAAAGCGCCGCCGACCGGCACACCGTATCGCAACGACCTGGCTCAGAAGGCTCTCGACGAGCTCGGCAGCAGTGTCGATTCGAAGGGAGCCGGCTACCAGAAGCCCGTGGTCGTCCTCACCGAGGGTGGCAAGTAGCCGAGCGTCCAACCTGACCCGTACCGAGCGACCGGCCCTTCGCGGGCCGGTCGTTCGATTCCGGCCACGGTGGCCAGATAGGATGAGCCGATGCAGGCTGCCGAGATCCCCGCCCTGATCGATCGCTACGCGGAGTTCGTGGTCCGCGTCGCGGCCAACGTCCAGCCCGGCCAGGACGTCCACCTCAGCGCGCTGGTCGAGCACGCGCCGATCGCCCGGGCGGTTGCCGAGCAGGCCTACCTGGCCGGGGCGCGCCGGGTCGTGGTCGAGTACGCGGATTACCAGGTCCGTCGGTCGGCCATCCGCCATGCCCCGGACGAGGCGCTTGGCAGCCACTACCCGCACGAGCTGGACCGCTTCCGCTTCTGGCGCGAGCAGGGGATCGCCTGGATCAGCCTGACCGGCAACCCGGACCCGACGGTCTTCGATGGGCTCGATCCGGCGCGGATCGCCGCCTACCCGTCGAAGGTCCTCGCCGCGGAGGTGTCCGGTCTGATCCACGATGTCGCCTGGACCGTGGCGGCGGCTCCAAACGAAGGCTGGGCCCGCCAGATCTTCGGCCAACCGGATGTCACCCGGCTGTGGGAAGCGGTCGCGGTGGCGACCCGGCTGGATGAGCCGGATCCCGTGGCCGCCTGGCGGGAACACCTTGCCCGGCTTGCCGGGCGGGTCGCGGTCCTCGATCGGCTCGCTCTCGATGCGATCCGTTTCCGGGGGCCGGGCACGGACCTGACGGTCGGGCTGATCGCCGGATCGCACTGGCTCGGCGGGTCCACTCGGACGCCCGGCGGCGTCGAGTTCCTGCCCAACGTCCCGACCGAGGAGGTCTTCACCTCGCCGGACTGGCGCCGGACCGAGGGGACCGTGCGGATCACCGAGCCGCTGATCCTGTCCGCCACCCCGGTCATCGGGCTTCGGCTTCGCTTCGGGGCCGGCCGGATCGTCGAGATGACGGCGGACCAGGGCGCCGAGCTGGTCCAGGCCCAACTCGACCACGATGAACGAGCTCGCTTCCTGGGCGAGGTGGCCCTCGTGGACGGCTCGTCCCGTGTCCGACGCGCCGGAGTGACCTTCCACGACCCGCTCTACGACGAGAACGTGGGCTGTCACATCGCCTACGGCATCTCGTATCCCGAGGCGGTGCCAGGAGCGGACCTGCTCGACGATGCGGAGCTGCTCGAGCGCGGCCTCAACGTTGCCTCGAGCCACACCGACGTCACGATCGGCGGCCCGGCGGTGAAGGTCGACGGCCTGCGGGCCGACGGGACGGTCATCCCGCTGATCCACGACGACCTGTTCGTCCTGCCGGCGAACTGACATCGGGCGAACCTCGGCCCGACCCGCCAACCGACCAGGACCTCAGCCCGTGGCGAGCGCCTCGGCGATCACGGCGATGTGGGTGGGCGTGCTGCCGCAGCAACCGCCGACGATGGTGGCCCCGGCCTCGCGCATGGCCACCACCTGACCGGCCATCGTGACCGGATCGGCCCGGTAGACCGCCCGCATGTCGATCAGCTCGGGCATCCCGGCATTTGACTTGGCGACCAGGGTCACCTCCGGGGCGACCGCGTGCATCCGCTCGATCACCCCGAGCATCTCGTCTGGGCCGTTGCCGCAGTTGCCGCCGATCGCATCGGCGCCCCAGGCCGCGAGCGCCGCGACCGCCTGCTCTGGAGACACACCCATCATCGTGTGGCCGCGCGTGTCGAAGGTCATCGTGGCGATCAACGGGATCGCCGGGGCGACCCGGCGGACCCCCTGGATGGCCGCCTTGATCTCGCGCAGATCGGACATCGTCTCGATCCAGATCAGGTCGACCCCGCCGGCGACGAGGGCCGCGGCCTGCTCGGCGAAGACATCGACCGCGACGTCGTAATCGAGAGTTCCCAGGGGAGCCACGATCTCTCCGCTGGGTCCGATGTCGCCGGCGACCAGCGCCTCACCACCGGCCGAGTCGACATCGGAACGGAGGAGGATCGCCGCGGTCCGATTCAGCTCATCGACCCGCTTGTCCAGCCCATGGAGACCGAGCCGGAGCCGGTTCCCCCCAAACGTGTTGGTCAACAGGATCTGCGACCCGGATTCGATGTAGCCGCGGTGGATCCGCCGGACGATGTCGGGCTGGGTGAGGTTCCAGACCTCGGGCGGGTCGCCGAACTGGAGCCCTGCGGAAAACAGCATCGTGCCCATCGCGCCATCGGCCAGGATCGGCCCGCCGCCGGCGAGCAGGGCGTCCCAGCGGGCGACCGCGGCACCGCCATCGATCGCCCGCCGGGCGGCCCGATCGGGGAACAGGGCCGGATCGGCATCGATCGGACCGGGTGCGCCAGACCCCGCGGGACCGCCACCCGATCCCGGGCGGGCGGCTCCCGGTGCGACGCGACGGGTCCGTCTCGGCTCGGTCATCCGTGCCCGGTCCCGAACTGGCGGTCGCCCGCGTCGCCCAGCCCGGGCATGATGTAGCCCTTCTCGTTGAGCCCGCGGTCTAGCGCCGCGCAGTAGATCGAGACGTCCGGGTGGGCGGTCGTGACCGCTTCCACGCCTTCCGGAGCGGCAATCAGGTTGATCAGCTTGATCCGGCTGGCACCCCAGCGCTTGAGGACCTCGATCGCGGCCGTGGCCGAGCCGCCCGTCGCCAGCATCGGGTCGAGGATAAGGCACAGGTCGACCGTGGCCGAGTCGGGCAGCTTGTTGTAGTACTCGACCGGCCGCAGGGTCCGCTCGTCGCGGAAGAGCCCGAGGTGCCAGACCTCGGCGGTGGGCATCAGCTCGAGCATCGCGTCAACCATCCCCAGCCCGGCCCGCAGGATCGGCACCAGCCCGATCCGATCGGCCAGCCGGTGGGCGATCATCGGCTCGAGCGGCGTCTCGATCTCGAAGGGACGGACCTGGACGTCGGCCAGCGCCTCGTGACCGAGCAGCCAGGACAGCTCGCGGACGATCTCGCGGAACTTCTTGGGCTCGGTCGTCGTGCTGCGCAGGATGGCCAGCTTGTGGAGGACCGCCGGGTGGGTTGACACGTGCAGGCTCGGCCATGTCGACGCAGGTGGGGACGCAGGCGTGGAGACGGGCGTGGAGTCCGACACGAGGGTCCTCCGACGGTCGATCGGGTGGGTCCGGGGCATCGTAGCACCGGCCCTTCGGGGCCAACCGCGACGTCGCCGGCCGGCGACCCGTGGGCGCGGTATCCTCGCCTTCCGCGAACCGCGCAGGAGGACCGCAACCAGGACGTGACCGCCACCCGATCGGCCGCTCCGCGCCCCCGTTCGACCACCGCCCGCCAGGCCGTGCCGATCCGCCGCGGCGCGCCACCGGTACTCGTCCGCCAGACGCGCAACGGGATCGTCGAGAGCGTCCATCGCGGCGATGTCGTCGAGGTCGACGCGGCCGGGCGGATCGTTCGCCTCCTCGGCGATCCGGACCGGATGGTCACCCTCCGGTCGTGTGTCAAGCCGTTCGGGCTGCTGGCTCTGCTCGGGGCGGGTGGCACGGCCGCATTCGAGCTCCAACCGGCCGAGATCGCGATCATGGCCAGCTCGCACTCGGGTGAGGACATCCACGTTCGGACGATCCAGGGATTGTTTCGTCGGGCGGGGATCAGCCAGACGGTCCTTGCCTGCGGCGCCGAGGGGATGCCGCTCGATGCCCTGACGGCGGCCCGCCTGGCCCGCGACGGCGAGAAGGCCGGGCCGGTCCGCCACATGTGCTCCGGCCAGCACTCATCGATGATCCTGCTCGCTCGACTCAAAGGCTGGCCGCTCGAGGACTACTGGCAGGACGAGCATCCCGTCCAGGGCGCCTATCGGGCGGCGGTCGCCGCGGTATTCGGCGGCCGGCCCGACCGGTTGACCAGGGCGATCGACGGCTGCGGGGTGTCGACCTATGCCTTCCCGCTGCGCGACGTCGCCCGTGCCTACGCCGCGTTGGCCGGACCGGAGGGCATCCCCACCGGCGACCCCCGACACGCGCTCGTCGGCAACCTCACGATCGTCCGCGACGCGATGCTGGCCCACCCGGAGATGGTCGGCGGGAACCGCGATCGGCTCGACACATCGCTGATGAAGGCGATCCCCGGACGGATCGTCAGCAAGGGTGGAATGGAGGCGCTGCGGGGCCTGGCGATCCTGGCCGGGACGCGTCTCGGCAACGGCAGATCGCCGGCGGTCGCGACCGGGATGGCGATCAAGATCGAGGACGGCGACGGCTACGACCGGGGGACCTGGGCGGCGACGATCGAGGCGCTTCGCCAGGCCGGGGTTCTCGAGGGCGGCCCACTGCGCGAGCTGGCCCGCTACCACCGTCCGGTGTCGCTCGATCCGCACGGCCGGATCGGGGCCGAGGCGGTCCCGGAATTCGAGCTCGCGCCGGTCGGCGAGCTCATCGGCTGAAGTCGCCGGATGACCGGTCGGCGGTGAACCGATGACCGCGCTCGATCCCCACCGGACGCTCGGTCTGAACCCGGGCGCGAGCCAGGCCGAAATCAAGAGCGCCTACCGCCATCTCGCCAAGCTGTACCACCCCGACTCCGCGGGCGAGCGTGCCCTACCCCGCTTCCTGGCCATCCAGGCGGCCTACGAGGCGCTGGTCGACGATCCGACCCGACCGCGCGGCACGACCCGATCCGACCCCGGCGCCAGGGCAGCCGGCCCGCCGCCGCCCGCCTGGCAGGCCGACGCGTCGCGGGCGCGCGCGACACGCGAGGCCTACCGAGCCCGCACCCGGCGGGGCGGGGCGGCCCCGGCCGCTTCGGGCGGTGCGGGAAGGACCGCGGATCCGGGGCCGGCCACCGGGCGAAGCACGGGTCCGCGGACCACCGGTGGCCGGTCTCCGGGCCGCTCGTCGGCGTCTGGCGACGAAGCCGCTCCAGCGGGCGGGTCCGCCTCGGCTGGCGGCTCCTCGGCCCGTCCGGCGGGTCCCGGATCCGGGACGAAGGGCGGCGGACGGTCCGGACGCTCGGCGCGGCGCACCAAGGCGACCATCGGCTCGACCAGTTACGACGGGGCCGACCGCGAGCCATTCGATCCGGCCTGGGAGGGTGCCACCTGGTACGGCGCGGGCAGCGGCACGTACTGGACCCTCAACCCCAAGGAATACGCCGACCCGCGGAAGCACGGTCCCGAGTACCTGGCCCGCTCGCGCCGGGCGACGTCCGGCTCCTCGACCCGGTCCGGATCCGGCGCCGGGTCGGCGACGGATGAAGCGGCCTCCGAACCGAACGTCGATGGGCCGGCGACCGACACGGACGCGACGCGAGACGCTCCCGGGCCCCGTCCGCGACCCGCCGGCCGGCGGCAGCGACCAGCCGAACCGGATGCTGCGCAGCCCGCGATCGGGAGTCGGCCGCGGCCATCCGAGCCGACACCCGGGGCTGCCGACGGAGGCGTTCGATCGCGCCGCGCCTCGGCCGAGACCTCGGCCGGGGACGGGGCCGCCGCGCCGGTACCGGCGGCAAGCCCGGCCGAGACCGCCTGGCAGCGTGCTGCACCCGGGCCCGACGCGTTCCCGAACGGCGGCGGATCGGGTCCGTCGCTGCTCCGACGCCTGCCATCCACGCCCCTCGGCCGGGTCATCCTGGCCCTCGTCGGCTGGATCCCGATCGGGGTCGGGTTGGCGGCCGTGACCGACGCGCTGCCAGCCTGCGGGGTCGGCATCGTCAGCGTCTGTGCCGACCCGCTGCGGGCCGGGATCTGGCCGGTCCATGTGCTCCTGCTCGGAGTCCTCGCGGCGGTGCCACGGCTGGCCGCGATCGCGGTTTCGGGTACGGTCGTGTTCCTGGCGGTCGGACTGGCCGCGACGCCGGTCCTGATCGTGATCGGTGGGGCCCAGTCGCCGACGGGCAACCCGACGGTCCTGGCGATCATCCTGCTCGGCGCCTGGTTCATTGGGGTGGGCCTCGCGGTCGCCGGCCGGGTCGACCTCCCGCCATGGCGCGGACGTCGCGTACGATGACCGGGTGAGCCGCCGGACCGACGCCGCGAACGAGATTTCGGGCGCCGCCCAGGAGTACCTGCTGGCGCTCCGGGTGATGGCCGTCGACGGGAACCGGGTGACCGCCGCGCAGGTCGGGCGCCACCTCAAGGTCAGCACCCAGGCCGCCAGCGAGATGTTCCGGCGGTTGGGCACCGATGGGCTGGTCACCCAGGCGGTGGGGACCGCCGGGCGCGAGCTTGTCCTGACCGATGCCGGTCGGGCGGCAGCGGATGGGATCTTCCGGCGCCATGCCCTCCTCGAGTGGCTGCTGACCACGGTCGTCGGGCTCGGCTGGGCCGAATCGGACGAGGAGGCCGCCCGTCTGCAGGGCGCGATCTCACCCCGGGTCGAGGCCCGTCTCGACGAGATGCTCGGCCATCCTGAGACATGTCCGCACGGCAATCCGATCGACGCGGCGACCGCCCGCCGCCGCCCGAATGGGGTCCGGTTGAGCGAGACGGAAGCCGGACAGACCGCCACGGTGTACCGGATCACCGAGGAGGCCGAGGAGGACGCGGGCCTGCTGTCCTATCTCGAGGCCCGCGCCCTCACGCCGGGCGCCCACATCACGATCCTCGCCCGGAGCGAATCGCTCGACTCGCTGACGCTCGACGGCCCGCGCGGCCGGGCAACCCTCGGACTGCGTCCGGCGGCGCTCATCCTGGTCCTCCCCGGGGAGGCCGACCCAGCGCTGTTCCACAAGGTTCCGCCACGCTGACTGACGCCAGCGCGACGCCGCCCCGCGTCCGGATCGCCCCGAGCCCGACCGGTCCCCTTCACATCGGGACGGCGCGGACCGCCCTGTTCAACTACCTGTACGCGCGCCACACGGGCGGGACGTTCATCCTCCGGCTCGAGGACACGGACCAGGCGCGCAGCTCGATCGCGTTCGAGAAGGACATCCTCGACGGTCTCCACTGGCTCGGGCTGCGCTGGGACGAGGGCCCCGAAGTGGCCGGCGAGGCGGCTCGGGGACCGCACGCTCCATACCGCCAAATGCTCCGGTTGCCGCTCTACGCGGCCGCCGCCGAGCGTCTGTTGGTCGCCGACCTGGCCTATCCCTGCTATTGCCGTCCCGAGGAGCTCGAGGCCGACCGGAAGGCCCAGGAGGCGGCCAAGCTGCCGCCCCGCTACGTCGGACGCTGCGCCACGCTTGGCGCTGACGAACGCGCGGCCCGGGTCGCCGATGGCCGGCGTGGTGCCTTGCGCTTCCGGGTCGGGGGTGGCGTGGTCGCCTTCGATGACATCGTCCGCGGCCGGGTCGAGTTCGATGTCGCGAACCTGGGCGGCGATTTCGTGATCGTCCGTGCGGATGGCAGCCCGCTCTACCACTTCACGGTCGTCGTCGACGACGCGGAGATGGGGATCAGCCACGTCATCCGGGGCGAGGATCACCTGTCGAACACGCCAAAGCACATCCTGCTGTTCCGGGCGCTCGGCTACCCGGTGCCCGCCTTCGCTCATCTGCCCCTCATCCTCAACGCCGACCGCACGAAGATGAGCAAGCGCAAGAGCCAGACGGCGCTGTCCGACTACGCCGACGAGGGCTTCATCCGCGAAGCGCTGGTCAACTACCTCGCCCTCCTCGGCTGGTCGACCGGCACCGAGGAGGAGGTCCTGTCGATCGACGAGATCGTCGCGCGGTTCGACCTGTCCGCGGTCCACAAGGGCGGCGCGGTGTTCGATCGCGAGCGGCTCGAGTGGCTCAACGGCCAGTGGATCCGGCGGCTCGACCCGGCCGATCTGGTCGAGCGGTTGCGCCCGTTCCTGGCCCGCGACCTGGCTGCTGGCCGGATCGAGCGGCTGCCCTCCGAGGACGAGATCCGAACGCTCCTGCCGATCATCTCCGAGCGTCTGCCGACGCTGGGCGCCATCGGTGACCTGGTCGGCTTCCTGTGGGTCGACGAGCTGGGGGTCGAACCGGCCGTGCTGGTCCCAAAGCGCTGGGACGCGGCGACGACCCGCGGTGGGCTGCTGGCCGCGCGCGACGCGATCGCGTCGATCGACCCGGTCTCGTTCGAGGCCGACGAGCTCGAACCGACCCTCCGGGCGCTGGCCGAGACGCGCGGCTGGAAGGCCGGCGACCTGTTCATGGCGATCCGGGTGGCGGTCACCGGACGGACGGCCACTCCGCCCCTGTTCGACACGCTGGTGGCGCTCGGTCGGGACCGGTCGCTGGCCCGGTTGGACGCCGCGATCGCATCGCTCAGCCCGGCGGCGCCCCCGGATCGGTGATCCACGCCGTTGCCCTGGTGCTGCGCGGCACCGATCGTTGACCGCGTGTTAACCGCAGCCCGCTACCATCGGTTTCGATGGCACGCACGATCCTCGTCGTCGATGACGAGCCGACCCTTCGGGAGACGCTGGCCGATGGCCTCGAGGCGGAAGGCTTCACGGTCGTCACCGCGGGCGACGGTCGCGAGGCGCTGACCAAGTTCCGAGCCACCCGTCCCGACCTGATCGTCCTCGACCTGATGCTGCCCGAGCTGTCCGGGGTGGAGGTCTGTCGGATCGTGCGGGCCGAGTCGCCGGTCCCGATCCTGATGCTGACCGCCAAGGACTCGGAGGTCGACAAAGTCGTCGGGCTCGAGCTGGGCGCCGACGACTACGTCACCAAGCCGTTCAGCCTGCGCGAGCTGATCGCCCGGATCCGGGCCCTCCTCCGGCGCACCGAGCGCGGTGTCGCGGAGTCCGAGCCACCGGCCGCGATCGATCTCGGCCCGGTCCAGGTGGATCTGGCCGGTCACCGCATCCTGCGCGACGGGATCACCGTCCCGGTCAAGCCAAAGGCGTTCGAGCTGCTGGCGTTCCTGATCAAGCATCCCGGCCAGGTGTTCACCCGGGACCAGCTCCTGGAGCACGTCTGGGGCTACGACTACGCCGGCGAATCGCGGACCGTCGATGTTCACGTCCACTGGCTGCGCAGCCGGATCGAGACCGATCCCGCCAGCCCGGCGTTCCTCCACACCGTGCGCGGCGTGGGCTACGTCTTCCGCCGCCCGAGCTAGCCGAAGACCGCCCGCAAGGCGACAAAGCTCAAGGCGGCGACCGTCCCCGAGGCCGGCAGGGTCAGGACCCAGGCAATCACGATGTTGCCGGCCACGCCCCACCGGACGGCCTTTGGTCGATCGACCGAGCCGACCCCCAGGATGGCGCTCGAGATGACGTGGGTGGTCGAGACCGGCATCCCGAAATGCGAGGCCGCCAGGATCACCGTGGCCGCAGTGGTCTCGGCGGCAAAGCCCTTGACCGGGTCGAGCTTGACCACCTTCTGGCCCATCGTCTTGATGATCCGCCAACCGCCGAACGCGGTCCCCAGGCTGATCGCGCTGGCGGCCGCCAGGATCACCGGGAGCGGCACGTCCTTGGTCGAGATGATCCCGGCCGAGAACAGGGCCAGGGTCATGATCCCCATCGTCTTCTGGGCATCGTTCGAGCCGTGGCTGAAGGCCATGTACGAGGCCGACACGATCTGGAGCCGCCGGAAGCGCGTGTTGAGCCGGTGCGGCTGACCCCGCCGGAAGACCCAGTAGATGGCGACCATCAGGCCGAAGGCGAGGCCGAAGCCGATGAACGGCGAGCTGACCAGGGGAACCAGGACCTTGTTGAATACCCCGTTGACCTGAACCGCCGCCAGTCCACCGCCGGCAATCGCGGCGCCAAGCAGACCGCCGATCAGGGCGTGGCTCGATGAGCTCGGGATGCCCAATCGCCAGGTGACCAGGTTCCAGCAGATCGCCCCGATCAGGGCGGCCATCACCGCCAGCTGGTTCGGGTCGACGCCGTGGCCGGTCCGCACGAGGGGGTTGATCAAGCCGCCGGCGATCGTCGAGGCGACCGCGGTGCCGGTCAGCGCCCCGACGAAGTTCGCCGTGGCGGACATGACGATCGCGTATTCGGGCTTGAGCGCTCGGGTCGACACCGATGTCGCGATCGCGTTGGCCGTGTCGTGGAATCCGTTGATGTAGTCGAACGTGACGGCCAGGATCAGGATCACGATCAGGGCGAGCGAGAAGCCTTCGGGCACGTGTCGGTGTTCTCCGTCCGCCGGGACTGGGTGGGGGCTCTGGCGGTCTGGACCCCGCAGAGGCTAGCAGGTCGGACGCGCTCGGGCGGGCGGCCCTATCCTACCGGCCATGCGCCTGAGCAACCTGTTCTTCGCTTCGCTCCGCGACGACCCGGCCGACGCCGAGATGCCGTCCCATCGGCTGCTCGTCCGGGCCGGCTACCTGCGCCAGCTCGGTTCGGGCCTCTATTCGCTCCTGCCCCTCGGGTTCCGGGTCAACCAGCGGGTCGAGCAGGTCATCCGCGAGGAGATGGATCGGATCGGCAGCCAGGAGATGTCGATGCCAATCGTCCATCCGGCCGACATCTGGCGGGCATCCGGTCGCTACGACGCGATCGGCCCGGAGCTGGCCCGGTTCAAGGACCGCAACGGCCGGGACATGGTCATCGCGATGACCCACGAGGAGGTCGTCGCCGGCCTGCTGGCCGACATCGTCCGCTCCTATCGCCAGCTGCCGATGATGGTCTACCACTTCCAGACCAAGTTCCGTGACGAGCCGCGGGCCCGGGGCGGTCTGATCCGGGTCCGCGAGTTCGTCATGAAGGACGCCTACAGCTGCGACCTGGACGAGGCCGGGCTGGACGCCAGCTACCAGCTCCAGTACGCGGCCTACGTGCGAATCTTCGAGCGAATTGGGCTCGAGGCGATCCCGGTCGCCTCGGATGTCGGGATGATGGGCGGCTCGGGGGCCCACGAGTTCATGGTCCTCAACCCGGCCGGCGAGGACGTCCTGGTCCTGTGCGAGTCGTGCGGTTTCTCGGCCAACCGGCAGGTCGCCAGCGTCCGTCACCCGGCGGTTCCGGCGGCGGCCCAGGAGCCGATGATCGAGGTCGAGACCCCCGGCGCGACGACGATCGCCAGCCTGGCGGCCGTTCTCGGGATCGACCCGTCCGCAACGGCCAAGGCGGCCTTCTTCGTGACCGGCGATGGCCGCCTCGTGACCGCCATCGTGCGGGGCGACCGGGAGGTCAACGAAACGAAGCTGGTCAATGCGATCCAGGCGAACGGTGGACTCCGTCCGGCCACGGTCGAGGAGATCAAGGCGGCGGGGATGGAGCCGGGGTACGGCTCACCGCTCGGGGCGAAGGGCACGACGATCGTCGTCGACGAGCTGGCGGCGGCCACACCGAACCTGGTCGCCGGGGCCAACCGGGAGGGTTGGCACGTTCGCAACGTCAACGTCGGGCGCGACTACACCCCTGACGCGATCGTCGACATCGACAGCGCCAAGGAGGGCGACGCCTGCCCAACCTGCGGTTCGCCGGTCATCCTGCGCAACGGGATCGAGGTCGGCAACATCTTCAAGCTCGGGACGAAGTACACCGACGCGTTTGGCGCGCGCTACCTTGGCGAGGACGGCAAGGAGCACCCGATCGTCATGGGCTCGTATGGGATCGGGCTCGGTCGGAACGTCGCCTGCGTGGTCGAGGCCCACCACGACGCCAAGGGGATCGTCTGGCCGGCCGAGGTCGCGCCCTATCCGGCCCACCTCGTGTCGATCGGGGCGAACAAGGAGCCTCAGGTCGCGGCCGTCGCCCAGAATCTCCACGATCGCGCCCTTGCGGCCGGCCGCGAGCTGCTGTGGGACGATCGCGACGAGTCGCCCGGGGTCAAGTTTACCGATGCCGAGCTGCTCGGGATGCCCTGGATCGTGACGATCAGCCCACGCTCGCTGTCCGCCGGCGGCGCCGAGGTCACCGAGCGGGCAACCGGCGAACGCTCCGTCCGGCCCCTTGCCGAGGTCGAGGCCTGGCTGGCCGGGACCGGCCCAGCCCCGGCCGCAACCATCGCCGCGATGGGACCGGTCTAGGCTTCCTCGACGGCCAGGACGCCCATCGGGACGGCCATCATCTCGACTTCGTCCATCGGGATCGGCTCGGCCGGCAGGTCCTCGGCGGTCGACCCGTCGAGGGCCACGACCTCCGTGTCGGCCACCTGGCCGGCGCCGACCAGCTCGGTCGATTCGACCACCGCGCCGGCCGGCAGGGCCTCGGGGTCGTCGATCCGGCGTCGGTCAGGCGTGCTTGACGACGATCCGCTCGATGATATTGGCGACGTCCTCGCAGTCGTCGATCGCGGCCTCGAGAAGGTTGTAGATCTTCTTCCACTTGATCACTTCGATCGGATCGGGGCTGCCATCGAAGAGCCCCGCGATCGCGCTGCGGACGAGCGTGTCGCCCTCGTTCTCGAGGCGGTGGATCTCGATCCAGTACTTCTCCAGGTCCTTGAACCCGCGCAGGTGGAGGATCGCCTCGTGGAGCAGCTCGACCTGCTTGACGATGATCGCGGACTGCTGGACGGCGATCGCGGTGGGCGCGTCGATCCGATAGAGCCCGAAGGTGTCGCCGATCTCCTCGATCATGTCGAGCACGTCGTCGAGGCCGCTGATCAGGCTGTGGATGTCCTCGCGGTCGAACGGCGTGACGAAGGTGCTCTCGAGGCGGTGACCGATGTCGTGGCTGATCTCGTCACCGCGGTGCTCGGCATCGCGCAGGTCGGCGTTCCGGCGGGGTACGTCGTCATAGCTGCGGAGCATCGCCTCGAGCATCCGGGCGGCACCGAGGACGTTGGCCACGTCCTCCACGAACAGGTCGAAGAAGCGTTCTTCGCGGGGAATGATCCGAAGTCGCAAGAACGGAGCCTCCTGTTTGGCGCCCTGGGGGGCCGACGCGGTCCGTCTGCACTCTATCCCATCCGAGCGGCCGAGCCCCCGACCCGGACGTGTGCGATGCTCCGTCCGTGGACACGCTGGTCCTGGGATTCATCATCGTCCAGGCGCTTCTGCTCGGGGCCGCGATCGGGCTGGCGATCGTCCGTGGTCGGGCCCTCGGTCGGGTCCGCGAGCTGGTCGCCAGCGGGGACGGAGACCCCTCCGGGCCGATCGACAGCGACGGCGTCGATATCGAGCAGGCGGTTCGAGCGCTGCTCGATCGGACCCGCACCGCCGAGTGGCAGACCGGCCAGGTTGCCCGCGACCGGGCCGCCCTGCTCGACATCATCGGGGTCGGGATCGTTCGCCTCGATGACACCCTGGTGGTCGACGTGGCCAATACGGCCGCCCATGAGTTCCTCGGCCGAGCCTCGAGCACGTTGATCGGACGAACCGCGATCGAGGCGTTCATCGACCCGACGATCGAGAGCGTGGCCGCCACCGCCCGCGAGACCGGCAGCGCCACCGGCGAGCTGACCCTCCGTCGCGACGACGGGCCGACCCTGATCGTGCGCGCCCGCCGTTCGCCGGTCCGAGGCGTCTGGCTGATCATGGAGGACGTCTCGGAGCTGCGCCGACTCCAGCGCATCCGGGCCGAGTTCATCGACAACCTGTCCCACGAGCTGCGCACCCCGCTGACCACCGTCAGCCTGCTGGCCGAGACGCTCGTCCGAGAGGCCGACAACGCCGGCGAGGCGATCCCACCCCGGATGCGCGACCGGATCGGCAAGATCGAGGTCGAGACGGACCACCTGGTTCAGATGGTCGAGGAGCTCCTCGACCTGTCTCGGATCGAGGGCGGTGGCCCGCTGGTGATGCTCGACGAGATCGATCTCGGGCGTCTCGCGCTCGGCTCGGTCGATCGGCTCCGCCTGTTCGCCGAGCGCCAGGGTGTCGAACTCCGGACCGAGGTCCCGGAGGTCATCCCACCCGTCCGCGGCGCCGAGGACCGGCTCGGCCAGGTGCTGGTCAACCTCCTCCACAATGCGGTCAAGTTCAGTCCCGACGGCGGCGAGGTCGTGGTCCGGGTGGCGCCATCCGCGGACGAGGTGACGGTCTCGGTCGAGGACCACGGGATCGGCATTCCGCGGGCGGACCAGGCCCGGATCTTCGAGCGCTTCTACAAGGCCGACAAGGCCCGCCGCAAGGGTGGCGGGACCGGTCTGGGACTGGCCATCGCGCGCCATGTCATCGAGGCCCACGGCGGGCGGATCCAGGTCGAATCCGAGGAGGGCCAGGGGTCCACCTTCTCGTTTGCCCTCCCGATCCTGGCGACCGACGCGGCCTGACCCGATGGACCGCCTGCACGTGGCCACCCTCAACATCCTCAACCTGGCCGACCGCTGGGACGAGCGGCTGCCACTCCTGCTGGCCGATTTCGCGGCCCTCCAACCCGACCTGATCGGGCTCCAGGAAGTGGTCTACGTCCTCCAGCAGGACCGTATGATCGGGGCGGCCGGGGCGGGGGAGTACCGGGCCGTGCGCGGCTGGGCGGGTCGTCCCGAGTACGGCAATGCGCTGCTCGTTCGGTCGGGTCTCGAGCCTGCCGACTCAGCCCGGCTCGATCTCGGGCTGAACCGGTCCGCCCAACGCGTCCGGCTGACCCTGCCGAACGGGGCAAGCGTCCTGATCGCGGTCACCCACCTCCATCACGTCGTCGACGCCGTGGTCGAGCGCGACCGGCAGGCCGAGATGCTTCTCGCCTGGCTCGAGGATGCGCCGCCGGGCGACGCCCAGATCGTGGTTGGCGATTTCAACGCCGATCCCCGCGAGCCCGCCTATGCCCGGATGACGGCCGCCGGCTACCGGTCCGCCCACCTCGTGGCCAACGGGAGCGAGCCGGCCGTCACCTGGCCGTCGGGGCTCCAGGCGCCGGCGATGGACACCGACGGCGACCCGGACTGCCTCGACTACATCTGGGTTCGGGGAGCGGTCGCGGTGGATGACTGTCGACTGGTCTTCGACCGCCCGGCCGTCGACGATCCGACGCTCTATCCGTCGGATCACCTCGGTCTGGCGGCGCACCTGGGGATCGGCTGAGTGGCCGGGGTCACCCGTCGGCTGGCCCACCGGGGCGACCACCGATCGGAGCCCGAGAACAGCCTCGCGGCGCTCCTCGCGGCCCTCGAGGTGCCGGGCTGTGACGGGGTCGAGTTCGACCTCCGGGCGTCCGCCGACGGGATCCCGGTCGTCCTCCACGACGAGACGCTGACGCGCGTCCAGGGCCGCCCGGAGGCGGTCCACGACCTGACCGCGGACGAGCTCGAGCCGCTCGGCGTGCCCAGCCTGGCGGACGTCCTCGCGGAGCTCCCGCGCCGGGCGTTCCTCGATATCGAGCTCAAGGAGCCGTTCGGGCGGACGCTGATCGAGGTCCTCGCCGCGGGACGCGGCCCCGAGCTCCGGGATGCGGTGATCTCGGCCTTCGAGCCGGACACGCTGGCCCGGATCCGCGATCTCGTGCCGGGCTGGCCATGCTGGCTCAACGCGATGGATCTCGCCCCAGCGACGGTGACCCTCGCCACCGAGCTGGGATGTGTCGGCGTCGCGGTCGCGTGGCAGTCGATCGACGCGTCGGGCGTGGCCGCGGCCCAGGCCGCCGGGTTGGAGGTGGCCGCCTGGACCGTCACCAACCGGGCCGCGTACACCCGGTTGGTCGAGCTCGGCGTCGTCGCGATCTGCGTCGAGGGTGCGGCGCTGACCGGCTAGGTCCGCGGGCCGGGACGGCGGACGGCCTGGGGGCCGGCGATCCTATGCTCGACGGGTCCCGGCGCGACGATCAGCTGGTCGCGACCGACCGCGACGAGGAGAGCCATGGCGGCCATGCAGCACGCGGATGCGGTTGTCGTCGGGGCCGGCACGATCGGTGGTTGGGCGGCCACCTTCCTCGCCGAGGCCGGCGCCGGACGGGTCGTCGTCCTCGACCGCGGTCTGGCCGGGCAGGGCGCCAGCAGCCGGGCGGCGGGCATCGTCCGGGCCCAGGGTGGAACGCCGGCCACGGTCGCGCTCGGTCGCTGGACGATCGATTTCTATCACGCTCAACAGGGCCGCTACGGGACTGACTCGGGGTTCCGCGAGCTTGGCTACCTGATCCTGGCGGTGACCGCCCAGGATGAACGCGAGGGCCGGGCCCGGGTGGCGATGCAGCAGCGCGAGGGACTGGCGGTCCGCTGGCTCGGCGCGGCCGAGGCGCGGGTCGTCAACCCGACCCTCAGCCCGGACGGGCATCGGGGCGGCAGCTACATCGACACCGACGGTGCGATCGATCCGCCGCGCAACGTGCGCGCCTATTCGCAGGCCATGGCCCGGACCGGGGTCGAGCTCCGCGAGCGAACCGCCCTGACCGGTGTCCGGATCCGCGCCAATCGGGTGGTCGGGGTCGACACCGCCGACGGACCGATCGCCACCGAGCGGGTCCTGCTGACCGGCGGCCCAGACCTGCGCGAGGTCGGTCGGCTGGCCGGGCTGCGCATCCCGGCCGGCGCGGTTCGCCACCAGGTGGCCGTGACCGAACCCCATCCCGCCTTCGATGTCGACCGCCTGCCGATGGTCTTCGACCTCGCCCGAGGGCTGTACTGGCGCCTCGAGGAGGGTGGGCTGCTGTTCGGGATGAGCAATCCGGGCGAGGTCCCCGGGCTGGCCCGCGAGATCGACTGGCCGTACCTCCGGCGGGTCCGTCGGCGGCTCGACCGGTTCGTGCCCAGCGCACGCGGGCTGGGGCTCCGCAAGGCCTGGGCGGCCACGATCGACTTCACCCCCGACCACCTGCCGATCCTTGGGCCGGCGATCACGCCGACTGGCGATCGGATCGAGGGCCTATGGGTCGCTTCCGCGGGCGGCCACGGGATGATGTGGGGCCCGGGCGTGTCGCGGGTCGCCGCGGATCTCCTGCTCGCGGGTCGGACCGAGCTGCTGGACATCGCCGACCTCGGGCTCGACCGGTTCGACGTGGACGGCCGGAGCCGGATGACCGCCGATCCCATCGCCCTGCCGTTCCCGACCGCGCCCGGCGATTAGCGCGGCGAGCGCGGGCGGTTGCCGATATCGACGAACGTCGATACCATCGACCGATGCCAAAGCGCTCACTCGACCCCGACATCCGGCTGCTGGCCGCCTTGGCCGATCCGACACGGCTGGCGATCGTCCGCGAGCTGGCGGCCGGCGACCCGGTCTGCGCCTGCGACTTCGACTCGTGCTGCGACGTCAGCCAGCCGACGATCTCGCACCATCTCAAGGTGCTCCGCGAGGCTGGCCTGGTCGTGGCCGAGCGACGCGGAACCTGGATCTGGTACTTCCTCGCGCCCACGGTGGCTGAGCGCCTGACGACCATTGCCCGGGGTCTGATCCCCGGCGGGCTGATCACCGTCGAGGCGTTGGGTCAGCGGACCAGGACGAGCCAGGCGAGGGCGGGCGCCGCGGGCCAAACCGCGAACTGAGCTCGCGACCCGGTTTCGGCGCGTCTCAGCTCCGGGCGGGCAGAAGATCCGGCGGGAGCAGCCAGCGCAGGAGCCCGGACGCCGGGGCGATCGGTCGGGCGATGTCCACTCGCGCGATCGCACCCTTGCGCATGGCCAGGTCGGATGCGCCGGTGAGCAGCGCCAGCAACTCGCTGAAGTCGGGGTCGTGCCCGACCAGAACGGGCGTCGTCGGGTCGCCGGCCTCGTCGAGAATCCGCTCGATCGCCGGGATCGACAGGGGCTCGGCCAGCCGGTCGTCGATCCGGGCCGTCACCCCGAGACGATCCCCGATCAGCTCGGCCGTCTCGAGGGCGCGAACTCGCGGCGAGGTGACCAGGGCGTCGGTCCGGAACCCGATCGCCGCGAGGTGGGCGCCCAGCCGCTCCGCCTGGCCGCGGCCCTTGGCCGACAGAGGCCGGTCGAAGTCGGACCCGTGCCACTTCATCGGGTCTCCGGCGTGGGCGTGGCGGAGGAGACACAGTTCAATCGTCGCCATCGAGGGAGTGTGACGGCTCCGACCGATTGGCGTCACCGAGGGTCATGGCGGCGCCTCAGGTCGGGGGGGGCGGAGCGCGGTCGACGAGACGAGCGCCGGATCGCGGGTGGGCTGGCGGATGATCGCCAGTACGGCAGCCAGCACGATCGCGACACCGACCCATTGGCGTCCATCGAGCCGATCGGCCAGGAGCAGGTACCCGCCCGCGACGCCGAAGAGTGGGATCAGGTAGAACGACACCGCGGCCAGAGATGCCGGGACATTCCGCAGCGCGCCGAGGTAGAACCAGTACGCCGCCGCGTAATACAGGACGCCCGAGGCGATCGCGCTGAGCAATCCGGCCGGCGAGATCGTCGCGGGCGAAACCGAACCGCCGAGGACGGCCGCCGCGCCAAGGACCACCAGCGCGAAGGCGAGGGCGTGGGCCTGCTGGGTAAAGACCACCTGGGCGGTCGAGTCGGCCGCCCCGAGCCAGCGTCGGGCAATCACGCTGTAGGTAGCGCAGCAGGCCACCCCGGCCAGCGTCAGCGCGACACCGATCCAGCGTCCGCTACTCGCCGGGTCGTAGACCACCAGGAGCATCCCGGTGACGGCGATCAGCGACAGGCCGGCGAGCGTCCGGGTGACCCGCTCGCCCAACACCCCTGCCGCAAGGACGAGGATCATCAGCGGCTCGATCGCCCAGAGCAGCACCGACAGGCTGGCCGAAACGTAGACCAGGCCGAGCAGGCTGAGGGCGTAGGCCAGTCCCGGGTTGAGGATGCCGAGCCGTCCAAGCACGGCCGGACCCGATGTGCGGAAGGGCACACCGCGCCGGCGCATGAGCACGGCCAGCACGACGAGGCTCGCGGCGAGCTGGATCGGCAGGAGGGTGAGGGGCGGGATGTCGTCGAGCGCACGCTTGCTGATGACGGTTCCCAGGCCCCACGAGGCGGCCGCGAGGGTCAGGGCGAGGAGATCTCGCCGGGCGAATGCAAGGGAGGACATGGCGATGCTCCATCGATGACGGGAAGAGAGGCAGTCCAGATCGAGACCGCTCCCGGACCTTCGTCATCGCAGCGCGAATACCCCGGCACCCGCCGTCGGCAGCGTCGAGGGGTTCGGATCGCCAGCATCGTCTGAGTATGGACTCCTGGTTCAACGTGTCGGCGGCCAGGCCGGTGCCGCCGAAACTGGTCAAAGCCGCCTCTTGACCTTCAAGTGACTTGAGGGTCTAGGCTGGACGCATGCGACCCATCCATGCCGGCGACCCTGGCGCCCGATGAAGATCGCCGAGCTCGCTCGACGGGCCGGGATCGCGGCGTCCGCGGTCCGCTGGTACGAGAGCCAGGGCGTCATCCCGGAGGCGCCCCGTCAGGACAATGGGTATCGCGACTACCGCGAGGAGGACCTTGCTCGCCTCCGGCTCGTGGTCTCGCTCCGCCGGCTGGGGCTCGGACCCGAGGACGCCGGTCGACTGGCTCGCCTGTGCCTCGAGCGTGGCGGGGTGGATCTCGACCTCGGCCCGCTCCTGGCGGACCAACGCCTGGCCATCGCCCGCCAGCGGGGCGACCTCGACCGAGTCGAGGGTGAGCTGCTCGATCTCGAGATGACGATCGCGGCCGCGGGCCGCGCCAGCAGGAAGGAGCGACCCGTGTCCGACGCACCCATCCGCGTCCTGTTCGTGTGTACCCACAATTCGGCCCGCAGCCAGATCGCCGAGGCGCTCCTGGAGCACTACGGACGCGACGATTTCGAGGTCTTCTCGGCGGGCACCGAGGCGACCCGAGTCAACCCGCACGCGGTTCGCGTCCTGCGCGATCTGGGGATCGACTGGAGCCAGGCGCAGAGCAAGACGATCGATCGGTTCCTCGACCGGCACTTCGACTACGTGATCACGGTCTGCGACCGGGCCCGGGCGACCTGTCCCGTCTTCCCCGGCTCGGCCAACTCGCTCCATTGGGGCCTCGACGACCCGTCCGAGGTCGACGGCACGGACGAGGAGAAGCTGGCGGCGTTCCGACGCACCCAGGTCGAGATCTCGGCCAGACTGCGACCCTTTGTCGAAGTTGCCCTGCGGGCCGCCGGGCGAGCCCGACACGCCGTCATCGCCGATTGAGATCCATGCTGGCCGAGGGTCATCACGGCCGTAGCCACCGACATTCGGGCGGTCGGCCAGGCGGCGGCGCTGGCGATCGGTGGAACGGTGGCGCTCGACGCCCTGGTTGGCGGCCCGATCAGCGGGGCGTCGATGAACCCCGCCCGCTCGTTGGGGCCGGCTCTCGTGTCCGGCGACCTGCGGGGGATCTGGATCTATCTGGCGGCGCCATTGATCGGAGCGATCGCCGCGGCCCTCGCCTACCGGGTCCTGCGTGGCGATGACGGTCCGCATATCGATGAACATAAGTATTGACAACTATCGATATATCGGCCAGGCTGGATGCGACGAGGAGCCGCCATAGGAACTGCCCCATGACGATCGACATCCACGAGACCGTTCGGCAGCACTACGCCGCGGCGGCCGACCTGGCCCTGGCCGGTGGTGCCTGTTGCGGCCCTGAGCAGGGGATCGGGGGCGGACTGTACGACGCGCTCGAGCGTGAGACGTTGCCCGATGCGGCGGTCCTGGCGTCGCTTGGCTGTGGCAACCCGACCGCGGTCGCCGAGCTCCGATCGGGCGAGCGGGTTCTCGACCTCGGGTCAGGTGGCGGGATCGACGTCCTGTTGTCCGCCCGTCGGGTCGGCCCCGAAGGGCGAGCGTTCGGGCTCGACATGACCGACGAGATGCTTGCCCTCGCTCGGCGCAACGCGGCCGAGGCCGGAGCGACCAACGTCGAGTTCCTGCGCGGCGAGATCGAGGCCATCCCGCTGCCGGCCAATTCGATCGACGTCGTGATCAGCAACTGCGTAGTCAACCTGGCTGCGGACAAGCCGGCGGTCTTTCGGGAGATCGCCCGAGTCCTGGTCCCGGGTGGGCGGATCGGGATCGCCGACATCGTTGCCGACGAGGGCCTGTCCCCGGCCGAGCGCGCGGAACGCGGCTCACTGGCCGGCTGCATCGCCGGGGCACTCACGGTCTCCGAGTTCGAGGCGGGCCTCGCGGCCGTCGGCTTGACCGACATCTCGATCATCCGAACCCACGACGTGGTCCCGGGCATGTCGAGCGCAATCGTGCGGGCCGTCAAGCCGACGACGATAACGGCCGCGCCCGCCGGCTGAGGCTCAGTCCTCGACGCGCGCGGCGTCCCGGGTGGCCAGGACGGCCTCGACGAAGGGCCGGATCCGCTGGGCCAGATCGAGATAGGTCCGCCGGAACGCGAACAGCCTGGCCTCCTCGGACTCCTCGACCTCCGATGGGTCGGGCAGGCTCCAGTGGAACGACGCGTAGACGCCCGGGAAGATCGGGCAGGCCTGGCGGGCCCGGTCGCACACCGTGATCACGTAGTCGTACGACCGGTCGACGAGCTCGATGACCGACTTGCTCCGCGCCTCGGACCAGTCGATCCCCGCTTCGGCCAGGATCCGAATCGTGTACGGGTTGACGCCCTTGGGCCCGGTTCCCGCCGAATCGACCTCGAACGTCGGGCCGCCGATCTGCTCGAGCAGCGCCTCGGCGATCTGGCTCCGGGCCGAGTTGCCCGAACACACGAACAGGACACGGATCGGCGGGTCGAGGGTATCCACCAGGGCGGTCCTCACGGGTTGAGATCCTCGATCTCACCGGTCACCAGGAACACGATGTCCTCGGCGATATTGGTGACCCGGTCGCCGATCCGCTCGAGGTAGTGGGCCGCGAACAGGATCCGTGTCCCGGGATCGACGTTGGCCGGGTCGGCCCGCATCATCGTGAGCGTCTTCTCGAAGATGCGGTGGTACAGCTGGTCGACCTCGTCGTCGCGGGCGGCCACCTTGCGTGCCGCGACCTCGTCGACATCCACCAGCGCGCCGAGGATGCCCCGGACCAGGGCCGCCGTGAGCCGGGCCATTTCCGGCAGTTCCACGTACGGCCCCGGGGGCGGGTAGCCGGCCAGCTTCCGCGCCTGCTTGGCGACCGAGGCCGCGTGATCGCCCATCCGCTCGAGCTCGTAGGTCACGTGGTCGAGCGAGAGCAGGAAGCGGAGGTCGCGTGCAACCGGCTGCTGGGTGGCAATCACCGTGGAGATCAGCGACGACAGGTGGAACTGCGCCTCGTTGATCCGCCGGTCGTCCTGGATGACCCGCAACGATGCCTCCGCATCGTGGTGGATCAGCGCCTCGAGGGCCGCCAGGATCTGGTCCTCGACGAGGACACCCATCCGCAGTACGGCGTCCTTGATCTCGCGTTCACCCCGATCGAGCGGCGGTCGGACGGCCTGGCGGCTCTCCGCCAGGACCGTTGAGGCCTGGTCCTGGATCGTCACCCCCGGTCCTGCGGACGGCTCATCGGATGTCATGCTGCCTCCTCAACCGAACCGACCGGACACGTAGTCCTCGGTCAGCTGGTGCTTTGGACTGGTGAAGATCTGAGCGGTCGGCCCGGTTTCGACAAGGTAACCCGCGCGGTCGTCGCCCATCGTGAAGAAGGCCGTTCGGTCGCTGACCCGCGATGCCTGCTGCATGTTGTGGGTCACGATCACGATCGTGTAGTTCTGGCGGAGCTCTCCGATGAGCTCCTCGATGCGAAGCGTAGCCACCGGGTCCAGGGCCGAGCACGGCTCGTCCATGAGGACGACTTCTGGATCGACCGCCAGGGCGCGCGCGATGCACAACCGCTGCTGCTGGCCGCCCGACAGCGAGACCCCGCTCTGCTTCAGCTTGTCTTTGACCTCACCCCACAATGCGGCGCGCTTCAGGCTGCGCTCGGCCACCTCGTCGAGTTCGGCCCGCGAGTGTCGGCCGGTCAGCCGGAGTCCGGCGACCACGTTGTCCCGGATCGACATCGTGGGGAACGGGTTGGGTCGCTGGAAGACCATCCCGATCGTCCGGCGGAGCTGGACCGGATCGATCCGGGGATCGTATACGTCGGTTCCGTCGAGGCGGACCTCGCCCTCCACGCGCGCACCGGGGATGACTTCGTGCATCCGGTTCAGGGTCCGCAGGAACGTGGTCTTGCCGCATCCCGACGGGCCGATGAGGGCGGTCACCGCATGCGGAGTGACCGCCAGCGAGACGTCCTTCACGGCCCGGAAGGCACCGTAGAAGACGTTCAATCGCTCGACGGTCATCGACCCGGTGGCGACCGACGCGGTGCCGCCCGGATCCCGATCGCGAGCGGACGTTGGGTAGGCGTCACGGTTCGGCGCGGGCAGCGCCGGCGGCCCGTCGGCCTCGGATCGCGGGCGGATCTCGACGGCCATTTCGGAGGTCTCCTTCATCGGGCCTTGCGCCCCCAGCTGCGTGCCCGGACCAGGATGTTCACGGTGAGCACGAACAAGAGCAGCAGCAGGGCAGCCCCCCAGGCCTGCTGGTTGAGCGCCTCGATTGGTTGGCGGGCGTTGACGTAGATGAAGATCGGCAGGGCGTCCATCGGCTTGCTGAAGGTGCCGACGTTGATCAGCCGGCTGCCGAGGGCGGTGAAGAGCAGCGGAGCCGTTTCGCCGATCGCGCGCGCCACTGCCAGCATGACCCCGGTCAGGATCCCGCTCAATCCGGTTCGCAGGACCACCGACGCCACCGTCCGCCACGCGGGCACCCCAAGGGCCAGGGCTGCCTCGCGGAGGCTCTTCGGCACCAGGCGGATGATCTCCTCGGTCGTCCGCATCACCACCGGGATCATCAGCAGGGCGAGCGCGACGCCTCCGGCGAACGCGTTGTACTGGTGGAACGGCAGGACCAGGAAGGTGAAGACGAAGATCCCGATCAGGATCGACGGGATGCCGACGAGGACGTCGGCTGAGAAGCGGATCACCGTCGCAGACCGACGGCCCCCGAACTCGCTGACGTACACGGCAGCGAGGATTCCGATCGGGATGGCCAGGACCGAAGCGAGCGCCACCATCTGGATCGAGCCGAGGATCGCCGCCGCCGCGCCACCGCCGACCCCCAACGCCCTCGGAGGCTTGGTCAGGAGATCGATGCTGAGGGCGCCGATCCCGTTGATGACGACGTAGGCGACGACCGCGAACAGCGGGATCACGCAGATCACCGCGGCGACCGCAGCCAGGCCACGAAAGAAGCGATCCACGATTGCCCGGCGGCGATCGCTCCGCGAGCGGGTCAGCGAGAGCGGGATCGGTCGAGCGATGACGGCCATCGTCAACCTCCGGTCGCCATTCCGACGCCGTCGCCGGCGACGCGCCGGACCAGGAGTCTGGCGATGACGTTGAGGGTGATCGTCATCACCAGGAGCACGAAACCCAGACCGATCAGCGATGACGTCTGAAGGCCGACGCCGGCCTCGTTGAAGGTCGTCGCGATCTGCGATGAGATCGTCTGTCCCTGGTCGAACAAGCCGGTTGGAACCTGGGGTTTGTTGCCGATGACCATCGTCACCGCCATCGTCTCGCCCAGGGCCCGCCCGAGGCCGAGGATGACCGCGCCGATGATCCCCGACGCCGCGAACGGCAGAACGACTCTCGTCACCGTCTCCCAACGAGTCGCCCCGAGGGCGAGCATCGCCTCACGCTGCGAGAGCGGGACGGCGACGATGACCTCGCGCGAGATCGCCACGATCGTGGGCAGGATCATGATCGCCAAGATCACACCGGCGGCAAAGATTCCAACCCCAAAGGTCGGACCGGCAAAGATCGGGACCACCCGGCCGATGGTGTTGGCCAACCCCGTCTCGACGGTGTCCCTGAGGGCCGGGCTCAGGACGAACACGCCCCACAGACCGATCACCACGCTCGGGATCGCGGCCAGGAGCTCGACCAGGAAACTGACCGGGAGGGCGATCCGGCGGGGCGCCAGTTCGGCCAGGAAGATGGCGGTCAGGACGCCAATCGGGGCGGCCATGACGAGTGCCAGCAGCGACGTGATCAACGTGCCAACGATGAATGGAAGGGCGCCGTAGATCCCGGCGACGGGATCCCAATCCGTCCCGGTGACGAAGCTCAGGCCGAAGGTTCCCCAGGTCTCACCCGACGACACGAGGAGCATCAGGCCGATCGCGACGAGGAGGACGATCACTGCGACGGCAGACACTCCGGAGCCGGCCCGGAACAGGCGATCCGGAAGACGGGACGTCGAGCCCGTCCCCAGACGCTCCGGTCGACCGATCGCGGTCACTACGTTGACCTCCGTGCCGATGTCATGTCCCAGAGCCCGGAGGCTCGTCGCCGCCGGGCTCTGGTCGCCTGGATCCGGGATCGAGGGCTTGCCAAGGTCGTCCCTACGGCCAGATCGGCGCGCCGCCCGACGAGATCGTGTGGAGCGAGGCAAGCGCCTGCTTCTGAACTCCGCTTGGCAGCGGGGCGTAACCCAGGCCGGCCTCGAGAGCCTGTCCGTCGGTCAGGGCCCAGGCCATGAAGGACACCATCGCCAGACCCTTGTCCTTGTCCGTCTGGTCGAGATAGACCAGCAGGTAGGTGTACGACGCGATCGGGTAGGTCGTGGGGCCGGCGCCGTTGATGATCGGCTTCTGCCGAGCATCGGCCGGGAACTGGGCCGCGATCGCCTCGGCGGCCGAGGTCACGCCGTCGGTCGAGCCGGCGACGAAGTTGCCGTCCGCGTTCTTGAGCAAGGCTGAGGTCAGCTTCGCCGTCGTGGCGTACTGGAGCTCGACGTAGCCGACGGAGCCGGGTGTCCGCTTGACCGCGCCAGCGACGCCGTCGTTCCCGGCGGCACCCTGGCCAACCGGCCACTTGACTTCCTTGCCGGCTCCGACCCTGGAATGCCAGTCAGGGCTGACCGTATCGAGGTAGGTCGTAAAGGCGTTGGTCGTTCCCGAGCCGTCGGAGCGATGGACGACCGCGATCGATACGTCCGGCAGGCTGACGCCCGCGTTCAGGGCGGCGATCTTGGGATCGTTCCACTTGGTGATTGTGCCGAGGAAGATATCGACGGCCGCGGGACCGTCCAGCTGCAGTTTGTCGACACCCTGGAGGTTGTAGATGATCACCACGGCGCCAAGGGCGGTCGGGACGTGGAGGACCTTCGTGCCCGCGGGGAGGCCGGCGATCTCTGCGTCCTTCAAGGGGGCGTCGGAGGCGCCGAAGTCGACGGTCTGCTGGGTGATCGCCTTCACGCCGCCGCCCGAGCCGATCGACTGATAGTTGAACTGGATGTTCGCGTACTTGCCCGTGTACGTCTCGAACCACACGTTGTAGAGCGGGGTCGGGAACGTCGCGCCGGCGCCCTGAAGGGTCAGGCTCGCGCTGGGCGGGGCCGGGACGGTCGCGCCCGTCGATGGCGCCGTGGTGGCCGTTGTCGGGGCGGTCGTGGTGGCCGTGGTCGGCGTTGGGCTGGCGCCGTTGCTGGAGCAGGCGCCCAGCGCAAAGGCGGCGGCCAGGGCAATGGCGCCGAGGCGGAGCGGGGTGGTGATCGTCACGTCGATCTGATCCTCCAGGGGGCGGACACCGTGGGTCCGCCGTCTGCGGTCGGTTAACGTGACGAGCGTCGTTCCGCGGCATCAACGGGCGGTCAGCGCCGCGTTGGCCGTTTGTTAACAACCGGGCCCTCACGCTCGGCGAGCACTCGCATTGGTGCTCCGGCGCACCAAACCGGCCCGGATCCGGGCGAGGCCAGGGCGCTGCCCGTCGCTCGCGAAGGCGCCGAAGGTGGCACGATGTCATCCTCCCCGGAACGCCGGCAACCGGACCTACGAGGCCACGACGATGGCGAAGTCAGTCGCGAAGCGTGAGCGTGACGAAGCGGACCGCGCATTCCGCAAGGCCTGGAAGATGCTCGACCGGATCGAACGTCGCCTCGAGGCTGCCCGGGTGGAGGAGGGCAAGCGAGCTCGCCAACTCGGCGACGGGAGCGGCCCCGATGCACCAAAGCGGACGACCCAGCTCGAAGCGGCGCGCGCGGACGTGGGCCGGGTCGAGGCCTCGCTGACCGAGCTGTCCGAGCTCATCGCGGCCCACGCCAGGGCGCAGTCCGGGACGACCGTCAAGGACATTTCGCGCGAGGTCGCGGCGTCGATCAAGGAGGACGCCGCCGCGGCGCCCGATCCGACCCCCGTCCGCGAACGCAGCGCGGCGGCCCAGCGTCGGCGTCACCACCGACACCGATCACCCGCCGCCGCGGCTGCGGCGCGGGAGAAGGCGGCGCAGGGAGGCGAGGCCGGATCGGCGGCCGCGGATGGCCCGACGGACGCCCCTGAACCGACCGCCCCCGGGTGATCCAACCACGGCGGGCGGCGTCCGTCGACATCGGGTCCACCTCGGTTCATCTCCTCGTCGCGGAACTCACCCAAGACGGTCTCGAGCCGCTCCTCGACCTGTCGGAGTTGCTCGGCCTGGGTGGCCGGATCGAAGGCTCCGGGTTGCTCGGTGGTGCGGTCAGGGCCGAGCTCGCCGGGATCCTCGCGGCGTACGTCGGCGAGGCGCGACGGCTTGGGAGCGAGGCGATCGTGCTGGCCGGGACGGACCCGCTCCGGCACGCGGCCGATGCGGCCCCTGCCTGCCGCGAGATCGAGCTGGCGTCCGGGGTGCCCGTCCACGTCCTCGACCAGGCCGAGGAAGGGGCCCTGACCCTGCTCGGGGTGGCCGACGGCGCCGCTCATGACGACCTGGCGGTGATCGACATCGGGGGTGGCAGCACCGAGATCGTGCTGGCCGGACGAGATGGGATCAAGGCGATCATCGGGCTCTCGCTCGGAGCGTCGCGACTCGCGGCGTCGGTCGGGCTCGACGATCCGCCAACTGAGGCCCAGATGGCCGCTCTCCGTCAAGAAGCGAACCGGGTGGTCGCGACGGCGCCGGACCTCGAGCTTGGCGATGTCGTGGCCGTCGGCGGCACGGCATATGGCGTGGCCCGCGTCGCGACCGGGCCCGGCTATGGCGAACGGCTGGTCGACGCCAGGGGGATCGCCCTTGCCCTGTCGATCGCCGGTCGCGAGCGCTCCGCCCAGGTGGCCGAGCTGTTCGGACTGAACCCACGCCGGGCGCGGATCCTCCCGGCGGGCGCGGTGATCGTGGCCGCGCTGGCCGAGCGCTACGGCATCGAGCGGATCCGTGCCTCCGAGCTGGGGATCCGAGAGGGACTCATCCGGGCCGTCCTCGACGATCCGATCGCCTGGCGCGACCGGCTCGGTCGTCCCAGTCGCCCGGCCGTCCGAACCGGCGAGGCGACCGCGGCCGCGAGCGCCTAGAGGATCGCGATCGTGCGGCCGAGGGCGCGCCGGAAGGTCATCCCGGCGACGCCCCGCCAGGGCACGCCAACCGTGCGCTTGAACCGGGCCACTTCGCGCTCGCGGGCCACCAGGTAGCGGCCGATCGCCGACGCCTGGCTGTCGGTGAGCTCGCCGGCGTGCTCGACGAGGAACGCCCGGGCCATGTTGGCCCCGATCTCGGCGTCGTTCATCTCCCCGAGATGATCCTGCAGCGCGACCACCCGGGTGATCAGCGCCGGTGCCTCGGGCCCAAGCGCTTCGCGCACGAACTCGAGCGTGTAGCGGAGACGCTTGGCCTCGATCCGGAGCATGTGGAGCGTTGGCACATCGGCCCATTTGAGGACCGACTCGTAGGCCCGGACCTGCTCGTAGGCCGTCCAGATTGCCGAACCGGCGGTGTCCCGAACACGATGGGGTTGGGTCGGATCGACCGGGCGGACGTCCGCACCGGAGGTCATCACGAAGTCGCGATAATTCTCGACGAAGCGGCGATAGCCGCCCGAATCGAGCTCCCCGATGAGCAGCCGGCGCCCGACGGCTCGCTGCTCGCGCCAGGCGTGGACCAGCGGTTCGAGCCCATCGCGCTCGGCGCTCGGGAGCGTGGCCGCAAACGTCTCGGTGGCTTCGATCAGGACATCCAGGTCGCGAACGGTGCCGAGCCGGGCGGCCACGGTCCGCAGGCGACGCCGGAAACGGCCTGTCCGTTCGTCCCGGAAACCGTCGCCGAAGACCCGCCAGGCCGCTCGCATCCGCCGGGTCGAGACCCGCATCGCGTGGAGCTCCTCGGGATCCTTGCCCTCGCGGGTGCCCGGCTCGCGGGCGATCATCCGGGCGAGGTGGAAGCGCAGGACCTTGCGACCGGCCTCGGCATGGAGATCGTCGGCGGTCACGCCGGGGGTCTTGCCGACGGGGATCTCGCCGACGACCTTGGCGTCGATCGACTCGCCGATGACGAGGGGCGTCGCCGCCTCGGCCTCGTCGATCAGCTCCGGAGCGTCGTCGATCGCCTCGAGGTCGATGACCGCGCCTTCGACCGCGCCGTCTTCCGGGGTTCGTTCCAGGAGTGTCTCGGGCGCGACGTCGGGCGCGATCGGCACCGCTTCGGCGGCCGCCGGTTCGGGGGCCCCATCGGGCGACGCCGGGCTCGGGATGGGATCTCCGACCGTCGGGCCGAGCTCGATGACGTCGGCCTGACCCGACGGGGGGTCGGCGACGACGTCCGAGGCGGCCTCGGTCGGGGCATCCGCGCCGCTCGCCGCCTCGGTAACCGCGAGGGCGTTGAGGGCCTCGGCCTCAGCAACCTCGACCAAGGCCTCGGCTGCCTCGACCGGAGTCTCGTCGACGTCCTGCGGGGCGGCGACGTCCTCCGGCTCGGCCGTCGCGTCGATCGAAGTGCCGGGCTCGTCGGGCGCCAGCGTCCCGAGATCGACCGCCGTTCCGACCGGTTCGGCCGGCGGCGGCTCGATCGTCAGCGGCGTCTCGGCAACCGCAGGCTCGCCGGTCGACGCGTCGGCCCTGTCCACCGCCGCTTCGCCGGCCCGCGGAGCCGTCGCCGGCGGCTCGATAGGCGTCGTTTCGAGTCGTCGGGCTTCGATCAGCACGGGTCGGGAGGCGCTTGGGGGCGTCCGCCCAGCGCCTCTCCGGGTGGCCTGCAGCGCACGCTCGAGCTTGGACTCCGGCGCGGCGCTCAGCCCGTGATGGCCGTCGAGCAGACCCTGCAGGGGCGCCAGGTCGCCGACCGAGCCGCGGGTCAGCTCGAGCTCGAGCTCAAGGAAACGCTCGATCACCCGGCCCCGCGAGACCACGTCCACTTCATCGAGGCTGAGCTCGACGGCCGCCTCGCCCGACGGCAGCTCGAGGTCCCGCCGTCGCCGGAACTGGCGGATGGTCACCAGCTCGACCAGCGGTCCGTCGCCGACCAGCTCGAGGATCAGCGACCGCGCACCCGAGGCCGGCCAGCCGGTCGGGTCGGAGGTCCGGTCGGCCGGTCCCTCGAGCTCCTCGCGTCGGTGGAGCGACCCGCTGGCGTCGCCGGTCGACTTGACCGTGATCACCGTTCCGCTGTGGGCCGTCCGCAATCGAGCGGCGAACCCGGCCCGGGCCAGCGCGCCATCGGCCGAATCGACGTAGCGATCCTCGTGCTGGACCGGCCGGGCGGCGCCGGTCGCCCGAAAGCCGGCCAGGGTCTCTGCGTTGAGCAGCCGCTCGCCGATCGCCCGGTCGGCGACCGCGTACTTGAGCTCGATCTCGACCGGCCGCTCGACGGTCATGCCCGCGGATCCAGCGATCCGGTGCCGATACCGGGTCGGCGCGGCGCCACGAGCTCGCGGATCGACTCGACGGCCAGGCGTTTGCCCTCGGCGAACCGGTCGATCGTGCCTTCGTGGCCGGTGAGCTCCTCGGTTCGGCGCCAGACGGCGTCGGTCCCGAGCTGCCATGACCGCCGATCGTCGTCGAGCATCAGGGCCACGATCCCGGCGATCCGGGCGGCCGCGTCGGGATCCTCGATCGGGACGATCGCCTCGACCCGTCGATCGAGGTTGCGCTCCATCAGGTCGGCCGATCCGATCAGCCATTCCTGCTGGCCGCCGTTGAGGAAGCCGAAGATCCGCGAGTGCTCCAGGAATTCGCCGACGATCGAGCGGATCCGGATCCGCTCGGAGAGTCCGGGCACCCCGGGCCGAACCGAGCAGATGCCCCGGATGATCAGGTCCACGTCGACCCCGGCCTGGCTGGCCCGGTACAGCGCGTCGATCGATTCGGGGTCGACGACCGCATTCGCCTTGACCACGATCCGGGCTTCCTTGCCCGCCTTGGCAAACCCGATCTCGCGCTCGATCAGGCCAAGAATCCGCGTCCGCAGGCTGTGCGGAGCGACCAGCAGTCGCCGGAAGTCGCGCTGCCGGGACAGCCCGGTCAGGACGTTGAACAGGTCGGTCGCGTCGGCGCCAAGCTCCGGACGGCACGACAGCAGTCCGATGTCGTCGTACTGGCGGGCCGTCTTCTGGTTGTAGTTGCCGGTCCCGATGTGGACGTAGCGCCGCAGCAGTGAGCCCTCGCGGCGGACGACCAGGGCCAGCTTGGAGTGCGTCTTGAGGCCGACCAGGCCGTACACGACATGGGCGCCGGCGCGCTCGAGCTTGCGCGCCCAGACGATGTTCGCCTCCTCGTCGAAGCGGGCCTTGATCTCGACCAGGACGACGACCTGCTTGCCCCGTTCGGCGGCCCGGATCAGATCACGCACGATCGGCGAGTCGCCCGACGTCCGGTACAGGGTCTGCTTGATCGTGAGGACCTCGGGGTCCTCGGCCGCCTGGGCGATGAACCGCTCGACCGATGCGGTGAACGATTCGTAGGGGTGGTGGACCAGGATGTCGCCGGCCCGGATCGCGGCGAACACATCGGCCGGCTCATCTTCGTCGGGCGGGACGAGCCGCGCCGGGACCACCGGCGTCCAGCTTGGCAGCTGGAGATCTGGTCGATCGAGCCCGGCGATCGCCCACAGCCCGGTCAGGTCGAGCATCCCGGCGATCTCGTAGCAGTCCTCCTCGGCCAGCCCGATCCCATCGAGCAGGATCCGCCGGGTGGCCGGCGGCATGCTCCGCTCGACCTCCAGGCGGACCGCTTCGCCGAAGCGGCGCCGTCGAAGCTCCTCCTCGATCGCCAGGAGCAGATCGCCGGCCTCGTCCTCCTCGATCGCCAGGTCGGCGTTGCGGGTCACCCGGAAGAGGTGCGCGTCGGTGATCTCCATCCCGGTGAACAGCAGGTCCAGGTTGTTGGCGATGACCTGGTCGATCAGGACCCAGGTGTTCGGCTCGACCTCCAGCAGCCGGGGCAGGACCGGCGGGACCTTGACCCGGGCGAACCGGCGCTCGCCGTTCTCCGGGTCGCGCAACCCGACCGCGATCGACAGGCTGAGCGTGCTGATGTACGGGAACGGGTGCCCGGGATCGACGGCCAGCGGGGTCAGGACCGGGAAGATCTCCTCGATGAACCGCTCCCGCAGGCGGGCATAGTGCTGCGGGATCTTGGTGTACTTGACGATCGTGATCCCACGCTCGGTCAGCGCCTTGCGGATCTCCGAGAAGGCCGCCGACTGCTCGGTCACGAGCTGGCGCACGACCGGCCGGATCCGCTCGAGCTGTTCGGCCGCCGACAGCCCATCTGGCGACAGCGCCGCCGACCGCGCCGCGGCCTGCTGACGGAGACCGGCGACCCGGACCTGGAAGAACTCGTCGAGGTTGCTGGCGAAGATCGCCAGGAACTTCACCCGTTCGAGGAGCGGGTTACGCGGATCCTTGGCCTGGTACAGGACGCGCGCGTTGAAATCCAGCCACGACAGCTCGCGGTTGATGTAGCGGAGGCCCGCCTTGGTCGGCACCCGCCGCAGACGCGGACGGTTTTCTCTTCCAGGCGACCGGGCGACGGACATCGGACCCGCGACTCCCTCGTTGATGGGACGGCCGGCCGGGGTCGACATCGATGGCCGCGCGCGTCGATGGCCGATTAGGGTAGCACGCAGACTTCAACGCTCCGCCACGCTCGGAGGTCCTATCCCGGAGGGCCCGTCAGTCCTCGGCCAGGTAGCGTCGCTCGCCGCTCCGGGGGTCGCTGAACACGCGCATCCGGCGGCCGCTGGTCGGGTCGATGAAGACCTCCTGGGTGGGCACGAACCGCGGCTCCAGGGCGCCGCTGGGTTCGCCCCCACCGGGTCCGACCGGCTGGTCCGTGCCGTCGGCTGCGGTCGACCGATAGCGGTTCCGCTCGAACAACCCCGCGATCAGCAGGGCCCCACCACTGCCGACCAGCCACAGCCCGCCGACGAACCCCGCCAGCCCGAAGCCGGCCAGGGTGACGACGCCGGCCAGGAACAGGGCGGTCCCCAGGACGAGCAGGAGGGTGCGGATCGCGCCGCTCATCGCCCCGAACCGACGAGGACCGGGCTACTCACCCTGGGGCGGCGTCGCCGCGGCGTCCGGCTGGACGATCACGGCCGTCCCGTAGGCCACGATCTCCGACATCGTGCCCCCGATCTCCGACGAATCGAAGCGCATCGAGAGGACCGCGTTGGCGCCCATCGCGGAGGCGTTCTGGACCATCCGGTCGATCGCCTGGCGGCGGGTGTCCTCGAGGAGCTGGGTGTACTCGTGGATCTCGCCACCGATCAGCGAGCGCAGGCCGGCGGTCAGGTTGCCCGCCAGTCCGCGGCTGCGGACGACCAGACCGAACACGTGGCCGCGGGTTTCGATGACCCGGAACCCGGACAGGTAGGGGGTCGTGGCGATCATCATCTGGCAACTCCTGGGTCGTGGCTGGGATGGTCGGTCCGGCCGATCGACGGTCGACCCTCGGCCGCCCGACGAGCCATGCAGGCGTCGCACGGGCACATCTCGCGCAGTGCGGTGAAGCTGTAGTAGCCGGTGTGGTGGCCATCTCCCCAGGTCGGGGCGACGGCGTACTGGCCGACGAGCTGGAGATCGACCAGCCGGGTCTGCTCGCTGGTCAGCTGGGGCGCCGAGTCGAGCCAGCCGGGCAGGCCCGCCTCGCCCCGACAGAACGCGCAGGGACACATCCAGCGCAGGGTCACCGCGTCGTAACGCGTCTCGTGCTCATCGCGCCAGGTGATGTCGAGCGTCCCGGCCGCCCGATCCGCGTGGATGCTCGCGGGCACGACCGACGGGCCGCTCGACGCGGCGGCGCTGGCCAGGGGTTCGGCGTTCACCGTTCGATTGTAGGCCACCGACGGTTCCGGACGGTCCCAGCCTCGCTCGCCCGAATGTCCCGCAGACGGGTTCGGGACGGCCGGCTATCCTCCGGCGATGGCTCTGGTCGTCGATCGCCTGGTCAAGCGCTTTGGTCCGGTCGTCGCGCTCGATGGAATGAACTTCCAGGTCGAGCCCGGCGAGATCTTCGGCTTCCTCGGTGCCAACGGCGCCGGCAAGACGACCACGATCCGGATCGTGCTGGACCTGCTCCGACCCGATGCCGGTGCCACGACCTGGAAGGGGACCTCGACCCGCGAGCTCCCCCGGCGGACCTGGGGCTACCTGCCCGAGGAGCGCGGTCTCTACCCGCGGATGAAGGTCCTCGATCAGCTGATCTTCTTCGCCGGGCTCTACGGGGTCGACCGGATCGCCGCTCGGCGGACGGTCCTCGAGTGGCTCGAGCGGCTTCAGGTCCCCGACGCCGCCGACCGGCGGACCGACGAATTGAGCAAGGGCAACCAGCAGAAGATCCAGTTCATCGCCGCGATCGTCCATGACCCCGAGGTGCTGATCATGGACGAGCCGTTCAGCGGTCTCGATCCGGTCAACTCAGCGATCCTCCGGGCGGCCTTCCTGGAGATGCGCGACCGGGGCAAGACCCTCGTCTTCTCGACCCACCAGATGGAGACGGTCGAGGCGCTGTGCGAGTCGATCGTGATCGTCGATCGGGGGCGGGTCGTGGTCGGCGGACCGGTCCGCGAGGTCAAGCGTTCGTCGGGGCGGCAGGTCGTCCGACTCGCTCTCGATGGCGACGGCCGGGCGGACGGCCCCGATCGACTGGCCTGGCTCGATGCCTTCCCGGGCGTCCGGGTGACCCGACCGGGCGCCGACTACCTCGAGCTGACGGTGCCCCGCGGGACCGATCCCCAGGAGATCCTCCGGGCGGCGGTCGCGCGCGGCGATCGGGTGGCCCGGTTCGAGATCGCCGACCCATCCCTCGAGGAGATCTTCATCGAGCGGGTCGGGATCCGCCCCGGCGATCCGACCGATCTGGCCCCGCTGCCCGGTGCGTCGGCCGCGGCGGCGACGTCATGACTGAGCCGGCCGTAGCCGACCCGAACGTCGGACCAGACGCGACGCCTCCGCGTCCGGGACCGAGAGGTTCCGGTGGACGCCGGAACGCCCTGCTGATCGCCCGGCGCGAGTACCTCGATCGGGTCCCGACGCGGACGTTCCTGGCCGCCACCCTGATCCTGGCCGTGGTCGCGGTCGGCCTGGCCCTGGCACCCATCGGTCTGCGTTACCTGGACCGGGGTTCGGTCACCAGGGTGGGCATCGTGGCCGTCGAGCCGGGGGTCCGGGCCAACGCCACGCTCATCCTCGACGGGATGCTCAACCGGGCGCCGGCCGGCGTCGATCCGGACAGTTGGACGAAACCCTACGCGTTCGTGCCCGTGGCGAGCGCGCAGGACGCGGTCGCCGCCGTCGACGGGGGCAAGCTCCGGGGCGTCCTGACGATCGTCCGTGCCGCCGACGGCGGTCTCGACTTCAGCTACCGGACCTCGGCCAGCGCCGACGGGGTGACCAGCCAGATCATGTCCTACGCCGCGTTCGGGGTCGGGATCCTCGATTCCGGCGCCAGCTTCCGGCCGCCGAGCTACGAGGTGATCTCGACCACCGGTCCGATCGATGCCGGGCGGCCGATCGACCCGCAGCAGATCGCCACCCGGTCGATCCTGGCCACGATCCTGATCGTGCTGATCTTCGTGACCCTGACCGTGTATGGGATGTGGGTCGCGACGAGCGTCGCCAGCGAGAAGAGCACCCGGGTGATGGAGCTCCTGATCAGCGCCGCGACCCCGCGCGAGCTGCTGATCGGCAAGGTCGTCGGAGTGGGCGGCGCGGGGCTCACCCAGTACGGCGCGATCCTCGTGCCGGCGGCGATCGTGGTCGTCTTCCAGGATCGGATCGCCGGGTTCCTTCTCGGGCCCGCCCCGCTCGGTGCCGAGGCGCCGCTGGCCGGGCTGACCCTGCCGATCCTGGGTGCGTTCCTGTTGTTCTTCCTCCTCGGGTTCGTCCTGTACGCCCTGCTCTATGCTGCGGCCGGTTCGCTGGTCAGCCGCCAGGAAGACGTCCAGCAGCTGGCCCTGCCGCTCAGCCTGATCTCGATGGCCAGCTACATCGCCGCGGCGGTCGGGCTGAGCTCGATCGGCTCGGTCTTCGTCGTGGTCCTGTCGTTCATCCCGTTCTCCAGCCCGTTCGTGATGCTCGCCCGGATCATGCTCGGGCGGGTCGAACCGTGGGAGGTCGCCCTGTCGGCCGCGATCCTGGTCGGATCGAGCCTGCTGATCCTCCAGCTGGCATCGCGGATCTACGCGACCGGCGTCCTGTTGTATGGCCAGCGGCCCGGTCCGCGGGCGTTCATCCGGGCCGCCCGGAGCGCGATCGGCTGACCGGTCAGTCCGGGGGATCGAACGGCAGGCGCTGGATGAGGGCCAGGATGGGCGCCGCGGGGCTCGTCCCGAGTGCGGGCACGTCAGCCGCTTCGGCCCCGCCCCCTGGATCCTGGTCATTTGGTCGGCTCGCCGGGTCCGTCGCCACGAGTCGCCACAGGCGGCTTCGAACGCCGGCCAGGTAGGGGCTCCGACGGTGACGGCCGACGGTCGCCGGGATGCCCTGGGCGGAGGCCGCGGCATGCAGCGCCCGACCCTCGCCGGGGATCGCCGGTACGACCAGCACCGATCCGCCCGGCTCGACGATCCGGCTCAGCTGCTCGCGTCGTCGCTCGAGGGGTTCGGCGACCAGCGGGCGGCCGTCGAGCGCGACGAGATCGAAGGCGAGGTAGACGACGATCCCGCCGGGGCGACCGGCCAGCCGCCCGGCCAGGGCCGCCGGATCGGGCCGGCCCTGCGGATCGACGACCACCAGCGTCCCGTCGAGCACGGCGGCGTGTCCTCCGAGCCGACCGACCAGGCCACCGGTCCCGGTCAGCTCGGGCAGGGCGGAGGCCCGGTCGCGACCTCGCCGATCGACGATCCGAACGATCCCCGCCCCGGTCGCCGGGTCGACGTCGACGAACGCGAAGGCCCGTTCGCCACCCCACCACGGCTCGAACAGGTGATCCGGGTCGTCGAACGGCGCTTCGACGGGGCGGGGGAGCATTGGCCGGAGGGCCCGTGGCGGTCCGGGACGATCCGGGTCGAAGCGCAGGCTGAGCTGGTCCGAGGGCATCTTCGCGCCGGTCATGGCGGGTAGCGTCGGATGCGCCGCTCACCCCGCGTCGGGGGTAGGTCCGGGGTCGAGCGTCGGCGATCCATCGCCCGGCGATGGTAGCGGCTAGACTCCGGCGATGGCCGATTCCAGGACCCTCCGTTCGCCGCGCCCCGACGATCTGTATGGCTTCCGGATCGCGACGGATCCGCGCCTCTCGCCAGGCGGAGACCGGGTCGTGTTCACCGTCCAGTCCGTTGCTCCGTCCAAGGACGGCTACCGCGAGGCGCTGTGGTCCGTGGCGACCGACGGCTCCGCTCCGCCGCGCCAGCTGACGATCGGCCACAAGCACGACACTCAGCCCCGGTTCTCGCCGGATGGCCGGACGCTCGCCTTCCTGTCCGATCGGCGGCTGGCAGTCGAGGAGCTGCCCGGGGCCGGGGAGGATCGCGAGGACGGCGTCCAGGTTCACCTCCTGTCGCTCGACGGACCCGGCGAGGCACGCCGGCTGACCGACCTGCCCCGCGGCGTGAGCGGCATTGCCTGGTCGCCCGACGGGGCGCGCCTGGCGGTCCTCAGCGCGTCGCTCGGCGCGACCGTCGCGGACGACGCTCGCCGGCGTGGCAAGACCGGCCCGAAGCCGGCACCGGGCGCGCCGCCACCGAGCGACTACCACTATCTCGACCGACTCCAGTCGATGTCCAACGGCGCAGGGTTCGTGTATGGCAACCTGCCCCAGGTCTGGATCGTCGGGGCCGCCACCGGCGAGGCGCGCCGCCTGACCGATCTGCCGTCGCGGATCCGGGAGGTGGCCTGGTCGCCCGATGGGACCCGGATCGCCTTCGCGACCAACCCGGCCGCCGACCGCGACCTCGGTTGGAACAGCGACGTGTTCGTGGTCGACGTGGAGGGTGGGGCTCCGACCCGGATCACCGGTGGTCGCGGCCTGTTCGGGCTGCCAGCCTGGCTGCCCGACGGGCTGACCCTGGCCGTCCTTGGCCATCGCTTCCCGGCCGCCGGTGGCAGCCGGACGGACATCTGGCTGTTCAGCGCCGACGGCTCGGAGCGTGGCCCCCGGGCTGGGCGGAACCTGTCCGGACGGCACGACATGATGCCCGGCTCGGCGATGAGCAGTGACCTGACGATCGGCGAGAACCCGCGCCTCGCGGTCGGCGCCGACGGCGGCTCGATCGTGTTCAGCGCCCCGATCGAGGGTGCGTACGAGCTGTGGCGGATCGCGATCGCCGACGGGGCACTCGAGCGGCTGACCGCGGGTCACCACTACCTGTCTGGCTGGGACGCGGTCACCGTCCGGAACGGCTCGCTCCGGGTGGCCGCTCTGCGCTCGTCGGCGACTGAGCTGCCCGATGTCCATCTGGTCGACCTTCCCACCCGACGGGTCGTCCGCCCGCTTGGCGTGCGACGCTTGACCGAGCTCAATCGGGCGGCCCTGGCCGGGATCGCCCTGGTCGAGCCGGAGTCACGCTGGACGACGGTCGAGGGCCGTCCGATCCAGGGCTGGCACGTCCGGGCGGCGGACCGCGCTCGACCCGGCAAGCCCGCCCGCTCGCCCGCTCCGCTCGTGCTCCAGATCCATGGCGGGCCGCACACCGTATACGGCTGGTCGCCATCGTGGGAGTTCCAGGTCCTCGCCGGCGCCGGGATCGGCGTGTGGTACGCCAACCCGCGCGGCTCGGAGGGGTATGGCCAGGCGTTCAGCGCCGCCAACTTCCGGGACTGGGGCTACGGTCCGGCTCGGGACCTGCTGGCGGGGGTCGAGGCGCTGGTCGCCGACGGCATGGCCGACCCGGATCGGCTCGGAGTGGCCGGCGGGTCGTACGGCGGCTACCTGACCAGCTGGATCGTCGGCCACGACCAGCGGTTTCAGGCCGCGATGAGCTGTCGCTCGGTCAACGACCTGGTCAGCCAGATGCAGACCGGCGATATCGCCGGCCCGTTCTTCGGCCGGCTCGAGTTCGGTGCCGCCCCGTGGGAGGATCCCGAGCTCTACCGCGAGCTGTCGCCGATCACCTACGCTCCGGACATCCGGACGCCGTTCCTCATCCAGCACTCCGAGAGGGATCTCCGGACGCCGATCGGACAGGGCGAGGAGCTGTTCACCATCCTGCGGTCCTTCCGCCGTCCGGTCCGGATGATGCGCGTCCCCGACGAGACCCACGAGCTGACCCGGTCCGGGACACCCTTCCGCCGAGCCGAGAACCTGGTCCAGGTCGAGGCCTGGTTCCGATATTTCCTGGTCGAGGGCAAACGCGGTCTGCCACCGCTGCCAAGGGTCCGCGCCGGGCGCTGACGGGTCGCCAGCCGGCGCTCGGCGACGGGCCGCCGTCTCAGGGGCAAACCGGGTTCGCCTGCCGCCGCCCCCGATACCGCCGACATCGCCGCCTCCGCATAGCGGAGCCGTCCGGATCGCCGCTGGACCCGGTGTATCCTGACCGACCGATGACCACGACCCACCGATCCGACAGCCTGGCCCGCGAGCGTGCCCACGAGCTGATCCGGAGCTTTGACGGGCGGGCCGGTTCGCTCGGCAGCCTGCTCGGGCGAGTCAGCCCAGTCGACCAGGTCGGCGTCGACGAGCGGGTCGATTCGCTCAAGAAGCGGTCGATCAAGAAGGCCTCCAAGCTGTGGGCCCTCGACCTCGCAATCCGGATGATCGACCTGACGACCCTCGAGGGCAAGGACACCCCGGGCAGGATCCGGTCCCTGTGCGCCAAGGGGATGCATCCCCAGCCGGGCGACCCGACGATCCCCCATGTCGCCGCGATCTGCGTCTATCCGGCGCTGGTCGCCGAGGCGCGCGAAGCCCTCGGGTCGTCCGGGGTCCACGTGGCCAGCGTGGCCACCGGCTTCCCGAGCGGCCAGACCTTCCTCGACATCAAGCTGGCCGAGACCCGCCAGGCGGTCGAGGCGGGCGCGGACGAGATCGACATGGTCATCGACCGCGGGGCCTTCCTGGCCGGCGACTATCTGACCGTGTTCGAGGAGATCGTGGCGGTCAAGGAGGCCTGTGGCGAGACGCACCTCAAGGTCATCCTCGAGACCGGCGAGCTCGAGACGTACGACAACGTGCGCCGGGCGTCGATCCTGGCGATGTCGGCCGGTGCCGACTTCATCAAGACCTCGACCGGCAAGGTCACCCCGGCCGCGACCCTCCCGGTGACCCTGGTCATGCTCGAGGCGATCCGCGACTTCGAGCGGGGGACCGGTCGAGCCGTCGGCATGAAGCCGGCCGGCGGGATCCGGGTGGCCAAGGAGGCGATCCAGTACCTGGTCGTCCTGTACGAGACGCTTGGTCCTCGCTGGATGACCCCGGAGCGGTTCCGGTTTGGCGCCTCCTCGCTCCTCAACGACCTGCTGATGCAGATCGAGAAGGAACGGACGGGCCGCTACCAGGGCCCGGACCACTTCTCGATCGACTGAGGCTCGCGACCCGCCGGTTGCGCGGTCAGCGGCCGGCCAGGCGCGCCGCGCGGTACCACGGGATCGTCAGCCGTTCGGCGAGACCGACCAGGAGCCACAGGACGAGGGTCAGCGTCGCCGTGACCAGGATCGCGCCAAAGACCAGGTCGGTCCGGAACAGGTTCTTCGACAGCACGATCCAGATCCCCAACCCGTCCACCGCCCCGACCGCCTCACCGAAGATCGCCCCGATCACCGCATAGGTCACCGCGATCCGGAGCCCCGTGAAGAACGACGGCAGTGCGCCTGGCAGGCGCAGCTTGAGGAGCTGCTGGCCGCGGCTCGCGCCCATCGATTCGAGCAGCTGGGTGGCGTCGCGGTCGGCCGAGGCGAGCCCGTCGAGCAGGGCAACCGCGATCGGGAAGAAGGTGACCAGGATGACCACCAGCACCTTTGGCAGCAGCCCGATCCCGAACCACAGCACGAACAACGGGGCGACCGCCACGATCGGCACGGTCTGCGAGGCGACCAGCAACGGGTAGACGGCGCGGCGGACCCACACGATGTGGTCCATCAGCAGCGCGACCGCCACGGCGAACACGACCGACAGCCCAAAGCCGACGGCCGTCTCGCCGAGCGTCGTGAGGGTGTGTCCGGCGGCGGCTTGGCGAGCGTCCCACAGCGCCGAGACGATCCGCGACGGTGCCGGCAGGGTCAGCTGGTCGACCGTCAGCACCCGGCAGGCGATCTCCCACCCAACGACGATGGCAGCGACCAGCCCGACGGCCGGGGCCAGCCGGCCAGCCGCCGAGACCGGGACCTCCGCGCCGGCTTCGCTCACGGCAGGTAGTCGTTCGTGAAATAGGTCGTGAAGTCCGGCCGGCTGGCCAGTGGCTTCCCGTCCGACCCGGCCATCAGACCGGTGTCGTACAGGAAACCGGACAGGGCGGTCCATTGCGCCGCCGTCTGGCGCCCGATCGACCCCGGCGCTCCATAGAGCTGGTGCTGGGCCAGATAGCGTGCCGAGTCCAGGGGGAGCTTGGGATTGGCGTCGAACACCCCTGGGTTGGCCGCGATCAGCTTGGCGGCCGTGCCATCCGGGTCGCTCGCGGCCAGTTCGAAGCCGGTCACGGTTGCGGCCAGGAAGCGCCGCGCGACGTCGCCGTGGGCGGTCAGCCAGCCGTTGTTGCAGACGAGGACCACGGCGTACGAATCGGGCATTCCGTAGTCGGTGAAGGCAAAGGTCCTGAGCTTGATCCCGCGTTCCCTGGCCTCGATCCCCTCCCAGGCGCTGAACGTGATCGTGAAGTCGGCCTTGCCGTTGTACAGCGCGTCATACGCGGCCGTGTCGAGGGTGGCCACCTTGAACGTTCCGGTGCCGCCGTCCGCCTTGATCACCGATTTCAACTCGGGCACTTCCTGGGGCAACCCAAAACCGGCGTACAGCTTGCCGTCGAGATCGCGCGGGCGAGTGATGGTGCCGTCGTCGCGGACCGCGATGTCGGTCGCGGTGTGGGCCAGGATCGCCAGCACCGAGCGCTCCTTCGCTCCGGCCGATATCGCAAAGGTGGCGCCCTCCTGGGTGCTGATCCCGCATTCCGCGGCGCCCGACGAGACGAGGTTCTCGGGGCCCGTGCTGGCGTACGGGAGGACCCGCAGATCGATCGCCTGGGCCGCGTAGCCACCATCCTGCTGGGCCACGTAGAACCCGCTGTGGTTGGTGTTCGGCGTCCAGTCGAGGGCCAGTCGGACGGTCGCGGTCGGGGGCTTCGGGGTGGCGGTCGGGCCGGTCGAGGCCGGTGGGGTCGAGGCGGGCGGGGCCGATGTCGGACTGGGGCTCGGGCCGCCCGAGCAGGCGCTGGCCAGGACGGCGACCGTGGCCAGCCCGGCGAGCAGGGCGCGGGAAGGGAAGTGAGACACCGTGACGATCGACCTCCGACTCGTACGAAAAACGCCGCTCCCGGGGTGGGGAACGGCGTCGAGTCGACGGATCTGCCTGCTTCCTACACCGGTACGAGCCGGATCAGGTTCGGCGGGTCTGTGGTCTGCACCACACTCTCAGCGCGTCTGCGCTCCCCGGAGGCGTATTCGGTTGTGCCCGAAGTCTACTCCCTTGACGCCGGAAGGACCGCCAGGGCGGCGATCGCGGCGAGGATCCCCACGATCATCAGGGCGGCGATCCGCAGGGCACGGCTGGCGGGGTCGGCCAGGACCGCCGCCGCGCTTGCCGCGGCTGGAGCCGGTACGGCCATCACGATGACGCCAAGGACGACGACCAGGGCCAGCCCGCCGGAGAGTCGTCGGATGGTCATCGTGAGCTCCCGCATGGGGACCGGCGGTCCGAGAAGGCGATCATCCGCCGTCGGACCGTCCCTTCGGACCCACCCGGAGGTACTGGTCCGGAGTGGTTCGGTGCGGTCGGGCTGCCGGGCCCCCGGCCGGTCCTCTCCCGGGCCGGGGCGACCCATCGAGCACCCGGCGAACAGGCGGATTGGCCCGGAACGCGGGCGTACTCGCCAGACGGCCGGCCTGCCTCGGAGGCGGTGCCATAATGGCGCCGATGACCACCGAGACCGAGCCGACCGCGCCCGCGCCCGGGGTCGTGCCGGCCGAGCCAACGCCCGGGGCAGTCGCCCGGACGGGACCGAAGTCGCCAAACAGCTGGGGGCTCGGGGTCGGCCAGGCGATCCCGTGGGAGTACGCGCCGGCCCCCGAGTCACGCGACATCGTCCGACTCCGCGAGCGCTATGGGCTGTTCATCGGCGGTCGCGAGGTCGCGGCGTCGGGTGGTGGGACGTTCACCACGATCGACCCCTCGACCGAGCTGCCGCTGGCCGAGGTCGCCCGCGCGACCGAGGCGGACGTCGACAAGGCAATTCGCTCCGCCCGCCGCGCGACCGGCAAGAGCTGGGGCCAGCTGCCCGGCCGTGAGCGGGCAAAGTACCTGTTCCGGATCGCCCGGATCCTCCAGGAGCGGAGCCGCGAGTTCGCCGTCCTCGAGAGCATGGACTCGGGCAAGCCGATCAAGGAGAGCCGCGACGTCGACGTCCCGCTTGCGGCCGCCCATTTCTGGTACTACGCCGGTTGGGCGGACAAGCTCGACTATGCCTTCCCGGGGAGAGTTGCCCGACCGCTCGGCGTTGCCGCCCAGGTCATCCCCTGGAACTTCCCGTTGCTGATGCTGGCCTGGAAGATCGCCCCGGCCCTGGCCGCGGGCAACACCGTCGTCCTCAAGCCGGCCAGCACCACCCCGCTGACCGCCCTGCTGTTCGCCGAAGTCTGTCGCCAGGCCGACCTGCCGGCCGGCGTCGTCAATATCATCACCGGGCCCGGCGAGATCGGGATGGCGCTGGTCAGCCACCCGGGCGTCGACAAGGTCGCGTTCACCGGGTCGACGGCGGTCGGCAAGCTCATCGCCAAGGGCATCGCCGGTCAGGGCAAGGCGCTCACCCTGGAGCTCGGTGGCAAGGCCGCCAACATCGTCTTCGACGACGCGCCGCTCGACCAGGCCGTCGAAGGGATCGTCAACGGCATCTACTTCAACCAGGGCGAGGTCTGTTGCGCCGGCTCGCGGCTGCTGGTCCAGGAGTCGATCGCGGGGCCGCTGATCGACAAGCTCAAGGACCGCCTGGCGACCATCCGGGTCGGCGACCCGCTGGACAAGAACACCGATGTCGGAGCGATCAACTCCCGGGCCCAGCTCGACAAGATCACCGAACTGGTGGCCGCCGGGGTCGCCGAGGGCGCCGAGCTCTACCAGCCCGCCTGCGAGCTCCCGGAGCGCGGCTTCTTCTTCCGCCCGACGCTGTTCACCAACGTGGCCCAGAGCCACCGGATCGCCCGTGAGGAGATCTTCGGGCCGGTCCTCTCGACCCTGACCTTCCGGACGCCCGAAGAGGCGATCGAGAAGGCCAACAACACCCCGTACGGCCTGTCGGCGGGGATCTGGACGGACAAGGGCAGCCGGATCCTGATGATGGCCCAGAGGCTGCGGGCGGGCGTCGTGTGGGCCAACACATTCAACCGGTTCGACCCGGCCAGCCCGTTCGGCGGGTACAAGGAATCCGGCTACGGGCGCGAAGGCGGGCTCCACGGCCTGCTCGCCTATGTTCGACTGGAGGATCGCTAGAGCGTGCCATCCGTGCGCCTCGGGTCCGGGTCGAGCCACCGGATCGACGTCCGCAAGACCTACAAGCTGTACATCGGCGGGGCGTTCCCGCGGAGCGAGTCGGGTCGAACCTACGTCGTCTCGACGCCCGGCGGCGACCCGCTGGCGAACGCCTGCCGCGCGTCGCGCAAGGATCTCCGCGACGCGGTCCGGGCCGCGCGCAAGGCGTTCGAGCCGTGGGCCGCCCGGACGGCCATGAACCGTGGCCAGATCCTGTATCGCGTGGCCGAGCTGATGGAAGGCCGACGCGACCAGTTCGTGGCCGAGGTCGCGGCGGGGGAGGGCATCGGCGCCGCCGGCGCCCGCGACGCGGTCGATCGGTCGATCGATCGCTGGGTCTGGTACGCCGGCTGGGCGGACAAGCTTGGCCAGGTGCTCGGGAACTCCAACCCGGTCGCCGGTTCGTACTTCAACTTCACGATCCCCGAGCCGACCGGGGTGATCGGGTCGGTGGCCCCCGAGCGGTCGTCGCTTCTCGGGCTGGTCAGCCGGCTCGCCCCGATCCTCGTCAGCGGCAACGTGGCGGTCGTGCTGGCCTCGGAGAGTCGCCCACTGGCGGCCGTGACCCTGACCGAGGTCCTCGCCACGTCGGATGTCCCGGCCGGCGTGGTCAACCTCCTGACCGGGCTCAAGGCCGAGCTCGTGCCGGTCCTGGCCGCCCATGTCGATGTCGACGCGATCGACACCTGGGGGGTCGCGCCCGAGTCGCAGGCCGAGGTCGAGTCGTCCGCCGCCGACAGCGTCAAGCGGATCTCGCGGCGCCCCCGTGGGGTGACCGACGAGCGGTTCGACTGGGCCGACGACCGAGCCGCCCAGCGCCCGGAGTGGATCGCCACCTTCCTCGAGATGAAGACGGTCTGGCACCCCATCGGCGCCTGACCGCCAACCCACCAAACGCGTGACCCCTCCGACGGTCGTCGAGCGACGCACCTACATCCAGGCCGATCCGCGGGTCGTGTGGGCCACCCTCCACGACCCGGCCGCCCAGGACGTGCTCTACCCCGAGCTCCGGCTTGGCCCCGCCGCCCCGAGCTGGCCGGCGGCCGGCGCCACCCGCTCGGCACGGCTGCGGCTGGGGTTGCTCCGGACGAGCGTCCGGATCGAGAGCCTGGAGGCCCGGCCGGAGGGCCGCTACCGGACGCTGGCCGTCGGCGACGGGATCCGCCTCGAGCGGGTCTGGATCCTCGAGCCGGGGGCCGCCGGTGGGACCCGGGTCAGCGCCCGGGCCGATCTGACCGCGACGGGTCGCTGGGTTGGCGCGCTGATCGGGATCGGTCGGGGCTCGACGGCCACCCTGATCGAAACGAACCTGCGGATCCTCAAGGAGATGGCTGAGGGCGGCGGTCGCTGATGTCGCCCGCCGTGCTCGTCCTGTTGATGGCCGCGGCTGCCCTCCACGCCGGCTGGAACATCCTGCTCAAGTCGGCCGGGGACCCGCTGCGCACGGCCGGCCGCGGCATGCTGGTCGGGGCCGCGGTCCTGGTCCCGGCCGGGATCGTCGGCTGGTTGATTGTCGGCCGACCCCCGATCCCCGCCGAGGCGTGGGCGCTGGCGTTGCTGTCGGGGATCCTCGAGGCGACCTACTTCGCGCTCCTGTCGGGTGCCTATGCCCGGGGCGATCTGTCGCTGGTCTATCCGATCGCGAGGGGCACCGCCCCGGTCCTGGCGGTGTTCGTGGGGATCGTCTTCCTGGGCGAGCGGCTGGGTCCCGTCGGCACGCTTGGCGTCCTGCTCCTGCTGGCCGGGATCCTGTCCCTCCAGCGGCCGTGGGCCCTGATCTTCCGGTCGGGCACGATGCCCCCGCGCGTCCGCCAGGCCGTCTGGCTGGCGGTCGCGACCGGCGTGTCCATCGCCGCCTATTCGGCGGTCGATCGAGTCGGCGCCCGGCTCGTACCACCCTGGCTCTACGCGGCCCAGATCTGGTCGTTCACCGCGATCTTCCTGCTCGGTGGGATCGCCATCGTCGATCGGCGCGGCCGTCGAAGCCTCGCCCCGATGGCCGACGTCGCCACGCCCACCGGTGCCGCCCCGACCACCGAGACCTCGGGCGTCCTCGGCTGGCGACGGGCCGCGATCGGCGGCCTGGTGACCGTCGGCGCGTATCTCCTCGTCCTGGTCGCCTTCGTGTTCGCCCCGCTGGCGGTCGTGGCGCCGGTCCGCGAGTCGGCGATCGTGCTGGTCTCGGGCTGGGGTTCTTTTCGGCTGGGTGAGGCGGCCACCCGCCGCGTCGCGCTCGGTCGTCTGGCGGCGGCGGCGGTGATCGTGGTCGGCGCGCTCCTGCTCGCGGTCGGGTCGTGAATCCCGGAACGATCAGGTTCCGGCGGCGGGTTCGGCCGATGGCTCGACCGGCGCCTCGGCGGGCGGGCGGCCAAACAGCCGTCTCGCCCCACGCCGACTGTTCACCAGGCCGACCCCGGCCAGAATGATCCCCGTGCCGACGACCGTTCGGAGATCGATCGCCTCGCTCAGGACGAGGACGCCGAGGACGATCCCCACGATCGGCATGATGTAGGTGATCAGGGACATCCGGGTGGCGCCCAGCACGTGGACCAGCCGGAAGTAGATCAGGTACGCCAGCGACGACCCGAACACGCCAAGCCAGACCACCGCAAAGAGCGTCCGGGGGGTGTCCGGAAGGCGGATCGGCGACTCGATCAGGAGGGCCAGAACGGTCGTGATCACGAGCGCGATCGAAACCTGGAAGAAGGCCGGCACCGTGGGGTGGAAGCCGCGCATGTTGACCCGGACAAAGACGTTGCCAAAGGCGTACGAGATCGACGACAGGATGAGGGCGACCTCGCCGGGCAGGGAGGACGTGCTTCCACCGCTCAACGCGTGGCTGAACAGGACGACCACCCCGCCGAAGCCGATGATCAGGCCGACCAACCGGTTGACCGTGATCGCCTCCTCGGACAGAGCCAGCGAGGCGACGACGATCGTGAATAGCGGCGTGGTCGCCTGGAGGATCGCGGCGAGCGACGAGTCGATGTAGCGCTCGCCCCAGGTGATCAGGCCGAACGGCACGACGATGTTGAAGGTCGCCATGATCAGGAGCTTCCCGTAGGTCGCCCGATCGCGCGGCAGCGAGGCCCCGCCGAGCCGCAGCGCGACTCCCAGGACCAGCGATCCGAAGAACAGCCGGCTGGCGACCAGGGTGAACGGGGCGAGCGTCTCGATTCCGATCTTGATGAACAGGTAGCTGCTTCCCCAGAACAGCGAAATGAGGCCAAACAGGAGCCAGTCGCGGGTCGTCGGGCGGGCAGTCATCGGGGCATCATAGGGTGTTTTGGCCTACGCTGCTAGGCCAACTCACAACGAATCTCGTCCCGGTCCGGTCGTTCGTTACCATGCGAGTCGTCGCCCCATTGGTCGCCCGTCCGAGGAGCCGTCTGTCCCCATGGATCGCCCGTCCGAACCGACGACCCTGACCCCCGATGCGCTCGAGCCGGCGGCCCTCCGAGCCGTCTTCGCAGCCGCATTCGGCCCGGCCGACGACGCCGAGGTCACGATCGTTCGGGCGCCGGGACGGGTGAACCTGATCGGGGAGCACACCGACTACAACCAGGGCCTCGTCCTTCCGGTTGCAATTGACCTCGAGGTCCGGATCGCCCTGCGACGGCGGGCCGATCGGCGAGTCCGGATCGTCCCGGCGGCCGGCGCCGAGCCGGCCGAGCTGGACCTCGATGCGATCGTGCCGGCCAGCGGACGCTGGATCGACTACGTCGCGGGGACGGCCCTCAAGATGACCGAGGCGGGCCTGCCGACGTTCGGCTTCGACGGCGTCCTGGCCAGCACGGTCCCGGTCGCCTCGGGGCTGTCATCGTCGGCTGCGCTCGAGCTCGCCGCGGCCTGGGCGCTGGCCGGTCCCGGTGGCCCGACCGTGGAGCCGTTGCGGCTGGCCCAGATCGCCCAGCACGGCGAGAACGAATACGTCGGCGTCCTGTGCGGCCTGATGGACCAGTTCGCCTCGGCCAGCGGCGCGGCGGGCGGCGCCGTGATGCTCGACTGCCGCTCGCTCGAGCACCACGTCGTGGCACTCCCCACGGAGCTCGTTCTGGTCGTCG
>Ga0080064_1001353_pt1 | contig 50273 bp, 52 predicted proteins | sample Subgrocontami54m_FD_69260 | JGI IMG/M metagenome (GOLD analysis project Ga0080064, IMG submission 69260) | Subsurface groundwater microbial communities from S. Glens Falls, New York, USA - GMW46 contaminated, 5.4 m (SPADES assembly) (version 2) ...
GAATTCACACGAGCGATGATGCGCGCGGCCCAGGCGCAGGGCGCGGAGCTGCGTCTCGGTCGGGTCACTGGCATCGTGTGCGGGAGCGGCGCAACCAGGGTCACGGGTGTCGAGGTCGATGGCGAGGTCATCGCGGGCGATGCGGTCGTCATTGCCATGGGCCCTTGGTCGATGCTGGCCGCGAGCTGGCTGCCGCTGCCCGCCGTGTTCGGCCTCAAGGGCCACAGCCTCGTGTTCGAGACCGGGACCAAGGTGCCGGCCGAAGCTCTTTTTCTCGAGTGCCAGGAGGCGGGCGGCAGCATACAATCGCCGGAGGTGTTTCCGCGCACCGACGGCACCACCTACGTCTGCGCCATCTCCAGCGACAGCCCGCTGCCGGTCGACCCCGCCGACGTGGCACCGGATCCCGGCGCGATCGAGCGGCTGCACGCCATGTGCAGCGCCTTGTCGCCGACGCTCGGCGCGGCCAAGGTGCTGGCCCGTCAGGCCTGCCATCGGCCCGTCACCCGGGACGGCCTGCCGCTGATCGGCGCCCTTGCCGGCCTCGATGGCGCCTATGCGGCGACCGGACACAGCGTGTGGGGCATTCTCAACGCGCCCGCGACCGGCGAGGCTGTGGCGGAGCTGATCGTCGACGGAGCCGCGCGCACCGTCGACCTCACACCCTTCGATCCCGCCCGACTCCCGCCCCTGGATCGAACGCGATGGCGTACTCGACGGTTGTAACCGTGGCTAGCGCTCTGGCAATGTAGCGCCGACGCAGGCAATCAGGGGCACATCGATCCCATGAGAGACGAGCAATCGCCAGCCGGACCGGTCGAGCGCATCGGCCGCATCGCCGCCGTGATCGAAAGCTCCGGCGCGGCAAACGAAGCGCTGGGCCGGCTCACGCCGGAGGTGGTGGACAAGCTGCACGAGCAGCGGCTCTTTCGCATGCTCTTGCCCCGCGCCTACGGCGGCGACGAGGTCGACCTCGGCACCTGGTTTCGTGCCATGGAGGCCCTGGGGAAGCTCGATGCCAGCACCGCCTGGTGCGTCGGCCAGATCAACGGCTGCTCGGCGTCGGCTTCGGCCGTCGCGCCGGAGGTGGCGCGCAAGATCTGGGGCGAGCCGCGCGCGGTGCTGAGCTGGGGGCCGCCGCTGCGCTCGCGCGCCGAGGAGGCCGACGGCGGCCACCGGCTGAGCGGCGAATGGATGTTCTCCAGCGGCTCCCGGCACGCCACCTGGATCGGCCTGATGGCGCCCCTTTACGACCGGAGCGGCGCCCCGATCCCGCTCCCCAGCGGCGTCAGCACGCGCATCTTCTTCGTGCCTGCCGACGCGGTCACTTGGGTCGACAACTGGGATGTCGTCGGGCTGAGGGCCACGAACAGCGGCGGCTTCAAGCTCGACGGCCGCTTCGTTCCCGCGGGCTACTCGATCAACCGGGAGCATCTGATCGACGTGCGGCTGCCCAACCCGCTCTACAAGTTCCCCCTCAACGGCTATTTCGCGATCGGGTTCTCCGCCGTCGCGCTGGGCATTGCGCGCACCATGCTGGACGCCATCGTGCGCCTGGCCAGGGAGAAGAAGCCGCGGCTCTCCAAGACATCGCTGCTCGAGAACCACCACGTGCAATTCCAGATCGGCGAGGCCGAGGCCCGCCTGCGCTCGGCGCGCGGCTACGTCGAAGCCACGGCCGAGCGCATCTGGCAGGCCGTCGTCGCATCAAGCGAGCTGACGATTTCCCAGCGCATGGACATCCGCATGGCGGCGACCTTTGCCATTCACGAGGCCACTGCTGTTGCCGATGCCGCGTGGCAGGTGGCGGGCGCCAACGCCATCTTCGCCTCGGGCCCATTCGAGCGCCGCCTGCGCGACCTCCGCACCCTGACGCAGCAGGCCCAGGGGCGCAAATCGCACCTGCAGGACGCCGGCGCCTTCCTCTTGGGGTTGGAGGCGAACCTGGCATTCGCCTGAGGCGCAGGATCGCCGCGGCTTGCAGGCACCCGCTCACGGAATAATCGCCACCTCCTCCGTGATGAAGGTCTTGATGGCGCCGAGGTGGAGCGCGCCGTTGGCGAGGACGGCCTTCATCTCCGGCGACGCCGCTGCGGCCTTCAGCGCCGCCATATTGTCGAACCAGAGCTCGGCGACGGCATCGACGTTCATCGTCTGCGTCGGAACATCCGGCCGCGTCGGCTCGTCGAGAATGAAGGACAGCACGTACCGGCGCACCTGCGGCACGGCGTGAACGAGCGGCGCGTGCTCGCCGACCCAGATGCGGCGGAACTCCTCCCTCGACATGGTGTGCTTGCGCGTCAGCAGCGACAGGCTCTTGATCATGGTCCCTTCCTCCAGCTGGCCGAGCAGAGCCGGGCATGGACGCCAGTCCCCGTCATGCGTTGCTCCCCAGCAGGCGTTCCACGAATGGCGGGACGATCTCGGTGGCGGGGCCGTGGTGAGCCTCGTCGAATAGCGATGCGCCTTCGGACGGCTCGAGGTTGAGCTCCACCGTGTGGGCGCCATTGGCCCGCGCCTCGGCGACGAAGCCGGCGGCGGGATAGACGTTGCCGCTGGTGCCGATCGAGACGAACAGGTCGGCCTCGGCCAGCTCCGCATAGATGCGCTCCATGTGGTAGGGCATCTCGCCGAACCACACGACATCCGGCCGCAGCCCGCCTGTCCTCGCGCACGCCGCACACGCGAGTTCGACCGAGAGGTCGGGCTCACCCGGCCCCCAGGGGTGCCGCGCCTGGCAGTGGTTGCACAGCACCTTGCGGTGCTCGCCGTGCATGTGGATGAGGTTTTCCGTGCCGGCGGTCTCGTGCAGGGCGTCAACGTTCTGCGTGACGACCACCACGTGGCCCCCAAGTCTTTGCTCGTATTCGCGCTCGAGCCGGGCCAACGCGAAGTGCGCAGCGTTGGGCTTGGCGCCGCCGCTCATCTTGCGCCGGGAGTTGTAGAATTCGAGCACGCGCTCGGGGTTGCGCTTGAACCCCTCGGGCGTCGCCACCTCGCGGTAGTCGACCTTGGCCCAGATGCCGTCCTTGTCGCGGAAGGTGGCGATGCCGGACTCGGCCGATATGCCGGCGCCAGTGAGGATGACGATGCGGGAGTAGCGGGCCATCCCCTACGCTTACCCGCGCCCCGCGCCGGCGGCAATGCCGAGGTCTCCCCCCGAGTATCGCCCGCAACGGCCATTCGCCCGCCAACGACCGGATCATTTTCCCCGCTCGCCCTTCAGTGCCGCCACCTCCGCCTCGAGCTCCTTGATGCGTGCCTGGAACTGCATGACTGTGCGGGCCACGTCCTCGGCGGCAAACATCTGCGCAATGTGCTGCGGGCAGTTCGTGTCCCAGGCTTCGATCTCGAACAGGATCACCTGCTCGGGCCTGGCCTCATAGCCTTCGGGCCAGAGCCGCGCCAGCAGCGCTGCGTCGCCCTCGACCGCTCGCGCCCGGCCCCAGATCTTCACGCGCCGGCGCTGCGCGTAGTCCATGATGAAGATGAAGGCTTTGCTGTTCTCGGTGAGATTGCCGGTGGTGATGTACTGGCGGTTGCCCTTGAAGTCGGCGAAGCCCAGCGTGTGATCGTCGACGACGCGCAGGAACCCAGGCGGGCCGCCGCGGTGCTGCACGTAGGGCTGGCCCTCGGCGCTGGCGGTGGCCAGATAGAACGAGCGCGCCTCGGCCAGGAAGCCGGCGAGATCGGGGGTGACCTTCGTGCGCCAGCCGCCTTTTTCCTCCCGCTTGGCATAGCCAGCGCGCGAGCCGCGCTTTTCCTGGATGGCCTTGACGGCGGGCGTGAAGGCGACGTCGCTGGCGGGGCGGGTCATGGTAGATCCATCGGATGCGTTGCGGGCAGCACCTTACCGCCCCGTTCGCCCAATATGTGCATGCGACGTGCGCTTCGCCGCATTGAGAAGCTTGCAAGAGTGCGCGATCGTATCGTGATCGGGCGTCATTGGATTGGCCCCGATCGATGCGGGACACGATCGGGAGCCAGATGGCCAACAACCTCGGCATGGCGGCGCAGCTGGCGGGCCAGTCGCTGCGCTTCGGGTGGTACTTTGCGCTGAACCGGCTGGTCGAGTGGCGCACCGACCGGCTCGGGCTCGCGCGCCGCTACCAGGCGCGCCGCCCCGTTCCCTCGCTGCAGGAGCTGCTGGCCGACCAGGCGCAATTGCTCATGAGCGATGCGCTGGCCGTGCGCGATGGCCTCTACCCGCCCATGGAGGAGGAGGCTGGCGCACCCCTCAGCCATCTCTTTCGCATCCGGCGCATGCTTGCCGATCTGCCCGGCGCGCTGCAGCGGCGCGCGGCCGCCGACGCCTCGACGGCGAAGGCCGAGGCGACCGCCGCCAGCGTGCCCGAGTATTACGCGCAGGATTTCCACTTCCAGACCGGCGGCTACCTGTCGGAGGGCTCCGCGCGGCTCTACGACATCCAGGTCGAGACCCTGTTCATGGGTGCGGCCGGCCCCATGCGCCGCACCGCGCTGCGCCCCATCGCCGAGTTCATGGCCGGTCGCGACCAGCGCCGGGTCACGCTCGTCGATGTCGCCTGCGGCACCGGGCGCTTCCTGCGCCAGCTGCGCCTCGCCTACCCCGCCATGACGCTGAAGGGCCTCGACCTGTCGCGCACCTATCTGGAGGAGGCGCGCCGGCACCTCGAGGGCCTGCGCGCGCCGGAGCTGATCGAGGCGGCGGCCGAGAAGATGCCGCTCCCCGATGCCAGCGCCGACATCGTCACGGCGATCTTTCTCTTTCACGAGCTGCCGCCGGAGGTGCGCCGGCAAGTCACAGCCGAGATCGCGCGCGTCCTGAAGCCGGGCGGCCTGTTCGTGTTCCTCGACAGCCTGCAGATGGGCGACAAGCCCGGCTGGGACGGCCTGCTCGAAGCTTTCCCGCATCGCTTCCACGAGCCCTACTTCCGCAGCTACGCCATCGACGATCTGGAGGCCATGTTCGCCGCGGCGGGCCTTGCCCCGGACTCCATGTCGACGCCCTACCTGGCGAAGCTGCTGGTCCGGCGCAAGCACTGAGCCGTTGTCGTCCCGGGATGACATCACGATCCGAACGGATACTCCACGAACTCGACGATCAGGCCCTCCGGACCGCGGCAGTAGAACGGCTTGGCCCGCCCGCCGCGCAGCGACTGCACCTCCGACAGCGGCTGGTAGCCGGCGGCGATCATGCGCCGGCGCGCCTCCTCCGCGTCCTTGACCTGGAAGCAGATGTGCGTGAGGCCGTGGTCGCACTGGCGGATGGGGACGGGCTTGCCTTCGGGCGTGAGCCACTTGAAGAGCTCGATGTGGTAGCCGCCGAGCTCCAGCATGGCCCAGCGGCACGCGGCTCCGGGCATGCCGGTGACGGTGGCGAGCTGGGCCTCGTCGCGCTTCTCCATCTCGCCCACCACCTTGAAGCCCAGGAGATCGACGTAGAAACGCCGGCCTGCTTCCATATTCGATAGATTGAAACCGAAGTGGCCGAGCCGGCGTATCTTGAACGGCCGGTCGAGCACGACGACGCCGACGTTGAATTTCTCCGCTGCCATGAATTGCCTCCGTAAAATGCCCGGCCTTTTCTATACAGGGCACCTCTAAAAACTCGCTTATGTAGTTGTTGCTACTCTTTGCACAAAATTTTTCTTCACAAAAGAAGCCGATGCACGTCCTGGAGCGGTAATCGATCTATTCGGAGACTCGGTTAGCCCCGTTTTCCTCCGTTTTGCCGCATCTTCACGCTCTCCAGTAGGAGTTTGGTGTCTTCGCTAGCCTCGCCCTAGCTTCTGACACCAAAGCGCTGTAGTTGCTCGAACCGAAACATGTTGTAGGTCAGGTTGATCAGTCCGATAATGCCCGCCGCTCTTATCGTTCCGATGGATCGGATGAACGATCCGCCCAGACTGTTCTCGATGAAACCAAACACATGCTCGACACGTACGCGCACTTTCGATTTTTCCCGATTGCGTTCTTTCTCTTCATCGGTGAGCGGCTTATTCCTGTACGCGCGTTGGTGAATCTGGTTCTCGACGCCTAGCTTTTCAAGTACCTTGGCAATCGGCTCTCCCGCATAGGCGCTGTCTCCATAAAGCGGCTTGCCTCTGTCACTGTCATCGACCAACGGCTCGGTTTCTTGCGAATCATGAACGCTGGCATCGGTGACCGTGTACTCGGTAATGAGCTTGCTTTTCTCATCGACCTTGACGTGATCCTTGTAGCCAAAATGACTCTCGCCGTTTTTCTTCGTCCAGCGCGCGTCGGTATCTTTTTGCGCGAGCTTAGGAGCGTTCTCTGCGCTCTGCCAATCCGGTGGTATCCCGCCCGTTTTAATGGTCGCGTTTTCCTCCCGGCTGTTGCGCTGGCGCGGCACCTCGACAAAACTGGCGTCGAGGATCGAGCCCTGGGAGAGGATCAATCCCCGTTCTCTTAAATGGTCCCTAAACTGATCGAACAAGGTCTGCACCACGCCGGCTTGACAGAGCGTGTTGCGAAACGCCCATATCGTCTTTTCATCGGGTACGTCGTCGGCTAGCGTGATAGCGAGAAAGTTCTGCACCGATAAGCGATCTTTGAGCCAAAACTCGGCATCGGCATCTGAAAGGTTATAGGTCCGCTGGACGATCAGTATCTTGAACATGAAAACCAGGTCGAACGGTGGCCGGCCGCCTGGACCTTTGGCTGGCTTGTCGAAACACTTTTCAAGGATGGGGCGAAACAACTCCCATTGCATCACCGTGTTTAGCCGCTTGAGGGGATCGCGGTGTTTGGCCAACTCTGCCCTTCGGTATTCTTCGTCGAAAAACCCTTTCTCCTGCTTTCGTCTCGTCTGTTTACTCATGCAGCTCCTCGTGTTGCGATGGTTTCGCTTCACCCACTATGAAAAACTATATCGCTCACTTGTCAACTCCGCCGACTAAAATACGTGGAGTTTCTAGAGGTGCCCTAGAGTCTCTGTATAACGCGTATTCGGTCGCCGTCGCTACTCGACCGAAAGATCTCGTGAACACACGCGTGGTCATTCCGTTGCTTGAAATCTACAACCTGCTGACCTTGCTGCCCGGCCAATCCAAGGAATACTCACGACAGGAATTTGCACGTGATATTTATCTCCTTGATCAGAGCCGCATTGCCAAAACAAAAAAAGGATCGGTCGTAAGCTTTCCGGCAAGTACAGGGACCAGATCGCCTACAAGTACGATCACAGTCATTACGCAGAACGGCCACGAGAAGAGGTATTACGGTATTTCATTCGTAAATGGATAGGATTTGCTATGGACATGACACCGCAGGACTGGTTAGAAATTATTCGGAGGGAATACTTACAGGACTTTATTCGCCGTGGAGGAGCGGCGGTAAAGTTCGTGGTGCCCGCAGAAGAGATTGGGCGCGATCAGTTGCGGGATCAATTAGGCCAAATAGCTAAAGAAGAGGGGTTCTTATTTGCTTTTGTTGATGCACAATCAACTAAAATTCATATGGTTGATAAGTTGTTCCACGAAGTGGCACGACAGGTAGATTGGGATGAGCTGGCTTATTCCTTTGTCACACAGATCTTAAAGACAAATGGATACGAATTACCCTCCAGGCGCGATGAGTTCAATCTGCAACAGATCGCGTTACTGAACGGGCGAGAGGAGATGTTCCTACGAAAAGAACTGCGGGCCTGGCTTGAAGAGGCGATTTACCGGGACTTCGAAATGAGTCAGGAGTTTAGGATCGCCATGATCCGCCTCTGTATAGCCCAACTCGACCCTGGGGGCGCGAGCCCTTTTTTGAGTAATGCAGTTAAGGAGTGGCTGCGGGGGGAACTCCGGCTGATTTCGGCACTCAAAGAAGCACTCATCTTTCAAAAAGTCGCGCGTCATAATGCTCGTCATATGCTGTTCTCTCTTGCCCATTGGCTAAAGGTGAATGGGAGGAACGGGCTTGTTCTAAATCTGGATATCTCCCGCTATACGGTATCAGCGAGACCAAAGGACCCCCATGATAGCTTTTATTACTCTGCTCCCGCTACACTTGACGCCTATGAGGTGCTCCGTCAGTTCATAGATGGAACCGACGAGCTCGAGTGTTGTTTTATTGCCGTCGTCGCATCGCGGGAATTTTTGACTGATGAAACGCGCGGCTTGAACCGTTACGATGCCCTCAAGCTGAGAATATGGGATGAAGTACGCGACCGACATCGGCAAAACCCCTTTGCCTCTCTGATCCGCGTCTCAGAGGGCCGTCAAACCTAACGGTTTCGTAAATAGAGGTGCTGTTATGAATTCGGATGACCAAGTTAAACATCGGCGAGCCATCGAGGCGCTTCGCTCCGGTGTGCCAAACCGTGACGCGGTTCTGGCGCTGGGGTGTACCCAACCAGAGATTGAGAAAATGTTCCGACAGCAACTCCAAGATGCCAAGCAGGGTCTAGTTGATGGGTCGAAAACTTATGGCATGCTGGTGGGAGGAGATTTTGGAACAGGAAAATCGCATCTGCTTGAATACCTCCAGCATCTTGCTTTGGAACAGAATTTTATCTGCAGCAAAGTCGTCATCAGCAAGGAGACACCCCTTTATGATCCTGTCAAGTTGTATCGCGCTGCCGCCGAGGCTGCGATCGTACCCGAAAGAAGGGGCGCTGCGCTGACCGAAATTGTTACAAAATTGAATTTCAACAACCAGGCCTACGCCGATCTGTATCAATGGGTAAACCGCCCAGGGGCAGAGCTAAACTCACGGTTCGCCGCAACGCTTTTCTTATACGAGCGCATGCCCAATGATCCGGAGGCGAGCAACCGAATCATTCGCTTCTGGTCCGGCGAACAAATTGCCGTTGCTAAAATCAAGGAATATCTCAGAGCTTGCCGCGAGACGGTGACGTACAAAATAGACAAGATTCCTGTAAAGGAGCTTGCCTTGCAACGGTTCAAGTTCGCCTCTCGGCTGATGGTTGCGGCAGGTTACGCAGGGTGGGTTCTGCTCGTTGATGAGGTGGAACTGATTGGGCGTTACTCTCTGATGCAACGAGCAAAGTCCTATGCGGAATTAGCGCGTTGGATGGGAAAGCTGGAAGAGGCGAATTTCGCAGGACTGACAGCAGTACTTGCAATCACCGATGACTTTCAAAGCGTAATTCTGGAGGGTAAGGAGGATCTGGAGAAGGTTCCCGGAAAGCTGAGAGCGAGAGCGTCAGAGTCTGACCTTCTCCTGGCAAGTCAAGCGGAACGAGGAATGCGCATCATTCAGCGCGAAAGGACTCCCCTGAAGACGCCCGACGGCGCTATTGTCGAGCAGACTTACGACAAAGTTAGATCGATTCATGCTCAGGCATATGACTGGGAACCGCCTCCGGTATCATCCGTAGAGCGGCTTGGCACCACGCGTATGCGTGAGTATGTGAAAGGATGGATCACCGAATGGGACCTGAAGCGTTGCGATCCGGGATACAAGCCTAAGATTGAAGTGACGGAACTGAAACCGGACTACACCGAGGATCCGAATCTCCAGGTCCCATCTGAAGAGGAGCCCGAGGGTAGACCGGAGTAGCCCGATGCCAATCCCATATCGCGACGCGGATGACCTGGATGAATTGGGTGCGGCCGGTTATCTCAAGATCGAACCATCATCTGCCGGTTCCGGCTATCTGGGCGCGCTGTTTCTGATCAATGCGCGCGGTGAGCCGATCGAGTTTACCTATAACCGGATTGAAACGCCTCACACCTTTCTCTGGCGACAGGCAGACATCCGCCGGCACGCCGAACGCAAGCTGACAGCTTCGCTCCTTTTGGTCTGTCCTCGAACTCCACGAATTTTGCTCTGCCTTGCTGAAGAGGTGGGAAGCGAGCTTTTTTGCCAGGATATTCAACTCTCGATTCCGGTCTGCCGTATCGCTCCCGCGATGAAAGCGACAGCCTTTTCAGGCCAGGAGACTCAGGAACCCACAGAGGCCTCCGAACCCATGCATCTGTTTTGGTTTCCCGGTAGCCCCCAGCATGACTCCATCGAACGGCGGCTTCTCCACGAGTTGACCTCGCGTGGATTACTGGTTGAACCCTTCGATCGGGCGGCGATCGGGTTGAAAGAAGTCTATCAAACGAAGGACGCCACGGCGATATGAGAGCGTTAAGCGACTGGTGGAAAGAGACCGGCAACGCTGAGGCGCCGCGCGCCCGCTGGTTTGGCATCTTCCCTCGCGAGGTTCGCTTAAAGGAGCGCGTACCAAGCCGTCTGACCGTTCCTTCGGTCAAGGTTGCCTCCGCCGAATGTCTCCCCATTCCGAATGAGGAATCCGTCTCAGCACCCCATTGTCTGACCGCAGAATGGCCGTTGGTGCCTGCGGTGAATCTCATTGCTCATGGAGAGACGCCTCTGAAGGGGCCGAGCGGGAGTGTCGCGCTCGCCGGTGTCCTGCTGAATCAAGAGCCGAGTGCTCTGCTTGGCGGCCCTCCACTGCGATCACCCTCATTGTTCGGTCCCCCCCCTGAGAGATACGCGCCGGCCGAAACAGAGATTCCGCTTTCGAAACGACTCGCGTATCTGCTTCAACCGCCCACTGATCTGCTGCTCTCCAGGGTCGGACCGTTAGAGTGGCCAGGTACGTTGTTTGAATACCAGTTAGAAGGCATTAAGGCGCTGCTCTCGCGAGAGGCGCTCCTGCTCGCCGATGATATGGGTCTCGGGAAGACGATCCAGGCAATCGGTGCCCTCAGAATCCTGATCCTTCAGCGTCGCGTCGAGTCTAGTTTACTGATTGTTCCGGCAGGCCTCGTCAGCCAGTGGCGAAAGGAACTACATCTATGGGCGCCGGAGTTGCGCGTCTCAACCGTTCGCGGTCTAGCGACAGAACGGGCCTGGCAGTGGGTCACACCGGCTCACGTATACATCACAAGTTATGAAACGTTTCGGTCAGATTTCACTGACAATCCCCAATCGCCACCTCGCCGCCGTATGTGGGATGTTGTCATTCTGGACGAAGCACAGAAAATAAAAAATCGGGACGTGGAGGTCAGCCGGAAGTCAAAGCAGCTTCGCCGTCGCCGGGCGTGGGCACTCACTGGTACTCCGTTAGAAAACAGCGTGGACGATCTGGCTTCCATTCTCGAATTTGTCGCGCCGCTCAAAGATGGCGAGGTGCCACAAAGACTGACTCCTGGCCCAGAACTCCACGAAAGGCACAAAGGTTTGCAACTCCGCCGAAAGAAGGCCGATGTCCTTCCTCAACTCCCGCCAAAGATTGTCAGCCAGATAGCGCTGCTGCTCGATGGACCGCAGCGCGAAAGCTACGAGCGCGCGGAATCCGAAGGCATTGTCCAACTGCGAGAAAATGGCGAGGCGGTTCGGATAGAAAACGTCCTGGAACTCATTATGAAATTGAAGCAGATTTGTAATTTTTGTCCGACGACCGGACAATCCGCAAAACTGGAGGATATCCGTGAGCGACTGAGCACCCTGGAATCCGAAGGTCATCGCGCCCTCATCTTCTCTCAGTTCACGGACCAAAAACATGGTGCCAGTGCGATCGCATCCAGACTTCAATCGTTGCAGCCACTCCTTTACACCGGGGACCTTTCCCCTTCTCAAAAAGACGTGACCATCAGAGAATTCAAAGAGAATCGAGAGCGAAAGGTTCTTGTGCTTTCCCTACGCGCCGGTGGACAGGGTTTGAATTTGCAGGACGCCTCGTATGTTTTCCACTTCGACCGATGGTGGAATCCAGCAGTCGAGCATCAGGCCGAGGATAGGGCCCACCGTATCGGCCAAGCCTTTCCTGTCCACGTGTACAAGTACATACTTGAAGGTACGATCGAAGAAAGGATCGACAAAATCCTCCGGGAGAAGCAACTACTTTTTGATGAACTGGTAGACGACGTCTCGATAGACTTGAAGTCGAAACTCACCAGCGAAGAACTCTTTGGCCTGTTCGGGCTAACGCCACCTGAACAAGCGAAGTCCTCAAGACGAGGCGCTGAGTCTGCGGTAAACTACGCGGAAATGAGCGGGGTCGAGTTCGAAGAATACGTCAAGCGGCTGTTGGAGCGAAAGGGGTGGCGCGTGGAGACCACACCGCTGACACGCGATGGGGGAATAGACCTTATCGCTCGACGCAATGACGATGTGGATATAGAAGTAACTCTATACGTTCAATGTAAGAACCACTCGTCGCCTGTCGGCGTTGATGTGGCGCGAGAACTGAACGGCTCGCTGCCGAAACAATTGTCCGGCACGCGCGGCGTGCTTGTCTGTCCCAGCGGTTTCACAGCCGACGCAATGGCCTTTGCCAAGGATCGCGGAATTGCCTTCTGGGACCGGCATCATCTGTTTGAGCTGTCGAAGGAATGAACCGATAATCTAAAGCAAGCAAAGAGAGGTCTTATCCCGGACAAGAAAGGGGTCGGGAGGCTTTAGCCCAGCGAACTGGGTCACTACCCCTCCGGTCTCCTTCGTGCTTGGTTTTCGTGCTCGTATAATTTCATGAACATGAGCGATAGCCACGAGGAACGATGATCTGCACGCCTCGTATTCGGGAACCTTCGGCTGACTTCGGTCGTGAGCCTCCCTTCGGTCCGAGCACTCAGGGTCGAGGACAGTCGAACGAGCTCAGATCGAAGCCTTTTTGACCGGCCTGAAGAGACCGAATTTTTCAACAGCCTCGTAGGATCCGGTGTCCTTTTGGCTCGCCAGGAAAGCGAACGTGTGCTAAATAAAAGAGGCGAGCTGCGTAAGTTTGGCTAAGGATGGGATCTTTCAAGCGCGTCTGGGTTGGGCTCTTCTTTTTTCTCTGGGCCGGCAGCAGTGGCGCCGGAGAGGGAGGCCCTCTTCTCTTCAAGGACGACCTTGATCCGGACTCCCTCCAGCGCGCTATTCACCGAAGCCTTGAGTTTCTCCAGCGGCTTCCCGCCGACCGTGTCGTCGGCGAATGGCCGAGAAAGTTCACCTCCGGAGAAGTCCGCGAATCGCTCTTGTCTTTTCTGGGGCTCAAGGATCTGTGGAAGAGCCCCGAATCCCTGGCGCGAGCGATCCATTCCCGCTTCGACCTCTTTCCCTCGGATGGGAACGACGGCCGCGATGTCCTCTTCACCGGTTACTATCAGCCGCTCATCGCCGGCAGCCTGACCGAAAGCTCCGAGTACCGGTTTCCCCTCTATCGCAAGCCGGCCGATATGATCGAGGCTGAGCAGGTTACCCTGGGATCCCAGCCGTCGGTCGAAAAAATCGTGGGGCGATTGGAAGAGGACCGCTTCGTTCCCTACTATTCCCGCCATGAGATCGACGGCCTCGGCCTGCTCAAAGGCAAGGGATACGAGGTGGCTTGGGTGAAGGATCCGGTCGAGCTTTTTTTTCTGCACATCCAGGGCTCCGGGATTCTTCAACTGGAGGACGGCCGCCGCCTGAACATCAACTACGCCGCCTCCAACGGCCGGCCCTATCGGAGCATCGGCAAGGTTCTTCTGGAGCGCGGGAAGATTTCGGAGGCGGAGCTTTCCATGACGCGCCTGCGCCGGTACCTGAGAGAGAGCCCGGAGGAACGCGACACCCTCTTTGCCGCCAATGAGACCTACATCTTTTTCCGTTTTGTCAAAGAGGGCCCCCTGGGCAGCCTGGAAGTTCCTCTCACTCCGGGGCGCTCCATCGCGACGGATTCGCGCCTGTTTCCCAAAGGGGCGCTGGCCTTCGTTGCCTCCCGGAGGCCGCTCTCCGACAACGCCGGCAACGCGGTGGGCTGGCGGCCCTTTTCCCGCTTTGTGGTGAACCAGGATACCGGCAGCGCGATTCGGGGCTCGAAGCGCGTGGATCTCTACTTCGGCAGCGGGGAGCGGGCCGGGATCGATGCCGGCCACATGAAAAGCGCCGGCCAGCTTTATTTTTTGATCAAGAAAAAATGACCGCGCGAACCGCAGAAACGCGCCGGGTGACCTTGGCCCTGGTCATGACCTCGATCTATTTTGTAGTCGAGGTCGTCGGGGGGCTCTGGACCAACAGTTTAGCTCTTCTCTCCGACGCCGGCCATATGTTTTCCGATATGGCCGCGCTCGGCCTGAGCCTCCTCGCCCTTCGAATGGCGGCGCGCCCGGTGACCGCGCGATGGACCTTCGGTTACCATCGCCTGGAGATCCTGGCCGCGCTGGTCAACGGGTTGAGCTTGTGGTTGATCGTCGGCGCTATTTTTCATGCCGCTTACGGCCGCCTTTTCGATCCGCCTCCAGTCTACGGCAAGGGAATGCTCCTGGTGGCTTCGATCGGCCTGCTGGTCAACCTCGGTGTCGGGGCGATTCTTTACGGTTTCACTCGAACCAGTCTCAGTATCCGCGGGGCTTTTCTGCACGTCCTGAGCGACGCATTGGGCTCCCTGGGCGCGATCGCCGCCGGCGTCATCATGATTTTTACCGGCTGGGCCCTGGCGGACCCTCTCATCAGCGTTTTCATCGGTCTCTTGATCCTTTATTCCTCCTGGGCCTTGATGAGGGAGTCGATCAACATTCTCATGCAATCGGTGCCCGAAGGGATCGATCTCGAGGAGGTGCGGGCGGCCATGATGCAGGTTCGCGGGGTGGTGAAGGTTCACGATCTTCATGTCTGGGCGGTGACTTTGGGACTCTCGACCTTGAGCGCCCACGCCGTGGTTCACGCGGAGGAAAATTCCGAACAGGTTCTGGACGGAATGGAGCGGGTCCTCAAGGAGCGCTTCCGGATCGAGCACACGACGATTCAGTTGGAAGTCCAGGATAGAACGGAAAAGGAATTTCGCGATTTCTAGTTTCTTCACCCCCGTTCTGTTGTTTGTTACCCTGGTCCTGACCCGATATAAGATGAGGCGAGGTCGAGAAGTGCCGTGAAGAAGAGAACCATATGGATCTGGATTATCGTGGTGGCGGCCGTGGGGTTGTGGGCCGGCCAGGCTTTCCTCACATTCTATCGGGATTCGGCGGAGTTCGTCGTCTCCGGTATCGTGGAGGCGGACGATATCCATGTGGGATCGAAAGTGGGCGGGCGCGTGCTGCGGGTGGTCGCGCGGGAGGGCCAGATGGTCAAAGGGAACGATCCCCTGGTGGTCTTGGAACCGAACGAAATCAACGCCTCTTTTGCCGAAGCCCAGGCGATGCTGAGACAGGCCGAGGCCCGTCTGTCCGAATTGATGGCGGGTTATCGGACAGAAGAGATCGATCAGGCGGAGGCTTCGATGAAGCAATTCCAGGCCGAACTGGATCAGCTCCTCGCGGGACCGCGCCCGCAGGAGATGGAGCAAGCGAGGGCGGAGTGGCTCGCCGCCAAGGCGCAGCACGAGAATGCACAGAGGTTCCAGCAGCGTATGAAGGATCTGGTAGGCCGCCAGCTGGTCGCGCAGCAGGAGTACGACGACGCCATGGCGAAGGCGGAAGAGTTCGAGCAGAAAACGAAATCGGCGAAGGAGCGTTACGACCTCCTTCTCGCGGGCACGCGTAAAGAAGAGATCGCGCGGGCCCAGCAGCGATTGGCCGAGGCCGCCGCGAAGCTGAGGCAGCTTCGCGGCGGCTATCGCAAGGAGGAGATCGCGCAGGCGAGGGCGGGCGCGGAGATGGCCCGCGCCCGGGTCCAGCTTCTCAAGACCCGGCTCGAGGAGACTGTGGTCCGCTCGCCGGTGGACGCCCTCGTGGAGGTGCTGGACCTCCAGCCGGGAGATCTGGTGGAGCCGGGCAAGCCCGTGGCCACCCTCATCCGCACCGGCCAGCTGTGGGTGCGCGCCTATCTTTCCGAGGATCGCCTGGGGCAGGTCCAACCCGGGCTCAAGGTAAAGGTTCGGGTCGATTCTTTTCCCGGCCGGACTTTTGCCGGCGCGGTCCGGCGTCTCCATCGCCGGGCGGAATTCACTCCGCGGAACGTGCAGACCCGGGAAGAGCGGGTGCTGCAGGTTTTCCAGACCGACATCGATGTGGAGGATCCCGAAGGCGTCTTGCGCCCCGGCATGAACGCCGACGTAACGATCTCGAAGCGAAAATAGGCAGGTCCATGGGAGCGATCATCGAGGCCCAAGGGCTCACCAAGAGATTCGGCGACATTGTCGCGGTGGAGGGCGTGAGCCTGGCGATTCCCCAGGGCGAAATTTTCGGCTTCCTGGGACCGAATGGTTCGGGAAAATCCACGGTGATCCGCATGCTGTGCGGGCTCCTTCAACCCACCGCCGGCGGCGCCCGGCTGGATGGATGGGACGTGGTCACGAAAGCCGAGGAAGTCAAAAAACGGATCGGCTACATGTCCCAGCGCTTCAGCCTCTATGAAGATCTCACGGTCAGGGAGAATCTCGATTTTTACGGCGCCCTTTACGGACTCGGCTCCACGCGGCTGGAAGAGCGCCGGCATGCCGTGTTGGCGCTGGCGGGACTCGAAGAGAGCCAGGGCCGGTTGGCGAAGATCCTTTCCGGAGGGTTCCGGCAGCGACTGGCCCTGGCCTGCTCGCTCCTCCACGAACCGAAGATTGTCTTTCTAGACGAACCGACCGCCGGTATCGACCCGGTCGCCCGGCGGGAGATCTGGGACCTCCTTTTTCGCCTGGCCGGGGAAGGCACGACGCTCTTCGTGACCACCCATTATATGGATGAGGCCGAACGGTGCTCCCGGTTGGGCTATATCTATCAGTCGAAGCTCGTGGCGAGCGGCCGGCCGCAGGATTTGAAGCGGCTTCCGGAGGTTACGCCGGAAGGGGCGGCCTGGCTGGAAGTCCTCTGCGAGGAGCCGACCCGCGCCTTGGGATCGCTCCGGAAACTTCCGGGGGTGATCGACGCGACCATCTTCGGCGAGTCGATTCATATCCTGGCGAGAGGCGTCGACCCTGAATCGATTCGCGCGCGGTTGCAGGGGGAGGGGATCACCCGGGTCGAATCCCGGCCGGTGACTCCTTCTCTCGAAGACGTGTTTGTCAGCCTGACGCGCGAAAGAAAAAAGTAAAAAAGGCGAAACAGGCGATCGTTTTGGTTACAATGACGCCGGCCTGGGGGTGTCTCGAAGGGCCGATGCATCCGACTGCGGAGCATCAAGCGTATCTTCGTTCGAAGCGTAGCAGAGGCCCATTGCATCGGACCGAAGAGAGACTCTCAGGCCGGCAAGGCAGATAGGCTTTTTCAACGGCCCGTGAGGTAAAATGTTTCGAGGTCTCTTAGCGATTCTTACGAAAGAGTTCATCCACATCCGGCGGGACCCGGGGACCCGGTTCATTTTTCTGATCCCTTTGATCGAGCTTTTGATCTTCGGTTACGCCATCGAAACCGACGTCAAGCATCTCTCTACCGTGGTCTTCGACCTCGACCAGAAAAGTGAAAGCCGTGAGTTGATTCAGTCCTTTGAGAACACCCGTTACTTTCGGGTGACGGGGAACGTTTATTCGGACGCGGAGCTGGAAGGCGCGATCGTGAGCGGCCGGGCGAAGGCCGGCATCAAGATTCCTCCGGATTACTCCGAGAAGCTGGCGCGGGGACAGCCGGCCCGGGTCCAGGTTTTGATCGACGGGTCGGACTCCTCCACGGCTTCCCGTCTGTTGAACGCGAGCCAGGCGCTGGGTCTCTTGAAGTCGCTGGAGAGAGGCGGTTCCACGTTGGAGTCGCTGGCGGTGGAGGTCCGGCCCCGGCTGCTGTTCAACCCCAATTTGGAAAGCGCGCCTTTTTTCGTCCCCGGACTCATGGGGATCATCATTCAGGTCGTGACGGTCTTTCTGACCGCGTTTTCCATCGTGCGAGAACGGGAGCGGGGGACTCTGGAGCAGCTCCTGGTCACGCCGGTCTCCAAGGGCGGGCTCATCCTGGGGAAGCTGCTCCCTTACTGCGCCGTCGGCTTCATCCAGACCTTGCTGATTCTGGTTCTGGCGGTGCTTCTTTTCGGCCTCAAGATCCACGGCTCGGTGCCCTTACTGCTCTTGATGTCCGGAGTTTTTCTGGTGCCGGCCCTGGGTATCGGGATCTTGATCTCCACCATCGCCAGGAGCGAAGGCGAGGCGCTCCAGCTTCTCTCCCTCGTCATGATGCCGTCTATTCTATTGTCGGGATTTATTTTTCCCCGGGAATCGATGCCCACCCCGATCTATTTATTGAGCTTTCTGATCCCCGTGAGCTATTACATCGAAATCTTGCGGGGGATTATTCTGCGGGGCGCCGGATGGCTGGCCCTTTGGGATGAAGCGCTGGTTCTCGCGCTCTTCGGCGCCGTCCTGATGTCCGTGAGCGCTTGGCGCTTCAAAAAAAACCTGGGTTAAGGAAAGCGGTGTGGGTGGGAGCTTCCCGGATCTCAGCGATCGCCCGTTCTATTCATCCGCGTCGCCGAAATAATCTCTTAGAATCCGTTCCTTGACGTAGGCCAGGGCCCCGAGGTCCTGGACGATGTCGCCGCCGGTATCATAAAAGAAGATGTCGCCGTTATGATTGCGGCCGATGGCGACGAGCCATTCCAATTCATCCCGGTCTTCGAGCAAATAGTTGATCGCCTGGTTGGCTCCTTTGCTGGCGATAATGGTGACTTTGGGAGCGGTCGTCTTCTTGGGTTGGGCCATCCGGGTACCTCCTGCTTAAACCATCGACCTAGTGTATATCAGCGGAGTTTTTAACTCAAACCTTGTTGCGCGTCATTTCCGCAAGGACCTCAACGTGGAAGGTATGAGGAAAAAAATCCATGGGCCGGACCCGGTTCAGGCTGTAGCCTTGCTTGGCGAGCGCCGCTAAGTCGCGCGCGAGCGTGGCGGGGTTGCAGGAGACGTAGAGGATTTTCTCGGCCCCGAGGGAAGCGAGCTGCTCCGCGAGCCCTTTGGCGCCGGAGCGGGGCGGGTCGAGAACGATCTTGGAAAACTTCTCGCCCTTTTCTTTGAGCCGCTGGACGGCCTGCGGGACGGCGGAACAAATCCAACGGATGTTTTCCAGCCCATGGCTGCGGCAGTTTTCCTTGCCGCTCTCAACGGCTAAGGAATTTCCCTCGACGGCAGTGACCGCCCGGGAGCGCCTGGCCATGGGGAGGGTAAAATTCCCGGCGCCGCTGTAGAGCTCGAGGACTCGGTCCTCATGATGAAAGCCGCCCCAGGCCAGAAGCTCCTCGCGGAGCCGGCGGTTGGCAGCGGGGTTCACCTGCGTGAAGGCGTCGGCGTCCGCGCGGATTTTTAAATCCTCTTCCGCGTAGAGCGAGACCTTGGTTTCGCCCCAAACTCTTCTCCAGCCGCGGCCGGCAAGGACCAGGCCGCTCAACTGGGGATGGCGCTCGAGAAAAAGCGCGTTGACCGTCTCATCCTCCGGGGCGAATCGATCGCGGGCCCGGCCGGTGAGGACGAGCGCGGTTTCGTCTTCGCCGAGCGAGATTTCAATCTCCTCCAGAGAAGTTGCCAGGGCTTTTTTCCATTCGCGGGCGAGGCTCAGCTCTTTTTCCAGCCGGGGATCCGCGATCCAACAGGAGTCGATCTCCACCAGATCATCGGAGAAGGCGCGATGAAATCCGACTCGATCGGCGCTGTCGGTGTGGAGCCGGATGCGGCGGCGGTAGTGCTCCTCCCGGGGAGAGCCGAGGATCGGCAGGAGCTCGAAGCCGTCGAGCTTTCCGATGCGCCGCAGGGCGTCTTCCACGCTCCGTGCTTTGGCCGCTAGCTGGTTTTCGTAGCGAAGATGCTGCCATGGGCAGCCCCCGCACGTTCCGAAATAGGGACAGGGCGCCGCCTGGCGCGCGGGCGAGGATCGGAGCAAACGGACGAGCTCGCCCACCGCGTAGCTCCGCTTCTCTTCCAGGATCTTTACCTCGACTTCATCTCCCGGCGCGGTGAGAGGGACGAGGACGACCTTCTTTCCGGCATCGCGGCCGACGCCGTAGGGGCCGTAGGTGAGCGCGTCGATCGTTAGGTGGACCGCTGTCATTGCTTCGAGTCTAAATGATATATAGTGAACAACCTATCATAGAAACGGATGATTATGGGTATGGCCGTTTACGACCCGCGTTTCGTCAAGGGAGTTAACGAGTTCAATCAAGGACTCTACTTTGAGTCCCACGAGAGCTGGGAAGAGGTCTGGCGGGAAGAGAACGGCGAGGAAAAGCTATTTTATCAGGGGCTCATCCAGGTCGCCGCCGGCTATTTGAAATGGGAGCAGGGAGTCTTGCGGGGATCCGTGAAGCTCTGGCACGCCGGGTTGGAAAAGCTGGAAGGTTATCAGCCGAGCTATCTCGGGGTCGATCTGGACTCCTTTCTCCGGGAAGTGAACGGTAACTTGAAAGTGGTCGAAGCGGCCCTACAGAAAGAAGCGAAAGATCCGCCGGAATTGAAAGTGCCGGTCCTGTCCCTTGTTTCCTAGCTGTTGCGATAGGCTGATCCGGAGGGTCCGCCGGCCGGGAAGCTCTTTCAGGCCCGATCCAATAGAGTCGTGGTATGTAGAAACTCCACGTCCGGCGGATCGGTCCTTCAAGATCTCCCCGGCCGGCGGTTATCCATGATTCGAGCTATCGACGTTCACAAAAGCTATGTCCAGGGAAAGAGCGAAATCCATGCGCTGGCGGGGGTGTCGCTGGAAATCCCAAAGGGGAAGTTCGCTGTCATCATGGGTCCCAGCGGATCGGGCAAGAGCACCCTCCTTCATCTTCTGGGCGGATTAGATCGGCCGACGCGGGGCGAGATCCTGCTCGACGGGCGGATTATTTCGCAGATGCCGGACGGCGAATTGACGCTGGTCCGGCGCCGGAAGATCGGCTTTGTCTTTCAATTTTTCAATTTGCTCTCTACGCTGACGGCGCTGGAAAATATCCTATTGCCCTTGATCCTCGATGGCCAGCCCGCGGGATCCGGCCGGGAAAGGGCCAGAGCGCTTTTGGAGCGGGTGGGACTGGGCGCCCGCAGAGATCACCTCCCCGAAGAGCTTTCCGGCGGCGAGATCCAGCGCGTCGCCATCGCCCGCGCCCTGGTTTTTGATCCGCCGATCCTTCTGGCGGACGAGCCGACCGGGAATCTCGACTCCCGGACCGGGGGCGAGATCCTCGAGTTGATCCGCCGGATCAATCGGGAAGAGGGCTGCACGGTCGTCATGGTCACGCACGATCGGGAGGCGGCGGACGCGGGCGACACTTTTTTTCACCTGAAGGACGGCGTCATCGAGGAGAAGCCCTCTCAATGATTCACCTGCTCCGCTTTCTGACCTGGCGCCACTTTCGCCAGCACCGTCTGCGGACTTCCCTCACTTTTCTCGGCATCGTCCTTGGGGTCTCGGTCATCGTCGCGATCGCCATCGTCAATCGGGCGCTGGTCGGTTCTTTCCAGCGCACCATCGAACTCGTGGCCGGCAAGGCGGTGCTTCAGGTCACGGACGGCGAAGGCGGCCTTCAGGAGTCTCTCTTTCCGCTCGTCCGCGACACCGCGGGCGTCCAGGATGCCGCGCCGGCGGTGGAGGGATTTCTTCCCGTGTTGGGGGTGGAAGGGGAAAGGCTATGGGTCTATGGAGTCGATCTCCTCGCCGATTCCTCCATTCGAGATCATCGGTTCGTCGGCGGCTCGTTCGACATCGAAAACGCATTGGATTTTATCGCCCGGCCCGATTCCATCGCCTTGACGGATTCTTTTTCCCGCCGCCTCGGCCTTTCTCTCGGTTCCCGCATCACGCTCATCACCAGCCGGGGGAGCCGGAGTTACACGGTGCGTGCCCTGTTGAAGGCCGAGGGCGCGGCGCGGGTCTTTGGGGGAAATTTTGCTTTGATGGATCTGCCCGTGGCGCAGGCCGCCTTCGGGAAGGAGGGAAAGCTCGACTCGATCGATCTCACGGTGGCGGAGGGCGAAGGGATCGAAACGGTCCGCCGGGCCCTGGAAGGGCGGCTCCAGGGAAGGGCGCGTGCGGAACGGCCGCGTGAGCGCGGAGAGCAGATCGAATCGCTTCTCACCTCTTTTCGCGTCGGCCTTTTTTTTGTGAGCTTGATCGCTCTCTTCGTCGGTTTCTTCCTGATCTTCAATACGGTTTCCGTCTCGGTGGTCCAGAGGAGGCGGGAGATCGGGACCCTGCGCTGCCTGGGCATGAGCCGGAAAAGGGTCCTTCTCCTGGTGATGGCCGAATCCCTGGCCATGGGTCTGGCGGCTTCTCTGGCGGGCGTCGGCGCGGGAGTTCTTTTGGCAGGGGCGGCGCTTTTCCTTGTCGGGGAGACGGTGAACAGCCTGTTTTTTATCGCCGATCTCGGCCGGGCTTCCCTGAATTGGCAAGAGCTGTGGGTCGCTCTGGGAAGCGGCCTGGGGGTTTCCCTTCTCGCGGCGCTCTACCCGGCGCAGGAGGCGGCCCGGGTGTCGCCCCTCGAAGGGGCGCGGCAGGCGCCGTGGACGCCGCGATTCTCGGGGACTTTCTCGCGCGGTTCGCTGATCGGCCTCTGCCTCCTCCTGGTGGTTCCGGCGCTGCTCCTCTGGTCCCCCGTCCATTGGAGCAATGTCGGGAGATTCAGCCTGGGGGTTTCTGCGATGATGTTTTTTTTGCTGGGCCTCTCTTTTCTCGCGCCGCTCTTTATTTCGGGTTGGGCCAAACTGCTCCTGCGGGCCCTCGCGCGGACCCGTTGGGTTGAGGGGCGGCTTGCCTTGGGCAGCCTGGCGCGGAATCCGGTCCGTTCGGGTATCACGGTAGGGACGATCATGGTCAGCCTGGCGGCGATTTTTACCGTCGCCTCCTTTGTCCACAGCGTGCGCGGTTCTCTGCTCGCCTGGGTGGACCAGATGGTCACCGCGGATCTGGTGGTGCACTCCAGCGCGAAGACCGCGGGCCCGCTCAACGTTCCTCTGCGGGAGGAGTTGGCTTCCGCTCTAGCAGCGGTGCCCGGAGTCGCGACGGTGGACCTCTATCGCCTGGTCCGCTCCACGTATGAAGGAAAGCCCATCGTGGTGGAGTCCTTTTCCGCGCGGACCTCGGGCGCGCTCCGCCGTCTCCCTATGGTGGAAGGCGACGCGAAAGAGGTCCTGGCCCGGATGGGGGCCGCGGAGGGGGTGGTGGTGAGCGAGAGTTTTTGGAAAAAGTTTGGTCACGGCCGGGGCGACACCCTTCAACTTCCCACCCCGTCGGGAACCGTCTCTTTGGCCGTGCTGGGAATTTATCTCGATTACTCTTCCGATCAGGGGAGCATCCTGATGGATCGGTCACTGTACCAGAAGTATTGGAGCGACGGACTGGTGGATGCCTTTGATCTCTGGCTGACGCCGGGCGCGGATCAGGAGGCGGTGATCCAAAAAATAAAGGAACAGTATGGGGCGCCTTACCAACTTTTTATCAGCACCCACCGGGAGCTCAAGGAGGCGGTGGTGGAGGTGATGGAACAGTCCTTTACCGTAAACTACGCGGTGGAGATCGTGGCCGTGGTCGTGGCGATCTTCAGCGTGGTCAACACCCTCCTCGCCTCGGTCGTGGATCGGGTGCGCGAGATCGGGGTCCTGAGAGCGATCGGGGCCACTCAGGGGCAACTCCGGCGGATGGTGCTAGCGGAGGCGGTTTCGATCGGTTTGTTGGGCGGGATCCTCGGTCTCCTCGCTGGAAGCGTCATGTCCTACCACCACGTGGTCTATAACACGAAGGTGCTGACCGGCTGGACCTTTCAATATTACTATCCTTTCCACGTGGCCTTGGGGTCGCTCGCGGCATCTGTCCTGCTCTGCCTCCTGGCGGGTTATCTCCCGGCCCGGCAGGCCGCGTCGACCGGCATCGTGGAAGCTATCGGTTATGAATGATTGGGAAAAGTCTGCGGCCCCCCGTCAAGAAAAGACTCCCGACATCTTTTTTTCGACTCGCTATCCTTTCAAGCGACTTTAACCTTAAGATCCTTGCCCAAAGCACGAGCGAAGTTCACCAGCGTGGAGAGCTTTATGTCTTCTGCATGGTTCTCTATTCTGGAAATGGCGGTTTTCTTGGTGTGCAACCGTTGAGCTATCTCTTCTTGTGTCAGTCCAGCTTTCTCACGTGCCTGCTTCAATATGACCCCGATTTTGAATTGCTCATATCCTGTATCGAAGTTACTGGCAAAGGTGAAATCTTTTTTCTTTCGCCTTTTGATGTATTTTTGAAGATCGCTCATTTCTTTTTCCTCCTGAAATAGTCACGCTTTCGCTCCTCGGCAACCCGGATGGTTGGCTGGGTTTTCTTTTGGAAACCGTGGGCTAAAACGACACGCGACGGACCGTCGAAAAAACCAAGAAGGAAGTGGGGAAAGTGGGGAACAAAAAGTGGGAAAAGTGGGGTCAGACATAACAATCATTACAATCTATCGACTTCTCTCCATCTGCCGCGCTGACAACCGCGAAAGCATCGTACTGATATTCGCCTGATCGCGCCGCAGGTACTTCGCCACTTCGTTTACCGCGTAGCCATATTTCCACACCAGTAATGCGACGGCCTCAGCCCGCTTTGTCGAGATATCCCAGCGCCGGTCCTTGCCTCGGAGTACCTCCGGCGTCGTGTCCACTCGCCGGGCGATTTTCTTGAACGCTGTTTCGATCGGTTTCTTCGCCTTCCGCTCGTCGTTCTCTTCGGCATCCCGACTTATTGCCTCGCCAAATCCTTCCTCTCCCAAGAAGCGCTGATCTTCCACGGCGTAGTATGCCTCGTTGTGGTCTTCACCGATTCCTTCCAGGACAAATCTCTCGTATGCCTTCTTGCCACCCAATAATTTCAAGATCGGCGTAACCTCTACGATCTTCGGTGTGCCGTTCGTCAAGTAGCTGTTATGTCCGCTGTGAGAATACCGTTCCGGCCGCGTGGCAAGTTTGGCCCGAACCGGATTGAGATGGATATAGCGAACCAGCGCCAACAGATACTTATCCCGGTCGCAGATAATCGCTTTGTACCTTCCTTGGAATAGATGGCCGACTTTGCGATAGCTGCGGTTGAAGTGCTGCGTGTAGGATTGTTGCAGTCCTTGCATGAACTTGGCGAGGGGAGTGGAACCGGTCTCAACAAGCAGATGCACGTGGTTAGGCATCAAGCAGTAGGCGTAGATACGGACATGGCACTTGACTCGGTATTTCTCCAAGCGGTCGAGGTAGCCTTTGTAGTCCTCATCGGATCGAAAAGTCTTTCGTCGTTGATTGCCCCGGACAATGACGTGATAGAGCAGACCGGGTGCGAAGACTCTCGGACGGCGGGCCATGATTAGAGAATTAGCGAAAACCGGGGATCAATGTCAAGACTGTATTGATTGTTATGTCTGACCCCGTTTCCCGTTTCCTGAAATAGTCACGCTTTCGCTCCTCGGCAACCCGGATGGTTGGCCGGGGTGTCTTCCGGGTTTTCTTTTGGAAACCGTGGGCTAAAACGACACGCGACGGACCGTCGAAAAAACCAAGAAGTCGGAATATATCGGAGCCGGCTTGAACTCGGACTTCCCACAGATCGTCCGTGCTCACCATCTTCTGAAAGTATTGAGGAGGAACAAAATCAAGTTCCTCAACGAGCTTCAGAACCCAGGCGATCTTTTTGGGCTTGTTTGCCTGAAAGTCTATTGAGGAACTCCTCGACAGGACAGTGGCCCAAGACCGTCCTGTAGAAAATGATCTCTCTCGACACCAAAGGATGTTAACACGCACGTTAACCCTGTCAAGGCCGGTCATGACGGCGAACGCCGTGCTTAGCCGCGCGTATTCTGCGTCGGCCTGAAGCGCGGGGATAGGGGTCAGGTCTTGCTTCTTGTATCAATGTTTGTTTACCAGCCGACTCACCGTAGCGTAGTGCAGGCCCAGACAATCCGCAACCTCTCTCTGGCTGTACCCGTAACGATGCACCGCCTTAAGAATCCGTGCGTCTCGTTTAGTCTTGCCTAGCTTCCCTTCAAATAGGCTCTTTAGTTTGGGCCTGTTTAAATATCTCTGGCTTCGAGGGATCTCTTTGATCTCCTCGTAGCCCTTCACATAACCCTTGAGCTTCTCTACAAAGTCCTCTTCCCCCAACAACACCTGCGCTTGAACTCCCTCCCAGATGGACGGTCTACCGATCCCCTCCCTGACAAATCGGCGGTAGTGCTTAGAGGCCGGGTACCTTCTCTTCCCAAACTGGCTCAACACCCAGTCAACGGCCAGCCATGGGGGGCCCTTCCCTTGCCCTGATGCAGCCCCGTAGCTACTCCACTTCCATTGATCTACCCTCTTTACGGCCTTGGCCCTGACCGGGTTTAGCACCACGTAGCGACAGACTTCCAAGAGGTGGCTCTCTTTCTGTATCAGGATGGCTTTGTAGCGGCCCTGAAACAGATGCCCCACGGTTCGGTGGCGCCGGTTATAGGCTTGGGTATAAAGGCCGTTGAGCTGGCGCATCCCCTTGGAAAGGTTACCTTCTGGGGTCTCGATCACTAGGTGGTAGTGGTTATCCATGAGACAATAGGCGTGGCAGAGCCAGTTAAAGCGGTTGACGACCTTGCCCAAGGTCTCCAAGAAGGCTTTGCGGTCCCCATCGTCATCGAAGATGTCTTCGCGGGCGTTACCCCGGGAGGTTACATGGTAGATCGCACCGTCAAATTCCACTCGGAGAGGACGAGCCATGATTCATCGGAATATCAAAATGAACGGCCAATAGCAAGATACAAGACCTGACCCTATTTTTGTCCCGGAATCAAAATGGAGCTCAATTCACCGGGATAACAATAATTCTCTCTGAGGGAAAACATTGAGAATCATCCGGGCAGTATGCATATTCAACCTTTACACCAATCTCAGCGGATTGTGCGATTAAGGTAAATGTGAAGGTGAATTCTCGAGGCGCTTTAAAATAATCGTAATCTTCCTTGTGAACAACTGGCATCGAGGTGAGCCATTTTACACCCTCCGATTTGGTTGCATTTAGGGTGATCCCATACTTGGCCGAAAGCTTTACACCGTGCTTGGGGTATATTCGGAGATGGACGGCCTTCGGAGTGTTGTCGATCATCTCTACCTCAATCGTTACGCCATCTCCTGGGGTGGAGAATTTCCTAGACACCTTATGCGATGAGACCTTAATGAGATCACGAATTGGCTCTGTCCATTGATCCCAAAAGTAGTTTGCTTTGCTCCAGTGCAAAATTATTCCATTCCTGTCTAGGATGAATGAGTTCGGAATCCTTCCCGGGTGATAGGTATCTCCTGAGGCCAGCCTTAAATCCCAGAGGGTCCGTCTACTGGAACGATATAAAGGGAGGGTATAGCCTTTGGCTTTGGCATATAACTCCCCTACTTCGTAGCCTTCTCCCGCGTTGAGTAGAATGAAATTAATCTCCTCTGTCTTTAGAGCATCATATAACCTTTGGAGGGATGGCATTTCCCTTATGCAGGGAGGACACCACGAAGCCCAGAAGTTAAGGAAGACGATTTTTCCACGGTAATCCCAGAGAAGATGTCTCTTACCACTGTCGTCCTCGAAGATAAGATTAGGAAAACGCTGGCCCACCTTATTTCCTACCGTGGCGGTCTCAGGTGAAGGAGAAGGCTTTAAGGGGTAGCTGGATACGCATCCCGGTAACACCGCAACTCCGGAGACGACGAGAACAAGCAGACTACGTACTATGATGTTTTCTGTAAAACCAAACAGCCTCCGCATCTTTTCTCTCCTCTCTAGACCAAGAGCGATACCCCAAAGGTACCGGGGTCTCGATGCCTAGACGTTTTGGGTGAGAGGCGCGCTTCTTAGCGTCCTTCTCAACCCAAATGTTAGGACTCGGTAGACGAACATTGCTCACCGCAACGACTTAAATCTTGCCGCCCGCTCTTCGGCAGGAATTGATAAAGCCCTGCGCCACGCCCCTTCGTAGTCGTATAGACCACGTCTCTTGCTCTCTACGGCGACCTGCTCGTCCGCGAATTCCTTGCCCCACAGTTCTACCCAAACGTCATACAAAAACAAGAACAGAATCGGATGGTCATCGGTCTTTCTCGGGTTCCCAATGAGGCGGTGTCCAAGTTCATGTGCGAGTGTGGCTTGCTTTGTTGCGTATGGATAGCTAGCGCGTAACCGCATCGGTGCAGAGCCGTACCCTGAGTAGCTGACCCCCTCGTATACGATTGCGCGGATCGGGCCACGCTCGAACCGAAGTCCGGTGGCTCGCTCCATTGCCATGACAATGCGCTCCCCTTCTGCCGTCCATATCGCTCGATACTCCTCTGTCGCGGCAGCAAAGGACTCGGATTCAGGAGAAAAGTCTATGACGAGTGGTCGAGTTATTTGCCCATTATCAGCTACAGCGCAGGCAGTAAGGGTCACGAGAATTGCGACTATTGTTGCTCTGCTCATGGTTTCTCCCGAGTCCTAACGCTGCGGTCAGCGGTCGGGGCGAGCAGCGCGAGCCCCGGGCCGCTGACCGCGAAGTTAGATGACTCAGAGGGACAAGACTGCTCAGCGGACAACCTCACTTGCCCTTCTTGAAGCCCCCCAGAAAGTCGCGGACGCGCTCCTTCACGCCTTCAACGGCTCCTCCCACCTTCTCTTTGGCCTTGTCATATTTTTCCCGTGCAGCTTCTCCAGCCGCCTCTCGCTTCTTGCACTCCTGGTATTTCGGGAGATCCGCCTCACTCACGGCACCCCTAGGTGCGTACCGATCGTCACAGGGTCCCGCTTGGGCGGAAGTCAGCGGCATTGCGATCAGAGCGATACCGACTGCCCAAACTAGCTTCGACATGTCCTCACCTCCTTTCATCTTTTCTGGAGCCTAACGTATAGCGTTTTATCCCTTGCTAATGCCTTTGAGGGATAGAGTATCGACAGAATCCCCCAGGTGGCATTGGGGATAAACCTGTCCTGAGCCTGGTCGAAGGAACGTGTTGGACTAAACCGCTTCGCCGACTTTACCGCTTGGCTATGGATATTGTAAAGGGGCAGGAGAGGTGGGGTGAGTCAGTACGGCTGAGCCGTGGGAGCAGCAAGATCGTAGCAGGGTCGTGGGGCACGAACTCAGGGATACCGAGGAGGCGTTAGAGTGAGCTATTAAGGCAGGAGAAGGCACACCGCTCCGCAGTCCCCGCCCTGATTCCTGTGATATTGGAGAGTCGAAGCAGTTTTTCATGACGAGTCCCATGAGCGGAGCTTGGGGAGTTCGGCCACAATGATCATTGTGCCCTGCTTGCAAGAGGGGCAGCGGGAAACCCGGATATCAGCATGATCAACCGTCGTGGTTACTGGCTCCGTCTCTTCCGATCTCAAGGAGGAAAATAAGCAGAAGCCGAAATCCCCCATGCTTGACAGTGGAAGTCATCATATCAACGCGAAGGCTGAGCCGCGCTTCTTAGCGTCCTTCTCAACCCAAGGGGTTAGCCATCAATTGCGAGATTGCCACCGTCGGGGGTGCCGTCGTCCATGCATGCAGGCCACGACTATGACCTGATCGTCAATAATTCGGTAGAAAAGACTGTACGGAAAACGCCGCAAATTTACACGACGTGTCTGACGGTAAACAACAGGGAAGCGTTCAGGGTATGCCACCAGAGATTCAATGACGGTACTCACCGCTGCAAGAAGCTCGTCACCAAGACCCGCTCGTTGATCCTCATACCATCCGTAGGCGTCTTCAACGTCCGCGGCGGCAGCAGGCCGGAAAATCGGTGGCTTCACCTAGGCCGAGAGCGGATCTGCTGCAGGACTTGGTCCCATGGAATACCCTCAGGTCCCGAGCGTTCGAGTTCATCAAGTCGCCGGTCAAGTTCCTCGCGCTGCGCGTCGGTCAGCGGAACGGTTTCCGACTCATCGTTGAGGCTGTCCCATAGTTCCTCTATCAGACGCAGACGTTCCTCAGGGCTCAGATCGCCTATGTTTAGCGAAGGCTTGCTCATAAACCCAAATATGCCACGTTTACAGTTTCTCTGCCACCGCCCACTCGCTGTCCCTTGGGCTAACGTATAGCGTTTGAAAAGGGGTCAGAAAAAGGGTCAAATCCGCTCCTGGCTCTTTAGATTGGTTCACGGGGACAGGCAGTCGAGCTACTTACTTCCTTCTGCCAGGTTCACCTGCTTTGCCTTCATTCTCTGGACGAGCTCCTGATACGACGAGCCGGCGATGATGCGGTTGAACTGAGAGCGGTAGTTGTTGACCAGGCTGATATTTTCGATCACCACGTCGTAGACCTTCCATTCGCTGCCGGCGAGTTGGAGCTTGTAGAGGAGGGTGTATTCTTCTCCTTTTTGGGCGACGATGCGGCTTTCCACCTCGGCGAAACTTCCGTCCAGCTTTTCCTTGGGGTAGCGGAAAGTTTCGTTACGGTACGACTCGATCCTGTCAATGTAGGCGCGCTCGATGAGATCGGTAAAAAGCTGGACGAACTCGCCCTGTTCCTGCGGGCTCAGCCGCCGCCATTGGCTCCCGAGGGAACGTTTGGCCATCTCGGAGAAGTCGAAGCCGGAGTAGAGGATCTTTCTGAGCTGGTCTCGCCTCTCCCGCGCCTGAGTCTCGGCTTTGAGACGGGGGTCCTTGAGGACCGCCGAGACCCTTTCCACGGTGGCCCGGACCTGTTCCGTCGGCGCCCCGGCGAACGACCGGGAAGCGAGAAAGAGAAGAATGCCCAGGCCCAGAAGCCCCGCCTTCGGGCCGCGAGTTCGAATTATTTTTGCTCGCCCTTGGATGTCAGATCACCTCCGATATATTTTCCGATGAGATCCGAGATATCCGGCGGGGACTCGGTCTCCCGGATTTTATCCCCCGGCTTCAAGATCCGGTCCGAACCTCCGGGCGCCAGCACGATGTATTTGTCACCGATCAACCCCCGGGCTCTTACCGAAGCAATCGTGTCTTCCTGAAGCTTGACGTGATCGGCGATTCTGAGCCCGAGACGGGCCCGGTCGTCCGCCAGGGCAATCGATTCCACCTTTCCCACTTTCACGCCGGCGATCTCCACCGGGTCGCCCGGTTTGAGCCCGGCGACCGAGGCGAAATCGGCATAGACATTGTAGCCTTGGCTGCCCAGGACTTCCAATTTTCCCAGGCGGATGGCGAGATAGCCAAGACAGAGAAGCCCCGCGAGAACGAAGATGCCGACGATGATTTCTGTTCGTGTCTGGTTCAAGGGTGGAATCTCCTATAATGCCTGAATCGGTCCTTCGGTTTCTCCCCGGATAAACTGTTGCACGATGGGATTCTGGGACGCCTGAAATTCCTTCGTCGGCTTGATTTCCTCGATCACGCCGTTGGCCAGTATAGCGACATTGTCCGAGATGTCAAAAACCTGGGGGATGGTGTGGCTCACGACGACGCCGGTAAAGCCGAAATCCTCGTGCGTGCGGGCGATGAGTTGGTGGATGCCCGTGGCCAGCACGGGGTCGAGTCCGGTGGTCGGCTCGTCGAAGAGGACGATCTCGGGATCCATGATCAGCGCGCGCGCCAAGCCGGCCCGTTTTTTCATGCCGCCGCTCAGCTCCGCCGGAAATTTATAGCCCATTCCCTCCAGTCCCACCTGCGCGAGGCGCTCCTCCACTTTTTTGCGGATCTCCGTTTCCGTCATTTTGGTTTTTTCTCGGAGCGGAAAGGCGACGTTGTCCTGGACCGTCATGGAGTCCAGGAGCGCGGCCCCTTGGAACAGGACGCCGAACCGGCCGCGGATGGCGTACAGCTCCTTTTGCCCGAGCTTGGTGATGTCCACGTTGTCCACGAAGATCTCGCCCCGGTCCGGAAGGAGCAGGGCATTCAGGTGCTTTAAGAGCACCGTTTTGCCGCACCCGCTCGTTCCGACGATGGTGGTGATTTTCCCCGTGGCGAACTCGAGGTTCACGCCTTTGAGCACCTGCTGTCCCCGGAAGCTCTTGTAGAGATTGACGACGCGTATCATCGGTTACAGCATGATGGAGGTCAAAAAGTAATCCCACACGAGGACCATGACGAAGGAGAGGACCACCGACTCCGTGGTGGCCTGGCTGACCCCGGTGGCCATGGGCGGGGCGTGGAATCCTTTATAGCAGCAGACCCAGGTAATAATGAGGCCGAAGCTCACGGACTTTAAAAATCCGCTGTAGACATCGTTGAAGACGACGCTGTTTTCCATGCCGGCGAAATAGCTGCCGGAGCTGACCCCGAGAAGCCCCACGCCGATCAGGTAGGCGCCGTAGATTCCCACCACGTCGAAGATGGCGGTCAAGAGGGGCATCGCGATCAGGCTGGCGATAATGCGCGGCGACACCAGATACTTGACCGGATTGATGGCCATGGAATAGAGCGCGTCGATCTGCTCCGTGGCGCGCATGGTGCCGATCTCCGCGGCCATGGCGGAGCCGGTTCGGCCCGTGACCATGAAGGCGCAGAGCACCGGCCCCAACTCCCGTATAAGACCCAGGGCCGTAACCGAGCCCAGAAAGCTTTCGGCATTGAATTTCCTCAGACTATAATAGCCCTGGAATCCCATGACCATCCCGGTGAAAAAGCCGGAGAGGAGCACCACCGAGAGGGAGTCCACGCCGATGGTCTTGATGTGGTGGATGATGAGGTTGAACTTCGCCGGGCGGCGGAATGCGAGAAAAAAGGCCGAGAGAAGAAAAAGGAAGATCTTCCCCATCCCAGCGAGCCCTTGGATGGTCCATCGACCCAGTTGACTGATAAAATGAAGCATTGTTAAGTCGTGGAAAAAACGGCAGTATCTCGCTAATTATAAAAAAGTACGCCAATTTGCAAGCAAATAAAGATTTTGTCGCGGAAAAATTGAACCTTGGGAGAAGCCGAAGGGCGTGAAAGAAACGGACGACACCATCGACACCGTCTTCGGCGGGCGGCTGGCCATCGTACAGGGAAGGGGCGGATATCGCTTCTCGCTCGATTCCGTGCTCCTGGCCCATTTCGCAAAGCCTCCCGGCGACGGGACGGTGATCGATCTAGGTAGCGGCAACGGGGTGATCGCTCTGATGCTCGCTTTTCTCTATCCTAAGGCGCGGGTCGTCGGCCTGGAGATTCAACGTCCCATGGTGAAGCGGGCCGTGAGAAGCATGGAGCTGAATGGTATGAAAAGTCGGGTGGAATGGGTTCACGGCGATGTGCGCGCGGTCGGGCGGCTCTTTCCGAGCCGGAGCTTCGATGCCGTGGTTTGCAATCCGCCCTACCGGATCGAGGCCAGCGGCCGCATGAACCCGGACCCCGAGAAGCGCGTGGCCCGCCATGAGGTTCAGGGAAAGCTCCGCGATTTTCTCCGCGCCGGAGCCGCCCTGCTCCGTCATGGAGGAAAAATGGCGATGATCTATCCGGCCACGCGCATGCTGGATTTGCTGGAGACCATGAGACAAGAGGGGATAGAACCCAAGCGGCTCCGGGTCGTCCACTCCTCGAGCGGAGGCGAAGCAACCTTGGTCCTGACCGAAGGGATTCAAGAAGGCCGGCCCGGGGTCAAGATTTTGCCGCCTCTGGTCATTTACGCTTCAGGGGGTGATTATACTCCGGAGTTGAAATCTTTTCTGGCGGGCGGCGCCACGAAGTAGAGGGGTCTTTTCAGCGGCCTGGTGCCTTACCTTAATCCGTTGGTAAACTTGCAACACCGTGGAAACCTGTCAGCCTCAGGCTGAGGGTGCAAGGCGGAGCGAGGGATCGCACCGGAGCGTACGAGCGCAGTACGTGAGGATGCGAGCCCGAAGCGACAACGCAGCAAGCGCCCCTTATCGACGGATCAGGGGCCTTATTTCTCAGCTTTTCGCTGAGCGGCTGCGAGAAGCTTTCTGAAGGCTTGGCGAAGATCCGGATCTTTAATGGAGTCGAGATCTTTTTCCTCCAATTTGGCTTCATGGGGGATCCGGGCGGGATGCGCAGGCCTCACGGTTTTGGGCGGGGATGGATTTTCCAAGGTTCCGACAACGAAGAAAATATTTTTGACCACCACGCTTCCCAAACGCCCATTCAGCTTTTCCGTGATCATCCCCTTCATGTATTGAAGCTGCTGCATCCAGACCGGGCTCGTGACCTTTACGAAGAGGGTGCCGTTGCGGATTTTTTCGGGCTGCGCGTTGCGCGCGATGGCATCGCCCACGGTTTCATTCCATATGGGCCATACCCCGTATTCGGTGAGCCTGCCCGAGAGCTGCAGCCGTTTGAGCGACTGCTCGAGGACTTCGCCGAGCTTGGCTATGTAAGGAGCTCTTTTTTCCATGGAGGCTTCTTCTACTTATATCAAAAGAGAAGTTTGAGCTCCAGTTTTTCCCCGGGAGTATTTTAGACCGGCGGGGCTCAGGCTGGCGGAGAAAAATTGCGACGGAGAAAGAGATGAACGTGGTACTTTTTTGGATCGGGCCAAATTTTTCTTGACAAGGTTTCAGTAAATCCTGTAAAAGACAATATCTGGTGTGGGGCTCGGCTTGAAATCCACAATATATAGGGGCAGACTTTAGAAGGGGGAAGAGAGATGGCGACCACGGCACTCATCGAAGGGCAGACATCCGGCCTGAAAGAGACCCCAGCCAAAACCCGGGTAGGGCTTCAGCTGGAGCGTTATTTTACCCGTTCCGGAGTTAGCCCTTATGACGAAGTGGAATGGGAGAGCCGGACGGCCGCAATCGTCAACGAAAACGGCAAGGTCGTCTTCGAGCAGTCCCAAGTAGAGATCCCCAAGTTCTGGTCCATTATGGCCACTAATGTAGTGGTTTCCAAATATTTTCGCGGTCCCCTGGGCAGCCCCCAGAGAGAGCGCAGCGTGCGCCAGATGATCGATCGCGTGGTGAGCACCATCGCCGCGTGGGGTCGAGCGGACGGCTATTTTTCCGCCGAGGAGGACGCGGAGGTCTTCGCCGACGAATTGACTCACATCCTGCTCCATCAAAAGGCCTGCTTTAACAGTCCGGTCTGGTTTAATTGCGGGATCGAAGCGAAACCGCAGTGCTCCGCCTGTTTCATCCTTTCGGTCGAGGATACGATGGAGTCGATCCTCGATTGGTACCGCAAGGAGGGGATTATCTTCAAGGGCGGTTCGGGCTCGGGCGTGAACCTCTCGAGGATCCGGTCGGCGAAAGAGCAGCTCGCGGGCGGCGGGACCGCCTCCGGGCCGGTCTCCTTCATGAAGGCGGCCGACGCTTCGGCCGGCGTGATCAAGTCGGGCGGCAAGACCCGGCGCGCGGCCAAAATGGTGATCCTGAACATCGATCACCCCGACGTTCGGGAGTTCATCGGCTGTAAAGTCGAGGAGGAGAAGAAGGCTTGGGCCTTGATCGAGGCGGGCTACGATTCGAGCCTCGACGGCCCCGCCTATGGGAGCGTCTTTTTTCAGAACGCGAACAATTCGGTCCGCGTGACCGACGAATTCATGCAAGCGGTGATCGAGGATCGCGAGTGGAAGACGCGCTTTATCAAGAGCGGCGAGGTCTCCGAGACCTTCAGGGCGCGGGACCTCCTTCGGCAAATCGCCGAGGCGACTTACTTCTGCGGCGATCCGGGGATGCAGTACGACACGACGATCAACGACTGGCATACCTGTCCCAACACCGGCCGGATCAACGCCTCCAATCCCTGCTCGGAATACATGCATCTGGACGACTCGGCCTGCAATCTCGCTTCGCTCAATTTGCTGAAGTTCCTGCGCGACGACGACAGCTTCGACACCGAGTCTTTTCGCCGTGCGGTCGACATCGTCATCACCGCGCAAGATATCCTGGTGGACAACTCCTCCTATCCGACGCCCGCGATCACGGCGAACGCCCGGGCATACCGCGAGCTCGGGCTCGGCTATGCGAACCTGGGCGCGCTCCTCATGTCGCTCGGTCTTCCCTACGATTCGGATGCCGGCAGGGCCTACGCTGCGGCCTTGACCTCGCTGATGTCCGGCGAGGGCTACCTCCAGTCCGCGCGCATCGCCGAGGCGCTCGCTCCCTTCGGGGGCTACGCAAAGAACCGCGAGCCGATGCTCCGGGTGCTGGGCAAGCACCGCGACTACGCTTATAAACTCTCCCCGTCGCTCGTTCCGCTCGATCTGTTGACCGCGGGACGGGAGGCGTGGGACCGGACCTGCGCGGAGGCGGAGAAGCACGGGGTGAAGAATTCCCAGATCTCGGTCCTGGCGCCGACCGGCACGATCGCCTTCATGATGGATTGCGACACGACCGGGGTGGAGCCCGACATCGCGCTGATCAAGTACAAAAAACTCGTCGGCGGCGGGCTCCTGAAGATCGTGAACCACACGGTCCCGCGGGCGCTCAGGCGCCTGGGCTACGACTCCAAGCAGATCCAGGACATCATAGAGTACATCGAGGAGCACGAGACGATCGAAGGGGCGCCGCACTTGAAGGACGAGGATCTTGCGGTCTTCGACTGCGCCTTCAAGCCGGCCAATGGGAGCCGCTCGATCCATTACATGGGCCACGTCAAGATGATGGGGGCGGTCCAACCCTTTATTTCGGGCGCGATCTCGAAGACGATCAACATGCCTTCGGACGTAACCGTCGACGAGATCGTGCAGGCTTACTTGGAGGCGTGGAAGCTCGGCGTGAAGGCGGTCGCCATCTACCGGGACGGCTCCAAGCGGACGCAGCCGCTCAATACATCCAAGAAAGAGAGGGAAGAAGCGCCAAAGGCCGAGGCCAAGGAGCCCAGGTCCTTCCGGCGGAAGCTCTCCGACGAGAGAAAGTCCGTCACCCACAAATTCGATATTGCCGGCCATGAGGGCTACATCACCGCGGGCATGTATGAAGACGGCCAGCCCGGAGAGATCTTCATCACCATGTCCAAAGAAGGCTCCACGATCTCCGGGTTGATGGACTCCTTTGCCACCGCGGTTTCCATGGCCCTTCAGTACGGCGTGCCCTTGCGGGTCCTGGTGGATAAGTTCAGCCATATGCGGTTTGAGCCTTCGGGCTTCACCAAGAACCCGAATATCCCGATGGCCAAATCGATTATGGACTATATCTTTCGCTGGCTCGCCAGCAAGTTCCTGGATGGGGACGCGCAGAAGGAAGTGGGAATTGTCAAAGATGAGGCTGAAGAAGTTGAAACCAAAAGAGCCATCAAGCTCTCTCCCCAGGCGCCGCGAGGGGGGGGCCCGGTCGCTTCCATCAGCAGCGTCACGAGCCTTTACCAGCAGGATGCCCCGCCTTGTCCGGACTGCGGCGCGATCATGATCCGGAGCGGCGCCTGTTATAAGTGCATGAACTGCGGCGCGGTCAGCGGCTGCTCGTAGGAGCCCGTTGAAGGCCAGAATCCGTGCTCGTTCCTCGTGCTCGTGGGTGGAGAGGGGAACGAACACGAGCCACGAACACGAATAACGCTCTTTTACTTCTTTTCTAAAATCAACACCCCATTCTGGGTGTCGATATCCATGCGAAATCGGCTCAGGAAGTTTAGCCCGAGGAGACCGCTGATGGCAGGGTCGGGGAAGACGTCGTGAATCGCTGCCGTGAGATCTTTGACCTGAAACCCTCCGACCTCGATCGATTCCAGCGTGACCACAGGGGCGTTGATGATGCCATTGGCGGTTTGAAAAGGAATCGTCGGAAGGGTTTTTGAGACGTCGATATTGAGCTCCTTCGCCGTGGCTTGAGAGATCATGGTGTAGCTCGCCCCTGTATCCACCACAAAGTTCGCGGTGGCCTTCGCGTTTAGAGTTGCCGGGACGATAACGATAGCCCCCTTCTTCTGAATCGGGATGGAAGCCTTGTCCGGGGAGGGTGATGGTAGCGGTGGATTCCGGTCCGGAGGAAATTCCCGGGCCTTGATCCGTGTGGCCGCGGCCCTCTGTTTTTCCGGGATGTTGTAGGGGTTGTCGGTGAAGTGGATGACCCCCCGTTCGTCCACCCAGCGAAAAAGGTCGGCCGCGCCGGAAGCGAGCGGCAAGAGGATCATCGCCCAAGTCAGGAGCCCGCTGAAGGTAAGACGCAATCTCCACATAACGTGGCAGTGTACCACAAAAGGCCTTTCGGAAGAAGCTTCACTTCATTCTGCGGATCGAGGGGCTAAGAGCAAGACCGGCCAATCCTTCATCGCCTTCTCTTCGTAGTAGAGTTGAATCGCATTCCCCCGGCGCCAGGGCTCTGCCTGGTCATCGTAATGCGGCGAGAAAGGATCTCCCGACTGTCCGCCGGCCACGATGAAAGTGGAATGATCCCAGCGGTCCAGGTCGAGGACCATTCTGAGCGAAGCCCCGACCACATGCTCATACGGATGTGAGTGATTGAAAAAGCCGGTGTTGACGGTCGCGCCGTCGCCCGGCGACGGGAACGGGCCGCGGGAAAGGATCGGTCCGAGAAGACTACCAAGACCCAAGGGGTGGCGAAGGGTCATGGAATGGAGCCGGCCCCAGCGCCATTCCTCCATCGGAGAGCGAAGGCGGCGGGTGAGATCGCTCAGTGCGGCGAGCAAACTTTTTTCCAGCAGCGCCTTTCGCGGTGCGCGGGCGAACCAGGGGGAGACCGGATCGCGCAGGATCCGATCCAACGGTGCCAGGCAGTGGTTGAATATTTCCGTGTAAGCGATGGCCAGGTCCGGGCCCAATTCCGGTTCCAGCAGGTTGCCCGCCAGGCAGTGATAAAAGGCGTGAAAGAGAGCGGCCGCGGGACTGTCCGTCGAGCAGGCGCCGTCCCAGGCCGTGAGCATCTCAACGGCTTGGCGGAGGGGCGGGCGATCCCGGGCGATCTCCCGGAGGTCGCGCTGGATCGCCGCGATCGTATCGAGGGCGTGGAGCGAGACCACGTCGTTCTGGATGCGGGCCATCTCGTAGAGAGAAAATTTTTCCTTGGCCGACAGGAGCTCCCGGATGCGCCGTATCCGGTAAGGGGGTTCGAAGAGGTCCGGCAAGTGATAGGGATAGGAGCGGTCGACGATCCGGTTATTGGCCGTGGCGATGAAGCCCTCCGGGGGATTGTAGAGGCGGGGGGGGTCGCTGAAAGGAATATATCCCCGCCATTCGAATTCTTCGGTCCAGCCGGGAACTGGAAGCACCGGAGAGGACGCGGGCCGCGCCGGAATCCGGCCCGCCAGGGCATAACCGATGTTTCCCTCGACGTCCGCGTAAACGTAGTTGAGCGTGGGCGCACCCTGGTGCGAAAGGCTCGAGAGAAATTCGCCCCAATCCCGCGCCCGATTGACTTCATAAACGGCGCGGAATTCGGCGCTGGCTTCGTGAGCGGTCCATCGAAAGGCCAGCGCCTCCTGGCTCGCGGGAGCGCCGGTGAAGTCGCTCAGGAGCGGACCGTGGCGAGTGAAGCGGACCGATTTCTCGATTTTCTTTCCCCCGCGGATTCGGATCGTTTCCTTCTCGCGCCCCATTTTTTTCCACTCGGCCCCGACGCGATAGAGGTCCGGCTCCACGGGATGGATTTTTTCCCGATAGAGATCCGCGTCGTCGCAGAGGGCCGCCGTCACCCCCCACGCGATCCGGCGATTGTGACCGAGTTGAATAAAGGGAAGGCCGGGAACGGAGGCCCCCCAGGATTCGAACCCCTGCGGGTCCGCGGCGTCGCCCGCCGCCTTCAAGTGCATGAGATACCAGACCGGCGGTAACGTCATGCGGAGATGGGGGTCGTTGCAGAGAATGGCCGCGCCGGTGGCGGAGCGAAACGGCGCCACGACCCAGTTATTGCTCCCTTGGCCTCCGGCGCCCCATCCGGATGCCTGAAAAGTTCCGTTCAGGAAGCGCAGGATCTCCCGTACCGCTTGGGAGCCCGGATCCGGGACGTGCCGGGCAATGGTCGGTTCCCCGTCGGGGTAGATGGGAAAAAGCGCTTTGAGCTTGGCTTCCTGCCCGCGGAGTCGTGTTGAAATCGCGCTCATCGCCAGGCGTGTCGGTAAAGACGTGGAAAGCTGCAGAGCAAAGCCCTTTCCCAGGGTTAGGATGTCTTCAGGACGCCACGGCTCCGGCTGATAGCGAAGGAGGCGGAATTCCAGGGGTAGGGACTTGAGATGGGTTTCGATGTAGCGATTCACTCCCTGGCTGTAGGCTTCCAATCGGTCCATGAAAGCTTCCGGCAGGATCGCGAGAGAGGCGCGCGCCGATCGGCGGATGCCGATCAGCCGGACGAAAAAATCCAGGTCCGCGATAGTTTTATCCCGGAAGTGGATGGAAAGTCCCCGCCAGGGAAGGGATCTCTCCCCGAAGACTTCCGCGAGCTGGCCGCAGAAGAAGCGGCGGTTGAAGTCCATCTGCCAGAGCCGCTCCCGGGCGTGCAAGTAGCCCTGGGCCACCAGGAGGTCTCTCTCGTTTTGCGCGAAGACATGAGGAACCCGGCAGGGACCCCAGAGCACCTTGACTTGCTCTCTCAATCCAGGGATCACCGGCGCTCCTTCGCTCCGGCGCTTTGTCCCGCGGGTCCAGGCCCGCAATAACGGGCGAAGAAAAAAAGAGGAGAGATTCATGGGAAGATCAAATTGAGAGCTCGAACCGGGAAAGCCCTGAGGCGGCGGATAACGGACAGGACCGCCTTGAGTTAGAGGATGACCTTCACGGAAGGACGTTCCTTCATTCTCTTCAGCCATGCCCCTAGGCGGGGAAGCGACGGATCGGGGAGAACGGCCATCGCCTCCAACCGGGTAAAACGCGGGATCAGATCGGCGTCCACAAGGGAAAAATCGCCGGCGAGGTAGGGCTGATCTCCGATCTCCCTCTCAAAGCGGACCAGAAGGTTCTGAATTTCTCTTTTGGCCGCGTCCATCAACTCCGCATCGCGTTCTTTCTCCTCTTTGCCGAACTCTTTGCGGAGGTTCTGATAGTGGGGGTCGAAATGGTTCATGCCGTAGTCGATAAGGATGCGGATCTTCGCCTTTTTGGCCGGCTCCTTGGGCATCAGCGGCGGGTCGGGATACTTTTCGTCCAGGTACTCGTTGATGATGCACGATTCGTACAGGACCGTGGCGCCGTCGGCGATGACGGGCACTTTTCCATAGGGGTTGAGCTTCAAGAACTCGGGTCTTTTCTGTTCCATCTTTCTCAGGTCCACGGGGGTGATGCCGTAGGGAAGCTTCTTTTCCTCCAGCGCCACCTTTACCCGCTGGCAATTGGGAGAGGATTGAAAGTCATAAAGGATAATTTTGTTTTCCGCGCTCATCGGTTCCCCCTGGCCTGTTTTTCGTTCCTCTTTAGCTGAGCTGGATGGCAAAGGCAAGGAAAAACATCGGGCTTCGATTCACGGCTGTGTTAACCGGCGAGACAGGGTCGACCGAGGAGCCTTTAGGGCATAGGGACGTAGGCGCGACGATGGTGTGCTTTTATGTTCTGAAGCGGGTTGGCCGTGAGGTTTACCACTCGGTAGATCGGCTGTAGCAAGGGTTAGGCATACAATCGCGAGATGACGAGGCAATTTATTGCCCCTCGCATTGACAGCTTATATGCTGTATACTTCATTCGATGCCATTCCGGCTTGAGTTCTATCGCACTCGTTCGGGAGCCGAGCCGGCGCTGGAATACATTCGATCTCAGATCAAGCGACACCGGGCGAAGATCGGACGGGCGTTGCAGTACCTTGAGGACGTCGGACATCTGGGGAGGCGACCACAAGTCGATTACCTCGGCGATCAGATATATGAGCTTCGAGTCGCGATCGAGCAGCACCAGCATAGGCTGCTTTATTTCTTTTCATGGTCGATCGATCGTCGTCACTAGCGGCATTTTGAAAAACGAGGGAAAGGTCCCTCAATCAGAAATAGACCGAGCGCGTAAATATCGCACGGATTGGCTGGAGCGATTTGGAGGCAAAGTATGAAGGGTAAAAGGCAGAAGGGACGAGGCACTCCTCTCCGGCATTACCTTCGAGGGGAGATGAAAGACCCCGAGTTTCGGCGGCTTTATCAAGAGGCCGACATTGAGCTTCGTGTGGCGCTAGAGATTACCCGGGCTCGTGAGGCGAAGAAAATGAGTCAACGCGAGCTCGCAGAGGCGCTGAAAACCAAGCAGCAAACCGTCTCACGAATCGAGCGGGGCGCCCAAAACGTGACCATCGAAACGCTTGATAAAATCGCCAGAGCGTTGGGTCGGGGCCTCGAAGTGAAATTTGTCGCGGCAGGCGCCTAACCCCGTGGTTGGGCGGCCAGCGGCCGATCAGGATCAGCTTGATAGCCTCCGCCGCTCAGCGCCAGCGTTCGACTATTGAGGTAAAAACACGATTGAAGGGACTTAGGACGGCGAGCCGAGTTCTACTGACTTTTCTAAGTCCAGCCCCTCGACCACCGCTCCCCCTTTTTGATCTTATCGGCGTAGTAGCGCCACTCGCTGGAATAGAGCGGGTGGGAGGGATTCGCCTTGTCACCTTGACGTGAAGGGGCGGTGGAGAAAAGCTTATTTTTCGTCCGCTCCATGGTCTCGAGGAACTCCTCCGTGGGCCCTTGAAAGCCCAAGAGATGGGCGAGGGACTGGATCTTCGCCGTCCGTTCGAGATAAAGAGCGTTCATGCAGGCCTCATCGATCGTCTTTCCCACCGTGACGATTCCATGGCCTTTGATAACGACCGCCGCATGCTGGTCCAGGGCCTCCGCCAGCTCGTCCCCCTCCTGGAAATCCAAAATAAAAATAGGCTTGGGAAAGATGGGCACCCCGGCGCCCCAGCGGGAGGACTGCATGTGGACGGTGGTGATCGGTTTGTCCGCCAGGCTCAAGGCGATGCACATGGGCGCGTGAGTATGGACGGCCGCTTTCACATCCGGGCGGTGCTTGAAGATCTCCGTGTAGATGGCCGCCTCTCTGGGTGGGTTTCCGACTCCGGACAGCTTTTTGAGAGAGTAATCGAACTGGACGAGCCAATCTTTATTTTCACCGGTATCCGGCGGGCGGAAGATCTTCACGAGAATTCCATCCCCGGCGGGATCGCGGACTCCGACATGCCCGTAGATGTCGCCGATCTCGTATTCGAGGATCTCCGACGCAATCTTCAGATCTGTTTCTAAAATTTTTTTTGAGCTCACGTTGTTCTCTCAGGCGCCAAAGGCCAGGCTCTTCACGACTACCGGCACGAAGCCCTCTCCATCCACGGGCTGGCCGATGTCGATGAAGTCCAGCTCGGATAAAGAAACCTCGTCGATGCAAGGAAGCTTGAAATCGTTAGAGAGGGTTTTCCCGATGACCTGCCCGATATTCTGCTGAAAGATCAAAGCCTGGGGTCGCTCGTCCGGTCTCAGGGCCAGGAGCGCTTTCCGAATCCCTTCAGCCAGCTCCAGGGCGGAGCCGTAACCCAGAAATGGCGGAGTCGCGATCGCTAAAGCGAAGGGATCGCCTTTGACTTCCGGATCGATCGCCCTGACCATTGCCAGCAGGGCCTTTTGCGCCCGCTCGGTCACGGGCCGCTCCCAATCGACGCCGACGGGAAAGACTCTCAAGTTTCTTAAGGGGAGACACTCCCGGTCGGGGACATAGATGGTTTCTCCGCTCAACTGGATCGAATACTGAGAAGCGCCGATGACCGTGGCCCGGAGCCCTTCCTGCGTTTCCAGGATCCGAAGGCCCTGGAGCTGAGTTTGTTTTCTGATCTCTTGCCCGAGCAGTGGGCCGAGATCGCCGAAGGTGACCGCCTCGCGCCCATAGATATATTCGGAGACGCCGCCGGAAAAAAGGACGCCATCGATGTCCGCGAGCGAGAAGCTCTGCGAGAAAGGCACCACGGTAAAATCGTCCCACGGGGGTTTTTCCTGGCGCAGCATCTTGAGGAGAAGTTCCGCCATTTTTTTCGCCATGAGGGAGCGGGTCTCGCCATCGAGCTCATCGCCGAGAGAAATGCGACGCCCCAAGCTCTCCAATAACTTGCCGCCCGTATCTTCGAGGCGGCTCACGCGCCCGTCGTCTCCGCAGGCCACGAGTCTCGCGCCGATGTTGAAGGCGGCGGTATCGAGCAGTCTCCCCCGGGCGATCAGCGCGACCTTGGTCGTGCCGCCCCCGACGTCGACGTTCAGCAGGTTGATGCCGCGTTCGCGGCTCACATGGACCGCCCCGGAGCCGTTGGCGGCCAAGACCGTTTCCAATCGCGCTCCGGCGGTGGCGCATACGAAGCGGCCCGCGTAGTCCGAGAAGAGCTCGGCGATCTTCCGGGCGTTCGCCCTGCGCGCGGCCTGTCCGGTGATGATGACGGCGCCGGTATCGATATCGTTCGGAGTGAGACCGGCATCTTCGAAGCCTGTCCGGATCAATTCCCTCAGAGGTTCCGGCTGGATCGCCCAGTCTGCCGTGAAGGGGGTAAGGAGCACGCGGGAGCGGCTGATGACTTTGCGATCCAAAACCTGCGGCTGGCGGCGCTGGAAGGAAGGATAGCCCACGCGCAGCCGCGAGAACATCAGGTGAGAGGTGGAGGAACCGATGTCGATACCCACGCTCGTGAGCGTCGTAAGCTCTTCTGCCCCGGTGTCGTGGTCGTGATCGTGACCATGCTCGTGCGCCGGTGGAGATTTCGCGTCATGCGGGTGATCGTGCTCGTGCCCGTGTTTGTGGTCGTGCTGATCGCTCATAGAGGCCCTTATATTAGGAAATAAACGAAAAGTAAAAGGCGGACGACGTCGTTGCTCGTGCTCGTGGGGAGGAAAGCGGGGACGAACACGAATAACGATCTCGGTGCATCGGCCCTTCGAGATACTCCCAGGCCGGCCGATGGTTCCGATAATTCAGGAGGCGAGGGCGATCAGGTCGATTTCGACCAGGGCGTCTTTGGGAAGCTCGGCCACGGCCACGGTGGAGCGGGCCGGCTTGGCGCTACCGAGGTAGCGCCCATAGACTTCGTTCATGGCCTGGAAGTCGCCCATGTTTTTTAGAAAAACCGTTGCCTTTACCACTTGGTCCAGAGATGAACCGGCTGCTTCCAGGACGGACTTGAGATTTTTCAGGACCTGTTCGGTCTGCTGCGCGATGCCGCCCTCGATGAGTTGGCCGGTTTTTGGATCGAGCGCGATCTGTCCCGAAGTGAAGACGAAACCGCCGGAGCGGATTCCCTGCTCGTAGGGGCCGATCGCCTTCGGGGCCGCGTCCGTCTGCACGACTTCACGATTCATTTCTTTCTCCTTTTTGGCTTTCTGTCGTGGAATAATCCTGCGGCTATCCTATAATAGGCCTGGATTGAGGGAAAGCATGTCTAAGCTTGGCAAAATCTGTATCTCCGGCCCCATCCACCGGCCGTGGATCGAGGCGGAATTGAAAGCCGCCGGCTGCGAGCTGGTGCTGGGCAAATCCTATGATGACTTTCCCGATTTTCGCTATGCGGATGCGGAGCTCGCGGGTCTTATCGGAGACGCGGAGATCCTGCTCGTCTCTTCCCGTGATCGGGTGACCGGCCCGGTGCTCGGGGCCTGTCCCGGTCTCATCGCGGTGGTGAAGCCCAACATCGGAGTTGAGAAGGTCGCTATCCAGGCTGCTACAGAACTGGACATTCTCGTTTGCAACAGTCCGAATCCGGAGAACTTCACGGGGTTAGCCGAAGCGGTCGTGGGATTGGTCGTCGCGCTCATGAAGCGTGTGAAGCTCAATGAAAGCCGGCTCAGGGCGGGGAGCTGGAAAAGCGAGAAAAATTTTGGTGAGCTTATCGAGGGCAAGGCGATCGGTCTGGTCGGCATGGGACGCGTGGGGCGCGAAGTGGCCCGGCGCTTCCAGGGTTGGGGAGTGAGACTCCTGGGTTACGACCCCTACGTCGAGGGGGATAAAATGAAAGAGCTCGGTGTCGAGCGGGTTTTGCTCGACGAGCTTCTCCGGCTGTCGGATGTGGTGAGCCTGCACGTGGTCGGGACGGCGGAGAATACCCACATGATCGGCGCGCGCGAGCTCGGAATGATGAAACCGACCGCTTACCTGGTGAATACGTCGCGGGGAGAGGTGGTCGATGAGAAGGAGCTCGGCCGGGTCCTCCGGGAGGGAACGATCGCCGGGGCGGCTTTGGACGTCTTTGAAGAAGAGCCCCTGCCCGCGGAGAGCCCTCTTCGCGCCGTGGATCCTTCTCGATTGATTCTGACTCCGCACGTGATCGGCAACAGCCTGGCGGCGCGGGATGAGGGATACCGGATGGCCATAGAAAGTATCCTGTCGCTTCTTCGCGGCGGCGTTCCTCCTTGGGTTATCAATTCGGAGGCCGTTCCGCGGTGGCGTGACCGGATGGCTCGCGTCAAACGAGAAAGAGAGGCGTAGGATGACTCTCCTGACCGCTCACCGGATACTGATCTCCACCGCTATTGTCTTCTTTTTCGGCTTCGGGCTGTGGGAGTTCCGGAACTATTCTACGACCGGCGATCTTTGGGCCTCTTTTCGCGGCGTTCTCTATATTCTGGTTTCCGGCGGCTTTGGCTGGTATCTTTTAACTTTGAAGCGGTGGTTAAAATAGCATGAAGCCCATCCCCTTTCTGGTGACCGTGAGCGACGAAGAAATCCGGCGCGAGCGCGAGATCGCCAAGAAGCTCAAATCCAGCCAGTGGTGGAAGCGCAAACTGGCCCGAGGGATTTGCCACTTCTGCGGCGGCCGCTTTTCTCCACGGGAGCTTACCATGGATCATCTCGTTCCCGTCATTCGGGGCGGGAGATCCACAAAGGGCAACCTGGCGACTGCCTGCAAGAAATGCAACAGCGATAAAAAATACCTTCTTCCGTTTGAAACAGAGGGAAGTTAGAGGACAGACCGTTGCAAAGGCCCATCTGCCATCGGCCGGCCGGAGAGCCTCTCTCCGGTCCGACGCAGGCCCTTCGGGATCTCAAATCGCAAATCTCAAATGGAAAATCTGAGATCTGAAATCTGCAATCTGAGATTCCGAGCCGGGCGAGGACTCGGCCCTTCGAGATACCCTCCGGCCGGCGGGTTGCTGAGGGGAGGGCTTTTTCCATGGAGCCGTTGAAAAAATTCATGGGAGGTCGGGTGGTTGTTAAAGTGGGAGATATTACCCGGGAGAAGGTCGATGCGATCGTCAACGCCGCCAATAGCACTCTCATGGGAGGAGGGGGCGTGGATGGCGCTATTCATCGGGCCGGGGGGCCGGAGATCTTGGCGGCCTGTAAGGAGATCCGCCACACGCGCTATCCCGACGGGTTGCCCACAGGCCAGGCCGTGATGACGGTAGGGGGCAAGCTCCCCGCAAAGTTTGTGATTCACACGGTGGGGCCGGTCTACAGCCGGGAGGGAAAAGGGAAAGCGGTAGAACTGGCCTCTTGCTACCGGAATGCATTGAATTTAGCGGTCGAGAAGGGGCTCAAGACGATCGCTTTTCCCGCCGTTTCCACCGGCATCTACGGTTATCCGCCGGCCGAGGCGGCGCGGGTCTCGTCCAGCGAGATCCGGAAATTTTTGGAATCGGGCGCGGAGCTGGAAGAAGTGCGGCTGGTCTTTTTCAGCCCGCCGGATCTTCAAACGTTTCTCGAAAACCAATCCTTCGGCGAAGAAGGATAAAAACTCTCAGGGAGGTGACTTATGGACGCCGTGATTCCCGAGTCCCATCGCGATATCTTGGAGAAAAAATCTTTTGCCCATCTGGCCACGGTGATGCCCGATGGGAGTCCCCAGGTGACGCCGGTGTGGTTCGAATACGACGGCACTCACATTCTCGTCAATTCGGCCAAAGGCCGTGTCAAAGACCGGAATATGAGGCGCAACCCCAAAGTGGCGCTTGCCATTTCGGACCCTGAAAACCCCTACCGCCATATCGCGGTGAAGGGGAAAGTGGTGGAGGTCACGGAAACCGGCGCCGATCCGCACATCGACCGGCTGGCGAAGAAGTATCTGGGGAAGGACAAGTATCCCGCCCGAAAACCCGGAGAGGTCCGGGTGATCTACAAGATCCAGCCGGAGCGTGTCGCCACGATGGGGTGAGGATACTCTCCGGCCCAAAATGGCACAGTGGGTAGCACCACACGGCCCAGTGGAGTCCAATCCCACTCTGATGGTGGGCGCGGCACGTCGTCAGGGCAATTTCGGAGTTCTCTGTTACCCTACCTCAAAAGGAACTTCCTATCATTCATTAAAAGCCACACTCCATGAGTCATCTCGGGATCACTGTGATCCCCTTCATGTTTCGAAAGTCGCGGTCAAAAGTCGCAATCATACCCACATCCTGACGGCGGGCAACCGTAACGATGGCCGCGTCTGTGAAGCTCAGCTTGGTATCGACCTGGCTGCGAAATATTTCCAGCGCGTTTAGGAAGAGATCGGAACAAGGAATAAAATCCACTTCACGGGCTTGCAGGATAATCGAAGCCGCAGTGGACGCTACAGAAAGACCGCGCCGGGCGAGCAGGACCGTCACGACTTCCAAAAATACATATTCTAGAAGAAGCGCCCGTCCCCATTTGCCAGTGACCAGTTCATCCGCGGCCTCGACTGCCGCTGCGTGGTGGACATCGCGCGTGTTATGATAGGCAATGATGAAGCTTGAATCGAGAACGATCACGTCACGGCGACTCTATATTCCATACACAATAGTATCAATTTCCTCGCTGAGCCGTTCGTTTCCTTTCGGATAATTTTCAGGCCTCAAGTCTCGAAGGCTGCGCTGTTTGGTATGGTTCTGGGGCCGCGCAAGATATGCGCGGATCGCTTCGTTGACCACTTCTCCCATCGTCTTGCCTGCTAAAGCCGCCCTGGCCTTTAACGCCCGATAAACTTTTTCGTCGATATTGCGGATCGTAGTGTCCATAGTATGCAATGTAACACAAGTATTCTCAGTGTTTCAATTCTCCCCTCGCGTGTCCAATAAACCGCGCCAGCTACTTACGCGAAGTAAACCGAGACTTTCTTCGCCCAGTCGCTTTTAGGACACTCTTCCATCAGCTGCTTCCAAATAGCGCGGCGGTCGTCATTGGTGCCGCCGGTCATCTTGCTCCGGGACAAACCGAGAAAGTAGAGGGCCTCGGGGACCGTCTCGCTGGTTTTATGCTGATCGACGACGGTCTGGAAAAAGCTTGCCGCGCTCGAAAAGTCTTTGTCGTCGAAATCCGCGCGTCCCAGAGCCAGGTTCATGTGGGCGAGGAAGTCTTCCGGCGGGAGGTAGCCGACCTCGCGGAAGCGCTCTCTGCCATCAGGGTCCAGGATCAAAATGGTCGGGGTCCAGGGCACGCGGTAAATCTGTTCCAGCAGCTCGTGCCGGGGAATTTTGACCGCGATAAAGTTCTTCTGGATGAAATCGGCAACCTCTTCGTGTGGATACGTCACGGTATCCATGTTTTTGCAGCCCGCTCACTGAGGCGCGTGGCTGAAATCGAGAAGGACACGTCTCCGGCTCTCCTTGGCCTCGCATAAGGCGTTGTCGATCTCGGACTCAGACTTCCAAGGGATTGGCTTTGCCATAGGATTCTCCTTCGGTAGATTGGCTTTGATCTGAACTTATCGCAGTCCGATAGGGTGGTCAATCCCGGTCTAAATCTCCTTGCGATTGCCTAACCGAGGCTGTAGAAAAAGTCTCTTTCGATAAATTTGGTCCTTGAAAACAAGGGACTTTTTAACTCAAAGATTTAAAATTCCGGGGTTTTTCCTACGGCCTCAACGGGGCGCTCAGCCGTCGCTGTTAGCGATCGGTCTGAAGCGTGAGTTAGGTGGCTCGTGAATGTAAGCCGCCCACACGTAATTGGCAGCGGAGCACGTTTTATTGCCGTGTGTCGAGATCCCGATATTCTCTTCCGCCCAATTGGGAAGTTAAATTTGCAACCACTGCTGGCACGATAGCGAGCACAAAGAGAACCTCAGTGAACAATTGAATGATCACGATGACGCGCGACAGATCATTCCCTGGAATAAACTCTCCGTAACCCAGTGTAGCCATAGTTACTAAACTGTAGTAAAAGGCTTGGATGGACCCAGACAAAGGCATCTTCCTTGGGCTGGTTTCAATGATATTGCCAACCGAGAGATAGATGACCGCATAAGCGGCTACGATCTCGTAAAAATTGAGAAGAGCCGACAAAACACTGCGTCGCACGGAGGCCAAGCGCCAATTCGGTGCCTGGCTATCGATCAGGACGATACACAATTGCCCACTAACAATGTCGACCACTCGGTATCCCACAATGGAAACCATCCACCACGGTCGCGGTCCGCCAGCAAATAGTAGTATGGAGATAGCAGTCAACCACCCTAAGAGGTAAAAATCTCTGAAATTCGACCAAGCGCGTTCGGTGAGGAAAAAGGGGACTCCCAGGTTGGACAGCGAGAGCGCTCGCGCGACCAGAAGTGGACTAAGAAGCAACTTTTCAAGAACCGTGTGATCTTTTGGCTGCTGTGGAGGGTACTGATCAGACCAGATCTGGCAGAGAATACGAAAGTTCTGACGGAATCCCCGGCGCTTGACCTCTGAATCAGTCATGTTCCGTTTCAGGTCATCACGTTCCAAGTATGAACCCTTGCTTGTAAAACTTGTGGTCTGGCGGAAGGTCCAGCCAAGATCCGCTTCGATTCGACGACGGTACTTCGTATCCACCTGGGCCGGCGTGAACCGGACGTAACGCTCGGCGTTGTCTCGTCGTGATCCTCGAAGACTCTTGAGATACGCTACGACCTCTTCCTCTGTAGGAACTCTGTTCTCGTTACCAAGCCTTGGCCCCAAGGACGT
>Ga0080064_1001247_pt1 | contig 50252 bp, 46 predicted proteins | sample Subgrocontami54m_FD_69260 | JGI IMG/M metagenome (GOLD analysis project Ga0080064, IMG submission 69260) | Subsurface groundwater microbial communities from S. Glens Falls, New York, USA - GMW46 contaminated, 5.4 m (SPADES assembly) (version 2) ...
CACCGAGCGCCTTGGCGAAGACCCCGCTGCCGTCGCCCAGCATGCGTACCTTGCCGATCGCCTTGAGGTCTTTGCCCCACGCCGCCATCACCATCGCGTCGTTGACCGACACGCACCAGATTTCATCGATGCCTTTCGCTTTGAGCTTGTCGGATTCCTGCACGAAACCGGGCAGGTGGGAGGCACTTCACGTCTTGGTGTAGGCGCCGGGCACGCCGAACATCACGATGCGCTTGCCCTTGGTGGCGTCCGAAATATTGACTGCGGCCGGTCCGGTCGGGCAGCCGTGGGTGTATTCGACCGGCAGCTCCCACAACGTACCGTCCGGCAGATTGTCGCCGACTTTGATCGTCATCGTCTTCTCCTCAAGCGGTTAATCAGGTTTCACGAACATGATAGTATACAACCGCTGCCTCGATGCGAGTCCAGCCTCCGCCGGATTGCCCGCCTGCATGCCGATTAATTACGACAAGCTGATCAACTGGAAATTTCCGGAAGTCGAGCAGCAGTTAACCCGGCGCGATACCATGCTTTACGCGCTCGGCGTCGGACTCGGCGCCGACCCGTGCGACGCGGACCAGCTCAGATTTGTCTACGAGCAGGATCTGCAGGCGTTGCCGACGATGGCGATCGTGCTTGCGAATACGGGGCCATGGTACGCGCACCCCGATACCGGTATCACGCGCAGCCACGTCGTACACGGCGAGCAAAGTTTCGAGATTCATCGGCCACTGCCGGTCGAAGGCGTGATAATCGGCCGTACCCGCGTCACGGGCGTTTTTGACAAGGGCAAGGACAAAGGCGCGCTGGTGATAACCGGGCGTACGGTGTGCGACAAGGCGAGCGGCGAGGTGCTCTGCACCATGGAGACGGCCACCTTCTGCCGCGCCGACGGCGGTTTTGGCGGCCCGTCAGGTCCGGTCAAACCGGTCCTCCCGGTCCCCGATTCCCCGCCGGACGCCGCGTGGGATTTGCCGACGCTGCCGCAGGCGGCGCTGATTTACCGCCTCTCGGGCGACTACAACCCGCTGCACGCCGATCCCGCCTACGCACAGAAGGCCGGTTTTGAAAAACCCATCCTGCACGGACGCTGTACCTTCGGCGTCGCGGGGCACGCGATTCTCAAGACCTGCGGATACGACCCGGCGCGCTTCAAAAGTATGGCGGGCCGCTTTTCCTCACCGGTCTATCCCGGCGAAACCATCCGCACCGAGATCTGGCGCAACGGCAATCTCCTGTCGTTCCGCTCGACGGTGCCGGAACGCGGCGTGACCGTATTGAACAACGGCCGTGCAGAAGTCGTATAAACCCTCTGCGGCCAAATGATTTTTGGGGAGAATGAAATTGACGCCGGGCAGATTGGTCGAAGGCAAAGTCGTGGTGGTCACCGGCGCCGGGCGCGGCATCGGGCGTGCCATCGCAACGCTGATGGCGCAGCACGGCGCTCGCGTCGTGGTCAACGACATCGGTGCGTCGCTCGCGGGCGAAGGCGGCGACCGGAGGCCGGCGCAGGAAGTTGTCGACGAAATCCGTAAAAGCGGCGGCGAAGCGGCCGCCAACTGCGATAGCGTAACCGGATTCGGTAGCGCCGCGAAAATCGTGCAGTGCGCGCTCGACAGCTTCGGCCGCATCGACTGCGTGATCAACAATGCCGGCATCCTGCGCGATGTGATCTTCCACAAAATGACCGAGCAGGATTTCGACGCGGTCATCGAGGTCATGCTGAAAGGCGCGTTCAACATGAGCCGCCACGCGGCCGACCATTTCCGCAAACAGGAAGCAGGCGCGTTCGTGCACATGACCTCGACTTCCGGGTTGATCGGCGCAATGGGCCAGGCCAATTACAGCGCCGCCAAGCTCGGCATGGTTGCATTGTCGAAGTCGATCGCAATCGACATGCAGCGTTTCAACGTGCGCTCGAACTGCATCGCGCCGACCGCGTGGACGCGCATGACGGCATCGATACCCGCCAAGGACCCGGCGGCAGCCAGGCGCATCGAGCGGCACAAACAGGTCACCGCGGAGCACAATGCGCCGCTTGCGGTATTTCTTGCCAGCGATGCGGCGCGCGACGTGACCGGACAGGTGTTCGCCGCGCGCAAAAACGAAATTTTCCTGATGAGCCAGTCGCGGCCGCTGCGCAGCATGCACCGCGGCGAAGGCTGGACCCCGGATGCGTGCGCGGAACACCTGCATCCGGCACTGAAAAGCGCGTACTTTCCGCTCGAGCGCACCTCCGACGTATTTTCCTGGGACCCGATCTGACTTCATGCCGGCTGGGGGAGGATAGTTGAAAGTCGCGCCTCAGAGCGACGCCGCGTGGCTCACCGAGTTGTGCCTGTGCCGCGTCGGCTTCGTTTTCATCTTCACCACCTATTCCGCCGCGCTGCCGCTGCTCAAAACCGACTGGAACATGTCGGCGAGCGAGTCCGGCCTGGTGCAATCGGCGTGGCACGTCGGCTACCTGATCTCGCTGTTCGTCGTCGGATTCATCGCCGACCGCTTTGGCGCGAAAAAAACCTACCTTGCCGGCAGCATACTTGCCAGCATCAGCGCGCTCGCGTTCGCTTTTCTTGCCGACAGCTTTGTCTCGGGCCTGCTGCTCTACGGGTTGACCGGACTGTGCTCCGGCGCGTCCTACACGCCGGGCCTGACGCTGGTGTCCGAGCGCTTTATCGCGCATCAGCGTGGCCGCGCAATGGGCTGGTTTCTCGCGGCATCGTCGCTCGGTTACGGCGCCTCGCTGGTCCTGAGCGGACTGCTGATGCCGCAAGTAGGCTGGCGCGGCGCGTTCATCGTCACCGCGTGCGGCCCGCTCGCCGCCACCCTGATTTCGTTCTGGACACTGCGCGCGACACGCAACGTGGTACACGCGCGCGGCGCCGAGCACGTCGGCCTTTTCGCGCTGTTCGCGGTATGGCGCAACAAACCCGCGATGCTGCTGATCTGGGCTTATGTATTTCACTCGTGGGAATTGCTCGGATTGTGGGCGTGGCTGCCCGCCTACCTCTCGGTGTCCATCACCCACGGCGGCGCCATGACGGCGCAGGCGGCCGGCATAGGCGCCATGCTGACTGCGCTCACCTATATCACCAGCATGGGCGGCAGCATCTACGGCGGCGCGTTCTCCGACCGCTGGGGCCGCACCAAAGTCATCCTGTGGGGTTCATGCCTCAGCCTCGTTTGCTCGTTCACCTTCGGCTGGATGATGGCGCTGCCGCTGTGGCTGCTGGTGGTGGTCGCCGCGCTCTACAACATCACGGCGATCGCCGACTCCTCGGTGTATTCGACTGCGATCACCGAACTGGTACCGCCGCAATTCCTGGGCGCCGCCTACGCGCTGCGCTCGCTGCTCGGATTCGGCGCGGGCGTCATCAGCCCGTGGGTATTCGGGCTGGCGATCGACTGGGCGCGCGGCGATCCGTTGCGCTCCGAGAGCATGGCGTGGGGGCTCGCGTGGACTTCCCTCGGCATCGGCGCAGTGCTCGGACCGCTGATGACGCTGAAACTTCGCCGCATGCCCGAGGCCGAAAAGATGGCGGGAGGAAAGCGCTAAAACGCGTCCAGCATGAATCGACGCTGGTTGCTGGATTCCGGTCCCGGTATCGGGGTACGGGGCAGGCTTCACCGGAATGACGGGTGCGGGGCTTTGCGGTTCTCTTTATCGAAATTGGTCATCAACGCCCTCGCCGCGGCGCGAGCAGCGCGGGCACCTGCTCGGCGGGCACCGGCTTGCTGAACAGATAGCCCTGCATCTCGTCGCATTTGAGCCGCTTCAGCAGGTCGCGCTGCTCCCCGGTTTCCACGCCTTCGGCGATCACCTTCAGTTTAAGGGTGCGTCCCAGCACGATGATGGTCGACACGATGGCCGCATCGCCCGGGTTCGTCGCCATATGCTGGATAAAAGCGCGGTCGATCTTCAACGCAGTAATCGGCAGCCGCGCGAGGTAGCGCAGCGATGAATAGCCCGTGCCGAAATCGTCGATTGAAATTTCCACCCCGAGATCTCTGACCAGTTTCAGCTTCTCGATGCTGGACTCGATGTCCTCCATGATCATGCTTTCGGTGATTTCGAGTTCCAGGCCATGCCCGGATTCGCCCGCGAGCACGAGGGCCTGCTGCACCGAGGCGACAAATTCCTTGCGCCGCAATTGCGCCTGCGACACGTTGACCGCGATCGGCAGCGGCGGCAAGCCTGCCGCCTGCCACGCCGCGTGTTGCGTCACCGCTTGTTTCATCACCCAGGCGCCCACCTCGACGATCATTCCCGTTTCCTCGAGCAAAGGAATGAACTCCATCGGGGGCACCAGCCCGGTGTCGGGATCGTTCCAGCGGATCAGCGCTTCGAAGCCGGCGACGCGTCCGGTCCTCAGATCGACCTTGGGTTGGTAATACAGCACGAATTCATCCCGATCCAGCGCCTGCCGCAGCTTGTTTTCGAGCTTGAGCCGCTCGGCGACCCGCGCATTCATCTGCGGCGCGTAAAACACGTAACGCTCGCCGGATTCCTTGGCCTGCTTCAGCGCCGCCTCGGCGTTGCGGAACAACGCATCGGGCTGCATCCCGTCACCGGGAAACAGCGCCACCCCGGCCTTCATGGAAACCCGTAGCTCCTGTCCATCGACCGTGAACGGCCGGCTCAGGCAGGCGATGAGCTTTTCCTCCATGATGCGTGCCACGTCGGCTTCATCCTTGATGTCGGGAAACAGGGTGGCGAAAATATCGGTACTCAGCCGGGCCAGACTGTCGCGATCGAATACGACGCTTTGCAGACGTTCCGCCACGAGCCTGAGCAGGGCATCGGCTGCATGACGGCCCAGCGTATTGTTGATGTCCCGGAAGTGTTCGAGGTCGATCACCACCAGCGCCACCTTGCTGTTCTCGTGGCTCGCGGTGCGCAAGCGCTGCGCCATGCGGTCATCGAGCAGCGTGCGGTTTGGCAGTCCGGTCAGGGCATCGTAATAGGCCAGGTAATTGAGCTTCTCTTCCTTGGCGATATATCCCAGCGCAAACGAAATGTCGGCCGCGAGCTCGGTGAGCAGTTTCAGTTCGTCCTCGGTGAAGAAATTCTGCTCCTGCGCGAACATCGAGAGAATTCCCGCTACCGAGTCGTCAATCAGCAACGGGAACACGGCCAGCGAACCGTAGCCGCGCCGGATCGCTTCGATCACCCTTGGGCCTTTTGCGAAAGCCAGGTCGGGAGCTGCGAGATCGTTGACAATGACCGGCCGCTTGTCCCGGATCGCGCGGCCGATATTACCTGGGCCTTGCGGCACGTCGCTGCGCGCAGTGTATGGGGCGTGCGGAAAGGATTCGGCATCGATTCCAGCCCATGCGACGAGGTTCACATCGAGCGTATCCCGATCGAGTAGGCCTATCCACGCTATTCCGAAGCCGCCGTGCTCGACGACGATGCGGCAACTTTCGTTGAAAAGCTCCTGCCGGTCACGTACGCGCACGATCAGCGAGTTAATGCCGCTCAGGACCGCGTGGATGCGGCTGAGCCGCCTGATTTTCTGCTCCTGGAACTTGCGCTCGCTGATGTCGCGGGCGGCGCAGTAGAACCAGACTACACCCTCAATTTCGAGCGCGCTGGCGCTGACTTCGACATCGCGTATCGAGCCGTCCTTGCGCCGGAACCGGGTCTCGAAAATCTCGCTGCGTGTTTGCACGCTTGCGATCCGCGCTGAAATCTCCTCGCGGCTTAGCTTCGCATCCCAATCGGTGACATGGAACCCTATCGCCTCGTCGTGCTCGTAGCCGATCATGCGCAGAAACGCTGCATTGGCCTCGACCAAGGCGCCGCTTTGATCGACGATATGAATGCCGTCAATTGCGGTCTCCATCAGCGCTCTGTGGCGCCTGGTCTCGCGCTGTAACGTAAGCTCGGCCTGCTTGCGCTCGCTGATGTCGCGGAAGATCGCTGCGATGCTCACCACGCTGCCGGCGGCATCGCAGATCGCCGAAACGCTGATCTGGACATGTACCGGATGCCCGTCCTTGGCGATGCGGACGGTCTCGAACGGCGGCGCCGGCTTGCCCTGCAGCAGCAGCGAGGTGTTGCGCTGCGACTCGTGCGCATGCTCCGGCGACGCGATGTGGGAGATGCTGTGCCCGATCATTTCGGCGGCACTGTAGCCGAACATCTTTTCGGCGCCGGCGTTCCACGACAGCACCGTGCCGTCGAGCGCGCGGCTGTAGATGGCGTCGCCGGAAGTCTCGACGATCGCCGCGAGCTGGGCACGGGTTTCCCAGTCTCGTTTTTGTTCGGTGATGTCCTGCACTACGGAGATGACGTGGGTCGGGTGGCCGTCCGGCCCGTTCACAACGGACAGGGTGATATTCGCCCAGATGATTTGCCCGTCCTTGCGCACGTAACGCTTTTCGCGGGAGTAGTTCGCGATCTCGCTGCGTTGGAGTTTCTCGTTAAAGTCGATCGAGGTCTGCCGGTCATCGGGCGGGGTGACATCGACCGAGGTAAGCTGCAGCAACTCCTCGCGCGTGTAGCCGAGGATGTCGCACAGCTTCTGGTTCACGCGCAGCCAGCGCGGATGGCGCGTGTCGATGCCGCGCAGCCCCATGCCGACGCCCGCCTGCTCGAACGCGGCGCTAAAGCGCTCTTCGCTCTCTTTCACCGCGGTTTCCGCCTGCTTGCGCTCGGTGATGTCGCGGACGATGTTTTGGTAAAACTGCCGGCCCTCGATTTCGATCCTCCGCATGCTCACTTCGGCCGGAAACTCGCTGCCGTTCTTGCGCCGATCGACGGTCTCGAAGGTTATCCCGCCGGGACGCGCCGCCCGTTCCAGGTCGCCGGGTATTGCTGCAACCGCCTGCGCCGACCGCAGCTCGCTCAGGGTGAGCGTAAGCAACTCCTCGAGCGTATAGCCGTAGCCGGCCAGCGCAGATTCGTTACATTCGAGCACTCGGCCAGTTTCATCGAGCAGCAGGATGATGTCGCGGGCGTGTTTCGTCGCGTAGTCGAAATGTCGCTCGAGCGCCTGGCGCTGGAATTTTTCCTCGGCCAGCGCGGCGAGATGTTGGGCGCGCTGCTTGCGCCACCACAGGACTGCAACAGCGCCGGCCAGCAGCAGGAACAGCACCGCCAGCCCGCCCGCGGTGGCCGCGAGGCTGCGGATCGGAGCGTAGACTTCCGCGCGATCCAGCTTCGCCACCAGAATCCAGGGCGTGTCGGGCACCTTGCGGGTGGCAGCGATGACCGGCACACCCCGGTAATCCACGCCCTCGCTTACGTTGTCCTTCCCGCGCAGCGCCATCGCCGCCACAAGCAGCGGTTGGTCGATCGACACTCGCAGGTTGAGCGCAACGCCCTTGCGGTGGCGAAGTTCATTGAGAAACAGCACCTCGTTTCCGTCCCGGCGCACGAGGAGCGTCTCGCCGCTGGGGCTCTTGGTGGGCCAGGACTGAATGTAGGGGAAAAAGAACTCGTTGGGGTCAATGTGAAAATAGACTGCCCCGATCACGCGTGGCCCCGATGTGCCCGAAACGGCAAGGGGCGCAATCATGTCCATCTCCGGCTTTCGGTCGTCCGACCAATGAATGTCCGTGCGCGTCACCGCGTTCTCTCGCATCGCCTGCAGCGCGAAGCTCGTTTCGCTGGGATCAAATTTCTGGCCCTCCCCCACGTGCAGTCGCGGGCGTGCCTGCTCGTCCAGCAGCGCTATGCTTTTCAATTTGTTGACCTGCCTTGCGCTCGCCAGCCTCGCCCGGAGTTTTCGCGCCAGCACGCCTTCCTTCGCGCCCTGCTGGAACCAGCGTTCGACTTCCTCGGCCAGCAGATTGTCGCGGCCGATGGCCTCGACGCCTTTGCGCTGCTCGCCCATCCACCGGACGAGCTGGCTGACCTTGAGATCGGCAACCGCGGCAAGCTCCTCCTGCGTGGCGCGCTCAATTTTGCGCGCAATGTTGGTGAACAGCACGAAGCCAGCCGCGCCGATAGCAAGCAGCGCAATCAGAAACACGAGCGCCGGAATCCAGGTGCGGGGCTTACCCGGCATGCGATCTACCGGGGGGCGGTATTTCTCAACCGGCGCCTTCTGAGGGCACGGAATCGAGCGAGGGCTTTTCCACGGCAGCCGGGCAGGCCGGCTGAGTATTGCGTGTAACGTCCATGTGGAGACCCCCCCATTCGGAACGCATCGAAAGATATAGGTAGCTACACCATGTAATTATGATTATATACTAATAACAAAACTGTCAATGCCAAAATATGTAGAGATAACAAGAATATACCGATACGAATTCCCGCGTTTTATGAGGGTCCAAATGCGGGGGCATCCATTAGAAGGCCGTGGTCAAGGGGCGAAGAAAGTTAGCGCAGTCGTCTGAGTTGCGCATTCATTTCAATGTCTCCACCCAACGGCGGCAAGGATGCCTTCTAGATGATGATCAGTTCTTGACCTTGCACTATTGACGGGACGGACTCACCCGACTCCGCCATCTGGATGAACAGATCGGGGCAGGCGCCTTGCCGCCCCGAATTCGCCTACCGCGCCGGCTTGGTCAATCGTTTTCGTTTGAATCCTTTATTCGCCGAGCAACTGGCGATGACCTGGCTCATTTTCCCGCCTTGCTCTTCCTAAGTTCAGGATGATTTCCTCTTGGGAAGCGGATTCTGTATACTCATTGGGCACACATCTGATTTGGAGTCAACCATGACCGATGCAATCGTAAAATCGCGTATCGAACCCGGACTCAAAGCCGATGCCGAACTTGTGTTGGAAGAATTGGGCTTGTCCGTGAGCGATGTTATTCGGCTCACCTTACGGCAGATCGTCGCACGCCGCGGTCTGCCCTTCGACGTAAAGATCCCGAACGAAGTCACAATTGTCGCCATCAAAGAGGCGCGCGCCATGAGGCGCGGACGGTTCAAGTCAACGCGGGAATTATTCGATGGCCTCAAAGGTAAAGCGCGTTCGTAATTTCGGCTGCACCTCGCAATTCGAAAAGGACTGGGAGCGTTTGGCCCGAAGCGGTCGCTACAAGATGCAGGAGCTGAAGAAAGTCATGCTCCTGCTGATCAGTGATGACGGGCCGCTGCCACCCGAGTATAAAGACCATCCGCTGAAGGGTGAGTGGCAGGACCACCGCGACTGCCACATAGGGGGAGACTGGCTATTGCTCTATACGGTCAGGAACGAGGGTGCGAAGAACGAAACGGTGATCTTTACTCGCACTGGGACGCACTCCGAATTATTTGGGTAATGCGGGGGCAGGTATTGCTTTTTGTGCTCAGCGGCCGTAGCCGTCGTCATTCCGGCGGACGCCGGAATCCAGGGTAAACAAATATTTGCTGGATGCCGGCTTTCGCCGGCAAGACGGCTATACGCTGGGGTTGTGCACCATGGCCAACGCCTTCAATGCGAGCCTGGTCCCGAAGCTGCTTGGCATTGGCGCAGTGCTCGGGCCGCTGATGACGCTGAAACTTCGCCGCATGCCCGAGGCCGAGAAAATGGCGGGCGGGCTGCGCTGACCGACAGGGATTGCTCCTTGGCAGGTGTTATACTTTCCCCGTTTCCTTTTGAGATTAAACCGTGAGCGGAAAATCAAGTTCTTCGACCGGCGGCAAAGCGCGCAGGGCGGTCGCGGGCTCAACCGCGACTATCGAGCTCACCCCGCGCCTGACGAAGGGACTTAACAACGTCGCAAAGCTCTCTGGCCAGCCTGCCCGCAAAATCGCGCTGAAAGCCGTCGAACAATATATTGAGGATTTGTTCGACGCGATCGAAGCGAAGCGCATCCTGGCGCGTGGCGAGAAAACTATCCCGTGGGAAGAAGTTCAGCGCCGCTGTGGCCTTTTGGAAGGCTGAATTCACGCCCGAAGCGCGACGGCAGTTTGAACGGCTCGACCGGTCGGTTCAGCGCCGCATCCAGACCTACTTGAACGAGAATGTGCTCGCCGGTGATCCGCGCCGCTTCGGCCGCGCGCTAAGAGGCGACTTGTCGGGGCTGTGGCGTTATCGCGTCGGCGACTTCAGGTTGATTGCGAAGCTTGAAGACGCAATCCTCACGGTTGTCATCATCAAGACCGGGCATCGCAGCGTGATCTACGAGAATTAGCCAGGTACCTGGGCGGCGGAGCCACGCAACACTCGAACTTGGACGGTACCCGCACCCCAGATGATCCTGTCCATGGTGTGGGGAAAGATCCTCAACGCAACGGATTTTCCGCATACGCCGGACTGGGCCAAGCCCATCGTCGCCGCGGCGATCAAGTTGAATCTTGCTTGAGTAATTCCTGGGAGGCTGAAATGCCGAAGAACAACGCGCCGCTGGTCATCACGCGCATTGACGAGCGCGACGCCGGACGCGTCGCTTACATCACGGTTACCAACCCCTCGCAGCACAACGCGCTCGGCAAGCGCGGCAAGCTGGAACTGATCGCAGCATTCGAGACACTCGCGCGCGACGATCAATTGCGCGCCGCAGTGCTGACCGGCGCCGGGGATAAATCGTTCATCGCCGGCGCCGACATAGCCGAAATGAAGGATCTGGACGGTGCCGGCGCCGAGGACCTGGGCAACAGGACGCATCTTGCGTGCGATGCGATCCGGCGGCTGCCGGTGCCGGTGATTGCTCGTATCAACGGCTATTGTCTCGGTGCCGGCATGGAACTCGCAGCCTCATGCGATATGAGGGTGGGCGCCGCGCACGCCAGATTTGGCATGCCCGAAGTCAGGTTCGGCATCCCGTCGGCCATGGAAGCGTGCCTGCTGCCGGGGCTGATCGGCTGGGGCAAAACGCGCGAACTGGTATTTACAGGCACCCTGATCGATGCGCAGGAAGTCCATCGTTGCGGTTTTCTCGACCGGCTGGTGCCCGCCGCGGAACTCGACACTGCGGTCGAGACCTGGGTCACCGCGATTCTCGCCGCCGGACCGCGCGCCATCCGCATCCAGAAACGCCTGGTCGCCGACTGGGAAACAATGACGATCAAGGACGCGGTGCAGGCCGGCATCCGCGCCATGGTCGAGGCGCGCGATACCGACGAGCCGACACGTCTGATGCAGGCGTTTGTTGACCGCAAGAAGTAGAAAGCCCCTCTCCGTGGAAGCGTATTTCGACTGCCCCGACGGCTGCAAGCTTTACTACCGCTTGGATGATTTCACCGATCCGTGGCGCGCATCGGAAACGGTACTGTTCGTGCACGGTCTCGCCGAAAGCGGCGAGGCATGGCGCGCATGGGTGCCGCATTTCGCGCGGCGCTATCGCGTGGTGCGCATCGATCTGCGCGGCTTTGGCCGCTCGACGCCGATGCCGGCCGATTTCAACTGGACCATGGACGTGTTGCTCGACGATCTGATCGCGCTCATCATGCAGGGAAGGCTGGGCAGCAACGTATCGCAGGCCGAGTTCGAGTGGTGGATCGAAAACGTGCAAGGCAAAACCCCGGCATCGACACTGCAAGGTTACCTGCGCTGGGTGCCCGGCCTCGACATCCGGGCGGATGTGGATAAAATTACCTGCCCCGCGCTCATCATCACCACCACCGGCAGCGGACTACGCACGGTCGACAGCGTCAAAGCGTGGCAATCGCGCATCAAGAGCTCGCAACTGGTGATGCTCGAAGGCGACGCCTGGCACGCCGCCGGTGCCTACCCTGACCGCTGCGCGCAGGCAACGCTGAGCTTTCTCGAAGCGAACCCGTAACATTTCCAGAGCGAAAGATTGCCATGATGACACGCACACTGCTGACTGGTTTCCTGCTCATCACTGCGACCGCTATGGTCACCGCCGCGGAATACCCGAACAGGTCGATTCGGCTGGTGGTGCCGTACCCGGCCGGCGGCCCGGTCGATATCACGGCGCGCACGGTCGCGCCGAAATTATCCGAAGCACTGGGTCAGAGCATCGTCGTCGACAATCGTGGCGGCGCCGGCGGCATACTTGGCTCCGATATTGTCGCCAAGTCCGCAGCAGACGGCTACACGCTGCTGTTGTGCACCACGGCCAACGCCATCAACGCGAGCCTGGTCCCGAGGCTGCCTTACGACATGATCAAGGACTTCGCGCCGGTAACCCTGGTCGCGATCATCACCAGCATTCTGGTCGTGCATCCGTCGGTGCCGGCGAATTCGGTCAGGGAATTGATCGCTCTCGCGAAAGCCCGGCCCGGACAACTGAGCTATGCCTCCACGGGCAACGGTACGCCGACGCACTTTGCGGCTGAATTGTTCAAGAGCATGACGGGACTCGACATCGTGCACATCCCGTACAAGGGCGCGGCGCCGGCGGTAGTGGATCTGATCAGCGGCCAGGTGCATTTGTCCTTCATCAGCGCCCCCGGTGTCGTGCCGCATGTCAAATCCGGCCGGCTGCGCGCGCTCGCGGTAACCAACACCAAGCGCTCGGCATTGCTGCCGGAATTGCCGACCGTGAGCGAATCCGGACTGACCGGCTATGAATCTGAAGGCTGGCACGGGCTGTTCGTACCGACAGGAACACCGCGGCCGGTGATCGACCGGCTTTACCGCGAAATCGCCAACACCCTGCGCGCGCCGGAAATACACTCCCGGTTGGTAGGTGTGGGGACCGAACCCGTAGGCATGCCGCCGGACGCATTCGCAGTCAAGCTCAGGGACGAGATCGCAAAATGGGGCAAAATCGTCAAGACTGCCGGGATCAAAGCGGATTGACGGGGAAATCGTGCCGCAGGAAAAACCGCGGCTGATGTAATGAAATCCGGGCCGGAGCGACTCATATGCGCTGACCGCCCCCCGGAACCGGGAATTTGCGGCCGGGCGGACGGTCAACGAACGGAGGGTTAACCATGGAACGACGCACATTCTGGAAGATGCTCGCGGGAATCCCGCTATTGTTCGGGTTTTCGGGACGAGTATTGGCAGCGCAGTCCGAATCGATGAAGAAAGTCGAAGATCTGCAGAAAAACTGGAAGATGCTGCTCGCTGACGGCGCGGATATTGCGGCCTCGGCAGCCCCTGCGCTCAATCGGTCCAAGGCGGAATGGAAGAAAATCCTCGCTCCCGCCGCATACCACGTGCTGCGCGAGGAGGGAACCGAGCGTGCGGGAACCAGTCTGCTCAACCACGAAAAGCGGCCGGGCGTATTCGTGTGCGCGGGCTGCAGCCTGCCGCTTTTCACCTCCGCCATGAAATACGACAGCGGCACCGGCTGGCCGAGCTTCTTCACCACCATCCCCGGCGCTTTCGCCCGCAAGACGGACTACAAACTGCTGCTGCCGCGAAACGAATACCATTGCGCCCGCTGCGGCGGCCATCACGGTCACATCTTCGACGACGGCCCGCCGCCCACGCACCAGCGCTGGTGCAACAACGGCATCGCATTGCGCTTTATCCCCAAGACCGGCAAAGCATAGCGTCGTTCCCCGGCAGCAGGTGACTGGCGGAGTATCCGGCAGTCGTGAATCACGCGGGCTTCACGGGCAGCGCCGCATGAGGCATTATTACGTGTGCCGAGATTCCGGATGCCGAACCCGACTTTCAGACTGGCCACGCTCCCCGACGCCCGCGCGATCGCGCTGATGTCGCGCGAATTGATCGAAACCGGCCTGAGCGGCTGGATTTGGGACCCGCAGCGTGTAATCCGCTCGATTCAGGCGCGCGACATCGTGGTACTGGTGGCGGCGGTACAAAATTCCGTTGCAGGCTTCGCCATCATGCAGTTCGGCGATACCCAGTCGCACCTGAGCCTGCTCGCGGTGCAGTCCCGCTACCAGCGCTGCGGCATCGGCAGGCAAATGATGGCGTGGCTCGAAGAGTCCGCGCTCACCGCGGGCATCGCGACGGTCAGCCTCGAGCTGCGGGCCGGCAACCACGCCGCACGCGATTTCTACCGCGTGCTGGGCTTCAGGGAAACCGCCTACCTGCCCGGCTACTACCGCGGCAAGGAAACTGCGCTAAGGATGTCGCGCGACATCCGCCGCCAGGATGTCCGGCCACATCCTCTGACCGGCCGCGGGCCGGTGATCCGGCCGGGGGGACTATGGGCGGAATAGCTCGGGGGGTTCCTCGCGCAAATCCGGGCTTTGCGCTGGCCCCCCGGCGGTTTGTGGTGGGTTATAATCCCGACTCGAGGAGAATCGTTCGAATTCTCTCGTGCCAATGAGGAGGTTCATCCATGTTTAAACGTACGCTTGCATTACTCGCCGCCGGCCTGATGGCCGCTTGCAGTACTTGGGCGTGGTCGCAGGTAAAGGACATTCCGTGGGGCACCGCGGCCGTCGGATCGTCCGGACACCGGGCGCTCGTCGGCTTGGCCGAAGTGCTGAACCGCGAAATGCCGGACTACCGGATCACCGTGCAGCCGGCGACCGGCGCCATCATTACCATGAAGGGATACGCCACCGGCCAGTTCGAGGGCTACTACGGCGCCGATATCGGCTTCTACGAGTACGCCAACGACATCAACCGCTTCAAGGGCTTCAAGGCGAGTGCCAAGCGCCCGCTGGTGCAGTCCCTCTGGACGTACACCATCGAGGTCGGCACCGCGGTCCATTCGCGCGACAGGGCCAAGTTCAAGGGATGGAGCGATCTGGCCGGCAAGTCCGTGTTTACCGGGATGCTGCCGTGGGACGTGCGCGCCCATCTCGAGCGCGCCTACGGCACGCTCGGCGTGAAACACCAGTACCGCCAGGTCGACCTTTCGGCCGCCGGCTCGCTGCTTCAGTCGGGTGGGCTCGAAGCGTTCATCATCTATACCGCCGGCGAAAGCGCGCCGGCAAGCTGGATCACTGAGGCATCGCTGGCGGCAGACTGGGCCGCCCTCAACCCGAGCGCCGACGAACTCGCCAAACTGAAGAAGGCTGGCTTCGCCACCATCGAGGTGAAACCCGACGTCTTCAAGAAGGACGTTCACGCCGACAGGGTGGTGCTGCTGCCGTTCTATTACGGCTTCCACGTCGGTCTCGAAGTGCCCGAGAATGACATGTACAAGATGCTCGTGGCGATCGAGAAGAACGCCGCCGAGCTGGCCAAGGCCGATGCGAGTTTCGCGCAGATCGCGAAGGACATGCCCGGCTTCCAGCGCAAAGGTGTTACCTCTTCGGTGGACTTCGTGCCGATCCACCCGGGGCTTGCGAAGTACATGCGCGAGAAAGGCGTCTGGGACGCGAAGTGGGACGCCCGGGTCGCGAAGAAGTAGGCTCGGCCTCGTAAATCCATTGGTGGGACGGGTGCGCAAACGCGCCCGTCCCCTGCCGATCATGCGTGCCCTTCTCTGATCATGACCGACTCCGCCGCGTCTTCCGCCCGGTCGCGCCTCGCGGTCGAGTGGCTCTACTATCTCACGGCGGTCTTCTTCTTCGTCTATCTCTTCGTCTATTACTGGACCGGCGCGGGCGGGCCGACCCTGCTCGCGATCACACTGGTGCCGGTCACCTTCATCCTGTTCACGCTGGACGAGTTGCGCAAGAACGAGTTCTACCCGCGGCTTCCGCCGGCCGCCAACTACCTCATTGCCACCGTCTACATCATCATTTCGGTCGCGGTCGCCGTGTACATGCACACGGAATACATCGAGATCGGAACGGTGCGGGCCGGGAGCTGGAGCAGGACTGATCTCATCATGGGCGCGCTGATGGTCGCGCTGATCATGGAGTATGCGCGCAAGCGCTACATGGCGCTGTTCATCCTGAACATCCTGCTGATCCTTTACGCGGTGTACGGCCAGGTGGTGCCCGGCATGTTCTTCCATCCCGGGCTGAGCTGGCAGCGCATCGTGAGCGCGATGAGCGTCGAAATGTCGACCGGGGTCTTCTCCAACCTGCCCCAACTCGCGCTGACGCTGATCGGCTCGTTCATCCTCGTCCTGTCCGCGCTGCGCGCCTTCGGCTGCGTGGACTCGATCCTGAGAGGCGCCTCGCAGATCGCCGTGCGCTCGCCGCACGCGCTGCCGCAGTCCGCCGTGCTCGGTTCGATGGCCGTCGGCACCGTGAGCGGCAGCGGCGCGGCCAACGCCATCACCGTGGGCTCGGCGACCATTCCGGCCATGATCGGCGCCGGCATGCCGCGGGTGACCGCGGCCGCCATCGAAACGGCCTCCTCGCTCGGCGGGCAGTTGATGCCGCCGGTCATGGGCATCTCGGCCTTCCTGATGGCGGAATTCCTCGGGCGCAGCTACTTCGACGTGGTCGCGCGCGGCTACGCGCCGGCGATCATCTACTACGTCGGCGTCAGCGTGTCGGTCTACCTGCTGTCGACGCGCCACCGCGCGCGCCTCGACGCCGTCGTCGCGGAGACCATGCGCTGGACCGACTGGATGAACATCGCCGCCTTCGTCGGCGTCGTCGGCGGGCTGATCGGCCTGATGGCGACGCTGCACATGGCTCCGATGTTCGCCGCGCTCTACGTCTTCCTGGGAGTCGCCGGCGCGCTGGTCGTCGCGCACCTGGTGGCGATCGCGCGAGCGCGTGGCTGGTCGTGGCGCGCCCTCGTCGCCCCGCTCGGCCGTCTCATCGACAACTTCTCGGAAATGACCGCCGACCTGACGCTGCTGCTCGCGACGCTGTCGATCATGACCGGGGCGTTTGTCATCACCGGCGTGCCGACGAAGATCGGCGCCCTTCTGATCGCGGCCGCCGGGGTCAACCTCGCCGCCATGGCGATCCTCGCCTTCTTGTTCGGCGCGCTGCTCGGGACCGGGCTGCCGCCGGCGCCGACCTACATCATCACCGCCCTCGTGATCGCGCCGCCGATGATCCGCGTCGGCGTCGACCCGTGGGTCGTGCATTTCTTCGCCTTCTTCCTCGCGGTCTGGGGCGAACTCACGCCGCCCACCTCCGTGGCGGCCGCGGTCACGGCGAAGATCGCGGAGACGTCCTTCATGCGCACGCTGTTCCATTCGATCCAGATCTGCGTTGTGCTGTTCATCCTGATGGCCGGCGTCTTCACCCGGCCGGAACTCGTGCTCGAGCCCGGGGTGGCGCAGATCGGGGCGATGCTCCTGATCATGACCGCGACCATCGGCATCAGTTTCAGCATCCAGGCCCGGTTTTCCGACCGCCCCGCGATCGATGTGCCGCTGCGGCTCGTGCTTGCCGCCGCCGCGCTGGTGGTGCTGCTCCATCCGGATCGCCAGGTCGCGATACTCGCCTGCGTCCCGGTCGGCCTGTTCGTCGGCTATTGGATTCTGCGACGCCGCCACGCGTAGCCTGTCCTGAGTTGCGCGAAGGATCGCCATGAATGGCCGCAGTGGCTGGCCGATTGCTCAGCGCCGTCCATGTTGCTCCAGCGCCCACGCCACGTGTTCGCGCACCAGGGCCGAAGGGTGATCGCAGCGGGCACGCAGTGCGGCAATCAGCTTCGCCGCCTCGGGTGCCGATGGCGGCAAGTTTCCCAGTGCGTTGCCTAACCCGACCGCCAGATTGCGCAGCCAGCGCTCGTGGCCGATACGGTGGATCGCGCTGCCAAGCAGGCGCGTGTGAAACTCGTCCTCGCTCCACGCAAATAGCTCGATAAGCGCAACGTCGTCGAGACCATTGCGCACCGCGAAATCCGGCTCGACGCTCACCTGCGCGAACTTGTTCCACGGGCACACCAATTGGCAATCGTCACAGCCATAGACGCGATTGCCGATCAGCGGCCGCAGCTCGGGTGGAATGCTGCCATGATGCTCAATCGTGAGGTACGAAATGCAGCGCCGCGCGTCGAGCCGGTACGGCGCGACGATCGCGCGGGTTGGGCACACGTCGATGCACTTTTCACAGGTGCCGCAATGGTCCGCCACGGCGCGATCCACCGGTAGCGGCAAATCGGTATAAATTTCGCCAAGAAAAAACAAAGATCCCGCGTCCTGCGAGAGCAGCAGCGTGTGCTTGCCGCGCCAGCCAAGGCCGGCCTTGGCGGCAAGTTCGACTTCCATCACCGGTGCGCTGTCGGTAAACGCGCGGTAGCTGAATGCGCCGATGGCGGCTTCGATGCGCTCGGCAAGCCGCTGCAGCCGCCGGCGCAGCACTTTGTGGTAATCGCGCCCGAGCGCATAGCGCGAAACGAACGCCCTGCCGGCATCGTTGATCACCTGCCAGCTGTCGGCGGCGCGCGGCGGAGAATAATTGATACGAGCGGCAATCACGCGCAGCGTGCCCGGCACGAGTTCCGCCGGGCGTGCGCGTTTGGCGCCGTGCTTTGCCATATAATCCATCTCGCCATGGAAACCCGCGCGCAACCACTCCTTAAGGCGCGGTTCGGCGTGGCTCAGGTCGATATCCGAGATCCCGATTTTCTGAAATCCGAGCTGCGCGCCCCATTGCCGTATCTGCCGCGCAAGCCCGGCGGCGTCAAACGCCTCCGGCGGTTTGTTTGCATCCTGCATGAGCGCCAATCATAAACAGCCGCCGGCGCAAATGACACGTTTCCTCGCCGCCGAGATTGATACGCAGGCGCTGGGCGCGGCACTGGCGGGGGGTCTGCGCCCGGGCATGATGATTTACCTCGAAGGCGACCTCGGCGCGGGCAAAACCACCCTCGTTCGCGGCGCTTTGCGCGCCCTTGGCGTCACCGAACGGGTCAAAAGCCCCACTTTTTCTCTGCTTGAACTTTATACCATTTCTAGTTTATACTTGTATCACTTTGATTTTTATCGGTTCAGCCATTCAGACGAATGGGCGGACGCAGGCTTTCGCGAATACTTCAATCGCGAGTCCGTGTGCCTGGTCGAATGGCCGGAAAAAGCCGGCGGGCAATTGCCCGCCCCGGACGTGAGGATAGAGCTGAAAGTCGACGGCAGCGGACGCAGCGTCACGATCAGCGCGCACACGGAGGCTGGTAAAGATTGTTTGGAGCGCTTACAGCACTGAAATGGCTCCCTGACCGGACGTCCGCCCGGCTGCGCGCTTCCCTGCTTCTCGAATTCCTGGTATTGGGCCTGCTGTTACAGCCAGGTGTCGCGCTGGCGGCTACCCAGGTAACCTCGGCGCGCGTTTGGCCCGCCGCGGACTACACCCGCATCACGCTCGAATCGGCGGCGCCGATCCAGCATCAGCTCATTCTGCTCAAGAATCCCGACCGCCTGGTGCTCGACCTCGAAAACGTTGCAGCGACGCCGGCTTTGACCGAACTGGCGGGGAAAATCGGCGCTGACGTTCCGAATGTGAAAGCAGTGCGCATCGGGCGCTTCAAGCCTGGTGTGTTGCGGCTGGTATTCGACCTTAAGTCCGAGTCCCGGCCCGAAGTATTTACGCTGCGGCCGATTGCCGAGTACGGCCACCGCCTGGTGCTGGACATCTATCCGGCGCAGGCGATCGACCCACTGATCGCGCTGCTCGAAGGCAGAGTCCCGCAAGCGCCCCCGGACACACCCGCGGCGCAGCCAGCACCGGCGGCAAATGAGCCTAAATCGGCCGACACCACGACAGCATTCTCCGCGAGCGCACAGCTCAATCCGGCCCAAGCCCAGGCCCAAAACGAGCCCAAACCCGACGCCGTTGCGGTGAGGCCGGACAACCAGCGGTTGATCGTGGTTGCGATCGACGCCGGCCACGGCGGCGAGGATCCCGGCGCCGTGGGCCGCCGCGGCACATACGAGAAACACGTGACGCTCGCGATCGCGCGCAAGCTGAAAAGATTAATCAACCAGGAACCCAATATGCGCGCGATGCTGACGCGCGACGGCGACTATTTCATGCCGCTGCAAATGCGGGTGCAGAAAGCGCGGCGGGTCAACGCCGACCTGCTGGTGTCGATTCATGCCGATGCGTTCGTCAAGCCCCACGCCCGCGGCTCGTCGGTGTTCGCGCTGTCGCAAAGCGGCGCCACCAGTTCGGCCGCCAAGTTGCACGCCAAGCGCGAGAACGATGCCGATCTGATCGGAGGGGTCAATCTCGGCGTGCAGGACCCCTACCTCAAGATGACGCTGGCGGATTTGAGCTTCACGGCGCAGATCAGCGACAGCCTGAAACTCGCCAAAGCCGTGCTCGGCAAACTCGGCGGAATCAATACGTTGCACAAGGCAACGGTCGAGCAGGCCGAATTCGCGGTGCTCAAGGCGCACGATATCCCCTCGATCCTGATCGAGACCGCGTTTATCAGCAATCCGGAGGAGGAGAAAAAGCTCAAGAACGACGCCTACCAGGAAACAATGGCGGCCGCGATCTTCTCCGGCATCCAGCGTTACTTCGCGCAAAATCCGCCGCTTTCCCGCGCGCGGCTCGCATTCAATCCCTGATCCCGCGTTGCCCGGGCGCAGGCTTCCGGTTAATATCCGCCGCTTGGATAATTCAGACCGGCGCCTGGGTTCCGCACCATGGTGCGCAATAGTCCTTATCGTGGCCGTGCTCGATGGTTGCAGCTCGCTGCCGCGCGATCCGGCAGCGGCTCCGCAGCAGATCGTGCTGCCCTACGTCACGCGATTTTCCTCCAATCCGGCCGAAGACGGCCTGCCGAGCGGCTGGCGACCGTGGACGCTGTCGAGATTCAAGCGGCCCACTGAATACAAACTGGTCAAGGAAGACGGACAAACCGTCGTCAGAGCGCGCGCCTCATCCTCGGCATCGGGACTCGTTCATTCGCTCGACCTCGACCCTGCCCGCTACCCACTGCTGCAATGGCGCTGGAAAGTCGACCAGCTGATCGCGAAAGCGGACAACACCAGGAAGCATACCGAAGATTCGCCGGTGCGGCTGGTGATCAGCTTCGCAGGCGATCTCGACAATCTCTCGTTCGACGACCACATGTTCTTCAACCAGATCAAGGCATTCACCGGCCAGCAGTTACCGTACGCAACGCTGATGTATATCTGGGAAAACCGCATGCCCATGGACGCCGTGATTCCGAACCTGCACACCTCGCGCATCAAGATGGTCGTCGCCGAAACCGGACGCGACAAGCTTGGCAGGTGGCAGGAACAGTCACGCAACGTCTATGAGGATTTCATGCGCGCGTTCGGCGAGCGGCCCGGCCGGATTACCGCAATCGGCATCATGACCGATACCGACAATACCGGCGAGAACGCGCACGCTTATTACGGCGACATCATTTTCAGGCAGGCTGTCCCCCGCCCGCAACGTCTTCACCGGTAACTGATCTGGCCAAATCCGGGCATTGGCGCAACGTTATTTCGGTGTCCTGAGCGCCAGTTTTTGCCCCAATCAGCAGTTATGGGCCCATAAAATCTTTGAATCATCATCGGCACACTGCCGTTGTATATTGTCACGCCCGCTGGATCATTTCGCAGCTGGCGTTTGCGGGCAATAGAACGCGTTCCGGTGCTTTGCAGGAAAGCCGACTGAGTAAGGAGGGTAACGGTGTTCACCAACAATCCGTTCGCAGGGGTGACAGATTTCTTCTCACCTCTTGCGATGCAGATCTACATCATTCTGATGGTCCTTGCAGTTATCGTCGGCACATTACTCGACGTCTATCACAAGGGCAGCGCCATATACTTCGCGCGCCGCAAGGAAAAATCAAGGGCTGCCGCAGAGAGGCAGCTCGGCGGTGGCGAGACCTTCTCACTTGCGCTCGAAACCGTCGCCGAGGCCGCAGTCTCCGGCGAGTTCTGCAAATGGCCGAGGCGGCTTTCACATTTGCTGATGATGTACGGATTCCTGATCTACATCACCACCACGGTCGTCCTGGTATTTTACTATCCAAGCGTCGCCATCCTACCCGCAATCGTGCCGGCGCTGTGGACCCTGGGCGCATCGATGATTCTCGTCGGTGGCTTGTGGTTTTTCTTCTTCCTCCGGGTAAACGTGGCGTTTGACGGGGATTCGGCATTTCACCTGGGTCGCGCCGATCTGTTTGTCGTTTCGCTCATTGCGAGTGTCGCGTTTGCGCTTCTCTGGAATCACGTGCAAACGACGTATGCAAGCCCGAGCGCGACATGGATATTGTTCGGGCTCTACATGTTCTTCACGACGCTGCTCTTTGGCGCCGTCCGCTGGTCGAAATTCGCCCATATGTTTTTCAAACCCGCGGTCGCGTTTCAGCGGCGGGTCGAGGAGGCAAACGGCTCGTCCGATTTGCCCCGGCCCTCTACTGAAAACCACATCGTCAGGAGTTGATCGAATGCCTACCTATACCGACATGACGAGATGTGACGGCTGCGGCGAGTGCGTGGACATCTGCCCGTCCGACATCATGCACATCGATCCCGTCTACCGCAGGTCCTACAACATCGAGCCCAATTTTTGCTGGGAGTGCTACTCCTGCGTGAAGGCATGCCCGCAGAACGCGATCGACGTTCGGGGCTATGCGGACTTCGCCCCGCTCGGCCACAAAGTCAGGGTGCTCCGCGAGCCGGAAAAGGGCGTGATCTCCTGGAAGATCAGGTATCGCGACGGCCGGCTCAAAGAATTCGCATTTCCGATCAGAACGACACCGTGGGGGTCCATCAAGCCGCCACAGGAGTACGAGATGCCGGACATGAGTGACATCGGCTCGGCAATGCTTGCGCACGAGCCCGCGGCGCTTCACATCGACGCGCTTCCAACCATCAACAAGATAAAGGTCTGATGCCATGGGCGGAAGAACCCGGTTCGTCGATTCCGACATTCTTATCATAGGCGGCGGCTTTGGCGGCTGCGGCGCGGCTTACGAATCGCGCTATTGGGGACGCGATCTGAAAATCGTCCTCGTCGAGAAGGCCAATATCGAGCGCAGCGGCGCCGTAGCGCAGGGCCTTTCAGCGATCAATTGCTATATGGGCATGCAGTGGGGCGAAAACCAGCCCGAGGACTTCGTGCGCTACACGCGCGGCGATTTGATGGGGCTGGTGAGGGAGGACCTCGTCTACGACATCGCACGCCATGTCGATGCGACCGTGCACATGTTCGAGGAGTGGGGCCTGCCTATCCTCAAGAACCCGCAGACCGGCCGCTACCTGCGGGAAGGCAAATGGCAAATCATGATCCACGGCGAAAGCTATAAGCCCATCGTCGCAGAGGCCGCGCGCAAATCCGTGAACGAAGTTTACAACAGGATCATGGTGACGCACCTCGTGATGGATTCGAAGCAACCGAATCGTATCGCCGGTGCGGTCGGCTTCAACGTGCGCAATGGCGATTTCTACGTCTTCAGGGCGAAAGCGGTCATCGTCGGCGCCGGCGGCGGCTCGCACATCTACCGGCCACGATCGGTCGGCGAAGGCATGGGAAGAACCTGGTACGCGCCATGGAGCACGGCGTCGGCGTACGGCCTGATCATCCCGACCGGCGCCACGATGACTCAGATGGAGAACAAGATCGTTCTCGCCCGCTTCAAAGACGGATACGGTCCGGTGGGTGCGTGGTTTCTGCTCTTGAAGGCACATGCGACGAACGCCGCGGGCGAATTTTACGAGAAGGACCGGCATCCCGAAATCAAAGAGCGCGTCGGGTACTACGCAGACATCCAGCCGATGCCAACCTGTCTGCGCAATCACGCGATGATCGAGGAGATCAAGGCCGGCAAGGGCCCGATTTACATGCATACGCAACACGTGCTCGACACCAAGGAAAAGGAAGAACTCGGCTGGGAAGACTTCCTCGATATGACGATCGGCCAGGCGGTGGTCTGGGCTTCGCAGAACATCGACCCGAAGCAAACGCCGTCCGAATTGATCACCGCCGAGCCCTACGTCATGGGCTCTCACGCCACGTGTTCCGGCGCCTGGGCAAGCGGGCCGGAGGACTGCGCGCCGGCAGACTACCAGTGGGGCTACAACCGGATGACGACCGTGCAAGGGCTTTTCGGCGCGGGCGACACGATCGGCGGCTCCGCGCACAAGTTTTCAGCCGGCTCCTTCGTGGAAGGACGACTCGCCGCAAAGGCTGCCGTCCGCTACGTGATGGACATGAAATCGGACACGCCTCGCGTGGACGACGACGAAATCAACAGGCTGCGCGCGACGGTATTCAAGCCGCTGGAAAACTACCGGGTGGGCAGGAACGAGATCGTCGCGGGAACCGTCGCGCCGAGCTACATCAATCCTCTTCAAGGCCTGCAGAGGCTGGAAAAGATCATGGACGAGTACGTCGGCGGCTACAGCATGTTCTATGTCACCAGCGAACCGTTGCTCAACCGCGGCCTCGAGCTTCTGCAGATGCTTACCGAAGATTTCGAAAACATCGGCGCCGAAGACCTGCATCAACTGCAGAGGGCATGGGAGCTCCAGCACCGGATCCTGACCGCCGAATCGGTGACCCGACACACGCTATTCAGGAAGGAGACGCGGTGGCCGGGTTACTACTATCGTGCCGACCATCCGAAGCTCGACGACAACGACTGGCACTGTTTCACGGGATCGAAGTACGACCCGAAAACACGTGAATGGACGATGTCCAAGCTTCCCGTCCACCGCATCGTGCCGGGGTTCGAGTTGTTGAAAAACTAAGTAGTATCCTGTCCGCGTAAATCGCGGCGCGCTGATCTGCCGCCACGGGGAATCTGATTTTCCACGTGCGTCACCGGGTCGGATAAATGTTTGTCTTGAGCTGATTTGACGGCGTATTATTCGTCGCAAGGAGACAGCCATGCGCAACATAAGCGAAGCCAACCTGACCGACGCCGTGCTGGCGCGGCTGGAGAAAACCACCGATCCGCGCATTATGCAGGTGATGACGAGCCTTTTGCGCCATTTGCATGCATTCGTGCGCGAAGTCGAGCTAAGCGAAGAGGAGTGGTTCGAGGGCATCAAGTTCCTCACCGCCACCGGCCAGAAATGTGACGGCAAGCGCCAGGAGTTCATCCTGCTATCCGACGTGCTCGGCGTGTCGATGCTGGTGGACGCGATCAACCACCGCCGGCCGGACGGCGCGACAGAGAACACCGTGCAGGGGCCGTTTTACGTGCACGGCGCGCCCGAGATAGGCAACGGCGACAACATGGCCGAGGGCTGGAAGGGGGAGCCGACTTACGTGTCCGGCCGCGTGCTGGCGGCAGACGGCACGCCGATTGCGGAGGCGCTGCTTGATATGTGGCAGTCGAACTCCGAGGGCTGGTACGACGTGCAGCTCGCCGACACCGGCGGCAAACAGCTGCGCGCCAGACTGCGCACCGATGCGCAGGGCTCATTCCGGTTCCGCACCATCAAGCCAACCGCCTATCCGGTGCCGACCGACGGGCCGGTGGGACTGATCCTCGATCGCATGGGCCGCCATCCGATGCGTCCCGCGCATCTGCATTTCATCGTCTCGGCGCCCGGCTACGAGTCGGTGGTGACGCACCTGTTTGTGGAAGGCGATCCTTACCTCGAATCCGACGTCGTATTCGGCGTGAAAGATTCGCTGGTGATCGATTTCAGGCGCAACGATTCCGAGAAGGAAGCAACCAAGGTTGGCCTCACTGCTCCCTTCTACACCGCGAGCTACGATTTCTCGCTGCAACCGGCCGGCAGAAAAAAACAGCAACAAGCGGTATCCGCAGCCGACGCGGCACGCGTCTGAGCGCGGGCGTTGCCCGGGCCTGCAACTAGAGGCCCATGTAAAGCTTGTGGATCAGGTCGTTGCTGGCGAGGGCCTCGCGCGAGGCGCCTTCGAACTCGATTCTGCCGTGGACGATCACGTAGCCGCGATCGGCAATGCGGATCGCCTGGTTAAAATTCTGTTCAGCCATCAGCACCGTGAGCCCGTAGCGGTCCTTGAGCTCGCGGATCTTGTCGATGGTATTGATAACAAGGATCGGCGCGAGTCCCACCGAGGGCTCGTCGATCAGCAGGATTTTGGGCGCGGTCATGAGCGCACGCGCGAGCGCTAGCATCTGCTGCTCGCCGCCGCTCATGCTGCCGGCGAGCTGCGTGCGGCGTTCCTTAAGGATTGGAAACGCCTCGAAACAGAACGCCATATTATCGGCGATGCGCGCGCGCGCCGCGGGCCGGTAGGCGCCGAGCAGCAGGTTCTCCTCGACGCTGAGCCGCGGGAACAGCCGCCGCCCTTCGGGCACGAGCGCAATGCCGAGATCGACAATCTGCTCCGGCGCCTTGCCGATCAGGTCATGCTTGATGTCATCGATCACCGCTGTGATGCTGCCGGCGCTCGGCCGCACCATGCCCATGATGCATTTGATGAGCGTGCTCTTGCCGTTGCCGTTGGTGCCGAGCAGCGTCACGGTCTCGCCATCATTGACCGCAAGCGAAATCCCGTTCAGCACCTGGATTGCCCCGTAGCCGGCCGAGAGTTCCTCGATCCGTAGGCTATTCGCCAAGGTAAGCCTTTATCACGTCAGCGTTGCCCGCCACCGATTGCGGCTCGCCGTCGGCGATCTTGCGTCCGGCGACCAGCACTACGAGGCGGTCGGAAAATTTCATCACGGCGCGCATGATGTGCTCGATCATGATCACCGCGACGCCCTTCTCCTTGAGTCCGAACAGCAGGACAAGAATATCGTCGACTTCGGAGGCCGACAGGCCCGCCATCGCCTCGTCGGAAACCAGCAACCGCGGCTTGGCGGCGAGCGCACGGACGAGTTCGAGCTTGCGCATGTCCACCAGGGTGAGCGACGCCGAACTCGCCTGCGCGCGGTGCTGAAGGCCGATCAAGTCCAGCATCTCCATCGCCTCGTCGGTGATCCGCCTGTGATCCGCCCGCGACCAGGCCGCGTACTCGAGCGGCACACGGAGATTGTCCAGCACGCTCATGCTTCGGAACGGTTTGGGAATCTGGAAAGTGCGCGCAACACCCAGGCGGGTCCGCTGGTGAGGCGGCAGCCGGGTAATGTCGCGGCCCTCGAACGCAATCGTGCCTGCGTCGTTCAGCAGCGCTCCGGAGATGCAGTTAATCAGCGTGGTCTTGCCCGAGCCGTTGGGGCCGATCAGCCCGAGCCGTTCCCCGGCGTTCACCTGCAGCTCAACGTCCTGCAGCGCCACGAACCCGCCGAATTGCTTGGTGAGCCCGGCGACCTGAAGCACCGCACCGCTCATGGCGTGCGTTTCAAACGGTATTTCTGGACCAGGCCGACGATGCCCTGGGGCGCGAGCGTGATGAACACCACGAGCATGATGCCGACGATCAACACGTTCAGTTCGGAGGACACGGTGACGGTGATGACTTCCTGCATAGTGCCGACCAGCAGCGCGCCGATCACCGGGCCGAGCCAGTGCGATGTGCCGCCTATCATCGGCATTGCGATCGCATTCACGGCGACGAACAGGTTGAACGCCGACTGCGGATCCACGTAGGTGACGAAGAAAGGATACGGCGCGCCTGCCGCGCCCATCATCGCGCCCATCAACGTCGTCGAGATGAGCTTGAGCCGCAGCGTAGGCACGCCCGCGCATTCGGCAGCAACCTCATCGTCGCGGATCGCCGCGAGACCCCGGCCGAGACGCGAAGAATTGAGCTTGCGCGATATTGCTACGCACGCGATGGTCAGCAGCAGCATCACCATGAACAGCATCTCGATGTAGCTGCCGAACCACAGGTGCTTTTCGGGGGTCAGGATGTAGGCGCCTTTGGCGCCGCCGACATAGGACCAGTTGTTGATCAGGGTTTCGAACACGATCGCCATGGCCAGTGTGGCGATCGCGAAGTACACGCCCTTGAGGCGCAAAGTCAGGTAGCCGACACCAAGGCCGATCAGCGCGCAAACCGCGCCGCCGGCGAAAATCAACACCGGCAGCGGCAGATCCCAAGCCTTGTCGAGTGCGATCGAGGTGTAAGCGCCGACGGCGAAGAACCCGGCGGTGCCGAAATTCACATAGCCGGTGTAGCCGCCGAGTATATTCCACGCCACCGCCATCATCATGGCTTGCAGGATCACATAGGCGGCATTGAAGTAATACTCATTCGTCGTGCTGCCCGTGAACACCAATCCGGCCACGACGATGACCGCGACAGTTATCCAGAATGGGCTGATCTTCATTTATGCACGGCCGAAAAGACCCGATGGACGCAGCGCGAGGGTCAGCAGCAGTACGCCGAACGCCACGGCCGGCGCCCACGAGGGACCCATGAAGGTCGCGACCAGCGACTCGACGATGCCGAGCAGCAGCGCAGCGACGAACATGCCGGGAATGCTGCCCATGCCGCCGAGCACGACGATCGCGAAGACACGCCCGATGTACTGGCGTCCGACCGACGGTTCCACCGGACCGATGATGATCAGCAGCGAGCCCGCGATCGCGGCCGTGGCGATGGCGAGACCGAACGCGAATTGCTTGACCCGCACCGGGTCGGCGCCCATCAGCTGCAGCGCGAGGCGGTCCTGGGCCACCGCCAGGATGGCGCGTCCCATGAAGGTGCGGGACAGGTATAGATAAACTCCGACGGTGAGCGCCACGGCGACGCCGAACGGGACCAGCATGCGCAGCGGAATGCCGACATAACCGAGCTGTATGGTCATACCGATATAGTCAGCGCTGACCAATCGGTAATCGACACCATAGACGAGGATCAGCACCACTTCGATAATAAACATCATGCCGAAGAAGAAAGCGAGCCCGCTCAGGGATTCCTGCCCGGTTCGCTCGAACGCCGCGTAGTAAATGCGGTAGATCACGGCGCCGGCGGCAAAGAAGACCGGGGCGACCATCACCCCAACCAGCACGGGGTCAAGCCCGAAACGCGCGTTCAGGATATAGGCGACGTACGACCCGGCGATGACGAACGCCGGGTGCGCGATGTTGACGATGTCGAGCTGGCCGAACGCGATGGCCAGCCCGATCGCCACCGCGGCGTAGAAACCGCCGAGCAGGATGCCTGCGGTGACGGCGTTTGCAAGCAGATCGAGCGAGAACACCGCCGCGCAGGGTCCTGACGGATGCAGTCTACTTCTTGTACGGGTAGACGAGTTCCCCCGACTTCCATTCCTTCGGGTAGATGACGACGCGTTTGCCGGGGCCCGCGAACTGCTCGAGGTTGTCCGGCTGCACGTCGCGGAACTGGACCTGCAGCATCCGGCTCTTCTCCCATTCCCCATTCTTGCCGAACTTGACCTTGCCGACTACCGTAGAGAAGGTGGTTTTGTGCATATATGCGGCGAGCTTGGCTTGATCCATGCCCTTGGTCGCCTCGACCGATTGCCCGAGGATCTCGAGGTACGCGTAGGCGAAAGGCGGCAGATAATGACCGTACGGATCGACGCCCTTGCCCTTGGCGGCTTCCTGGTATTTCGCGAGGAATTCCTTCACGCCCGGAAAATTCAGCGTCGCCTCGGGCACCCAAAAGTCGTAATTGACGATGCCGTTCAGCAGCGGGCCGAGGTTCTTCTGGATCGCCGCGAACTGCAGCCCGACCATGCTGCCGCCGAACATCTTGGCCTTGAGACCGACTTCGTTGGCTGCCTTCACCATGCCGACCGAATCCGGCGGGTACGAGGCGATGAACACGATGTCGGGATTGGTTGCCTGTATGGCGCGCACGATCGGCGTGAAATCGGTGGTCGCGGGCGGATACGTCTTGTTGTAGACGATCTTGAGATCCATGCCCACCGCGTTCCTGTGCGCACCCGCCGCCGCATTGAGCGCGAATTCAGCGTCTGCCGCGACGATTGCGACTGTCTGCGGTCTGGGCTTCTGCTCCAACGCGAGCTGGAAAAAGCCGCGTGACCAGTCAAGCTTTGGATCCGGACCCGCCGGCATGATCTGGAAGTAGCGGTTATATTTGAATTCGTCGTTGACGGCGAGGCCGAACAGCGACGGGAACACCAGCTTTTTGCGCATCACGATGGGCATCGCCGGGGCAATCTCGTTGGTGCCGTAGCTCGACACCACCAGGTCGACCTTGTCCACGTCGAGAAGCTTGGAGTAGATGGCCGGAACCTTGGCCGGCTGCGTGGCATCGTCGTAATAAACGAACTCCACCGGCCTGCCGAGCAGCCCGCCTTTTTTGTTGACATCGTCGCGCCAGATTTCCATTGCGATCAGGGCGCCCTTGCCGGCGCCTGCGAGGGCGCCGGTCAACGCCATGCTGAACCCGATCTTGATCGGATTTTTTTGCTGCGCCAGCGCCGTGCCGGTCAGCGCAAGCGCGATGAACAGGACGCCCAGCGCGCGCCCCGCGAGGTACAGCATACTTCCGCTTCGACTTTGCATGATCCCCTCCTGACTTGATTCCTACGGTTTGGAAGATGGCCGCCGCTGCGCTTGGCATCTTGTCGGCGGCATCTTACGACAATGGCGATTATGAAATGGCAACGCGATTTGTCAAGCAATAACTGGTGGCGCCCTGTTCCTGCGTGCGGGCGAAATTTCCTCCGGCTCGATGCCAACGCCTTGGCCGCGCGCGCAAACTTGCTCCGGAAGTCCGCCCTGGACCCCGCTGTCAGGCGTCACCGCAACGCCGAAATGCGGCGGACTCTTTATGCACGAATTGGCGGACGAGGCTTCGGCGGCTGCTTCTTTTTTTTCGGTTCTCTGCGTTGTCTGTCGCGATTACCCATTGGCGGTTTCCTTTCCTGGTGTAAGTGAGTGATCCATCGGCACCGTAGGCACGAAGTATTCTAGTCGATGAACCAAACTCGCGCCGGAATTGATTTTTCCATCCTCCGGACGAGGCCCGGGGTCGCCACGAAAGGATGTCGCTGCATTATTGTGAACAACCCGCCATGTTCATGTAGGCCGCGACCGCCCCCAAAGCCAAAGGTCTGTTGTCAGTAATCTGGCCCTGTCCCCAGAGTTGATTGTCATTGGAGGAGACCGCCAGATAATTGCCGGTTCCCTGGTAATACCGGTAATAGTATGGCGCGTATGTTGCCGACGCTATCCCGGCAGGTGCGAAATACTCAGGATAGGTGCGTTCCGCCCAGTTGAATACGCAGTCTGCGCCCGATGTTTGAAAATTTATTTTGGTTGGCGTTACGAGGGCTACGGCTGCCGCGACATCGAGCATGCCGGCCCCGCAGGTCGAAGTCGTACAGAAACACTCCAATTGGTCGCTGGCGTCGGGCGCGCGACAGGCTGTGATTGCTTCGGTCCCGGTAGACCCACCAGCGCTACCGGATGGAAAAGTCCGCGCCGAGCTTTGCAGCGCAGTTTTTATTTCGGCCGGTGTCAGCGACGGGTTGACTGACAACATCAATGCTGTCGCACCAGCCACGAGCGGCGCCGAATTGCTGGTGCCTACGCTGCGATTGAAACTGTCAGTATAGGAAGATGCCAGCGGGGTAGTGATACCCGCATTGGTCGCCGCGAGTATCGAATACAAGCACGGCGCTGATTCGCCCAGATTGACGCAGTTTCCGCCGGGAGCAGCAATACTGACCTCCGGTCCGAGGTTGGAATAGCCGACTTTGGTGCCAAAGTGGCGCAGTGACGCCACGCCTATCACACCCGGGCAGTTGGCCGGCGCGCCGACCGCGCGACCCACGCTATTGCCCGCCGCAGCCACGATCACCGCTGGATCCTGCTTGGTGCTGATGGCACCGATGGCATCGAGATAGGCCGCAGAGCATGCGCCCTCGCCGCCCAGGCTCATATTGATGACGCGCGCGGGAGTCGTGTTGGCCGGAACACCCGGCACAGGCAAGCCAGCCGCCCATTGCATGCCAGCGATGATGTCGGAGTCAAAGCCACCACATTTGCCGATGACGCGCACCGGCAGCAAGCCCACGCCCCAAGCCACGCCTGCCATGCCGACGCCGTTGTTGGACGCAGCGCCAATCAGGCTCGCTGTTTTGGTGCCGTGCCACGAACTGTCTTGGACAGTGCAATCACGGAACTGACCCGGCCCGCTCGACTCCTCAGCCGTCACCCAGTCGCCAGGGTCGGAGGAATCAGCATCGCGGCCGCTGCCGTCGTTGGCCGCCGTTGCACTGCTTATCATGTCGTAGCCGGCCAACAGACGGTCTGCAAGGTCCGGGTGTTCCGCACGCACCCCCGAATCGAGCACGGCAACCACGATGTTCGGAGCGCCGGTGGTCACCGCCCATGCGTCGATGGCGTTGATGCTGGACACGATCTCACCGGCCGGTGCACGCAGATACCACTGGCCGACGGCGGGGCCGCCCACGCTCCCTGTAATCGGCGGTCCTTGCGCATACAAAGGATCGTTCGGCGCCTCGAAGTGTGTCCGTCGCCGGTCTACGACTGCGTATTCAACATCGGCCTCTGCGGCCAGGCGCCCGGCCAGCGCCGCGCCACTGATCCCGCTCGCAATGACGACCTGAGTATGCGCGTTGAGCGCGCGGCCGGCGCGCAGGCTCATGCCCAAACGCGCGCCCAGCGAGTTGGCACGAGCCGTTACCGCGTTGAGCGTTTCGCTCGCGCTTGCCGCAGCCGGCAGCCGGTGTCTGCTCCGCAGCGCGGAGTCACGTTTCAACCTGACAATCACACGTGCCGAGTCAGTCGGTTCGGCAGGCTGCACGCTATGAACCGGTTTGCGATCGGTTTGCGCGAACGCAGCAACCGACATAACGCCCAACGCGAGCATGAGGCCGATGCCGAGACGGATCGCCAACGAATAAGGAATCAGGTTTTGCGTTTTCGCCGAACCAACCATCTGCAATTCTCACCTGAAAGGCGCATCACGTATATAAGCTTGCGTCGGTGAAGCCACGCCATCTTTGCGTTCCAAGCTAATAGCAATCCTCCAGCAGCTATATGTATGGTAGCGTACAGAGAACCGCTTCCCGCACGGACATTCTGAACCATCTGCCAAGCTTGCCGGAGGAGTGCCGCATGAAAGCCACTATACTGTTTTCTGTCCCGACGAACACGACCGTCCGCGTTTTGACGAAACGGAAATGTAACCGGGATGGCCGGGTCTTGCCCGGTACGCGACCGTCAGCGGGCTGACGCAAAGCGCCTGATCAGTCATTCGCGATCACTGCGAATTCGGGTTCTCAATCGCGATCTCCGGTCGGAGTATCGGCAGACGGTGGCCTTCTTGCCTAAAACTGAAATTCAACGCCCAACGAATATGTTTGCACGTCGACTCGAAAAGCGAAGTTTACGCTGTCGATAGTGTTGAACTTTTCCCATTCTGCCCGAATGCCAAGTCGCGGGGTCAGGTGGTAGCGAACGCCGACTCCAAAAAATGGGCTTGTACTCGTGTCGCCGAAGTTTTGACTGACATACTGAGACACAACTCGGGTCACTTTAACCTCCGCGATCCCCAGCTTGCCGAAGACCCCAAGCTGGTCCGTTATTGGGATCGTGCCGATGGCGGCAAGCTTATAGGCAGTTGCGTGAGTGGTTTCCCGGCGGTTGCCGTTGCAGGGCGATATGGCACTAACCACACAAATGCCGACAATACCGGGTAGCCAGCCAAGAACACGGCCAGCTTCTCCGAGATCCATGTACCCCCCCTCCACGGCAAAGCGGCGGTTAAGGCGGTAACCAACAAAGAACTGGTAGCTGCCTTGGCGCGCGTCGCTGTTGAGAACAATGTCGGGCGAGTGCGGGTAGTCCGCGCCTCCGGCACTCGCGCCCAGGTACCAGCCCGAATTGAACGGTTGGGCGGCATGGGACGATGAGAATCCAGCCAGAACGGCTATGAGGGTGATCCCGATTAAGCGCTTCCTGGCTGGCATCCCGCTAAACACCCGCGGGGAGAATGGGCTTGCCATCGACTCCCCAATCACTGAGAGGCACTTCGTTAATAATGACCCAAACGGGTTGCTTGGTCGGACCCAGCACTTCGGAAAATGCTTGGGTGATTTTCCCGATCAGTTCCTGCTTCACTTTCGGGCTACGCCCGGGGCCGATGTAAATTTGCGCGAGCGGCATCGTTTTCTCCGATCTGGTGCTGGGCTACCGAGCCGAACGGCGCGGCGAGCGCGAGAAGCAATTTGCGGCGAGTATTCATGCCCCCCTGCATAGGGACCCATTATGCCAAATCACGCCAAGGACAGCAGATCGGCGGGTTTTTAGCGGCAGGCACGCGCAGGATGACGATCAATCGTCACATCGAAATGTAAAAGGGAACCGCCGCCGCTATTGGCCATACGCGTACCTCCTCATCCTAAGATTAGAATAGAAGGCGTTGTGCAGACCAGTTGAACCCGCCGTCGTTTTGCGATCATTTAACGATGGGCGCAACCCGACCCCGAACGGTCGTAGTACGTGCCTCAAAGCAGTCGCTCAGCGTCCGAGGTCAGGCTCGCGCCTGCAGGCCCATGCCCGGCACAGCACTTCCGCGTGCGTCCGCGTTGACTGGGCGGTTAACGTGCTGATTCGCCGGCGCGCCGGCTCGGCGAACCGGAATCGCGCCGGGATTGATTTTCCTTAACGCGGCAAGACCTGGAACCCCATCTGGCGGAAATGGCGGTCGGTGGTCAGCGCCTGCTTGAGGCGCAATTCCTGCATGACCACGAAGCTTGTGCAGTCGGTAAAGGAATACGTTTTGTCACGGAAGCGAAAGAACGTTTTCCGTGCTTTCTCCGCGCGCTCGATCCCAACCCATTCCCACCGCGCCCGCGCGCTGCCTGCGACCTGTTCCCACCACGCTTTCGCGGCGGGCAATCCCAAACGCATGCGGATAAGCGTCAGTGTTTCGTCCATCACGTAATCCGTCGTCACCAGCAACGCGCCCTGCTCCAGCGCCGTATCGCGCGCCTCGCAGGCAGGCGCGTGAGATGGGTCTCCTGCGTCGGCGCAGGCCATCCAGCCCGCAGTGTCAACAAACAGGCCCTTCATCCGCCGTACAGAGAGGCGTCGTGGTCGGCGGCGGACTTACCGTCTGTTGACCTGCCCACCGCCTTGGCGCGATACAGCGGGTCGGTTTGCAGGGCGCCGCGCGGCGTGTCCGCTTCGTCAATCGGCACGATTTGAAACGCACGGCGGCTGCGGTAAAGCACGGTGAATCGCGCACCCCGCCGCACGCGTTCGACCAGTTTCGGCAGCGACGCACGCAGTTGCTTGGCGTTGATGGTGATATTCATGGCAGTTTTCCTATGTTCAACTTGAGTTGACCAAATATACAGGCAAAAGTCAAATTCAGGGGGCTGCGATCGCCGCGCGTGGGGTTGACATCACATTGGATTTCACTTGTGTCAGAATTGGGACAATTGGGGGAAACTTGAACGGGAATCGAGCGATATCCTGCTCCGTGGGATGCACGCTCGCGCGACCAGGAATTCAAACTCAGTCAAGGCGGGAGTGGATATCGATGGAAGACATATTCATCCTTAACGAGGATCAGCGCGCGATTTTGGAAACCGTTTCGCGTTTTGTGAAAGATGAGGTGACACCGAGGGCAGCGGCGCTTGACGCCAACCAGGAACCGGAAAAATGTTTTTCCTGGGACATCATCGAGAAAGCCCATGAGGTCGGTATCCGTACCATGACGCTGGCCGAAAAATGGGGCGGGCTTGGAGCCGATTCCCTGACCACCGCCATGGTCGTCGAGGAACTCGCCAAAGGTGATATGGGGATTTCCGTAGTCATGGCTCAGACATTCAAAATCGTCCAACTCATGCAGAAGGCGCTCAACGAAGAACAGCAGGCCCGTATCCTTCCAGGGTTCGCCAGGGACCCGCGAGGCATACTCGCGATCGGCATGACCGAACCCGGCAATGGATCCGATAAACACACCTCTTATCCGGTTGCGTTCCGCACCAGCGCTGTGAAAACCGAGGGTGGCTGGATCGTCAACGGAATGAAGCACTTCATTTCCAATGGAAACCGGGCCTGTTGCTATCTGGTGATGGTACAGACAGACAAGGCGAAGACGACAGCCGACGGCGCCACCTTCTTCCTGGTGGAAAGGGACCACCCAGGTTTTAGCATTGGCCGCGTGCACGACAAGATGGGGGAACGTCTTGCCAATAACTCAGAGCTCGTGTTTCAGGATTGTTTTATTCCGGATGAAAACGTGGTGGGGCTGGTAGGCAAAGGCTCAAGCATATCTGCCGAATTCTCCCCGCAGTCGAATGCCTATGCGGGCGCTACTGTCCTCGGCGTAGCGGTTGCGCTCCACGACAAAGCCGTCAAGTGGGCCAAGCTGCGCGTCCAGGGCGGCAAGCCGCTGGTGGAGCACGACGGCATCCGCGCGCAGTTGGCGGAAATGCGCATGCTGATTGATGCATCGCGCGCTTATATCCACCGTGCCGCCTGGCTGGCCGACCACAAGGAACACGGCTGGGACAGGACTTTGGGCGCGTTGCCCAAGGTGATGGCTTCACAGGCCGCCTGGAAAATCGCGACCTGGTGCATGGAAATCCACGGCGGTTACGGCTACATGAAGGAGACTGGAGTCGAAAAACTGGTTCGGGATGCGGCGGCGTTTCTGCATTCCGATGGCGTCAACCGGACCCTGTTCCTCAAGGCGGCTAACGCCATGTTTGGGCTGCCGACCTCCAGCTACCCGGTCGCATTGAACGGCAGCTTTACGAATGCGAGAACGGCAGGTACCGGGATACCGTGATCGGCAGGTTACGAGCCAAAGCGGTCGATCGCGGCTCGAGATTTTCAGGAAAACAACGGAGCGTAGTGAAAATTCACGCGATTGACTATTCGCCCGTCGCGGCATCGATTGCCGGGTTCGTGAAAAATGGTGTTTGAAATTCCTATACTCCAGCGAAGGTCGCGTAATCCCCACGAAACTCGAGACCGCCCAGGATCTCATCATGACTCCGGCTGACCTCGTCACCCGCCGTCTCCTCGATCCTGAAACGAGTTGGGCCATCGGCACGTTCGGTGCGATTGCGGAATTCCACCGGGACGCCGGCGAACCGGTCACCTTGTCGGAACACACCGCAATCACGCCACGCGGTGGTATCCGTCTTTGCATGCCCGAGTCGGTACGTGTCGTTGCTTGGGAACGGCCTACCGCTGGCGAGGCCTGGACGCAGGGCATTGCGTTGTGCCTTTCCTCTTCGGCAGGTGCGATGGCTGGTCGCACGGAAATCACCGAACTCGGCACTGACGAGGCCGCGCTCCGAACGGAAGATCGCGATGCCGTGCTGTTCGATCTCGGTATCGGTGCGCCGCATTGCGATGTCTGCGTCCGCGTCGACGATCCGGCAATGCTGCGTGCACTCCGCGCCGCGAAGGGGCGACAGCTGATGCAATCCGGGTTGCTGGCTGAACTCCCGGCCATGAGCCCGACGCGGGTGTTCATCTCCCGCCTCGGCCGACTGGAGGTACGCACGCCGATCCCGAAGCCCGACAGCGAAACGCCGGACGGTCCGCACACCCACGTGCTGCCTGATCTTCTCAAGCACAGACGCACGCACGCAGCGACGGTGCCGCTGCCGGTGGGCATGATGCCGAGCGCGGAGATGTTTCCGCCCAGTGCTATTCATGACGCGCACGGGCGGCGAGCGCAATTCGACGCGGTTAGGCACAAGGCATTTCAGTCACTGCTGACCGCGTATGGTGATCCCGAATGCGTGTGTGCAAAGACCGAGACCATATCTGCGGTGCGCGCCGCCGACTCACCGCGAGATAATCCCTCGTACACGCGCGCCCAGCGTCTCAGCCGTCGCGTCGCGCTGCGCCAGTTGTTGCAGACCAGCGGCCCGTCAGAGGCTCTCACCGCATGGCGAGAGATTTTCGACCGTGACTAGCGCGCAGGCCCGGCGCAAATTGGCGGCCCTCGGGATCACCCCTATACCAAAGAATCGTCCAACCGTTGTTTGACGTGCATGCCGGCTTCTTGACAACGAACGTTGCCCCCATCCCAGCCTTCCCCCGCAAGCAGGGGAAGGAGTTTCTTTCAACTCCCCCATCCCCCCTTCCCCCGCAAGCGAGGGAAGGAGGTGGAGATTCCGGACTGCACCGGCGTGCATCCAGAACGACGCAGAACGTTCAGACTTTCAGCGCAGCCAGCACTTCGTCCAGCATCTTCTTCGCATCGCCGAACAGCATGCGGTTGTTCTCTTTGTAGAAGAGCGGGTTGTCGACGCCCGCATAACCGGAGGCCATGCTGCGCTTCATCACGATCGAGGTTTTGGCCTTCCAGACTTCGAGCACCGGCATGCCGGCGATGGGACTCGTCGGGTCATCCTGGGCGGCGGGGTTCACGATATCGTTGGCGCCGATCACCATGGCAACGTCGGTGTCAGGAAAATCTTCATTGAGTTCATCCATCTCGAACACGATGTCGTAGGGCACCCTGGCCTCTGCCAGCAGCACGTTCATGTGACCGGGCATGCGGCCCGCCACCGGGTGTATGCCGAAGCGCACGTTGACGCCCTTCTCGCGCAGGTACTGGGTAATTTCGTAGACCGCGTGCTGGGCCTGCGCTACCGCCATGCCGTAACCCGGCACGATGATCACGTTTTTGGCCTCACGCAGCAGCTCGGCCGTTTCAGCCGAAAGAATCGGGAAGACTTCTCCCGCCGGCTGCGCGCCGGCGCCGGCCGCGGCCGGCGTGCCGCCCTCGGTGCCGAATCCGCCCGCGATCACTGCGATGAAGTGGCGGTTCATCGCCTTGCACATGATGTAGGAAAGGATGGCACCGCTGGAACCGACCAGTGCGCCGGTAACGATCAGCAAATCGTTGTTGAGCATGAAGCCGGTGGCCGCAGCCGCCCAACCGGAGTAGCTGTTCAGCATCGACACCACTACCGGCATGTCGGCGCCGCCGATCGCCATCACCATGTGGATGCCGAACAGCAGCGCGATCACGGTCATCACCATCAGCGGAAGCATGCCCTCGGCGACCGAATGCGTATTGATGAAGCTCCAGCCGAACGCTATCACTCCGAGCAGGCCGATCAGGTTAAGCCAATGGCGTCCCGGCAGCAGCATCGGCTTGCCGCTGATTTTGGCGGAAAGCTTGCCGAAAGCGATCACTGAACCCGAGAAAGTCACCGCACCGATCAGGACGCCGATATAAATCTCCAGTTCGTGTATGGTCTTCTCGGCGCCCTTGAACGTCCCCGCCGCCGCCGGGTCGATGTAGTTGGCAAAGCCGACCAGCATCGCCGCGAGACCGACCAGGCTGTGCATCAGCGCGACCAGTTCCGGCATCTGCGTCATTTTTACGACGCGCGCGGCATACAGCCCGATGCTGGCGCCGAGCACCATCGCGCCGATGATCCAGGCGTAGCCGCCCGTGGTGACATTCGGCCCCAAGACCGTCGCCAGCACGGCAATGGCCATGCCGATCATGCCGTAGAGATTGCCGCGCCGTGAGCTTTCCGGATTGGATAGGCCGCCGAGGCTGAGGATGAAAAGTATGGTTGCTCCGATATAGGAGACAGTTGCCAGTGTTGCGGACATGGATCGTTTCCCTTATTTGCGGAACATCTGCAGCATGCGCTGGGTCACGGCGAAACCGCCGAACATGTTGATGGAAGTCAGCGCGATTCCCGCCACCGCCAGCCCCAGGATCCAGGCCTCGGGCCGCTCAACGCCCGCGGCGGCGGCCAGCGGCGGCGCCACCTGCACCAGCGCGCCGATGGCGATGATGCTGCTGATCGCATTGGTGACACTCATCAGCGGCGTGTGCAGCGCAGGCGTCACATTCCACACCACCATGTAGCCGACAAAGCAGGCCAGCACGAACACCGTGAAATGGCCGAGAAAAGCTGCCGGCGCATGGGCGCCGATGAACCAGAACAGCACCGCGGCGAGCGCGAACATGATCGCCATCGACCTTGCCGAGGCCGGCGCGCCTCCCCCGCCGTGACCCTTCCTGGCTGCGGGCGCAACCGCCGCCGGCTTGGCGGCAGGCAGCGCGGCGGAAAGTTTTGGCGCCGGAGGCGGCCACGTGACATTGCCCTCCTTCACCACCGTGCTGCCGCGTATTACCTCGTCTTCCATGTTGACGTTGATAACACCGTCCTTGGTCTTGCACAGCTCTTCGCTCAACCGGAACAGGTTGGTCGCATACAGCGTGCTCGACTGCCTGGACAGGCGGCTGGGCAGATCGCTGTAGCCGATGATGGTCACACCATGCTTCACCGTCACCTGATGCGGTTCGGTCAGCTCGCAGTTGCCGCCTTGCTCGGCGGCCATATCGACGATGACGCTGCCCGGTTTCATCGACTTCACCATGTCGGCAGTGATCAGCTTCGGCGCCGGCTTGCCCGGAATCAGCGCGGTGGTGATGATGATGTCGACGTCCTTCGCCTGTTTGGCGAATACGTCGGCCTGTGCCTTGAGGAAACCTTCGCTCATCACCTTGGCATAACCACCGACCCCGGCGCCTTCTTCCTGATAATCCACCGGGACGAACTCGCCGCCCATGGACCTGACCTGATCGCCCACTTCGGGGCGAGTGTCGTTGGCGCGCACGATGGCGCCCAGTCCGCAAGCCGTGCCGATGGCGGCGAGGCCCGCGACTCCGGCGCCGATCACGAAAACTTTGGCCGGCGGAACCTTGCCCGCGGCCGTGATCTGGCCGGTAAAGAAACGGCCGAAGTGATGCGCCGCTTCGATGACGGCGCGGTAGCCGGCAATATTGGCCATCGAGGAGAGCGCGTCGAGTTTCTGCGCGCGCGAAATGCGCGGCACGCTGTCCATCGCCAGCACCGTAGCTTTTTTCGCCGCCAGTTGCTGCAGCAGTTCGGGGTTCTGCGCCGGCCAGATGAAGCTGACCAAAGTCCCGCCCTCGCGCATCAGGCCGACTTCTTCCACGGTCGGTCCGCGCACCTTGAATACGATGTCGGACGCGGTCCACAGCGCAGCCGCCCCTTCGATAATCTCCGCGCCTGCGGCGCGGTAGACATCGTCGCTAAAATTCGCCGCATCGCCGGCGCCGGATTGGACCGCAACCCTGAATCCCAGCTTGATGAGTTTTTCAACGGCCTCCGGGACGGTGGCAACGCGCTTTTCGCCCGCTGCAACCTCTTTCGGCACTCCTATGACCTGAGGCATGAACTCTCCCTGGTTACCACGACTGGATATTGACAGTCGATTATAACAAGGCGACCGCGAAACCCGCGCGGCTGACACTTGTCATCTTTGATGCAAGTCAATCAAGTTATAATTTCCCATGGCTGTGATTCGCGAACTGCCCGAGCTTCTGATCAATCAGATCGCCGCCGGCGAAGTCATCGAACGTCCTGCGGCCGCGCTCAAGGAACTGCTCGAGAACAGCCTTGATGCAGGCGCGTGCGACATCAGCGTGCAACTCGCGGGCGGCGGCGCCAAATTGCTCAAGGTCAGCGACGACGGCCACGGCATCGGCAAGTCCGACCTTGCGCTTGCGCTCGCGCGTCACGCGACGAGCAAAATCTCCACCCTCGAGGATCTCGAGCGCATAGCGAGCCTGGGCTTCCGCGGCGAAGCGCTGGCGAGCATCGCCTCGGTTTCCAATCTGACACTCACCAGTCGCATGCGCGACTCGAAGCACGCGTGGTCGATCGCGGCCGAAGGCGGCACGGTGTCCGACCTCAAGCCCGCCGCACACGAGTCCGGCACCAGCGTTGAAGTGCACGATCTTTACTTCAACACACCGGCGCGCCGCAAATTTCTCAAAACCGAATCGACCGAATACGCGCATTGCGACGAGGTGTTCAAACGCGTCGCGCTGGCGCGGCCCGATGTCGCCTTCAGGCTGCTGCACAACAACCGCGCGCAGTGGCATTTCAAGACTCAACTGCCCGGCGAGCGCATCAGCGCCGTGCTCGGCGACGACTTCAGCGCTGCGGCGATCCCGGTGGATGAACACAGCGCCGGGCTGCGCCTGAGCGGGCTGGTGGGTTTGCCCGCCGCCGCGCGCGGCGCGCGTGATGCACAATATTGCTTCGTCAACGGCCGCTTCGTGCGCGACAAGGTGCTCGCCCACGCGTTGCGCCAGGCCTATCAGGACGTGCTGCACCACGACCGCTATCCGGCATACGTGCTGTTTGTCGAAATCGACCCGGCGCGGGTTGACGTCAATGTGCACCCGACCAAGAGCGAAGTGCGGTTCCGCGATTCGCAGGCAATCCACCAGTTCGTGTTTCACGCGGTGAGCCGCGCGCTGGCAACTTCGGTTGCAGGAGGCGCGGCGCAAGCCGCCGCAACAACCGCCGGCGCGCCGGCGCACTCGCTGCCGCCGGGAACCCAATGGGGCATGCCGCTAGGCATTGCCCAGCCGGCGGCCGCTTATGAAATTCTGTTCGGGCGCGGTCGTGCAGCAGCGGCGGATACAGGCGCCGGACTGCCGGACGCCAGCGCCGGAATACCGGCGCTTGGATATGCGCTTGCGCAACTCTCCGGCATCTACATCCTCGCCCAAAACGAGCACGGCCTGGTGATCGTCGACATTCACGCCGCACACGAACGCATCGTCTACGAAAAACTCAAATTGCAGCTCGACGCCGATCGCATCGCGATGCAGCCGTTGCTGATTCCGGTGGTTTTCAGCGCCGCGCGCATCGAAGTCGCCACCGCTGAGGACCATGCCGAGACGCTCGCTACCATCGGCTTCGAAATCGCGGCGCTGTCGCCGACCGCGCTTGCAGTACGAGGCGTGCCGGCGGCGCTGAAAGACGCCGACGCCGGCGAGCTCGCACGCGACGTTCTTGCCGAAATCCAGGAATTCGGCGCAAGCCGGGTACTGGTCGAGCGCCAGAACGAACTGCTCTCGACCATGGCGTGCCACACCGCGGTGCGCGCCAACCGCACGCTTGGCGTGCCGGAAATGAACGCGCTGCTGCGCGAAATGGAAGCCACAGAACGCTCGGGCCAGTGTAACCATGGCCGCCCGACCTGGCGCCAGATCAGCGTTGCCGAGTTGGACAAGTTGTTCATGCGCGGACGCTGACGCGTCAGTGAGGAGTAATTCCAATTCCACTTCAAGAGTTACATTATTTTCGGTGTAGGGTACGCTTGTGCACCGATTGCCGGATGGTGCGCAAGCGCACCCTGCTCCAATTAATGCCCTTTTGATTTTGAAATGGAATAAGGAGTGTCACGCCTCACGCCTCAGCAGAAATACCCCCCTGCCATTTTGCTCATGGGCCCTACCGCGAGCGGCAAAACCGGCGTCGCAATCGAGTTGGCGCGCGAACTGCCTTGCGAGATCATCAGCGTCGATTCGGCGCAGGTCTACCGGCACATGAACATCGGCACCGCCAAGCCGGACGCGGCGACGCTCGAAGCAACGCCGCACCATCTGATCGACGTGATCGAACCCGACGAGAGATTTTCGGCGGCGCACTTTCGCGACGACGCGCAAACGCTGATGCGGGAAATCACCGAGCGCGGCCGCATTCCGCTGCTCACCGGCGGCACCATGCTCTACTTCAAGACCCTGCTCGAGGGGCTGTCGGAACTGCCTGAAGCCGATCCCGCGATCCGCCTGGTGATCGACACCATGGCGCGCGAATCCGGCTGGCCGGCACTGCACCAGGAATTGCAGCGCGTCGATCCGGAAACCGCGGCGCGGCTCGAGCCCAACGATGCGCAACGCATCGAGCGCGCACTCGAAGTGTTTTACATCACCGACCGGCCGCTGTCCGCGCTCCTGAAAAAACCGAAATACGTTTATTTTCCGTACACGCCGATCAAGATCGCGCTGGTGCCGGGCGACCGCGCCAGACTGCACGAGCGCATCGCGGCGCGCTTCGACGCCATGCTTGAACTCGGTTTGATCGGTGAACTGCGCAAGCTGCGCGCGGACTACGCGTTGGATGCGGAAATGCCCTCAATGCGCTGTGTCGGCTACCGCCAGACCTGGCGTTATCTCGATGGCGAAATCGGGCTCGCCGCGCTGCGCGAGCAGGGCGTCGCCGCGACGCGCCAGCTAGCGAAACGGCAGCTGACCTGGCTGCGCGCGATGAAAGACACCACCGAATTCGATTGCCTAGCCGGGGATTTGAGCGAGCGGGTGCTCGCGCATCTGCGCGAGCACCTGCCTAAAACTAAAAACGGGTACCATTGCGCTGCGGACCACGACGAACCTTCAGGATGAGCTTAACGCGAACGCTCCGGTTTGCCCTTTCCCGAAATGGGAAATTGGGGTCGGGTTCACTTTTCGGCATTTCAATACCGCGATTATTTATTTTCTTGCGCTAAGGCTTGAAAACAGGAACGCCATGACGCGCGGCTGCCGATCTGATCCCACGGTCGGCTGATGCTATTGGCAAATTGAGCCGCCTTGCCAGCTCAAAATACACGGCATCATAACCGGACAAGCGGTAACGCTTGCCGAGGCGGAAAATTTCCGTGCCGTTTAACTGGATATCGAATAACGCGATTGGCAGTTGTTCTGCGTCGGACAACGCCTGCAGCGCGTGTGTTTCGGAAACGTCGCCGCGACGATGCGCCCGGAGCAGCACTGATGCAAGTTCGACGCGCCACAATAATGGCGCACTTGCCTGATCCGCCCCGCTATTCAGATGTTCATAGACAGCAGCGGAGTAATCGTTACTCTGACCGGGGAGATACCAAGCGAGCGCGATGGACGCGTCGAGTACGAGTGGCATCAGCGACGCACGTCGCGCAATAGTTCACGAATGGTCCGGCTCGGTTTCGACGAGCGCGCGCACATCGCCTTAAGCCACTTTGCGCCCGCGCGTTTACGAGCCTGCACATTGACTATCGGCGCTGCGCGAACCAAGGCGACTCCAGGCGCAACCAGCAAGGATGAAATTTGTTGCGGCGCGTTCATAAAGATATTCCTCGGCGAAATCAATAGGAATATTTTCGTCAAGTAGAATGCGCATCAGCCACAAGCGAATCGCAGGCCAAATCCAAAGCGGCTATTGCCTGCTCGCGCTTAACAGACGGGAATTGATGCAAAAACTCGTCGAGCGTCTCCCCGCCATCGATGTAGTCGAATAGGGACCGGACGGGAACACGAGTGCCTACGAACACGGGTGTCCCGCCGAGGATTTCGGGATGACGATGAGTAACGTGATTGGACTCGATCATGTCTTTTCTCCACACGCTCTAAAGTATAGCTCCTGCCTGCCTTGGCGCCTTAAAGAATTAGACCGCCGCGGTAAGCGGGTGCAATTCCTCGTCAGACTTTCGTATTTTACCCCCAATTTTTCCTGCGTTCTCTCTGGCGAATATTGGACAGCTACAACAGAGTTAAGCCCTGCTTCCCGCCTCACGCTTCTGCAATGACGGTGCCCGCCACCCGGAAAGCCGCGTAGGGCAATTCACGATCGGGATGCGCGTCGGTTTTGCCCGGCACCGCTCACTGCGAGGGCACGGTAAACACCGCGCGGTAGCGGGAGTTCCGGATCATCTCGTCGGGATCGGTGCCGTAGCCCACGTATAAGATTGCCCCGACCAGTTGGGATACATCGGCGTTCTGCAGGATTTGCGCCTTGACCACTGCGTTCTGGCTGTCCAGGGCAACGCCACTCAGGTACTGCGCCATCGGCGAGCTGAGCGTGCTCCACCGGTTGGCCGAATCGAGCTGGAACAACAGCGTGGTGCCGCCCAGGGGCACGCTCGCCGCGACGTAGACGTTATAGGCCGCGGCAAAATTTCCCGCCGCCTGCAAGGCTCCGCCCGCGGCCAGTGCCCTGAGATCCACCGCGAGGGAAGTCGCCGTGGCGCCGCCGTACTTGTAGGTAGCCACCAGGAACGGCGGGATCTTGTCCGCGGGAATGCTGTTGGCGACTTCCGGGACCAGGTCGAGGAACCCGCTCACCGTTTCGTTCACCGCCAGGACGGGCGCGCTCTTTGACACGTACGTGCCGTCGCCGAGCTGGCCATAGGCGTTGCTGCCCCAGGTCCAGACCGTGCCGTCCTGCTTGAGCGCCGCCGAATGGACCACGGTCGAAGCAACGGCGGCAATCACTCCGGCCAGTCCCGGGACCAGCAAAGGCGTGCTGCGGCTGGGACCCGCGCCGCTGCCGAGTTCGCCGAATACGTTCGAGCCCCAGGTCCACACGGTGCCGTCGCTTTTCACTGCGATGGTGTGACCCAAGCCCGCAGACACACCCGTTGCGCCGGCCAATCCTTGCGCCTGGACCGGCGTGTAGCGGTCGGTCTCGCTGGCATCGCCCAGTTGTCCGTAGAAGTTGTAGCCCCAGGCCCACACGGTACCGTCGGTCTTCAATGCGACGCTGTGACCAATTCCGGCCGATACCGCGGCTACGCCGCCGATCCCGGCCACCTGAACCGGCATATTGCGACTGGTCGTGGTGCCGTCCCCCAATTGGCCATACGAGTTTGCACCCCAGGCCCAAACGGTTCCGTCCTGCCTGACCGCCAGCGCAAAGTTGTTGCCCGCCGCGATGGCGATAAAGGTGCCGCTCAGCCCCTGCACCCGCGCGGGTGTGCTGCGATTCACGTTCGTGCCATCACCGAGCTGGCCGTAATCGTTGTAGCCCCACGCCCAAACCGTGCCGTCCTGCTTCAGCGCCAGGCTGAAGAAGCCTCCGGCGCCGACGGCGGCAACGCCGGCCAGGCCTTCGATCTGCACGGGCGTCGTGCGGTCCGTATTCGTGCCATCGCCCAGCTGGCCGGCGAGGTTACTGCCCCAGGCCCAGACCGTTCCGTCCTGCTTGAGCGCCACCGTGTGAAAGGGGCTGGCAGAGATGTCGGTCACGCCGCTGATGCCGGGAACCGCGATCGGTACACTGTGGTCGACTATCTCCGCGCTTCCGATGCCAAGCTGGCCGTACTCGTTGAGGCCCCAGGCCCACACCGTGCCATCCTGTTTCAGCGCGAGGGTGTGCACCAGCGATGCTGCGGCATCCGCCATCCCGGTCATGCCTGGGACCTGCACGGGCGTCTTGCGGGATGTGGTCGTGCCGTCGCCCAGCTCCGCGTAGAAGTTCGTGCCCCAAGCCCATAGACTGCCGTCCGGCTTCACCACGAGATTGTGATAACTCCCAGCGGCGAAAGAGGCCACATTGCTGAATCCCTCGACCCTGACCGGCGTCGGGTGGTCCGTGGTGGTGCCGTCCCCGAGTTGTCCGGTCCCGTTCGCCCCCCACACCCACACCGTGCCGGTGTCGGCGGCCACGGCCATGCTGTGCTCCGCGCCGGCCGCGAGCACGTAGAGCGACGTAGTGCTCAGTCCGTTCACCTGCAAGGGAGTACTCCGGCCGATCGTCGTTCCATCGCCGAGTTGTCCGTACTGGTTCCAGCCCCACGCCCACACCGTGCCGTCAGTCCTGGCGGCAAGGCTGTGCCGATAGCCCGCAGCGATCCAAACCACGTTCGTCAGCCTTGGCACCTGCACGGGCGCGCCGCGATCGGTGGTCGTGCCGTCGCCGAGCTGTCCCTGTGCATTCGCGCCCCAGGCCCACACCGTGCCGTCGCTCTTGAGCGCGAGGCTGTGGCTGCCGTCGCTCTGCGCCGCCACCATCGTGACACCGGACAGGCCGGCAACCTGGACGGGAACCACCGCAATCGGAAGAACGCCGCCGACCTGCCCGTTCAGATTGCTGCCCCATGCCCAGACCGTGCCGTCCTGTTTGGACGCCAGCGTGTGCGCGAAACCTGCTGCGATACCCGTGACTCCGTCCAGGTTCGGCACGCGTGAGGGCTGCGCGGAACTCACGTTCGTGCCGTCGCCAAGCTGGCCAAAGAAATTGTGACCCCACGCCCAAACAGTCCCGTCGGCCCGCAGCGCAACCGAGTGGTTGGCGCCCGCCGCGAGGGTCCGCACCTGCGTGAGTCCCACTGCCTGAACCGGCGAGGCGAATATTCTCGTGCGCCCCAGGCCGAGCTGGCCTTGGGCGTCGTTGCCCATCGCCACCAACGTTCCGTCGTTCTTGAGCGCGAACGTGTTCCAGCCTGCAGCGATCTTTGGCGTCACGGCGGCGGCGCCCTGGGACAAGACAGCAAGCAGCGCAAAGCCCGTCCACAGCGTTATGGCAGCCATCGTCCTTTTCCTTTACCGCTCCAGGGCAGCGTCCCTCATCGAACGACCGGAAAGTCAGTCTTGTCGGTCACCAACTGGCCAATCTACGCCACCGGCACGAGTATGGTAACGCCTTCGCGGCCCTAGGGGTCAGACCGCCTGATCAACTTCGCATACACCAGATTTGACAATAGCTCTTCTCTGTGGCGAATGCAGTTATCGCCGAGTTCGTTACCTTGATGCTGACGATGCGAGGTTCGCTATTCACCGCAATGCTCATCCCATGCCGACCACTGCGTAACCGGCGTCGGCAGCAGCAACACCGTCCGCTAGTGGTTTATCGTGACGGCAAAACAGGAGGCGCGGGCGGAGGATTACCCGGAGGTGGAGGCGGTATGCCGGATTGCGGGGGCGGAGAAGGCATGCCGGATTGCGGGGGCGGTGGAGGCGGACTATACCGCCACGACGCGGTTCCCTGCGTGAAATTACCCTGAACCGGAACACGATTGCCCGTGGCGTACATGCACTGGACATAGGCATTGTCGTACCGGCGCTGCAGTCCATAACCGGAAGATCCGGCGGCGCCTGCACCCGCAAGGCTGCCCGCCAGCAAGCCCACGCCGGCGCCCACCGCGGCGCCATCGTGTCCACCCATGGCAACGCCCGCAATCGCACCCACCGCAGCACCGACAGCAGCGCTTCTCACGCCGCTGTCAGCGGCGATCTGATCGGGCTTCGCACCTCCGGCCTGTGCAAAAGCGAATTGCCTGCAGGCGGCATCATCGGCGCGGAATTGATCGAAACTTTTGGCCGAACCCGGCAGCACCAGGACGCCCGGTCCGCTCGGCATTGTGGTGCAGCCGCCCGCCGTCAACAGTACGAGCATCGCCGAATATCGCAGCGGAGCGTTCATGCCTGCAGCTCTCCGCATCAGCCGTTCGGTGGCCGCGGCGGTACCCGCTGCCAATCCCCCGGACATTCTTTTACGTAGGGGTAATAGGCCCTCGATTCGGAGCAGTAGTACCACCAACCCTCCGGCAATGCGCCTTGCGCCGGCGAAGCCTGCGTAGTTCCCTGCTCAATGTATACCGGCGGCGAGGACACTACTGTCGGCGGATAATACGGTGGATGGTAATAAGGCGGCGCGTAGTAAGGATAGTAGGCGGAGCCGTAAAACAACGGAACGCCGATAAAGACACCGACGCGCGCGTGTCCACCGCGATGCACCCCGACGCGCGCGTGTCCACCGGAATGCACCCCGACGCGTGCGTGTCCACCGGAATGCACGCCGGCGCTCACGTATCCGCCATGTCGGGACGGCGCTGCACCGCTCACGCCGATTCCCGCCGGAACCAGAACCAACGTCAGGATAGCCGCGATCAATGTTTTCATGATTGCACGCCCTCTCTCAAGGCAAAAGACTAGTCGATTCCCGTGCCTGATGTAGTAACAAATTGTTACCGAATGTAACCCGATGAACACGATCGGCCGGAAAAGCGGGAACCCCGCTACGTTCAGCTTTTGTCCTTCACCGTGGCGCGCGCCCCGCCGCGGGCGAAAGTGAGCCTGACCTCGTCGTCGCGCTTGATCTGCGCACTGTCGCGCACCACCTTCCCGGCCGCTGTCTCGACCATGCTGTAGCCGCGCTCGAGCACCGCGCGCGGGCTGAGCTGGGCGAGCTGGGCAGCAAAGCTTTTGACATCCGCGCGCAACGCATCGACGCGATGCGCGGCCGCACTCGCCAGACGCTGTGCCAGCGCTTGCCGCCGAATGGCGAGCGCGACGAAATCGGGACGCAGCGCCCGCCATTGCCGATAGCCCTCGCGCAATCGCCACGTGCCGTCGTCCGCGCTGCGTGCCCACGCGCTGCGCAGGCGGCTGGCGAGATGCCCGAGGTGGGACATCTGGTTTTCGATACGCTCACCGGGATGCGTAAGCCGCCGCGTCAACACGTCGAGTTGCTGCATGCGGCGCTCGAGCGCGCGCTCAGTCACGCGCGACAGGCGATGGTAAAACTGCCCGAGATCCCGGCGCAGCTCGTCGCCGTCAGGGCACGCCATTTGCGCCGCCGCAGTCGGCGTCGGCGCGCGCGCGTCGGCGGCGAAATCGGCAATCGTGAAATCCGTTTCATGGCCGACGCCGCTTACCACCGGCAACCGGCAGGCGTGAATTGCGCGCGCCACCACTTCGTCGTTGAACGCCCACAGATCCTCGATACTGCCGCCGCCGCGGCAAACGATCAGCACGTCGCACTCGGCGCGCGCATCCGCGGCCGCAATCGCCGCCGCAATCTGCTGCGCCGCGCCCTCGCCCTGCACTGGCGTCGGATAGATGATCACGGAAATCGCCGCCATGCGGCGCCTGAGGGTTGTCAATACGTCGCGCAGCGCTGCTGCCTGCAGCGAAGTGACTACGCCAATCGCACGCGGGAAACGCGGCAGCGGCTGGCGCGCCGCGGTATCGAATAATCCTTCCGCCTGCAGTTTCGCCTTGAGTTTTTCAAATGCTGCGTAAAGCGCGCCCAGCCCCGAACGGCGCATTACCTCGACATTGAGCTGGAATTCGCCGCGCGCTTCGTAAAACGATGGGCAGGCGCGCACTTCGACCTGCATGCCGTTCTCCGCCTTCCAGTCGTGCATCTGCATCCGGTGGCGGAACATCACGCAGCGCACCTGGGCCTGCGCATCCTTGAGAGAAAAATAGCAATGTCCCGATGCGGCACGCGTGAAATTCGAGATTTCCCCCGCCACCCACA
>Ga0080064_1001355_pt1 | contig 50173 bp, 42 predicted proteins | sample Subgrocontami54m_FD_69260 | JGI IMG/M metagenome (GOLD analysis project Ga0080064, IMG submission 69260) | Subsurface groundwater microbial communities from S. Glens Falls, New York, USA - GMW46 contaminated, 5.4 m (SPADES assembly) (version 2) ...
CTTTCCGGCGGGGTGGATTCGGCGGTGGCGGCGACCCTGGTGCACAAAGCTTTAGAACAAAAAGATGGCGGCTCCCGGCTGATCTGCGTCTTCGTCAACAACGGCGTGCTCAGGAAGAACGAGTTCCAGAAGGTCCAGGACAAGCTGCGCCAGTTGGGTCTCAACCTGGTGGCGGTGGATGCGAGCGAGCGCTTCCTGAAGAAGCTCGCGGGCGTCACCGATCCGGAGCAGAAGCGGCGCATCATCGGCGGGGAGTTCATCGCGGTGTTCGAGGAAGAGGTGGTGAAACTCGTAGAGACGGCCGTCAGGCCGTCTCCGCAGACGCCCTTACGGGCGTCTCTACCGCAAGGTGGAGGAGCCGTGGAGTTCCTGGTGCAGGGCACGCTCTATCCCGACGTCATCGAATCGCGCTCGGTGCGCGGGCCGTCGCAGACCATCAAGACGCATCACAACGTGGGCGGGCTGCCGGCGGAGATGAAGCTCAAGCTCATCGAACCGCTCAAAGATTTGTTCAAGGACGAAGTCCGGCGCATCGGCAAAGATCTCGGCCTGCCGGACGAGATCCTTCAGCGCCAGCCCTTCCCCGGGCCGGGCTTGGCGGTGCGCATCCTGGGCGAGGTCACGCCCGAGCGCATCCGGCTGCTGCAAGAAGCCGACGACATCGTTGTAAGCGAGATCAAGAACGCCGGGCTCTACACCAAAGTGTGGCAGTCGTTCGCGGTGCTGCTGCCGGTGATGTCGGTGGGCGTGATGGGCGACCAGCGCACGTACGCCTACACCTGCGCCATCCGCGCCGTGCACTCCGAGGACGGCATGACCGCCGACGTGGTAGAGCTGCCCTGGGAGGTGCTGAAGCGCATCTCCTCGCGCATCGTGAACGAGATCAAGGGCATCAATCGCGTGGTGTACGACGTGAGCTCGAAGCCGCCGAGCACCATCGAGTGGGAATAGGCACATGGCTCGAACGCTGCACAGGCGCCGCAATGAAACAACAGCTCTAGTCTTGGGGGCCGGTGCTAGCCGGGGTGTCTCTTACAGAACTTCAAGGCCCTGTGCTTCACCACTTGACTGCGACTTTTTTCAGATCCTGGGTCAGCAGGTGGACTTGTTGGGTCAGTGGAGGAAACCGTACGGGCTCACTCATGACCTCCGGAGCACTTTGAATGAAGTCCTTGCCTGCCCCGACCTTCGAGAATCGCTGGAGAGAGCCTTCTATACACTACACGTCTCGACAGTGATGAGGGACTTGCTCTTCGAGGACTGCCCTGTGCAGTTCTTCCTGCGACGCTTTGCCAGATCAATCTCGTTTCTCTTAAGGAAGGCGCACGACAAGGAGGTTTGTCAACACCACACTAGGTTGTTTCGGAGGCTCAACTCTTCCGACGCGATCATTACCTTCAACTACGACCTAGTAATTGAACGGGCACTCGGCGCCCTCCATGGCCGGAACTGCGAGTTCGGGCGTTGGATATATGGTGGCAGCTCGGTTGCGGCGCCAGCGGGCTCGGCCAAAGTTCCAAGGATCTACAAGCTGCACGGGAGCTCAAATTGGAGGGTTTCCCGGGGTCAGTTCTCTGTGCGTCAAAAGGGTTGGGTCGACTTTGAGCAGTTCCCCGGATACCTAGGCCATAGAGCTGCGAAGAAACACATCGCTCCAGAGGAACAACCCGAGTTTCCCATCATGCTCCCGTACTGGGATAAGAAGATAGAGGCTGATCCTTGGCGGTCGGTTTGGCGGGCGGCCGCAGTGCCGTTGTTGGAAGCACGGAACATCATCATTTGGGGTTACTCACTTCCGCCCACCGACATTAAGGCGAGAGAATTCTTCGAGCAGACAATAACAAATCAGACGCCGCGACGGTTGTGTGTGATTGATCCCAGCCCTGATACGAAGCGACGATGGGGAAACTTGGTGCAGAGCGGCGCGGATTGGTCATACTCATGTATCGAAGAATTCTTTGCCCACCCACCGCCTTGGTGGTGAGGGTGACTCAATTACGCTGTTGGGTTCGGGCCTGCTGCGTATCGCGCCTCAGAATCGCATTAAGTCCTTCCCTGCAACAACCTTCCCACCGAATTTCTTGCTGACGCGCTCGAGAATCGCCTTGTCCTCGTTGCCGGGGACGAGGTGGGTGAGCACCAGCAACTTGACGCCGGCCTTCTGGGCGACGTCACCGACCTCTTCCGGGCTGGAGTGGTACTGCTTGAGACGGGCGGCGACCTCCGGGGTATCCACCTTGTCGAGGTACTCGGGCAGATAGACCTCGTGCACCAGCACGTCCACGCCCCGGGCGTGCCGGATGAGGTTCTCGCTGGGGCGGGTGTCGCCGGAGATGACGATGCTCTTGCCGCCGGAATCGAAGCGGTAGCCGAAGGCGGGCTCGACCGGGCGGTGGTCCACCTCAAAAGCGGTGATGGTCACGTCCGCGTCCTCGTAGACCACGCCTTTGCTGATCTCGTGGGTGTTGATTTTCGCGCCCTCAGCCGGCTGCATCTCAGTCAAATCCCGGCGGATGTGAATGTCTTCCTTGAAGTATTCAAGGAGCGCCTTGGCGGCGGACTTTGTGCCCTTGGGCCCGTAGAGTTCGAGCGGCGTCTTGCGGCCGAAGATCCATGTGCTGGTGAAGAGGTCGGGCAGGCCGGAGGTGTGGTCGGAGTGCAGGTGGGTGAGGAAGACGGCCTCGACCTGCTTGAGCTTGAATTCGGTGGCGGCCAGGCGCAGGACCACGCCGCGGCCGGCGTCCACGAGGAAGACTTTTTCGCCGACCACGACTGCCGTGGAGGGCCCGGCGCGCTCCGGGTCAGGGCGCGGGAAGCCCGTGCCCAAGAGGATGACCTGCATGGGCAGCGGCGCGGGATTCTTTGGCGGCTCCTGGGTGGGGGCGGTGAGGGCGAGTGAGAGGGCGAGAATCAGGTAGTGTTTCACGGAGCGGTTTCGTGGCTATAGAAATCCCTCGACTCGCCCTTGGTCGCCGCCGCACGGCGGACTCCCTCAGGCTCACTCGGGATGACAGAATCACCAGATCAAGCAATCGCCAGATTGCTCGACGGTCTCACCTCTTCTTCCGCGGATCGTCCTGCGGGTTGACGTAGGTGAGGAGCCAGGGCCCGTTGCCGTGGAGCTGGATGACGGTCTCGCCCGTGGCCTTGGCCACCGCCCTTTCCTTTGGCGTCAAGATACCGAGCGGGTCGGGATTGCCCCTGGCCATGGCGAAGTGGTGGCTGCCAGGCTTGATCCAGATGAAAGTGCCGACGGGTACGCCTACCATCTTCGCTTCGTCGAACTTGTCGCCCATGCCGACGTGGAAGCTGCCGGAGAGGAGGGTGACGTGTTCCATGCGCGGATGGAAGTGCGGCGGAATCTTGTAACCGTTGGGCATCTTCAGGCGCATGGTGAACTCGCCCGGCTTGGTGGGGTTGCCCTCCAGCACGGCCAATTGGGCGCCCGCCGGCATAATGTCCGGCGCCGGACCCCACTGCAGCTCGGCCGGAGCCCAAGCCTTGTGGTCTTCGGCGGCCGGTTTCGCGGCCGACTTGGCCGCGGTTGGCTTGCTTGCGGTCTGCGCCAGAGCTACGGCGCAGAGAAACGCCAGAATCCAGGGAACAAATCTCCTCATGGCTTACCTCCTGATCTTGGGACGCTGGGCCCCGTTCAACTTTCTCAAACTAAGATCCACAAAAGTTTACTCCGCGCCTCCGCGGTGAGCTACGCCCCGGCCATGGCCGCTTCCCTCACGCCATAGATCTCGTGCCAGGGCGTGGCGGCCTTGAGGCGGTCGTTGACGTTGGAGATGTTCTTCACGCCTTCGGTCTCCAGCCATTTGCGGAAGGCGTCGGCGCCCTGCTTGCCGTAAACGGGGATGCCGTCTTTCCATGTGGCGCGGCCGCAGAGCACGCCGGCGAACTTGACGCCCGATTCCGCGGCCAACTCCAGCGCCTCGGTGAACTCGGCGTTCGACACGCCGGCGGAGAGATAGATGAAGGGCTTGGTCGAAACCGCGGCGGCTTCCCGGAAGAACTGGATCGCTTCCTGCTTGCTGTAGGCCTTCTGGCCGCCGTAGGCCTTCGCGCCCTCGACGAACTTCAGGTTGATGGGCACCTCGACCTTCATCACGTCCACGCCATAGCGCTCCTGGGTGAACTGCTTCATCGCGGCGATGACCGCCTGCGGCTTCTTCTTGGCGAAGTCGAGGCCTTTTTCGTCCACGCCTTCCTCGTAGGTGACGAACTCCAAGAAGAATGGGATATCGTTGGCGCGGCACTCGTCGCCCAGGCGCTCCACCCAGGCGTGCTTGCGGTCGTTGACGTCCTTGGGATCGAAGGGCGTGTAGTAGAGCAGGATCTTGATGCAGTCAGCGCCGGCCTCCTTCAGGCGGCGCACCGACCAGTTGTCGAGCAGGTCGGGCAGGCGGCCGGGGCCGGTCTTGTCGTAGCCGGTCTTCTCGTAGGCAAGCAGCAGCCCGGCGTTTTTGGCGCGGCGCTTGGAGGCGGGCAGGCCCCACTCCGGGTCGAGCAGGATGGCCGAGGCGTGCTGGGTCAGGACTTCCGTGACCAGCGACTTGAACTCCTCCATCATGGCGTCGGAGATGTCGCCACCCTTCTCCTTGGCCAGGGCCTTCTGCAGCGAGCCGCGCTGGTCCATGGCGGCGGCGGCGATGACGCCGCGCTGGTTCGAAACCGCTTTCATGCCGGCGAGTTTTCCAGGGGTGAGCTTCATGGGAGCCTCCTGATCAGGATTGCGGGAGAGATTCTAACACCCGCCACAGAGGCACAGAGACACAGAGACACAGAGATTAGGTTGTCATCCCGAGCGAGGCCACAGGCCGAGCCGAGGGATCTGCTTTTGGCCAAACAAGCTTTTCTCTGTGGCTCTGCGCCTCTGTGGCCAAGCTACTGCCTCAACGTCAGCTTATTGAGCACGGCTTGCTGCTTGGCGACCAGCGATTCGATGCCCTTGCGCGCGAAGTCCATCATCTTCTTGAGTTGGGCGTCGTCGAAGGGACGCTGCTCGGCGGTGGCCTGCAGCTCCACAAACCGTTTGCCGCCGGTCATGACGAAGTTCAGGTCCACTTCGGCGCGGGAATCTTCCTCATAGGTGAGGTCCAGCAGGACTTCGCCGTCCACCACGCCCACGCTGGTGGCGGCCACGTAGTCGCGGATGGGGGCGGCGGAGAGCGTGCCGGCGTCCACCAGCTTCTGCATGGCCAGGCCCAGGGCGACGAAGGCCCCGGTGATGGCGGCGGTGCGAGTGCCACCGTCGGCCTGGAGAACGTCGCAGTCGATCCACAGGGTGCGCTCGCCCAGGCGGACCAGGTCGGTGACGGCGCGCAGCGAGCGCCCGATCAGGCGCTGGATCTCGTGGGTGCGTCCGCCCACTCGTCCGCGGCTGGATTCGCGCGGGGTGCGGGTCAGGGTGGAGCGCGGCAGCATCCCGTACTCGCTGGTGATCCAACCTTTGCCCCGGCCGCGCAGGAAGTTGGGCACGCCCTCGTCCACCGACGCGGTGCAGATGACGCGCGTGTTGCCGATCTCGATGAGCGCCGAGCCTTCGGCGGTGGCGAGATAGTCGGGCGTGATCTTCACCGGACGCATCTGCTCGGGGGCGCGGTTGTCGCTTCGATAAACCACGGGGAAAGTTGTACCACAGCGTAGAGACGCCCGTAAGGGCGTCTGCGGAAGACGGCAGGACGGCCGTCTCTAGGGGAGGCGGTCGAGGTCCACGTGAGCAACATCCTCGACTGGATGCCCCAGAAAGCGTTCGCCCAGGCGGCGGAATTTTTCCACGGAGTCGGTGGAGAAGAAATGCAGCCCAGTAGAGACGCCCGTAAGGGCGTCTGCGGAAGACGGCCTGAGGGCCGTCTCTACGGAAGAGGTAAGGGTGGAACCCAAGCGTGCCGCTACCGCTTGGGCAGTGGACTCGGCGGAATCCACAATCGTCACCGAAGGCGGGGCCAGGCGGCGCAGCAGCGGCTTGAGCAGCGGATAGTGAGTGCAGCCCAGCACCATCACGTCCGCGCCCGCCGGACCGTTCTGGAAGAGCGCGTCCAGGTAGATGTGCGCCACCTGCTCGGTGACGGGATGGTCGGTCCAGCCCTCTTCAACCAGGGGGACGAAGAGCGGGCAGGCCTGCTCGCGGGCCTCGATGCCGCGGGCGGCGAGCGCCCGCTGGTAAGCGTGGCTGGAGACGGTTCCTTCCGTGCCGATGACCACGGCTTTGCGGGTGCGGCTGGCGGCGGCGGCGGCGTCCGCGCCCGGCTCGATCACGCCGATGACCGGGACGCGCACCGCGGCGGCGATGGCCGGGAGCGCCAGCGCGCTGGCGGTGTTGCAGGCCACCACCAGCAGCTCGATCTTTTTCTCTTCCAGGAAGCGGGCGGCGGAAATGGCGTAGCGCGCCACCGTCTCCACCGACTTGGAGCCGTAGGGCAGGCGCGCAGTGTCGCCGAAGTAGAGGTAGTCGGCCGCCGGGACCAGCGCCACCAGCTCCTTGAGCACGGTGAGGCCCCCCACGCCGGAGTCGAACACGCCGATGGCGGAACGCGGGCTCATTGCATCTCCTTGACCAGCTCGTGAACGGCGGCCACGTCGTAGAAGGACATGAGGTCGGCGTGGCCCGCCAGGGTTTCGCGCTCCTTGCCCTCGACCAGGATCTTCACCCGGGTGATGCCGGGGACGTTAGCGGCCAGCGTGTCAATCATGGAAACGATGGTCAGCGACTCCACGAAGATGCCGGAGCGGTGCGCGTCGGCGAAGGCGGCGGTGGTGTCTATGACCGCGAGGTTGCCCTGGAAGAGGTACACGTCCTTGATGTCGGAACCCTCGGCCAGGGGGTGAGGCGACGGCTTCTTCACATATTCGTTCACCAAAGCGCGCAGGACCTCGCGCGCGCGCAGCGCCCGGTCCTCGGGCAGCACCACGGTAGCCGAGCGCCGGCGCAGCACGCCCTCCTCATCGTAAGCGATGACCAGCACCACGCGCTGCGGAGTGCCGGCCACCGGCGGGGCCACCGGACGGTTGTCGGCGACACGGCGCTGCTGCTCTTCCGCCTTGCGCTTTTCGTTGAGGACGTAGAAGCCCAGGACACAGGCGCCGACCAGCAACAGGGCGATGGTGATCTGCGCGTGGCGGGGGATCATCGAGCTTCCTCCAAGCGGGTGCGGGCGGCGAGCACGGCGTCGGCGACGGCGCTGGCCACGTTGAGCTGGTAGTTGGGCGAGTGGAAGGCGCGCGTGTCGGTGGCCGGGGCGTTCACCTCGATGGCCACGGCCGCCGCCGCGATGTTGTTCAGCGGGCGCACGGGCGCTTCCAGAGACTCGGCGGGGATGCGCCGCCGTCCCAACTCCAGCGTGATGCCGTCGGCCACCGCGTGGCTGGAGTTCACGTAGCGGGCCTGTGCCGTCTCCCAGGGCAGGAAGACCACGCTGGCCTCGGCGGAAGGCGGCAGCATCGAGCTGTAGACGCGCACCCCCGAGCCCATGGTGCCGGCGTGGACGGTGAGGAAGAGGGCAGCGTGCGCGGCGTTGGCCATCTCGGCGCGCTGCTGCAGGGCGAGAGCAGTGTCGGCGTCGCGCACCATCACCGCGGTGATGCCACGGTTCTGCAGCTCGGCGCGGATGCGGCGCGCGAAGGCCAGGGTGACGTCCTTTTCCGCGACGTCGTTGCCCAGGTCGGCGCCGTGCTCGTCGCCGCCGTGGCTCGCGTCCACCACCACCAGGTAGCGCGAGCGCGGGAACTCCGCCGGGGCCGTTCTTCCCTGCTCTGACGGCGCAGCGACTGTCCCCGGCGACGGAGGCGCGGCCGGCTCCCCGGACGGGCCCGAAGCCGGTGGCGGAGCCGGGGCGCGCGCGGCCTGGGCCGGGGCGACACTCACGGTAATCGTCCGCCCGCCGTTCGAGAAGCTGGCCAGGAGTGGCGCGCCGCCGGAGACGGTCAGTTCGGCGATGCCGCTCGATTCGTCGTAGGCCAGCGAGGAGATGGTCTTGTCGTCGAAGCTGAATTTCTCCGCGCCGGAGACCACCGGGTCGCGCGCGAAGACCATCTTCAGCCGGCCGCCCTCGGTGCTGATGGCGGGGCTGACGGGCAGGGAGAAATTGAGGACCAGCGCCGGAGGTTCCGTCTTCTTCAGCTCGGCGCTGAAGCGCGCCCCGGCGTTGCCGATAAAGACGCGGCGGGCGGATTCGTGGACGTCCACGCGCGTATCCAGGAAGCGGGAGAGCAGCGTGCCCAGCGAGTGCAGCGGCGCCAGCGGCCGCCCGCTCTCCACCAGCAGCGGCGCCGAGAGCTCGACCTTGTTGCCGCGGATCTTGCCCTGGGTCTTGCCTTCGGTGAAGCGGGCTTCGACGCCGTTCCAGCGAACGGTCCACTCGGCGCCGGCGTTCATGGCCGAGGCCGCGCCCAGCGGCTCCAGCAGTTCGAGCAGCCCGACGTACTCCTTGCGCTCGCGCTCGACCACTGCCAGGCGGTAGCTGGTCTGCGGGGCGTAGACGGAAACGCGCCGCTCCTCCAGTGAACGCGACAGGTCTCCCCCCAGCCAGAGGACGGCCAGCGCCAGCAGCAGGCGGGCGAGGCGCGGATTGGAAAGCGCGCGACTAGTGCGCATAGATGGTCAGCCCGCTCAGCAGCTTGGGATAGAAGTCCGTGGACTTCTGCGGCAAGACTTCGCCGGCGAAGGCAACGTCGCGCACCTGTTCGATGCGCGCGGGATTCATCAGAAAAGTGACATTGGCGCCGGCCTGCACCCGGGCCATGGCTTCGGCGGCGTCGCGCAGGTAGGCGAGGTGGCGCTCCTCGCGCACGGCCTGCTCCGAGACGCCGAGCACATGTTCGAGGAGAACCCTGTGCAGTAGCACGACATCGAGTCCGCGCTGCCGGGGGGAGACGTCGGCCAGCAATCGGTCCGCGGCGCCGGCGCGCGCCCGCAGCAGGAAGACTCCACTCGAAGTGGCCGCGGCCATGGCCGGGCCTTCCTGGCCGGCGGCCTGGAGCAGTGCGACCACCTGTTGCGCTTCCATCCGGGTTCCCGCGGCATTCACTTCGAAGTATTGCTGCGCGCCGCGCACCAGGTCCTCGGCGTGGAAGTTCTCGAGGCCGGAGACCACGCGATGCGTGGGCAGAATCACCAGCCCTTCGCTCTCCATGGGGAACATCGCCACCATGGCATGCTCCCACGGCGCTTCGCCGGCGGAGCCTCCGGCCCGCTCCCGCATGAGATTGCGATACTCGAGCGCAGTCTCGTAGCGGTGGTGGCCATCGGCGATGAGCAGTTTCTTCTCCGCCATCTTGTCGCGGATGAACTCCATCTCTTCCCTATTGGACACCTTCCACAGGCGGTGCAGCGCGCCGTATTCGTCCCGGATTTCGGCCTGCGGCGGGCGCTCGGCGTGCAAGCGCGGCTCCAGCTCCCGCCGCGGGTCGCTGTAGAGCAAGAAGAGGGGCTCGAACTGCGCCGCGGTCGCCTGCAGCAGCTTCAGGCGGTCCGCCTTGGGAGCGGTCAGGGTGCGCTCGTGGCGGCAGATGACGCCGCTCTGGTAGTCCTCCAGCCGCACCAGCGCGATGAAGCCGGTGCGCTCGCGTTCGCCGTTTGCGCCGGACAGTGGGAAACGCTGGGAATAAGCGTAGAGGGCCGGCTCCGGATCGGCGCGCAGGATGCCCTGCCGCCGCCACTCGCCATAGGAGTCGGCCGCGCGAGTGTAGGCGTTCGAGGTCTCGTCGTCGCCTTCCTGCCGCCTTCCCAGTACCAGCCGGACGAAGTTGTAGGGGCTGGAGGCGTAATAGCGCTCCTGCATCTGGGGAGTGATCTTGTCGTAGGGCTGGGTGACCAGTTCCGCCAGCGGCGCCGCAGCGGGGTCGTAGCGCAGTGCCCGAAAGGGAGAGATTTCCGCCATGAAAAAGCAGAGCCCTTGAATTGTAACAAGCCGCCGGCCAACGCCGGCCTCCCTCGTGGGGAAGGCCGGAGTGGGCCCCTGGGAGCGGGCGGGGCGCGCAAGGGCTGTGATACCATCGCCGGAGTTAGAGGCTCCTATGACCCCCGCAGGCAGTCGCGCGAGCGACTTCGCCAGCCCCCAGCCGGGCTCAGGACGCCTTCGCCTGCCTCGAACCGCTTCCTGCTTCGTTGCCACTGTTTTTCTCGCTGCGCTGCCCATCCTATGGGCCCAGGGCGGCGAGCAGGACGTGCACATCACGCCGCGCCCCAAGCCGACCGCGCCTCTTCCCGGCGCTACCGGCGACCCATCGCTCAAGACCCACACCAAGCCCATCCAGGTGGAGGTGGATTTGGTGCTGGTGAACGTCACCATCACCGACCCCATGAACCGCCTGGTCACCGGGCTGGAGAAGGAGAACTTCGCGGTCATGGAAGGCAACGTGCCGCAATACATCAAGCACTTCTCCAGCGAGGACGCTCCCGTCTCCCTGGGGGTGATCTTCGACATGAGCGGCAGCATGAGCAACAAGATCGAGAAGTCGCGGGAGGCGGTGGTGGAATTCTTCAAGACCGCCAATCCGCAGGACGAGTTCTTCATGGTCGCCTTCGCCGACAAGCCGGATCTGCTGGCGGATTTCACCAAGTCGGTGGAGGAGATCCAGGGCCAGATGGTGTACACCGTGCCCAAGGGGCGAACCGCGCTGCTGGATGCGATCTACCTGGGCATCAGCAAGATGCGCCAGGCCGAGCACAGCAAGAAGGCGCTGCTGATCATCTCCGACGGCGGGGACAACCGCAGCCGTTACACCGACGGCGAGATCAAGAACGTGGTGAGAGAAGCCGATGTCCAGCTTTACGCCATCGGCATCTACGACCTCAACCCGCCCACCCCCGAGGAATCCTACGGGCCCAACCTGCTCAGCGAGATCACGGAAACCACCGGCGGACGGGCCTTCCCCATCTACGACGTCAACGAGCTGGCCGACGTGGCCACCAAGATCGGCATCGAACTGCGCAACCAGTACGTGATCGGCTACCGCCCCACCAACGGCACGCGCGACGGCAAGTGGCGTAAAATCAAAGTGAAACTGATTCCCCCCAAGGGATTGCCGCCACTCCATGTCTACGCGAAGACCGGTTACTACGCCCCCTCGGAGTAGGCCCAGCACTTCCCTGCTTTTCCTTCTGATCCTCGGCGCGGCTTTCCTGGGCGGACAAAACCCTTCGCCACAGCGGCCTGCCGGACAGGCTCCGCCGCCGCCGGCGGCGGGCGGCAAGCCGCCCTCGGGCCAGGAGCTGGAGCCGGGCGAGGGCGGCGTCTTCAAGATCAAGAAGGAAGTGCAGGAGGTGGTGCTGCACGCCACGGTGGTGGACGAGAAGCAGCGCCTGGTGACCAATCTCGACCGCGCCGCCTTCACGGTGTACGAGGACGGCCAGCCCCAGCAGATCACCTCCTTCCGGCGGGAGGACATCCCGGTCGCCATGGGGATCGTGGTCGACAACTCGGGCTCGATGAGCCGGTCGCGGACCGCGGTGAACCAGGCCACGCTGAACCTGGTCCGCGCCAGCAATCCCCAGGACCAGGTATTTGTCGTTAATTTTGCCGACGAGTACTTCCTCGACCAGGACTTCACCTCCAACATCGGCAAGCTGCAGGAGGCGCTGGAGAAGATCGAGTCGCGGGGCGGCACGGCGCTCTATGACGCCCTCATCGCCTCCGCCGACCACCTCAAGAAAGACGCGAAGCTGGATAAGAAGGTGCTGCTGGTGGTGACGGACGGCGAGGACAACCGCAGCCGTGATCCGCTGGAGCAGGCCGTGGAACGGGTGGCAATGAACGGCGGACCCACCATTTATGCCATCGGCATCCAGTTGGGGGGAGAGAAGGTGCGGCGGGCCAAGCGAGCGCTCCAGGCCCTGGCCGAACAAACCGGGGGCCTCGCCTTCTTCCCGAAAAACCTCGACGAAGTGGACACCGTCTCCCAGGCCGTGGCCCACGACATCCGCAACCAGTACACCATCGGCTACAAGCCCTCGAACGCGCAGCCGGGCGGCGGATACCGCAGCGTGCGGGTCGTGGCCCAGTCCAAGGGATACAAGAACCTTCAGGTGCGGACGCGCAGCGGGTACTATGCGACGCAAGAGCGCGCGGAGAAGCAACCGGATCCGAAGTAGCGCCGGCGCCCTGCCGGCTGTCCCCAGACGGCGCCGCAGCGCTACTTGACCACGATGTTGACCAGCTTGCCCGGTACCACGATGGCCTTTACCACCTGCCTGCCTTCCAGCGACGCCCGTACTTTTTCGTGCGCGAGCGCCAGCTGACGCAGGGCTTCCTCCGAGCTTCCGGCCGGGACCGTGAGCCGGGTGCGCAGCTTGCCGTTCACCTGCACAGCAATCTCGATCTCTTCTTCTTTGGTCAGGGCCGGGTCGTACTGCGGCCAGGGCGCGCGCAGCAGGCTCGACTTCTCTCCCAGGACTTCCCAGAGTTCGTGCGCCAGGTAGGGCGCAAAGGGCGCCAGCAGAAGCACCAGCGTGCGCTGGATCTCACGCAGGCGGTCGGTGGGGACGCCGCCGCTCGCAATCTGCTCCTCGGCGCCGTAGAGGTCGTTCACCAGCTCCATGATGGCGGAGATGGACGTATTGAAGTGCCAGCGGCCCTCGAAGTCGCGGCTCACCCGCTGGATGGTCTGGTGGAGCTTGCGCTCCAGGGCACGGGTTCCCGTAGAGACGCCCGTCAGGGCGTCTCCGGAGACGGCCTCACGGCCGTCTTTGCCAGAATGTTTCATCACGAACCGGTACGCCCGGCTGAGGAAGCGGCTGATGCCCTCGACGCCGGCCTCCTGCCAGTCCAGGTCGCGTTCCGGCGGCGAGGCGAACAGGCAGTACATGCGGGTGGCGTCGGCGCCGTAGCGCGCGATCATGTCGTCGGGCGAGACCACGTTGCCCAGGTTTTTCGACATCTTGGCCCCGCCCTTGATCACCATCCCCTGGGTGAACAGCCGCTCCACCGGCTCCGAGTTCTTCACCATGCCCATGTCGCGCATCACCTTGGTCCAGAAGCGCGAGTAGATAAGGTGCAGGATGGCGTGTTCGACGCCGCCGATGTACTGGTCGATGGGAAACCAGTAGGCGACGGCGGCGGGATCGAAGGGCGCCGAAGTGTTCTGCGCGCTGGTGTAGCGGTAGAAATACCAGGAGGAGTCCACGAAGGTGTCCATGGTGTCGGTCTCGCGCCGGGCTGGGCCACCGCACTTCGGACACTGCGTGTTCACCCAATCTTCCAGCCGCGCCAGGGGCGAGCCGCCCTCGAGCGTGATCTCGACGTCTTCCGGGAGAACCACCGGCAAATCTTTCTCCGGGACGGGCACGATGCCGCACTTGGCGCAATAGAGCATCGGAATCGGCGTGCCCCAGTAACGCTGGCGGCTGATGCCCCAGTCCTTCAGCCGGTAGGTGACGGTTCCCTTGCCGAATCCCTTCTGCTCGGCCAGCCGCGTCATGCGCACGATGGCCTCGGCGTTCGCGAGCCCAGTGAACTCGCCGGAGTTCACCAGCACGCTGTCCATGGAGGTATAGGGCAGCCCTTGCGCGTCGCCCTTCTCGGCCTCGGGGCCGCGCGGCTGGATGACCGTACGGATCTCCAGGCCGTACTTCTTGGCGAACTCGTAGTCGCGCTCGTCGTGCGCTGGGACGGACATGATGGCGCCCGTCCCGTACTCCATCACCACGTAGTTCGCCACCCAAACCGGCACGCGCTCGCCATTGAAGGGATTGATGGCGAAGCGCCCGGTCGCGACGCCGTGCTTTTCCACCAGGCCAACGTCGCCCTGCTCGCGCGCCCGGCGTTGCTCCTCGATCAGCTTTTCGACCGCAGCGCGCAGCTTGGGGTCGGTGGCGGTGATCTCGGCGGCCAGAGGATGCTCGGGCGCGAGTTGCACCGAGGTGGCGCCGAAGATGGTGTCAATGCGCGTGGTGAAGACGGAAATCTTCTGTAGAGACGCCCGTGAGGGCGTCTCCGGAGACGGCCTGACGGCCGTCTCTACGGTGAAGTCCACGCTGGCGCCTTCGCTGCGCCCGATCCAGTTGCGCTGCATCACCCGCACCTTCTCCGGCCAGCCCGAGAGCGTCTCGATGCCCGCCAGCAGCTCCTCGGCATATTGCGTGGTGCGCAGGAACCACTGCTCCAGTTCGCGCTGCTCGACCTTGGTCTGCTCGTGCCGCCAGCAGCAACCGTCCACCACTTGCTCGTTGGCCAGCACGGTGGCGCACTCCGGACACCAGTTCACCCGGCTCTTCTTGCGGTAGGCCAGGCCGCGCTCGTAGAACTTGAGGAAGAACCACTGGTTCCAGCGGTAGTACTCGGGCAGGCAGCTGGCGAGCTCGGTGGACCAGTCGTAGGCGAAGCCCAGGCGCTTCATCTGCGCCTTCATGTGCGCGATGTTGTTCAGCGTCCACTGCCGGGGGTGGACCTGGGCCTTGATGGCGGCGTTCTCCGCCGGCAGGCCGAAGGCGTCCCACCCCATGGGGTGGAGGACGTTGTAGCCGCGCATCCACATCTGCCGCGCCAGGGCGTCGCCGATGGCGTAGTTGCGCACGTGTCCCATGTGCAGCACGCCCGAGGGATAGGGCAGCATCTCCAGCACGTAGTACTTCTTGCGGGCGGAGGTGGAGGGCTCGGCGGCGTAGAGGTTCGCGTCCGCCGCCCAGCGCGCCGCCCACTTCTCCTCGATGGGCTGCGGGGCGTAGCGGGCTTCGGCTCCCGGAACCTCCCGGGTTGCGGGGGCGTCTTTCTCGGCTCGCGATATCCCTTCCTCTGACATACCGAAGCGCTCACGTAGAGACGCCCGTCAGGGCGTCTCAGGTGCAACGTAGAACTCGTCCTCCATCCAGTTTAGTGGATTTGCTCGAATGTACTCGCGGATTCCTGCCAGCGCGGGGTTGGACCGTATGATTCTGTCGTGGAACCGTGGCTGCCAGCCAAAGCCCGGGTAGGCACTTCTTCGGCACCACGCTGTAAAGCCAGCCTTGAACGCACCCACAATCGAACCCAGGGACGCGGGCCGCAGCCGCCGATCCAACGGCGCTTTGAAGGAATCGAGGTCACCCGCGCGGGGCGGAGAGAAGCGATGCCGCCCTTCGATCACGATGATTCCGTGCAAATGATTCGGCATGACCACGAACTCGTCCACGCCCACACGCTGGTAGTGCCTGGGAATCTCCTGCCACTGCCGCGCTACTTCTTCACCCATCCGCGTCGGCTGTAGCACATCCCCACGAACGCCACCGAAAAAACACTTTCGATGAGCGGTGCAAATGGTCACGAAGTACCATCCAGGCGCAGCGTAGTCCTGCCTCTGGTGACGCGCGCTTTCGACCCGGTATTGGCCGCGAAAGAGAGTCATCAATCGAATGAGACGCCCTAACGGGCGTCTCTACGTGAGCTTTTTCCCGAGTTGCCGCGGAGTCTTTGGCGAGTCAACCAGCAGGGATTTCAACATCTCCACGTTGCGGCGGTCGTCGCCGGGCTGGTCGATGGGGGTCTCGGCGATGAAGGCGGCGTGGGCCAGGCGCGGATCGTTCAGCAGGCGGCGGAAGGGCGCCGCGCCGATGGTGCCCTCCCCGATGTGCTGGTGGCGGTCGAGGCGCGAGCCGCGTTCCGCTTTGGCGTCGTTGCAGTGCCACACGGCCACATTCTTCAAGCCGATGGTCGCGTCTGCAAGGCGCAGCGTCTGCTCCAGTCCTTCGCGGGTCACGATGTCGTAGCCGGCCACGTGCGTGTGACAGGTGTCGAGGCAGGCGGCCACCGGCAGCACGCTCCGCAGCCGCTCGACGACTTCCGCTACGTGCTCGAACGAGCTTCCCAGGGAATGCTCGGCGCCCGCGGTGTTCTCGATCAGCAGCGTTACGCCGGCCGGGTCCAGACCGTCCACGGCGCGGGCGACGCCTTGCGCCAGGCGCTGCAGCCCTTCCTCCCGGCTCGAGCCGCGGAACGAACCGGGATGCAGCACCAGGAACTCCGCTCCCAGGGCCAGCGCCCGCTCCACCTCGCCGCGGAAGGCCTGCACCGACTTTTCGTAGAATCCGGGGTTCACGCCCGCCAAGTTGATGAGGTAGTTGCAGTGGATCACGAGTGGCGTCAGGTCGTGCTGGGCGCGCAGGCGGCGCATCTCCGCGCACTGGGCTTCGGAGAGCCGCCCGGGCTGCCACTGACGCGGGCTGGAGGAAAAGACCTGGAAGGTGCCGCAGCCCAGCCGGTAGGCGCGCTCGGCCGCCGTCTCCGCGCCCCCGGAGGTCGAGGTGTGGATGCCGATGCGGCGCCCGGCGAGCGGCCGCGCCGCGGGCGCGGGCAACGTGTCGAGATCCTGTTCCTGGGCGATGGAGCGCGGCATAAAAGCAGTGGTCCGTAGCCAGCAGTCGGAAGAAAACCACTTCGAACGTGCGTGCCCAAAGTTTCGATTCTAGCATGCGATAATTCCGCACTCGGCCGTGTGCTCGCGGCCATTCGAGGAGGGACCCGTGAATCTTCGGCGCACGTTCATCGTTCTGCTCGCGATTGCCGGCCTAGCCGCGTTCGCTTCCGCCATCTTTGCTTCCGATGCCAAGGCCCCGGCGCGCCGCTACCTGGAACCCCGGTCGGCCTCCGCGGACGCGGACAAGCCTCCTTTTTCCGGGGCTGTTCTGGTGGGCGACACACTCTATCTCTCCGGCGACATCGGCCTCGAGCCCGGCAACCAGGTCCCCAAGGACGCCGCCACGGAGGCGCGGCTTCTGATGGAATCCTTCGAGAGGCGGCTGGCCGCCGCGGGCATGACCATGGACGACCTGGCCTATGTCACCGTCTATTCCACCGACGTCAGCGATTACGCCGTCTTCAACGCGGAGTACCGCAAGCACTGTCATCGCGAGTTTCCCGCGCGAGCTTACATCGGCGCCGGCAAGCTCCTGTTCGGGGCCAGGTGGGAGATGCAAGGGATCGCCGTCCGCCGCCAACCCTGACGTACCTGTCGAAAGTTTCGGTCCGGACAGCCGAAACATCCGGCCCGCGGCCCTTTGCCTCACCACGCCCGCAACGGTTACACTGTTGCTCCCGAGGTAACCTGATGCTGATCGTGATGCAGGCGCACGCCACCGAAGAACAGGTGCGGGCGGTGTGTGAGCGCATCGAGTCGCTGGGCTTCCGCGCGCATTCCATCCCCGGCGCGCAGCGCACCGCCATCGGCGTCACCGGCAACCAGGGCGAGGTGGAGGCCGGCGGCCTGGAGGAGATGCCGGGGGTCGGCGAAGTCATCCGCGTCACCAAGCCCTACAAGCTGGTGAGCCGCGACCTGAAGGACGACGACACCGTCGTGCGCTTTCCAGGCAGCTCCGCCACCATCGGCGGACGCGACCTGGCCGTGATGGCCGGCCCCTGCGCCATCGAGAGCCGCGAACAGGCGCTGGCCGTCGCCCAGCGCGTGCAGCGCGCCGGGGCGCAATTCTTTCGCGGCGGCGCCTACAAGCCCCGTACCTCGCCTTATTCCTTCCAGGGACTGGGCGAAGAGGGCCTGAAGATCATGGCGGAGGTGCGGGAGCGCTTCGGCCTGCTCATCGTGACCGAAGCGGTGGATAACGAGTCGCTGGACCTGGTGGAGAAGTACGCGGACATCATCCAGATCGGCGCCCGCAACATGCAGAACTTCTCCCTGCTCAAGCGCGCGGGGCGCGCCAAAAAGCCAGTGCTGCTGAAGCGCGGCATGTCGGCGACGCTGGAAGAGTTCCTGATGGCCGCCGAGTACATCATGAGCGAAGGCAACTACGATGTGGTTCTCTGCGAGCGCGGCGTGCGCACCTTCGCCGACCACACCCGCAACACGCTCGACCTGAGCGTGGTGCCGGCGGTGGACCGCTTGAGCCATCTGCCCATCGTGGTGGACCCCAGCCATGGCACCGGCAAGCGCAACAAGGTCCTGCCCATGTCGCGCGCGTCGGTGGCCGTGGGCGCCGACGGCCTGCTGGTCGAGGTCCACAACGATCCCGACCGCGCGCTCTCCGACGGCATGCAGTCGCTCTTCCCCGACCAGTTCGACGAACTGATGGCCGAGGTCCGCCAGATCGCCGCGGTCTTGCACCGCAACGTGCCCCTGGCCGCCGCCGCACCCACGCAGCCGGCCGCTGCCCGCTAACTTTGAAACAGCGCTCCGTTTTCGCCGCCCTGCTGGCCGGTGCCCTGCTGGCCGCGCTCTCCGCCTGCCGCCAGGAAAACCTGCCGGACTACCCGCCCGCGTATCGCGAGTACGCCTACGTCACCAACGGCAAGAGTGACACGGTCACCGTCGTGGACTTGCTCAACTTCAAGGTGGCGAAGACCCTCGCCGTCGGACGCAACCCCACCGGTGTGGCCGCCAATCCCAAGAAGAACGAGATCTACGTGGCCAATACGGGGTCGAACAACGTCAGCGTGATCGACGCCGAGAGCAACACCGTTGTGGCCACGTTGGGCGTGCACGGTGCGCCGTTCTTTGTTGACGTCTCCGCCGACGGCCGGCGGGCGGTGGTGGCGAACTCCGGGTCCAACAAAGTATCCGTGCTCGACCTCGACCGGCGTGCGGTGGTGGCGAGCATCGCGGTGGGGGCCCAGCCGGGCTTGGCGCGTATCTCTCCGGACGGAAAGACAATCGTGGTCTCCAACCGCGGCGACAATTCGGTCTCGCTGCTCAACGCCCAGAAGCCTGCCCTGCGCGCTACCCTGCCCGCCTGCGGCGCGCCCGAGGACATCGCCATCCTGCCGGATTCGAGCAAGGCCTTTGTGGCCTGCACGGGATCGAACCAGGTGGCGGCCATCGACCTCAAGAGCGGCAAGATCCTAGCGCTGCTCGACGTGGGTAAGACGCCCATCCATTTGGCGCTCAAGCCCGACGGCGGCGAGCTCATCGTGAGCAACTTCGATTCGGGCAGCATCTCCATCATCGAGACCACGGCCAATGAGGTGGGCGGCACCTTCCTCATCGGCAACCATCCGGCGCACTGCGCCATCAGCCTGGACGGCTCGCTCGCCTACGTCACCAACTTCGCGGACAACACCTTGGCCGTCTTCAGCCTGGACACCCGCAAGCTGGTGACCGTGCTGCACGTGGGCGACGGCCCCGACGCCCTCGCTCTCTCGCCCACGGAAGAGTTTCTGCTGACGGTGGACTCCCGCGCCGGCGACTTGGCGCTCGTCCGCCGCTTCCAGCGCAAGGGCAATCCCGTGTGGGCGCTCATCACCATGATCCCGGTGGGCAACCAGCCCAACCAGATCGCGGTCAAGAACTTCATGATGACCAAGCCGCCGGTGAGGTAGAACCGGCGGCGTCCCAACCGGGAGGGTGATGGACACTCCTTTCTCGTGAAGCGAGCCGGCCTATTGCTATTGACAACAGCCGAGCCCAGCCGTACGCTCTCCCGCAATTCGCGCTGACCCTTCCCGCCCACAAGGACCGCAGGAGGTCCTACATTGCCCCAGTGCAAAGTCTGCGGCAAGGAGATCGAGGTCATGTTCAGCGAGGTCGCTGCGCTCTGCCCGGAGTGCGCCCGGAAGGAAGAAAAGGCCGTAAGTGCAGAGGGCAGCATCCCGGTCACACTGGGGGTCTCGTATCTAAAAGCACAGGTCACGCTTACGCTCATCGCCCTGAACGTGCTCGTTTTCCTGGCGATGGTTTTCTCTGGCGTCTCCGTTATCGATCCCAGCGTCGAGGACCTGATCCGCTGGGGCGGGAACCTCGCACCTCTGACCATCACCACCGAGTTCTGGAGACTGCTGACCGCCGCCTTTGTGCACGCCGGGATCATCCACCTACTGCTGAACCTGTACGTGCTCTTCAGCGTGGGGCCGCTGGCCGAGCGCTTGTTCGGACGCTGGGGCTATCTCGCCCTCTACCTCATGAGTGGGGTAGGGGCCGGCCTGGTGAGCTTGTGGTGGCATCCCATGGTGGTCGGCGTCGGCGCCTCGGGTGCGATCTTCGGGGTGGCTGGAGCGCTTATCAGTGCCTTCTATTTCGGGAAGCTTCCCTTCCACCCGGCCGCCCTCAGGAAGCAACTACAGAGCCTGCTCATCTTTGCCGGCTACAACCTCTTCTATGGGTTCAAGGAAGCCAATGTGGACAACGCCGCACACGTGGGCGGTTTTTTAGTCGGGCTGCTTCTGGGAATCTTCCTCTGGCGGCCGTTAGAGACCGGGGCGTCCGGTCTGGTGGCTTCAGCGACTGGGCAATCGGAAGCGCGGCGCTACGGCGCCATGGCGGCTATGGCCGCGCTGCTCGTCACCACGGGGTATGTGGTCCGCCGACAGTCGGCCGGCGTGGTGAAGCTTGGTTTGGCGCAAGAGCTGATCCAGGCCGGGCGCTACGACGAGGCCCTTCCCGAGCTCGAGGCGGCCGTCAAGGCCCAGCCCGAGCTGACCATGGCGCAGTTCCTCCTGGGCGAACTGTACGTGGAGAAGGAGCGTTATGCCGAGGCCGTGGGTCCGCTGGAAAAGGTGCTGCAGACAAGGCCGAACATGTCCGAAGCGCAGAACGACTTGGCGGTCGCCCTGTTGAAAACCGACCGCGCTCAAGACGCTCTGCCTCACATCAAAAAGGCTGTCGAACTTGAGCCCCGGCGGGGCATGTTCCAAGTCAACCTGGGTGCAACCTATCTGGCCCTCGGCGACTTCGACCGCAGCATCGCCTCATTTCAGCAGGGCATGGCCTTGGGTGAGGAGAAGGCCAAGGTTGCTTTGGCCCAGGCCATTATCTTGAAGGCAGTGAAGCAGGAGTTCGACGACCAGATGCTAAAGGCGAAGAAGTCCGGGCGGCCTCCTCCTTCCGGACAGGACCAAGGGAACAAGAAGTAAGGACTGGAAAAACTGGTACGCCTCGCACGCTTCGCTCAGGACGACACCCGCGTTGTATCCTGACCCCAGTGGACATTCAGGAAAACGTGCCGCTGGCGCCGCTGACCACCTTCCAGGTGGGCGGGCCGGCGCGCTACTTCGTGGAGGCGCAGTCGGAGGCCGCCGTGCGCGGGGCGGTGGAACACGCCCGCTCGCGCAGCCTGCCGCTGTTCGTGTTGGGCGGAGGCAGCAATCTGGTGGTCGCCGATTCCGGCTTCCCCGGCCTGGTGCTGAAGATTGCGCTCACCGGCGTCACCGAGACTCGCCAGAAGGGCAAGGTGGTCTTCGAGGTGGCCGCGGGCGAGGACTGGGACTCGTTCGTGGCGCGCGCGGTGGCCGGCGAGTGCGCCGGCATCGAGTGCCTCAGCGGCATCCCGGGGACGGTGGGCGGGACCCCGGTGCAGAACGTCGGCGCCTACGGCCAGGAGGTGAAAGACACCATCACCTCGGTGCGCGTCCTCGAGCTGGGGAGCGGCGAGCTGAAGGAACTCTCGAACGCCGAGTGCGGCTTCCGCTACCGCGGCACCATGTTTAACACCACGGCGCGGGGGCGCTACATCGTCCTGCGCGTCAGCTTCACTCTCCCCTCGGGAGGCAAGCCCTACCTCGCATACGCTGACCTGAAGAACTACTTTGCCGGGCGGAAGGACCCACCCACGCTCTCCGAGACGCGCGAGGCGGTGCGCCGCATCCGGCTGAGCAAGGCCATGCTCATCGTCCCCGGCGACGACGACTGCCGCAGCGCCGGCTCCTTCTTCAAGAATCCGGTGGTCAGCCAGGAGAAGTGCGCGGAGGTCGAGGCCGCCGCCGCCCGCCTGGGCCAGACCCTGCCCAAATGGCCCGCCGAGGGGAACCGGGTGAAGATCCCGGCGGCATGGCTGGTAGAGCACGCGGGCTTCCCCAAGGGATTCACGCGGGGGCCGGTGGGCATTTCGCGCAAGCACGCGCTGGCCATCGTGAACCGCGGCACCGCGAAGGCCGCCGACATCGTCGCGCTCAAGGATGAGGTGCAGAAGCGGGTGATCGGCGAGTTTGGCATCGAGCTGATCCCGGAGCCGGTGTTTGTGGGATTCGAGCCTGCCTAGGACCGCGCCTACTTTTTTCTTTTCCCGAACGGATGCTCGAAGCTGAGGTAGAGGAAAATCCCCTTCTCTCCGCGGCTCGGCCCCACGCCGATGGGAACGGCGATCCCGGGAACGATCTGCAGGCCACTGGGAAAGTTGTGGGCCCAGCGGATGCCGGGGCTGACGAGCAGGCTGTGGCTGCGCGCCGTGCGTCCGGGCGCGACCACGGATTCCGAACCCGTCCACACGGTTTCCAGCATGGCGTTGAAGCGCGGGCGGATGCGCCAGATGAAGCTCTGCCCCAGGTTATAGCCGTAGGTCGCCGCCCGGTCGCCGGCGGGATTGCGGGCGGAAGGGACAAAGGTGGCGCCTGCATTCCAGTGGGTCACCAGCTTCTTGTTCACGACTACGCTGAGGGGCAGGTTGACCTGCACGCCGGCGCCGCCGGCGCCCCGGCCGAGGCGGGAGTTACCGCTGGGCGCCAGCAGGGTCAGGCGTGGCGCGAAGGCTGCCTTGGCGCTGCCGTTGCCCACTAATTGATAGCGGTAGTTCAGCGCGACGTCGCCAATTCCCGCACCGGAAGAGTCGCCCGGGCTCACCGCCGGGATGGTGTAGCTGAGCTGATGACGCGGATACTTGCCCAGCGGCCACTCCTGGGTGAAGGCGTAGCCCCAGGTGCGGCTTGGCCAGAAGCGCGTGAATCCGCTGATGTGCTGCACCACTCCTTCCTCCTGGTTGTAGGCCTCCTCCATCAGGAAGCTGTTGTCCTGGATGCCCGGCGTCTGTGGCGGCGGCGCGGACGGCTTTGACGACTGGGCGGAAAGGCCGCCAGGGGCGAAGCACCAAAGCGCAATCAGGAACCAGCGTGGCATGATTTCTCTAGCTTTGTTCCGCCCGGAAAATCGGCAGCCGCATCAGGAGAGCGACGGCTAAGCCCACCGCGAATCCCAGCGCGAAATCGGAGCCCAGGCAGATTCCGGCGGTGGCCAGCATGGGAAGCGCGTCGCTGCGGGCCCGCTGGTCGCGGCACACCAAAGCCAGCTCCACCCCGCTGACGGCCAGCATCACGCCCAGCACGCTGTGCGGAAACAGGCGGCACAGTGCCATGAGCGAGGCGCCGAAAAGCACCGCCACCAGCATCTTCGCTGTTCCCAGGAAGAGCACCGAGCCGTTGGTGCGGGCGCCGAAGCGGTACTGTCCGGCGAGGCCGCCGGCGCCGTGACACATGGGCATGGCCCCGAACCAAGCTCCCACCAGATTCATGGCGCCGACGGAGACCGCAACCCGCCGCGGCTGGGCGGGGCGCGTGGGAAACAGGTCGACAGACAGCGCGCACACGGCAATCACCGAGTTGAGGACGGTGAGCGGGATCTGGGGCAGGGCGGCACGGGGAAAGGCGGTCACAAAATCGCCCCAGGAGGGAGGCTGCAGGTGGGGAAAGGTCAATCCCAGATGGAGTCCGGCGCCGACTCCCGGGGTTTTCCAGACGGCGAGGACCAGACCGGCGCAGAAGAGGGTGAGCGCGACGGGCACTTTACGAAAAGAACCGCTGGCAAAAACGATGCCGGCGGCCACGAGCGCCGTCAGGTAGCTGTCGGGCGCGAGCCAGGCGTGGGTGGAGCTGATGAGCCCCAAGCCTTTCATCACCAGCGAGAGTCCGAGGGCCAGTTGCAGCCCGCGCACGACGCTCTTGGGAATGGCGCGATTCACCCAGCCGATTAAACCGGTCACGCCCAGCAGCAGCACCACCAGGCTGACGCCGGCGCCGGCGGCCACGATCTGAGAAGCCGACATCCCCTGCGTGAGGGCGATGGCGGCGATGGCCTTCATGGGCTGCACCGCCATGGGGATGGCGAAGGTCATTCCCGTGATGACGTTGAAGAGCCCGGCAAAGAACATGGCCGCGGAAAAATCCAGGCCGTTCTGCGCCGACATGGCCACCAGCAGGGGCAGGAACGTGCCCAGGTCACCCAGCGAGCCGGCAATCTCGTGGCGGTCGAGGCGGGCGCAGCGCAGGATGTCCCGCAGGCCGCGTGGGCTGGGCGCCGGGGGAGCAGGGGCCGCCGCGGGCGCGGCGACTCCAGAAGCCGGATTCGCATCTAACTTCATCGTGTCAAAATACTCCGGACGGCGCTCCGAGCCTGCCCGGAGCAGCTACAGTAATACTTTTGAGGCAGGGTGTCAGATACGGCGCATCTTTTCGTTAGAATCAGTGTTTGACTTAGGGACGGAGAGTCTCGTGAAACTACCGGCACAGAAGTGGCTTTGGGTGGGAGGAGCGGCGCTGGCGGTGCTGCTGTTCGCCGCCTTCGGTTTGAACCGCAAGCCCGCGACGCAGTATTTCACCACCCCGGTGGGGCGAGGCGACATCCGGGACGTGGTCGAGGCCACGGGCACCATCAACGCCGTCACCACGGTGCAGGTAGGCTCCCAGGTTTCGGGCACCATCTTCAAGCTTTCCGCCGATTTCAACTCCCATGTGAAGAAGGGCCAGGTCATCGCGGAGATCGATCCCTCCATCTTCCAGGGCAACGTCTTGCAGGCGAGGGCGGACCTGGAGAACGCCCGCGCCAACCTGGCCGCGGCGCGGGCCAACCTGGAAAAGGCGCGGGCGATGGCGTTCCAGTCCAAGGCGGATTTTGAGCGCACGCTGGAACTGGCGAAGACGGGGGTGATGAGCCAGCAACAGCTCGACCTGGCGCGCGCCACCTCGGAATCGGCCGCGGCCCAGGTGAACGCGGAGCAGGCGGTCATCACCCAGGCGCAGGCGCAGGTCTCGCAGCGGGCCGCGGCGCTGCAGGTGGCGCAAACCAACCTCAGCCACACCATCATCGCCGCGCCCATTGACGGCGTGGTGGTGGCCCGCAACGTGGACGTAGGCCAGACCGTCGCCGCTTCCCTGCAAGCGCCTACCCTGTTCACCATCGCCCAGGACCTCACCAAGATGCAGGTCTATGCCAAGACCGACGAGAGTGACGTGGGACAGATCCGGGCCGACCAGAAAGTCACCTTCAAGGTGGACGCTTTCCCCCGGGACTCGTTCGAGGGGCGGGTGGCGCAGGTGCGCATGAACGCCACCACCGTGCAGAACGTGGTGACCTACGACACCATCATTGAGTTCGACAATCCGGACACCAAGCTCTTCCCCGGGATGACGGCGTACGTGAGCATCCCGGTGGCCACGGTGCAGGACGTGGTGAAGATCCCCAACGGCGCGCTGCGCTTCAAGCCCGACATGAAGGCGGAAGAGATTCGCGCCCTGTACGCCCAGTACGGGATCGAGAGTGGGGGCGCCGAGCGCGCCCAAAGCGGCGGCAGCGGCGGAGGGCGCGTCCTGGCCGCGGGTCCCGCCAGCCCGGGGGGGCAGCCCGGAGGAGGAGGCGACAATCCCCCAACCCGCGGGCGGCGCCTGGACCTGGCCATCGTGTGGAAGCTCAAGCCCGACAACACCCTGGAGCCGGTGTAGATACGAACCGGCATCACCGACCGCACCTTCACCCAGATGGCGCAGGCGCTGCACGGAAACCTGAAGGAGGGCGACCTGCTGGTGACCGGGTCGAACGTGAGCCGTGGGCCGAGCGCTCCGGGCGTGGGCGGAGGTCAGCGCCGCTAGCCTTCGGGCGGGCTCAGTCCATTGGCCACAGCAGCACAAACCGCAACCGGCGCGGGCGTGATGCCGCCCGAGCAAGTCATCCTCCGGGTGGAGGACGTCCACAAGTATTACGAGTTGGGGGAAACGCGGGTGCATGCCCTGCGGGGCGTCAGCCTGGAGGTGGCGCGCGGCGAGTTCGTGGCCGTGATGGGCGCGAGCGGCAGCGGCAAGTCCACCTTCATGAACATCCTGGGCTGCCTGGACAAGCCCTCGAGCGGGCGCTACTGGCTGGAGGGCACGGACGTCTCCGGGCTTAGCAAGAAGGAGCTGGCGGCCATCCGCAACCGGAAGATCGGATTCGTCTTCCAGGGATTCAATCTGCTGTCCCGGACCACGGCGCTGGAGAACACCGAGTTGCCCACCTTCTACGCCCACCTCGAGAAGCCAGAGTGCGAGGCGCGGGCGCGGGCGGCGCTGGAGATGGTGGGGCTGGCGGATCGCGCCGGGCACTTTCCCTCGCAGCTCTCCGGGGGCCAGCAGCAGCGGGTGGCCATCGCGCGGGCGCTGGTGAACCACCCCGCCATCCTGCTGGCAGACGAGCCCACTGGGAACCTGGACAGCCGGACGGCGGTCGAGATCATGGAAATCCTGCAACGGTTGAATGAGGAGCGCGGGCTCACCATCGTGCTGGTGACCCACGAGCACGACATCGCGCAGTTCGCGCGGCGCGCGGTCATCTTCCGCGACGGACGCATCCGCAGGGACGAACCGACCCCCGACGCCCTGCGCGCCAGTGACGTCCTGAAGACGCTGCCCACGCTGGAGGATTGAGGAACGTATGGAGCTGATGGCCGTAGTGCGGATCGCGATGCGGGCGCTGGCGCGCAACAAGATGCGTTCCATCCTGACCATGCTGGGCATCATCATCGGCGTGGGCGCGGTGATCGCCATGGTGGGGCTGGGCCAGGGGGCGCAGCAGCAGGTACAGCAGCAGATCGCCGCCATGGGCTCTAACCTGCTCTTCGTGGGCAGCGGCACGGTGAACCGTGGCGGCCTGCGCATGGGCTTTGGCGCCACCAAGACCCTGGTGTATCCGGACATGGCCGCCATCCTGCGGGAATGCCCGGCGGTGGTGGCGGCTGCGCCCGGAGCGGGTAGCTCCGCCCAGGTGGTGTTTGGCAACGACAACTGGAGCACTCGCCTCACCGGAACCGAGCCCCAGTATTTCGACATCCGCAACTGGCCCGTGGCCAACGGCTCGGTGTTTGCCCAGTCGGATGTGGATACGGTGGCCAACGTGGCCGTCATCGGCGAGACGGTGCGCAAGAACCTGTTCGGCGCCGTCAACCCGGTGGGGCAGACGGTGCGCATCAACAATATTCCGTTCAAAGTGCTGGGAGTGCTCACCGCGAAGGGGACCTCGGCCGCCATGGGCCAGGACCAGGACGACGCCATATTCGTCCCCCTGACCACGTTGCAGAAGAAGATCTCCGGGCAGGACTGGCTGCAGTTCATCATGGTGTCCGCGCAGTCGCGCGACGCCAGCTACTCGGCGCAGCAGCAGATTGAAGGGCTGCTGCGCGACCGCCACCGCATCCGCCCAGGCACCGACGACGACTTCTTCGTGCGCAACCTGGCCGATATGGCCGACCTGGCCGACCAGGCCAGCCGCGTCTTCACCCTGCTGCTGGCGTCCATCGCCAGCGTGTCGCTGCTGGTGGGCGGCATCGGCATCATGAACATCATGCTGGTGTCGGTGACCGAGCGCACGCGGGAGATCGGCATCCGCATGGCCATCGGCGCCACCGAGGCCGACGTGCAGCGCCAATTCCTCATCGAGGCCGTCGTGCTGAGCATGATCGGAGGCGCCATCGGCATCGTCTTCGGCGTTGGCAGCTCGCTCATCATCACCAACGTGCTGGGCTGGCCGGTGCTGGTCTCGCCCCTGGCCATCGTCACGGCGGTGGTGTTCTCCGCCGCCGTGGGCATCTTCTTCGGCTTCTACCCCGCGCGCAAAGCCGCCGGGCTCGATCCCATCGAGGCGCTCAGGTACGAGTAGGCGGCGGATTGTCCCCTGAGCAAAGCACAGGACCTAGGTCTTAGTTTGTCATTCTGAGCGAGGCGCGAGTGAGCGAGCGCTGAGTCGAAGGACCCCTACGATGCCCGGGCTGCGATGCCGCCCCAAGGCATTCTCACGATGTATGCCAGGCTCTTGTTTCAACCGCTGTGGTAGGAATGCCCTTGGACTGCATGGATTGGCAAGCATCTCCGGGGTCCTTCGACTCGCCCGCCTCGGCGGGCTCGCTCAGGATGACAGAGGGCTGGGGAGTATCCGCGCCAGCGCGCGATCGCAGGCGGGCGCGATCCGTTCGGCGACCTGCGCCAGGTACAACGCCGCCACCGCGCCGGTGAAGACGTCCATGGTGTAGTGAGCGCGCAAGGTCAGGACGACGACGACCTCGAAGAGGGCTAGCGCCACCCCCGCCATCCGCAGCCAGGGGCGTCCTAGGCGGCCCAGCTCCACCGCGCCCAGCACGGCGACCGCGGTGTGTCCGGAGAAGAAGAAGTCGTTGGCTACGCCGTAGGTGACCAGCAGCGAGGGGAAGCCGGGGTAGTGCCAGAGCATCCCGGGCGGGGGCGGCAGCGCCACCAACCCCTGGAAGACCTGCCGCAGGCCGAGCACCAACACCAGTCCGAGGAATGGCCGGACGCTTCTGCCGAAGATCCACGCGCCCAGCAGGAAGATTGCGAACAGGTCGATGAAGGCGGAGCTCACGATCAGCAGCCCGTCGGCGAAACTTGGGTGCGCGTGCAGGGATTCGTTCAGCGGAGCGAGCAGCATATGCAGGCCGTCACCCAGGCCGGAGGCGGGCAGCGACTTCGCTCCGATGAGCGATTGCGTCCAGAACCAGACGACGAGCGCCAGCGCGGTGATGACGATGCGCGCGGCCAGGGTGCGCGCCGGGGGAAAAGCGGGACGGGTTTCGCGCGAGCCGCTCATGGCTGGCCCGCGCTCGCTTCCGGCGGCCCCGCAGACGTGAGCGCTACTTCCCGCACGCGCCGCAGGTCGAGCTTCCCTGTTCCCAGGTAGGGCAGCGTTTCCACGCGGAAGAACTGCTGCGAGCGCGGCCTCCACAGCGCGGGCAGATCGGACTCGGCCAGTTTCGCCAGGACCTCCTGAAGTTTTTCTTTCGGCAGGGTGTGAAGCACGGCCAGGCGCTCGCCCTTCTTTTCGTCAGGGACGCTGGTAACGGCGAACATCTGCTCCACCGCGCCGGCCAGCTCCTGAAGTTTTTCCTCGATCATGAGGTGCGGCACCATCTCACCGCCGATCTTGCTGAAGCGGCTGAGGCGGTCGGTGACGCGCAGGAAGCCGTCTTCGTCCACCATGGCGATGTCGCCGGTGTTGTACCAGCCGTCGCGCAGGACTTCGGCGGTTTTCTCCGGACGGCCCAGGTATCCGAGCATGATGTTGGGCCCGCTCACCCAGAGCAGGCCGGGCTGGTTGATGTCGAGCGGTTGTCCGGTGTCCGGGTCCACGATGCGCACGCTGACCCCGGGCAGCGGATGCCCGATGCGTCCGCGCTTGGCGCCCACTTGGCGGAAGCCGGGCGCGCGGAAGTCGCGAGTGTTGACGGCCACGACGGGCGAGCATTCGGTGCACCCGTACCCTTCGAGCGGACGGATGCCGAAGACGTCCTCGAAGCCCAGGGCGACGCGCTCCGGAAGTTTCTCCGCTCCGGCCAGCACGAACTGCAGGCTGCCGAAATCTTCCGGGGTGCAGCGGCGCATATAGGCCTGGAGGAAGGTCGGCGTGGCCAGCAGGAAGGTGACGGCGTACTTCCCCACCAGGCCGCCGATGACGCGCGCGTCCAGCGGGCTGGGGTGATAGACCACGCCCAGACCGAGCTTCGCCGGCAGCCACAACGTCCCCATGAAGCCGAAGGAGTGGAAGAAGGGCAGGATGCCGAGCATGCGGTCTTCGGAGTCGAGGGCGAAGACCTGGCCCACCTGCTCGATGTTGGCGGCGATGTTGTAGTGCGAAAGCATGACGCCCTTGGGATCGCCGGTCGAGCCGCTGGAGAAAATGATGGTGGCCAGGTCGTCGAGTTTGCCCGGACGTTCGCGGCCAAGCGCTCGCTCGAGCAGCGCACAGGGCAAGGTCCAGGCCATCAAGAAAGAGATGAGCTTTTCCCCGAAACCCGGCTTGTCCACAAGGTCTTCGAGCAGCACCGGTTCCATGGGCAGTTTGAGGCTGATGTGCTCCAGGAAGGCGCGCGAACTGACGATGGTCTTGAGGTTGCACTGGCGGGCGCAGGAGGCGAGGGTCTCGGCGGAAACGGTGTAGTTCAGGTTGACCGCGACCTTGCCCAGCAGCGTGGCCGCCAGGTTGACCAGGGCGCCCCCGACAGAAGGCGGGAGCAACAGGCCGACCATCTCCTGCCCCTGCCATGCCTTTCGCAATCGCCGGGCGAGGAAGATGGTGCGCACCAGCGCCGCGCCGAAGCTCAGCTTGGGGACGCGTCCGTCGGCCATAGCGAAGCGGAAGGGATGCCGCCGCGCTCCGGAGACGAACGAGCGGTGCAAGGGGCGTATCTGGCGCGCGCGATTGTGGAAGGCTTTGCTGCCCATCTCCTGGATGACCCGGCGCACCTCGAGCGCCGTGGTGGTGGAGGGCATGGGCTTGCCGAAGGTAACGGTAACGGGATAGGGAATGCGGTGCGGCAATTTCCAGAAGAAGCGTCCGCGCTCGAAGCTGAAGATGCTGCCCCAGACGCCGTCAAGATGCACGGGAATGATGGGCGCGTCCACCCCCTTCATGATGCGTTCCATGCCACGGCGGAAGGGGAGCATCTGCCCGATGCGCGTCATCTGTCCTTCGGGGAAGATGCCGACCACTTCCCCGTCCTGGATGGATTGCGTGGCCTCACGCAGCGAGTGGATGAGGTCGCGCGGCCGCGACTGCGAAGAGATGGGGATGACGCGCAGGATGCGCGCGAAGGGCTTGACCAGCGGGTGGTCGTAGGAGTCCTGGAACATCAGGAAGCGGATGAAGCGGTCGGTGGAGGCGATGAGCAGCATGGCGTCCACCATGGACATGTGGTTGCAGGCGAACAGCGCGCCGCCCCTCTCCGGGATGTTGTCGCGGCCTTCGACGCGGATGCGGTAGAGCGTGCGGGTGAGGAACCAGAAGAACAGGCGGAGCAGCGAATCGGGCAGGAGCCAGATCACATAGATTGTCCCCGCCAGGGTGATGAGCGAAGAGACAAAGAAGAGGCGCGGCGGTGACATCCCGGTGGTGCCGAGGACCGTGGGCGCGCCCGCGGTGAACAGCCAATAGGCTCCAGCGGCCAGCGCGACTCCCACAAAGGAGAGCAGATTCGCGGCCGCGATCACTCCGCCCTTGCGGTCTGGCTGCGGGCGGTGCTGGATCATGGCCAGCAGGGGCACGGCGAAGAAACCGGCAAAGAATCCCAGCAGCCACAGCAGGAGAATCGCGGTGCGGAAGGTGTGTCCTTCGAAGGCAAGGGCGGCCCCGAAGGCGGTCATCCCCGCCGCGCCCAGCGGGATCAGCCCGTACTCGATCTTGTTGCCGGAGAGATACCCGGCCGCCAGGCAGCCCAGGCCGATACCGATGGCCACCGCCGCCTGCAGGTAAGCATTGTCGCCGGCCCCGATGCGCAGGGTTTCCGCGCCGTAGATCAGGATGATGGCCTGCAGCAGCGCGGCCAGGAACCAGAAGTAGGTATTGCCGATCACCGCCATCAACAGGGGCCGGTCGCCGCGGATGCCGCGCAACTCGGTGATGAGTTGCGCCACGAAGTTCACCTGGAACTTCCTCGTAGGGTTGGCGGCGCGCACGCGCCCGATCCCCAGGCTGGCCAGCAGGCCCAGGACCGACGCCCCGATCAGCAGCAGACCCGACCATTGCTGGGCGCCGTGAAAGCGCCCCGCCAGTACGCCGCCCGTACCCAGGCCAGCGAGGACGGCCGCGAACGTCCCCAGCTCGATCACGCCGTTGCCCCAGGAGAGCCGCTTCTCGGGCAGCACTTCAGGCAGCAGGCCGTACTTGGAGGGCCCGAAGAGGGCTCCCTGGGTACTCAGGAGGAAGATGGCAGAGAGTTGGAGATTCACGCTTCCGCGCACCAGTCCGGCCAGTCCCAGCAGCATCACACCGATTTCAAAGACCTTCAGTCCGATGGTGACCGAGCGCTTGCTGTAGCGGTCGGCCAGGAAGCCCCCCGTCATGGAGAACAGGATGTAAGGAATGGCGAAGAGGAAGGCGGCGAGCGGCACCAAGCGGTCCCGCTGAGCATGGGAGGGTTCCATGGCCAGGATGAGGAAGACCACCAAGTTCTTGTAGGCGTTGTCGACGAAGGCGCTGAAGAACTGGGTGGCAATCAGGCTCCAGAAGCTGCGGCGCCAGGGGCGCTCGGCAACGAGCTCGGGGGATGCCTCGGCGGCCATGGGAGGCGTCATTGTGCTACCAAAGCGCGGGAGGGGTAAACTGTTTTCGGGCGGAGGATTTCGGGCAGGCAGCTGCCCGCTTGAAACTTCTTAGGCTCTCCCGCGTCTCAACAGCGACGCCCGAGAATGCGTCCGGGAGAATCCGCGCCGCGACATGAGGCCACGATGCTGATCAAGAAGCCTGCTGACATCCGCTCGTCGGAGATCACCGGCCAAAGCCTGTACGTGAACCGGCGCAAGTTCATCCTGGGAGCGTCGGCGGCGGGAATGGCGCTGGTGGCGGGGGTGGCGGTGCGCGAACTGAGTTCCCCGGCCCAGGCCGTGGCCACGTCCAATGGCAAGCTCACCTTCTCCCAGAGCCCGCTCAGCACAAGCGAGAAGCAGACCCCGTTCAAGGACATCACCAACTACAACAACTATTACGAGTTCGGCACCGACAAGTACAGCCCGGCGGGCGAGGCAAAGAATTTCAAGACGCGTCCCTGGACGGTGAAGGTCGAGGGTGAGGTCAAGAAGCCGAAGATCCTGGACATTGACGCCATCCTGAAGCTGGCGCCGCTCGAGGAGCGCATCTACCGCCACCGCTGTGTGGAGGGCTGGTCCATGGTGATCCCCTGGGTAGGGTTCCCGCTCTCGGCGTTCCTCAACCAGTGCGAGCCCACCGCCAAGGCCAAGTACGTGGAGCTGACGACGCTCCATGATCCCAAGCAGATGCCGGGGCAGCGCTCCGGCGTGCTGGAGTGGCCCTACGTCGAGGGCCTGCGCATGGACGAAGCCATGCACCCGCTGGCCATCCTGGCCGTCGGCCTCTACGGGGAGACCCTGCCCAACCAGGACGGAGCGCCGCTGCGCCTGGTGGTGCCGTGGAAGTACGGCTTCAAGAGCGTGAAGGCCATCGTGAAGGCGCGCTTCACCGAAAAGCAGCCATTGAATACCTGGAACATCGCCGCGCCCAACGAGTACGGCTTCTACTCCAACGTGAACCCGCAGGTGGACCATCCGCGCTGGAGCCAAGCCAAGGAGCGGCGCATCGGGGAGTTCTTCAAGCGCGACACCCTGATGTTCAACGGCTACGGCGACCAGGTGGCCCGCCTCTACTCCGGCATGGACCTGCGCAAGAACTTCTGATGAGCAACAAGGGAATCGTCCTGCTGAAAGTCGCGGTGTTCCTCGCCTGCCTGGGCCCGCTGGCGGCCCTGTTGTGGAAGTACCACGCTGACGACCTGGGCGCGAATCCCATCGAGGTCATCACCCACGCCACCGGCGACTGGATCCTCCGCTTCCTGCTGATCACGCTGGCCATCACGCCCCTGCGCAAGCTGACCCGGCAACCCTGGCTCATCCGCTTCCGGCGGATGCTGGGGCTCTTCGCCTTCTTCTACGGCTGCCTGCACTTCACCACCTACATCTGGCTGGACCAGTTCTTCGACTGGGCGAACATGGTGAAGGACGTGCAGAAGCGGCCCTTCATCACCGCCGGCTTCACCGGCTTCGTGCTCATGATCCCGCTAGCGGTCACCTCCACCAGCTGGGCGGTGCGCAAGATGGGCGGCCAGCGCTGGCAGTGGCTGCATCGCCTGATCTACGCCAGCGCCACCGCCGGCGTCATCCACTACCTGTGGCTGGTGAAGAAGGACATCAGCGAACCGCTGATCTACGCCGGGGTGCTGGCGCTGCTGCTGCTCTACCGCGTCGGCGCCTGGGGAATCCCCGCGCTCCGAGCCCGGCGTGCCCGGTTGACGGAATCCGCTTCCTGAGGAGCGCTGGCGCGGCGGGCGTCTGCGCCTCTACCCTCCCCTTCCCATCCCAGGAGAACTTCAGGCTACTGCAAATGCAGGTCTTGGTAATTGGGTGGGTGCGCGGTGATGACCTTGCCCTTGATCAGCATGATCACGACCGCGGCGAGAGAATCGTTTCCCTTGCGAACGATGAGCAGGCCGTCGCCGTCCGGCGTGCTGGGGGTGGTGTCGGTCCACTGGATGCCGTCCAGCGCGCCCTTGGGCACGCGAGCCACCACGGCCAGGGGCGAGAAGTTGGTGTCGTACCTGCTTTTGCCGGCGGAGAGCAGCACCACGCGCACCATCCCGCCGCGGCGCGTCAGAACATAGACCACATCCGTGGCTGCGCCGCTTCCCACGAAATCGCCGGTGAGGCGCGCTGCCGGCGTCTGTCCCTTGCGGCGCATCCAGTCCAGTGCCGCGGGGTCGAGATCTTTGTCTGTTATCAGGGCCCAGTGGTTGACGTCAGGGATGAGCGCAACATCGGCCGCTTTCATCCCGGCGGGTGGGCCGGTGGGCTCTTCCTCCTTGACCATCAGCACGTTCCAGCCGACGAGCCCCACCATCAGCAGCGCGGTTCCGGCGGCCAGGATCAGCGGGCCGCGCTCGCCCAGGAATTTGGGCATGGGCACTTTGGGCAGAACCATTCCCCCGGGAAGTTTGAAGCTCCCGGTCATTCCCGTCTTGGCGGGCTTGGCGGCGGCCGGAGGCGCGGCCCCGGCCAGCTTGCCCATGGACTCCAGATGGGCCAGGATGTGGCGCCCGTTCTGCGCCCCACCCATCTCAATCACCTCCATGCTCACGCCCTGGATGCGAAAGGAGGTCTTGGGCGAGCAGCAGAGCTTCTGCAGTTCTGTGTGTACCTGCTTGTCCTCCACGAAGGGCTTGGCGCCGGCGGGATTGTCGCAGCGGGTGAGGAAGCGCGAGTCCAGCGTCTGGTTCCCGGTGGACATGATGGTGCCGCGCTCCTTGACCACGCTCTCGCGCGGGACCACCGAGAAGGTAAAGTAGGCCTGCTTGCCGGAGGTGAAGCTCCCCGCGTTCAGCCAGGGCAGAAGCGGGACCTCCAGTTGGATCACCAGCGGGGGCTTCTCGGGGTCGGAGGAAAAGCGAACCGTCGCCGGGTTGCGGCCGTATCTTCCGCTCACTACCAGGTCGCCATCCACCTGAGCGGGCTCGGTCCGCAGCGCCTGCGCCACTTCGCGCGCCGCAGCCGCCATGGCCCCTTCGCCCGCCTGCGTCTGCCGCTTGGCCTCGTCTGCGATGATGCGCCTCCAAGAAGCCCGAGAATTCTACTCCAGCAAGCACATCCCGGCCAGCGTGGCGCAGCCATATCCTAGTGCGGGGGGCAGGCCGCCCAGCGGGGTTGCGGACCTAGGAAGACGCGGCGGTCGGTTTGGGTTCGTTTCGCAATAAACAGGTCACCGCTGGGGAGCGCCTCAGCAGCGCACGATCTTTGGCGAATCGATCCCCTTGGTGGCATTCCGCGTGTCAACCACGAGCTGCGCCTCGCCCACGATGCGGGTGTAATCGTAATCGCTGTGGTCGGTGACGATGACCACGCAATCGTACTGCCCGAGGCCGGTGAGCGGCGCGCACTCCATCTGCAGGTCGTACTTGCGCCCGCGTCCCACGAAGCGGAAGTAGGGATCGTGGTAGCGCACCTGCGCGCCTTCCTTGCGCAGGAGTTCGATGATGGTGAGCGCCGGCGACTCGCGCAGGTCGTCGACGTCGCGCTTGTACGCGACCCCGAGGACCAGCACTTGCGAACCATTCAGCGACTTCTTGTGCTGGTTGAGTGCTTTGGCGATGGCGGCGACGACGTGGTACGGCATGGCGCTGTTGATCTCGCCCGCCAGCTCTATGAAGCGGGTGTGGAAATCGAAATGCTTTGCCTTCCACGAAAGATAGAACGGATCGACCGGGATGCAATGCCCGCCCAGCCCCGGCCCGGGATAGAACGGCTGGAAGCCGAACGGCTTGGTCTTGGCGGCTTCGATGACCTCCCAGATGTCGATGCCCATGCGCAGCGAGAGCAGCTTGAGCTCGTTGACCAGCGCGATGTTCACGCAGCGGTAAATATTCTCCAGAAGCTTGGTCATTTCCGCCACCGCGGGGCTCGAGACCAGGACCACCGAATTAAAGATCGCGCGGTAGAGGGCCGCCGCCACCTCGCTGGCGCGGGCATCCAGGCCGCCCACGACCTTGGGGATGTCACGCCGCGCGACCGTGTCGTTGCCCGGGTCTTCGCGCTCCGGCGAGAAGGCGACAAAAAACATGTTCTCGCCCGCCTCCCCGCTCCGCGCCGCCTTCAATCCGCCACGGCTGTTCTTCTCCAGGATCGGAATCAGGACCTCTTCCGTCGTTCCCGGGTAGGTCGTGCTCTCGAGCACGACCAGCTGTCCTGCGCGCAGGTGGGGCGCGATGGCTTCCCCGGTTGCGGTGATGTAGCTGAGATCCGGCTCGCGCGCCTCGGTCAGCGGGGTCGGCACGCAGATCACGATTGCATTCATCTCGGCGATTTGCGCGTAATCGGCGGTCGCTGCAAAGCCACGCGTGCGCGCCGCTTGAATGTCCGTCGGCGGGATACGGTAGATATAGGAGCCGCCTCCGCTCAACGTGGCCACCTTCTTTGCGTCGATGTCGAAGCCGGTGACCGGGAACTTTTCTTCGCTGAACAGCAGCGCCAAGGGTAGCCCGACATAGCCCAGGCCGATGACGCCCACCTGCGCGCTGCGCGCCTCGATCTTCGCGCGCAGGCGCTCTGCAGGCGTGGCCGAGCTGGCCGGTTTGGACATATCCAGAAGCGCCGAGTTTAGCATGCGTGCCCCCGCCCCCGCGGCGGCGATTCCCTCTTCGGGACAGCAGTCCTGAAACGGAACGTCGGGTCAAGCCGCAGCCACTGGTCTCCTTCCGCAACAGGCTGATTCCAGGACTGATACCAGTGCCGCCTCGCCCTCAACTTTGGCAGGAGCCGTGCAATAGCTAGGTCGTACAACTGTGGCCTGTCAGCCGCGGTAAGAGAAGGCGGATGGTCATGCTTGATTTCCTCGGGTTCGGCCTCGTCGCACTCGCTTTGGTCGTAGCGGCGTTGGGCGGCCATATCCTCGTGGTCGAGAAGCCCCGAAAGGCCGATGTAATCGTGGTCGTGGGCGGCGAGGGCCACCTGCGCATCCAACGCGGCCTGCAACTGCTGCGGGAAGGCTTCGCCCCCAGACTGGTGATCACCGCCCGCACCACCTGGCATCTGTTTGCATGGACCGAGGCCGACCTGGCCCGGCAGTTCGTGCAACAACTGGAACCTGGTGTGGCGCAGGCGACGTCGGTGGTGAAGATCACCTCCCAGTGCACCTGGGAGGAGGCTGCCGAGGTCAGGGAGTTCCTCCATCAGATGGGCGCGCGCGCCGCGCTCCTGGTCACCTCGCAGTACCATAGCCGCCGGGCGCTGAGCATCTTCCGCCGCATGCTTCCGGACATTGATTGTGGGATCATCGCGGTCGCCGAGCCCTACCAGTTCGGCATCCATTGGTGGCGGCACCGGGAGTGGGCCAAGTGCGCCTTCCAAGAATGGATCCGCCTGGTGTGGTGGCTGGCGGTGGACCGTTGGATCGCTCCGCGCCACGTCGCCGCCCTCACCGCCTCCCATGCGGCGCGAATCTCGCTCAGCGGCGTCCCTTTCCCGAAGAAATGACGCGGCGGATTTCTGCCCACCCTCCAGCTTCTGACTGACCCAACTGCCTTGCTCTCCGGTTTCGCTCGCCTCGCACTGCGTCTCCCCAAATTGCAGAAGATGGTAGGAGAGTGTACTATCCTGAAAACTTTTCCTACGAGAGCGCATCCTGTCTATCGTTATTCTTGGAGCGGGCGCGGCCGGGCTTGCGACGGCGCTGGCGTTGCGAGAACAGCGCAGGCCGTGCACGGTCTTCGAAAGCGAGCCCGAGTCTGGCGGACTCTGCCGTACCGTCGAGCGAGAAGGCTATACCTTCGACCACGTGTCGCACGTGCTGCATTTCCGGTCACCGGAGCGGCGGGACCTGGTCACCAAGCTGCTCGGCGGCCGCGTCCTGGCGCGGGACCGCAAGGCGTCGATTTATTTCCGCGGACGCTTCGTCCCTTACCCGTTTCAGAACCATCTGGGATTCCTTCCCTTCCACGAGCGGCTGCAGTGCGTCGCCGGGCTGCTGGCAGCGGGAATTGAGGACCGCCTGCGTACCCAGCCTGAGTCGCAAGACTTCGCGGCATGGATCGGCCGGTACTTTGGCGGCGGCATCGCCCGTCATTTCATGACGCCTTACAACCAGAAGCTCTGGGGCGTGTCGCTCGACCAAGTGAGCCTCGACTGGATCCGCGCCTACGTGCCACAAGCATCCCTTGCGGCGGTTTTGAAAAGCCTGTTGCACACCACGACCACCGCCGGATACAACAGCGCCTTCCTTTATCCCCGGGAAGGCGGCATGGGAGCTTTGATCCGCGCCCTCGACGCGGCAGCGGGTGGCGCGCGATGCGGCCGCCGCGCCGTGAGCATCGATCTGGATCGGCGGCGCGTGGGCTTCGAGGACGGCCAGGAGGTGGCGTACGAGCACCTGGTATCCACCATCCCGTTGCGCGCGCTGGGCCAGATGTGCACCGGCATGCCGACAGAGTTGCAGGCCGACGCGGCGGCGCTGCGCTCCACCGCGATGGTGAACCTGACCTACGCGTTGCGCCGGGACCTTCCCGTCGATCAGCACTGGGTGTATTACCCCGACCCAAAGTTCCCTTTCTTCCGGCTTTGTTTCCCTTCGAACATGAATCCGGCAACGGCCCCGGAAGGCTGCGCGTTGCTCGCGGCGGAAATTTCCGTCGCGCGCGGCGCAGATTCGGCGGCACTGGAGCGCGAGACGACGGCGCAGTTGCACCAGCTCGGCCTGATCCGCGACCTCGCCGACATCTCCTTCGTCCATCGCGTAGAGATCCCGTATGCGTACCCGGTGCACGATCACGGACGCGGCGGGCGGGTCGCGCGCTTGCGGGAGTTCCTGCGCACCCGTGGCATATGGACCATTGGGCGATTCGGGCAGTGGCAATACTCGAGCGTCGACGACGCGATAGAGTGGGGCCTGGAAGCGGCCGCCGAGATTTGCAACGCGACCTCCGGCCAAACCGAAGCCGCGGGCGTTGCACGTGACTAAAGCAGCAGCAAGCATGCAGCCCGCTTCAGATCGCGCCATGAAGATCAGCGCATTCGAGGCGGCGGTTGTGGTTGCGCTGCTCGGCTTTCTGCTGGGCGCGGGGACACTCGCGATCCGCCAACAGTCGGTCACGGTGGACGAGCGCGCGCATCTTCCTGCGGGCGTGTCGTACTGGCAGCGGCTCGACGCACGCATGAACCTGGAACATCCGCCCCTGCTCAAGGCCCTGGCCGCGCTGCCGGTGGTGATCCGCAGCGCGCGCGCCGACTACTCCGACCCGACTTGGAGACAGCACGACCAGTGGGGCTTCGGCGAAAAGTTCTTCTCCACATGGAACCGCGATGCAGTCTCGCTGCTGTTCAGTGGTCGGCTTATGATGCTGGCGCTGGTCGGCCTGACTGCGCTGGCGGCGTACCGCATGGGCCGCGCACTCGGCGGGCCTGCTGGCGGGATGCTCTCGCTCGCGCTGGTGGCCGCGTCACCGTTCTTTCTTGCCTATGGTCCCCTGGTGCTGACGGATGTCGCGTCGGCAATGTTCGCCGTTGCAACGGCCTGGGCACTAGCTTCGCTCTGGCGCCAGCCAACGGTCGCACGAAGCCTCGCTTTTGGCGGGCTCCTCGCGCTGGCATGGCTGTCCAAATTCGCGACCGGACTGCTGCTTCCTGCGTTTGCAATCCTTTTAACCATGTGGACGTGGCGCGCGCGGCGCTCCGGCGCGCGCGTCGCCGACCCATGGCGCGCTACGGCGGCGGGGCTGCTGGTCGCCTGCGCGGTGGTCTATTTGGCTTACGCGGCGCTGTTCTGGAACAGCCCGGCCGGCGAACTGGTGGGATACCGGATGGCGCACTCGACCAAGCCGATTCCCATGGTCGCTGACACGGCCGCATTCCTCACGCAGCATCCGGCGCTCGACCGCGCGGCTTCTCCGGCCTTGCTGTTCTCCTTTGGGGTAGGTTCCACACTCCGTAACGCTGCGCGCCCCACGTGGCTGCTGGGCCACTACTATCCCGCTGGAACGTGGCAGTACTTTCCGGTCCTGTTTGCGCTGAAGATGACGCCGGTTTTCCTCGCCCTCTGCCTTGCCCTGCTAGGGTTGTGGGCTTTCCGCGCCCGGCGGGGGGAGAGGACGCTCCTGCCGGAGTGCGGGTTGCACGTGGAGGCGTTGCTGGTGACGGCGGCAACCTTCGCAGCAGCTGCGATCAGCTCATCCATCAATATCGGCATACGCCACTTTGCGGTCCCGGTGTTGACGCTCGCGATTCTGAATTCGCTGGTGCCGCGCATGCTGAAGGATGTGGCGCCGCGGTTGAGTTCGAGGGCGCTCCACGCGATTGTCGGCTTCCTGATCGCTCTCCAGCTCGGCGGCGCCATTGCTGCCTACCCGGATTACATCAGCTACTTCAACTTTTTCACTGCCGGAACTCCCAAGTACCAGATCGCCATTGACTCGAACCTCGACATGGGACAAACCATGCCGGCGATCGCTGCCTTCGCGCGCGAGCACAAGCTGGAGGCAATCGGCGTGGACACCTACGGCACCCTCCCCGAGCTGTACGTGCCGCAGGCGAAACCGTGGCGATGCGACGGCCCTCAGCAAGCACGCCCGGAATGGGTGGCCATCGGGGCAACGCGGCTCCTCAGTGACCAGGAAGGCTCCGCGAAGGACCCGGCGCAGGGCTGCTTGTGGCTGTTCCAGCATCCCCACTGGGAGTTGGCGGGCGGCGCGGCGTTCGCATTCCACTTGCCCGGTCCGAGCGGGCCCGGCCCATAATCACGGTTTGGGGCGCGGGCGCAGGATTGATGCAGCGATGGCCTCGGCTATCAGCTGATTGCCACGGGGCCCGAGGTGGACGTCGTCGAGGTAGATAGGGCCCGCCTCTTCGTCAAAGATCCTTCCCAGGAATATGAAGCCTCCGGAGGGCGATCTGCGTTCTGCTTCCCGGTACGCGAGCATTACTGGGGAACGCATGTTGGGATCGAGGACCTCTGGATCAGCCAACGCTTGCCGTTCATAAGCGACGAACGGTTTGTTGCCGTACCGGGACGCCGGCTGCCAAAAACAATAGGCTGTGAAGCCGTATTGGCCTCCTAGGCGCCGCACGATCTCAAGATTGCGCTCGTAGTGGTCCAGCGCGGCCGTCGTTCGTTTTGCCAGCACTTCATCAGTGAGTTCGACAGAGACGACGCGGTCGTGTGCGTCCACACTCAGCAGGTGGTCGCTCCTCAGCCCTCCGGTCGCGCGAAGCAGGGCTCGCAGGCCGCGAACCGTATAGCTGTTCTCCATAAGGTCATGGAGCGGCGCGCCGCTGGACTCCAGCTTGCGCTTGATGGGAACGAAATCGAAATGCGCTTCCGGAATCCCGGACGAGTAAACGCCCGCATACACGTCGTTGTATCCGTCATAGAAAACAACGATGTCGGGCTTCCGGCCAGACTGGAGCAATTCCATCAGCGCGATAATCTCTTGATTGCCAACGTACCCGTCAATACCAAAATTCTTGACTTCGACGCATTCCCCCGCTTTTCTGGTGAGGACCGCAGCCAGGTAGGAAGGAATGGTGGCAAAGTCCGGAGCTCCGACCCCGTGCACCGCCGAGCCGCCGAACATCCACACCGTGGTTTTGCGCGGCGAAGAAAGACATGCCTCCGGCTGGATGGTCCGCCGCCAGCTGAACCAACCGTCCCGATCGATGTTCACATACTGCGAGTGGAACTCGGCTGGCTTCCACAGGAGGAACGGGCTGTACACCATGGGAAACTGATCGTGGTGCCGCTCGTCGCGCCAGAAATCCTCGGCCCACGGGTAGGAGTCAAACGCAGGGCTGGAACTGATGGCATCGATATAGTAGTCGTCGTACGAGCCTTTGCACTGGCCACCGCCCAACCCCCGGCAGTGCCCCTGCAATCCCGACTTCTTGAATCGGTACTGACCTTTGAGGTAACGAGCGAACCCGAAGCCGCATTCGAGCAGGACGCAGATCGCCACCAGCACGAACACGGTGTAACCGAACACGGCGAAAGCGCGAGGGAACGGTACCAGCGACGACTGCCTCGGATTGTTCCCGTGAGCCATGACGCGGAAGATCAGAACACCGGGTACATCAACCGTCCGGCGCCGGTCGCCTGTGCCATGATGAGCAGGACGATCAAGAGCACCAGCACGGTGGCCAGAGGGATCAGCCACCAGAGCTTGCGCTCCCAAAGCAATGCCATGAGTTCGGAGAGCGTCGCAAGCCGTACCTGCACGCTGCGAAGGAACGCCATCAGTGTCTCCTTACCACCTGGGAACCCAAGGCCATGATATCGATACCGCTGCGCGAGAACGTGCTGAATGCGTCAGCCGGGCTGTTGACGATGGGCTCACCGCGCAGATTGAAGCTCGTATTCATCAGGACGGGTACGCCCGTGCGCTCGCCAAATTTTTCCACTAGCCTATGGTACCGGCGGTTCCAGTCGGAGCGGATGGTTTGCAGGCGTCCCGTTCCCATGTGGTTCACCGCCGGGACGCGGTCGCCGGCGTCCTGCTTCCAAGGCAGGACCAGCAGCATATAGCGCGCGGGATACTGTTCGGCGACGGCGCTTCCGCCGGCGAAGAATTCTCCCACGTGCTGTTCCAGGATGACGGGCGCGAAGGGGCGGAAGGGTTCGCGGAACTTGATCTTGCTGTTCACCAGGTCCTTCATCTCCGGGCGGCGGGGGTCGGCCAGGATGCTGCGATTGCCCAGCGCGCGCGGCCCGAACTCGAAGCGGCCCTGGAACCACCCCACGACTTTGCCGCGCTCTAGTTCGCTCACAACCAGGTCACAGAGCGCTTCGTCGTCTGTGTAGGTGTCGTACGCGATGCCGGAAGCGTCAAGGAATCCGCGGATCTCCGCGTCGTCATAGCCTTTCCCAAGATACGCGTGCTCGAGCGCGTGCTCGCGCTTGTTCCCGAGCAGCACGTGCCATACATAGAGCGCGGCGCCCAGGGCGCCGCCGGAATCGCCGGGCGCGGGAGTGATGAACAGGTTGCGGAACGGGCTCTCGCGCAGGATGCGTCCGTTCGCCACGCTGTTGAGCGCCACGCCCCCCGCCATCGAGAGGGAATCCGAGCCGCTCTGCGCGTGCAGGTGCGCCGCCATGCGAAGGACCACGTCCTCGGTAAATCGCTGGATGCTGGCGGCGACGTCGGCGTAGTACTGATTCTGCTGCACGGCTTCGCGATCGGCGCGGTTTCCCGGGTGCGTCCGGTCGGTGATGAACTCCATCTCCGGGTTGCGCGGCTGCCCGAAAAGCTTGACGAACTTGTCGCTGAAGGCCCGCGTGGTCGAGTGCTGGAAGCTGAAGTACTCGAGATTGAGGCGGAGGCTGCCGTCGCCGCTCACCTTGGCCAGCTCGTGGACTCGCTCCATGTACTTGGGCTCGCCGTAAGGCGACATGCCCATCACCTTGTACTCGCCGTCGTTCACCTCGAAGCCAAGAAAGGCGGTGAAAGCCGAGTAGAGCAAGCCGAGGGAGTGCGGGAAGCGCATCTCTTCCGTGAGAGAGATTTCGGTCTTGCCGCCGCCCTCCCAATCGGCCGTGCCCTTCCCCATGGTCGCGGTGCTCCACTCGCCAACGCCGTCGATGGTGAGGATGGCCGAATCGCGGAACGGCGAGCAGAGGAACGCGCTGGCGGCATGCGCCAGATGGTGGTCGATGAACAGCACTTTCTTCGCGGGCAGCCCCAGCTCGGTGGTCAAGCGGTCCTTGATCCACAGCTTCTCGTTGAACCAGGCAATCATCGCCTCGCGGAAGAGCTTCCAGGAGCGCGGGTAGGTCTCCAGGCTGGCCAGCAGGATGCGCTCGAACTTGACCAGCGGTTTCTCGTAAAAGACGGCGTAGTCCAGTTGCGCCGCGGAGATGCCCGCCGCCTCCAGGCAGAAGCGGATGGCATGGCGGGGAAAGCGGGCGTCGTGCTTGAGGCGCGAGAAGCGTTCTTCCTCAGCGGCTGCGACGATCACGCCATCGCGCAGGATGGCTGCCGCCGCGTCGTGATAGTTGCAGGAAACACCAAGGATATGCATCTAGAACTGGCGCTCGCATTCCTGGAAAATGGTCGAGTTGGACCGGCGCGGTTTCCAGTGCGAGTGCCCGGGGCGCGTGCGCTTGTCGAAGGGATCGCCGGCCAGACGGGCAATGAGCGCGAAGGGGGGCACCACGACGAAATACACCAGGGCCAGAACCAGCCGGCTCTGGAAGTCGCCGACCGAACGAACGAACCGGGTCAGCGGCGCCAGCACGGGCTCTCGCGGCGGAGCCGTTGCAACCGGGTGTTGGAGCGTGATTGGGACTTCCGTGTTCACGTGTACCCCGGACTACTGCGGCAGCGGCCTGCCTTCGGCAGCCCGCGGTTGGACCATCTGCAACAACAGACCGATGGCCGCCGAGCTCATCACCCAGAGGAGACTGGCCCGCGTGCCCCGCACGCCCTGGATCGCGAGGGCCGCGCCGCTGATCATGAAACCGCCCACCAGTACGGTATCCAGAAGGGTGGGCGATGATGCATTCCTCCGCATCAACCGGCACGCCAGCACCGCTCCGACCGAGTAGAAGAACGGGGGTAACAACACCATGGAAATCAACGATAGCATGGGTCTGATGTGGTGGTGAGCAAGAGAATACATGAATCCGCTCGGGACTCACAACTTCCCGGGGGCGTCATCCGAGGTTGCGAACGCGTCGAGGCGGACCCATTGGTAACCGGCGTCCCGGGCACCCTCGATGAGCAAGGGCAGGGCCTCAAGCAGCGCCTTGGCATGCACCGGAGACTGGCCGGGATCGGCCGGCGTATAGGGCCGGAGCTTCAGCTTTCCCATCACGCCCTGCCGCAACTGATAGCCGTCGTGGAGCAGCACGATCGCGCCGGGGTGGAGGGCATCCGTCAAACTCCGGGCGAGCTGGGAACCGTTCAGCGACCACTCGTCGGTTGCGATCGACCAGTTCACCAACCTCATGCCGCGCTCCCGCAGAAGCGGATAAAGGCCGAACCAGCGCGCCCCATACGGCGGGCGAAACATTGCCGGGGTCGCCCCGCCAGCGGCCTCGATCGCCTGCTGCGCGCGGTCCAGCTCGGCGGCGAGCGCCGGTCGCGAGAGAAAGTAGAGGTAGGGATGCGAGTGGGTGTGGTTGCCAATCAGGTGTCCCGCGTCGCGCATGCGCGCGATCACCTGCGGGTATTCCTCGGCGCTCCGCCCGCAGACGAAGAACGCGGCCGGAACCGCGAACTTCTTCAGCACATCGAGGACGGCGGGCGTGATTGGGGATGGGCCATCATCGAAGGTCAGCGCGATGTGCCACCGGTCGTGCGCTCCGCGGATCAGCGCGGGGCCCAGCCACTGCGAGCGCGGATTGCTGAGAGCGTGCCACGCCGCGATGCCGGCGAGCGTCGCCGCCAGGAGCAGGCCGAGGATCGGCATCAGAAGAAGCATGGAAGGGCGTGGTCAGTATAGAGCACGGGCTAACGGCGGCCGGGATGCGACCCGCGCTGCGTTATACTGCGCCAGACTTCCCATTCGGTCGTTCGCCGATGACACAGACCCGGTTCCGCCACGCGGTGATAAATCTCGGCCTGCTGGTGACCGGGTTGGTGGTCGCGTTGACGGCCGGAGAGGGGCTGGTGCGGCTGGTCGCGCCGCAGAATCTTGCGCCGGCGTACTACGATCCGTCATCCGACGTGCTCGGCCTGCGCGCAAACTTCAGCGCGCGCTATATGGTCCCCAAGGCGTGGGACTTCCGCTTCACCACCGACGAGTACGGCTTCCGGCGCAGCGGAAACAGGGTTTCGCATGCTGCGGACGCCAAAAAGCTGGTGCTCCTGGGCGACAGCTTCACCTTCGGCATGGGAGCGAACGACAGCGAAACCTACCCCGCGCGCCTGGAGATGCTGCTCGGTCCCCGCGTGCTAGTGGTGAACGCGGGCGTCCCCGGCACCGGCACCGGCGAACAGGCCATGTATTACGACCGCGTGGTCAGCCGGGAGAGGCCGGATGTCGTGATCCTCAACATGACCTGGACCGACCTCCAGGACGACCAGGCGCGGCCGTGGTTCAGACTCGATGGGGCCGGCCATGCGTCACCTCGCGCGAATCCAGCCGGGGATATGCGGCTCAAACGCCGTCCCGGCATCCGGCGCATCCTGCGCTCGCTCCCCGGATACGACTGGCTCTCAGAGCACTCCGCAAGCTTCAATCTCGTGCGGAGGGTCGCGCAAGAGGCGCTTAACCCGGAACCGCCCAAGCCAGCAGCGTGCAACAGCGCAGAGCTTCAGCAGGCCGCGCAGCTGATGAAGGGCGAGTTGGAGTGGCTGCACCAACGAGTGGCGCAGGATGGCACCAAACTCGCAATCGTTCTCATCGCAGGCTACGAGGACACGGAGGACCGAGCGTCACCGTGGGCGACGCCGCAACAGGCACGCTGCCATGGCGAAGCCATCGCCGGGATGCTCCAGCAACTCAGTGCAGAAAAGCAGATTCCCGGGCTCGATTTGCGACCCGCGATGAAGGAACAAGCGCAACGGGAACAGTTGTTCTACCGCGAGGGTGACACCCATCCTACCCCTGAGGGTTACCGCTTCATCGCCGGGAAGGTCGCTGCGTTCCTCCCCGATTCACACCTGCTCGATGCGCCCCGCTGACGTTCCCGTGGCCTTCTTGCGGAATACTGCGTAAATGGTCTTCGAAGTGAACCGGTTCAGCACCGGCGTGCGGGAGACCGCCCCCAGGAATGCCTGCACCACCCCATCGGACAATGGCCGGAGCGTCCAGGCGGTGAGTCGATTTACCAGGATCGTGCTGCCGAAGTACCCGCTCTCGAGCAGCTCGCAGCCGGCTGGGGTGAGGCTCGGCCACGCCGACGGTGGCACCTTGAACAGATACTCGCCGCGAAATTGCCGGGGCTCCAGCTGCTTCCGGTCGCCGGCGAGCACCTCCGCCATCGGGGGATACTTCAGCGCAATCCGCGAGCCGTTCGGCGTGGTCACAATCATATGACCGGCGGGGCGGACGAAGCGCGCGACCGTCGCCAGGATTTGCTCCGGATAAGCGCAAAGTCCGATGACCTCGCCGACGATGGCCACGTCAAAGAAGTTCTCCGGCAGGGTCAGCGATTCGAAGTCGCTGCAAACCCACTCCACCTCACCGCGCTCGTGCTTGGCGCGGGAATACTGCAGGCGATCGGCGTCGAGGTCGATCGCCCACGCCCGGTAGCCACTCTCCGCGAGCAGTAGGCTGGTGTTGCCCTGCGCGCTCCCCAGCTCCCCCACGCGCACTCCGCCCGGGTGAGGATGCAGTCGCTGGACCAGCCGCAGCACGCCTCTGATGCGATCCATGTAATGCAGGCAGTTGGGATCGCGGCGGTTCCGATGATCGATCTCTGCCCGGTCGAACGCCACCATCTCGGGATATCGGGAGATGGTGGTGGGGTCGAGATCCCAACTGCTCTTCATCAGTCGCCCAGATCCGTGCGATGAAGGCGGAAACGGTCGTGGCGAAACGTATTGTAGCCGGGAACGCGAGTGAAGGCGGCATCGAAGCCGCCCGGCGGAGACCCAGCGTGCTGCGTGGCGACAAGTGCCATCCCATTTGCCGCGCGCAGCTTCTCCGCCAGTCCAGCGTTCAACGTTCCGCCGTCGTCGAGAACATGCAGTTCCCACCCGGCATCGTTGAGGCGCTGCGCTTCATCTTCCGCCATCCTTCCCAGCTCCGCGGCAGAAAGGAATGCGATCGCGGGCACGCGGTGAGGACGCGGCCTTGCCGCCGCTCTCGACAGAAATTCACGCGAGGGCGCATCCACCGTGATCAGCGCCGGTTTGTCCGGCAGCGGTCCGAGCTGCGTGTGCCATGCGAGGAAATCGCGCGAATGGATGGGTGTGTAACCGCGCGCGAGCAGGCGCTCGAGTCGCTTCTCGAATCGGCCATCGGGCGCGATCCGGAACGCGGGCACGCGCGTGTGCAGCCGCTGGTAGAACGCCCGCATCAGCTCGGGGTCCTCCCACGCGCCTCGCAAGTGGAACAGCACCCGCGAGGTATTGATGGCGAGCCGCCCCAAGCCGCGCCCCATCGCCGGTTCCACTCCGTCCAGGCGAGCGACCAACTGCTCGAGGCCGCGGAACGCCGACTCCGGCAGCGCGCCGGCCATGCGGAACAGCAACCGGTACATCCACGTACCGGTCGCATATGCGGTGACGCTCAGGTCGCGCACGCGGTCGGGGTGTTTGGAGAAGAAGTAGCGGTTGGCCCGGCCCAAGTTGCGATGGTCGCGCAGCAGACGCGCCCACGACTTGCTCACGTAGTGGTATGCGAACGCCCGGGGCTCGAACACCAGGCGCAGCCCCTGCCCGGTCAACCGGATCGCGAGCTCGCGGTCATGGCCGCCGCCGTACCCCTGGAACGCCTCGTCAAATCCGCCGGCCGCTACGATGTGCCGTTTGCGCACGGAGAAGTTTGCGCTCGAGAGGTCGCGGTAATCGGGAACGTAGCCGGGCTGCGAGCATCGCGCGAAGTGCCTGGGGGAATAGTCGGTGGCCTCGCCCACCAGCAGCTGCGGCGACTTGGGATGGAGGTTCACGCCGCCAATTACCACCACTTTTGGGTCGCGATGGCATTCGAGGTGCGCGGCGAGCATTCCGGGCTCCGGGATCTCGTCGTCGTCGAGATATACAAGGATCTCGCCGCGTGCTTCGCGCATCCCGAGGTTCATCGCGGCGGTAGCCCCGGTGCGCGGCTGCACGAACCAACGCAGCACAAACGGCGTCGCGAGCGTTCGTAGCATCTGCTCGACTTCTGCATCCGGGCCATCGAGGACCACGAGGACCTCGAAATCGTCCGCCGGGAGCGTCTGCTGCGCTAACGCGGCAAGGACAAGCGCCAGTGCGTCACGCCGCTGGTAGGTCGGAATGACGATTGAGAGCTTCGGAATGGGGGCGTTAGGCACGCGTCGAGGATCCCGGCGCCGAAAGACGATCTTCGCGGCGCGTGCGAAATCATACCGGAGCCCTTGGGCGCCATCAATGCCGCGCGCGCAGGGAACGCTTTGCCCCACCCTTTGCCGCGGCTACAATCAGCCATCCGAGCCACCATCGGCGACCAGAGATGATCCCTATCGCACTTCCGGCAGGAGGGTCGAGCGTCCCCTCGCCCTCGCAGCCGCGCAAGGTCCTCGGCAACGTCTTCTCGAATTATGCCGTGGTTGCGGTCAACAGCCTGTTCGGAATCGTCCTCACATCCGTCCTCTTTCGCGGCCTGCAGCCTAAGAACTACGCCGTCCTTATCCTGGCCCTGACCGTGTTCAGTATGCTGGAATTGCTCGACTTCGGCATCGCCAGCGCCTTGCTGCGCTACGTCAGCGAGTTGCATGCGCGCGGCCAGCCGGAACAGCTCCGAACCCTGATGAGCACGGCGTGGTTCCTGCTGCTGGCAGTGGGAGTGGCCGCGGGCGGCGCGGCGATTCCATGCGCTCGTTGGATCGCCGCCTTGCTCAGGCTGGAGGCGTCTCTTCCGCCGGACGGCACGGCCGTGATCGCCGTCGTCGCCAGCGCAATCGTCTTTCAGCTGCCGGCAGCGGCGCTGTACGCGTATCTCGGCGGCCTGCATGACTTCGTTTCGGCGAACCGGGTCGAGATTACGGTCGTGGTGCTGCGGACCGTGGCGCTGATTGCCGCCGTGCATTTCGGCGCGGGGCTGCTTTTCATTGCGGCGATCTACCCCGCGGCCACGGCCGTCCGCATGGTCGGACTCCTGTGGATGACAGCCCATGCGCAACCACCGTTCTTCCCCAGCTTTCGGCGAATCGACTTCGGCAGTATCGGCAGGTTGCGCGCCTTCGCCACGCTCCAGTTCGTGCATTACGTGGTGCTCACCCTATTCCACAATTCCGAGAACCTGCTGGCGGCGTGGTTCTTCCCCTTGCAACAGCTCGCGCTGCTGGTTGTCGCGCGACGGCTGCCGTGGGGGCTGGTGACCGTCGCCCGCCCGGCGATCGCGGTCGCGTACCCGCTGGTCTCGTCGGCACATGCGCGTGGCGACATGGCGGCGATGCGGCGCTTCATCGTGGTCTCGACGCGCAGCCTGTTGGCTGTGCTGCTTCCCCTTGCGGTCGGGCTGTACGTCTGGTGCGAGCCCATCCTACGTCTCTGGATTGGCAGCGACGCCCTGCCTGCCGTGCCGCTCTTTCGCGCCTTCGTGATCTTCACTGTGCTGGTGGGAATGCAGGAGGTACCGCTGGCGGCGCTCTTTGGCCTCGGCCGGCTAAAATGGAACGGGATCAGCGCGGC
>Ga0080064_1001356_pt1 | contig 50108 bp, 40 predicted proteins | sample Subgrocontami54m_FD_69260 | JGI IMG/M metagenome (GOLD analysis project Ga0080064, IMG submission 69260) | Subsurface groundwater microbial communities from S. Glens Falls, New York, USA - GMW46 contaminated, 5.4 m (SPADES assembly) (version 2) ...
CCATCCCGGCGCCATGCCTCCCCCGCCCCTCCCAAGGGGCACTCCTTCGTCTCTCGATCCCGCGGCCCACATTGTCTTCCTCGCCCCCCCGGGCATTCAGCAGCCGGAAACCCGCCTCGACGAGCACATGATGCGCGAGGTTCACAAGAGCATCTCTGGGCGTGACCTGCTCCTTCTGCTCGCCGATGCTTCGCGGCCTTTGGGAGCGGCCGACCGGTCCGCGATTGATTTGGTAAAAGAAGCGGGTGTCCCGTGCTTTCTGCTTTTGAATAAAATCGACATCGTCAACAAGGCGGCTTTGCTGCCGCGCATCGACCAGTACCGAGCCCTTCACGGCTTCGAGGAGATCATCCCCATCTCCGCCCTGAAGGGTGATAATTTGGATCTGCTGCGGAGGCTCATCGTCTCGCGCCTGCCGGAGGGACCGCTCTATTTCCCTCCGGATCATTTGACGGAGCAGCCCCTTCGATTCCTTGCCGGCGAGATCGTCCGCGAGAAGATCATCCGCGAAACCCGGCAGGAACTTCCTTATTCCAGCGCGGTTGTGATCGAGAAGTTCGAAGAAAAACCAAATATTATCCATATTTCCGCCGGAATCGTTGTGGAACGGGAAGGACAGAAGGCGATCATCATTGGCAAGGGAGGCGAGAAGCTAAAGCGCGTCGGAACTCTGGCCCGCCTCGAGCTGGAATCGCTCCTCGGAAAAAAGGTTTTCCTGGAGCTTCGTGCAAGGGTTCTTGAAAAATGGCGGGATGATCCCCGGTTCGTCGACTCCCTCGACTGGCACAGGATGGCGGGGGAGTAACCAGGAAATTAATTGGCGGGGCAGGCACGACACGATCACGAAACGCCGCTGTCGCCCTCCTACGCCAACTCCCTACCCCCGCGGAGCGATCCCGAGCGCCTTCATCTTGCGATAGAGATGGGTTCGCTCGAGGCCTAGCAGTCGGGCCGTCCGGCTGACGTTCCATTCATTCTCTTCGAGTTTCTGCACGATCAAATCCCGCTCATAATCAGCGCGGGACTCCTGCAACGTAGACGGGGATCCGTCCCCGCCGGAACGGCGCCGGTGATCTTCCCGGAACAGCAACGACGGAAGATGTTTTCGGTCGATTCGAACCTGTGGATTCATAATAAAAATCCTCTCGATCAGGTTCCTCAATTCACGGACATTGCCGGGCCACCGGTACGAAGTCAGCGCGGCGATGGCGTCAGGTGTGAACTGCTTGGGTTTACGCCCGTAGCTAAAGGAAAACTCACGCAAGAAATGCTCCGCCAGGAGAGGGATGTCTTCAGCGCGCTCCCGCAACGGGGGCACCACAAAGGGCACGACATTCAGCCGGTAAAAGAGGTCCTCGCGAAAATTTCCCCGTGCTATTTCTTCCTCCAGATTCTTGTTAGTTGCGGCGATTACGCGCACGTCTACGGTGACCGTATCCGAAGATCCAACAGGTTCGAACCGCTGTTCTTCGAGAGCTCGCAAGACCTTCGATTGAGTCTTCAGACTCATGTCGCCCACTTCATCCAAGAATAAGGTGCCACCATCGGCCTTTTGAAGTTTTCCCACCTTGTCTTCGGAAGCTCCCGTAAAGCTTCCCTTTACGTGCCCGAAGAGTTCGCTCTCGATCAACTCTTCCGGAATCGCAGCGCAGTTGACTTCCACAAAAGGCTCCCGTGCTCGAAGGCTTTGAGCATGAAGCGCGTGTGCCACCAGTTCCTTGCCGGTCCCGCTTTCGCCATAGATCAGCACGCGACCGTTCGTCGGAGCCATTAAAGCCAGTTGCTGCCGCAGCGCCTTCACCGGAATGCTTTCGCCGATGATGCGGTAGCGCACAGCAACCTGGTCGCGAAGCTCGCGATTTTCTTCGAGCAGCGCCTGGTGTTCCAGCGCGTTTTTAACGACCACCAGCGTTTTTTCGATGGAGAGCGGTTTCTCCAGAAAATCAAACGCGCCCAACTTCGTCGAACGGACGGCGGTTTCCACGTTTCCGTGACCCGAAATCATCACAACCACCGTTTCGGGATGATGCTCCTGAATCCGGCGGAGAACCTCCAAACCGTCCATGCCGTTCATCCAAACATCCAGAAGCACCACTTGAAAACGGTCCTTCTCCAGCGCTCTTAGGCACTCCTCGCCCGACGGGACCGCCAGGATTCGGTACCCTTCGTCCTGCAACACGGCCGAAAGAGACTGCCGAATTCCCTGCTCGTCGTCAACTAACAGTAGATGTCCGTTCATTATAAATACAGTAGAAAGCGGCCTGTCGCGCGTGACGAAAACCGAGGAATAAATCCAGAAAATTGCTTCTTATGACTGCTCACAGCTCACGCGTCATCCGTCGCTGAACTTAAGATCGGCAGCTCGATAATGAAACGCGCTCCGGAAGGTTTATTCTGCTCGACTCGAATAACGCCTTCATGCTCGGCGACGATCCGGCTGACGATTGCGAGACCCAACCCAGTTCCCCGCTCTCTCGTTGAAAAGTACGGCAGAAACAGCTTTTCTTTGTCTTCCGGACTTACTCCATGGCCCGTGTCGGCAACCATAACTCTTACAACTTCACGACGCGCATCGAACCCAGTCACAATGGAGAGCTCGCGGCTAGGCGCATTCTCCATCGCCTCGGCGGCGTTATCGATTAAATTCACAAACACCCGCCGGATTTGGCCCGAGTCCGCCTGCACTGCGGGCAGATCCGGATTCAGATCGGTGCGGATCGAGATTCCATCCAGCCGTCCGTTAAACAGCGAAAGAGCATTCTCTATAATTTGATTGATGCTGACGGGCGCGGGAATTGCCTTGGGAAAACGGCTGAACTGCGAAAACTCATCCACCAGCCGCTTCAGAGTCTCCACTTCCTGTCCAATCAAGGAGCAGGATTCCCGAATCACGTTGGTTAACCCCGCATCGCCGTTACCGGCCCCGTGCAGCCGCTCCGCCCACAGGTTCATCCTCTCCGCCGAAAGCGCAATAGGCGTCAGGGGATTCTTTATCTCGTGAGCAATTCGCTGGGCGACTTCTCCCCAAGCCGCCGCTTTCTGTGCTCGTAACAGATCGCTCATGTCTTCCAGCACCACCACAAACCAACCGGTTCCACCCCAGGACCCCTTGGTTCCTTGCGGATCGCCGGCCAATGCGGAAACCGTGATAGCCAGGTTCAGGGTCCGGCTGTCGAGCTTCACGTCCAATTGACGCGTGGCCTGGCCCATGCGCGCCGCCCGCTTCATCAGGTGATCGAGAGCGCGCAGATCTTCGGAGCCAAACAGATTGAATAAGTGGCCGGCCGCGCGTGGATCGCGGCCAAAAAGGCGATTGGCCGCCGTGTTGCTTCCGAGAATCTTTCCGTTGCCGGAAATCGAGATCACGCCCGTGGGAATGCTTTCGAGAATCGCCTCCGTAAACCGATGCCTCTGATCCAATTCAACGTTCATCTGTTCCAGGTGATTGCGAGAAGTCTCCAGTTCCGTCCGCCCGGCGTCCAATTGCTCGGTCATTTCGTTGAAGGAACGGACCAAAATGCCCAGTTCGTCTGCAGCATTTGTACGAACGCGAAAATGGAGGTTTCCCCGCGAAACCTCGTGGGTCGCTTCCGCCAGAGCCTGGATCGGAACCGTAATCTGCCGAGACAGAAACAGAGCGACCCATGTCGCGATGAACAGGATCACCATCGTCAGCAGGAGAAGAATCGAAATATACGTCTTTCGCAGAAATTTCCTCTGCTGGATCAGTTTTTCATAGACGGCGCTCTCCTGGTTCAGGCGGGCTGTGCTCTCGAACAGTTTGGCTGGCAGCGCTGCGCCGACGACCAATGCGCCCGACTGCCCCGTGCCAATCTCCAGCGGCGCGCCGCCCAGCACATAGCTGGCGCCCCTCACCTCGAATAGACGAGAGGAGGACTCTCCCGGAGCAGGCAGTTCCCGGTTGGGAAGCGACGCAAGAACCGGAAACCCTTTGAGAAACGGACGTTCAAACACAACGTTGCCGCTGCCATCGAGCACCGCCAGACAGTCGACACCTTCCGGACGCGGAAGCGAAAGCAGTTCTTGGCGCACCCTGGTCAGAGTGCCCTGATTCCCAGAAGAAATCATTTTCAGATCCGCCGCCAGGTTTTTCGCGTCGGCGGAAGCTTTGCTGCGCGCATAGCCGCCCAGCATATCGACGATCTCACGGGTGTCCTGGCCCATCCTCTCATACGGACGGCTGAACCACTTGTCCAAGGTTCGGTTGATCAGGCTGTACGAAAACAGAAATAAGAAACAGACCGGTACCAGCGACAAGCCCAGCGCTCCGCAGACCAGTTTGGTTTTGAACTTGGAGCCTAATTGTTTTGCCCGCCGCTCCAAATACAGCTTGAGAAGACTGCGGAACAAGATAAAACCAAAAATGACCAATCCAAGAAAAATGATGGTCGACAAGACAAAGAGCAGTATGGTCTGCTCGAAGTCGCTGGGACTAATGAAGGGAAGGTTGAGCGACGTCAACCCGAAAACGCTGACGATCAATAACACCACGAGGATGCTGGCTCCGATAATGAAGCCGGGACGCATCTTAAAGTCGGCCCTTGCTGAGTTGGTCGTGGTTCGGTCGGCCATCGCTAGCCCTCTTGAGAACTGGAACTCAGTATAGCATGTTGATTTCATCCGGTTCGACTGTCGCCACCTGGGTGGAAGGAATCCATCCAAGCGCATCCGGCCCTCGTTTAACATTTCTCAAACGATGGCGCCAGCGATTCCAGGACGCAATTTGATATACTCGGGACCGCCGAACACAATGCCAATCACTCCCTTATTGAAGCGCGCGTCCGTTCAGTTCGCCAAGCGCTTGCTCTATGCCCTGCCCGCCGTCGTCATGGTCGTGACACTTGTGTTTGTGCTGATCCACATTGTGCCGGGCGACCCGGTGGAGCAGATGCTCGGCGAAGGGGCGCGCAATGCGGATGGCGCGCGGATGCGCCATGAACTCGGCCTCGACCAACCGCTCGTTTCGCAGTACTGGATGTATTGGAAGAAGCTGGCAAAGGGTGACCTGGGCACTTCGTTTCGGTTCAACGATCCCGTCGCGGGAATCATCTTGAATCGTTACCCGGCTACCATGGAACTGACATTAGCGGCACTCACGATCGCCTTGTTATTATCAATTCCTGCCGGAGTGCAATCGGCAGTGCACCGCGGCGCGTGGCTTGATCGTCTCTTTGGATTCCTCAGCCTGGTGGGGCTATCGTGTCCGAACTTCGCATTGGGGCCCGTGCTGGTACTCATCTTTGCGATCCATACGGGCTGGCTCCCGGTCTCCGGTTACGGCTCTTTCGGTCACTTGATTCTTCCCTCCCTCACACTCGGTTCGGCGCTTGCGGCGATCCTCACCCGCATGGTGCGCGCCTCGGTTCTGGAGCAACTGTCTCAGGACTACGTTCGGACCGCCAGGGCGAAGGGGGTGTTAGAGAGACACGTCTTATACAAACATACCTTGCGCAACGGGCTGATACCGGTAGTGACCATCGTTGGGTTGCAGTTCGGGGCGCTGCTCGCCGGGACGATCGTCACAGAAACGATCTTCTCTTGGCCTGGCATCGGACGACTGATATTGCAGGCCATCAGCTCGCGCGACTATCCCCTGGTCCAAGGCTGCGTCCTGGTAATTTCGCTCACCTACATCGCCGTGAATCTCGCGACCGATCTGCTTTATACGATCATCGACCCGCGAATCCGACAAGGGTGAATCGCAGGATCGGATGGAATGGAAAAGAGCTTGACGCGTAATCCACTCACTTTGGTCAGCTTGCTCATCGCCGGAGTCTTGCTGCTTTGCACTCTAGCGGCACCCAGCATCGCTCCGCATGACCCATCCATTCAGGAGCTTTCCCGGCGGCTGGAAGGTCCGCAAAAGGGGCACTGGATGGGCACCGATGAACTGGGCCGCGACGTGCTATCGCGCATCATTTTCGGAGGACGCGTGTCGTTCGAAGTTGGCGTGAGCGTCGTGGGCGTGTCGCTGGTCGTTGGCGCCTTGATCGGTTCGCTCGCCGGATTCTATGGAGGCGCACTCGATCATTTCTTGAACCTGATCGTGATCAATTCGCTGCTGGCATTTCCCGGTATCTTGCTCGCGCTCGCCTTTGTGGCGTTTCTTGGGCCTGGACTCGGAAAGCTCATTGCCGCTTTGGCGCTCACCGGCTGGATCGGCTATGCGCGCCTGATTCGAGGAGAAATATTGAAAGCTCGGGAACTCGACTATGTGCAGGCCGCCCGCGCCCTCGGCGCTCGCGATTGGAGGCTCTTGGTCGTACATATCTGGCCGAATATTGTCGCGCCAGTCACGGTACAGGCAGCGATCGGGCTCGCAGGCGCGATTCTCTCCGAGGCTACGTTGAGCTTTTTGGGACTGGGTGTGCCGCCGCCGACTCCCAGTTGGGGCGGCATCCTCAATGACGGACGCGCCCACCTTCTGGATGCCCCGCACCTTGTCGTTTTCCCCGCCCTATGCGTCATGGCGGTCATCCTCGCGTTTAATTTTTTGGGAGACGCCTTGCGCGACCGCATCGATCCACGCCTACGCCGTGAAATCCCGAACGGTCGGAGCGCCACGATCAAGCCGAATTCCGCTAGAGACTCCGATATAACAACCACAGATTGAGGCTAGCGCGTTTTTCCAAATGGCCTAGACCAGCAGGTGCACCTTCAGGGCACGACTTTAGTCGTGCCGATAGAGGATCGGTTGCGGGACGCTTCAGCACCTGAGGTGAGTCTTCCGTTCTGTGTCGGTACAGGTTGCAAGCCGAACCTCAGCGGCTAAAGCCGGATTGCAGAACGCCGGCTTACGGCATGGCTGAAGCCATGCCCTGACGGAAATCGAGTCTACAGTAATAGTGAATGCGCTCCTGCGTCAACGCTTCATTTCGCCCTAAGAAGGAGAACGGGCACGCTGATACTATGCTGGACTCGACTGGCTGTGACCCCGAGGAATATATCGGCAAGGAAGCGGTGTCCATGTGTGCTCATCGCCACCAGGTCGCAACCCTTCCGCTGAACCCATTTGATGATTTCCTGGTCCGGTTCGCCATACGCCAGTTCGGCCTCGGTGGGAATCCCCACCGATTGAAACTCTGCCCGGACTTTTTCCAAATAGGCAGTGTCTTCGGCGATTTCCGGACTGACCGCGTCCGGGCCATAGATTCTCGCTGCCCATCCATCGGCAACATGAAGCAACACCAAACGGCTCTGCGCGAGCTGCGCAAGCTGTTTGATGTGTTCGATAATCGCCCGGTCGCTCGGCGTGCCGTCCAAGGTCACGAGAATCTTGTTATACACGGGGTTCCTTTTCTGTCGTCCAGGTATCATCCGCCGATGATGACATTCCACGCAGCTTTGAGCGCGTCCGGCAGGCCGTAAATGTCCATCGTGGTAATCAGTATTGCACTAAACCAACCAGCGGTCAGCAGCAACCATCCGTTTTTCCAAGTCCCCATTCGCTTGCGAGAACTCGTAAAATGCAGGAGCGGAAACATGGCGAACGGAAGTTGCAGCGCCAGCACAACCTGACTGAGCGTGAGCAAGTCGGTCACACTGCTGTCGCCGCGCAAGCCGATGAAAAGGACCGCCGGCAGGATCGCCAGCGTGCGCGTAATGAGCCGCCGTATCCAAGGCTTGATCCGCCAACGCAAGAAACCTTCCATTACCACCTGACCGGCGAGCGTCCCGGTGATGGTGCTGCTCTGTCCACTCGCAAGGAGCGCCACGACAAATAGCGCGCTCGCGACTGGCGTCCCCAATAGCGGCGCAAGCGTCAGATACGCAATCCGAATCCAATCACTGCCGGCAGCGAACTTGACCACCTGCCCGCCGGCCACTGTCACGCTCTCCTTGCCAAAGAACACCGTTGCGGCGAGCACCAAGATGGCGGCGTTGACAAAGAAAGCGATCATCAGCGCGACGATCGAATCGATGGTGTTAAACCGGATCGCCCGGCGGATGGATGGTTCGTCCTTTTGCAGCTTGCGGCTTTGGACAAGGGCCGAGTGCAGGTACAGATTGTGAGGCATGACCGTTGCGCCGATGATGCCGATGGCAACGTAGAGCATTCCGGAGTGGCGAAAGTTCGGCGTAACCAGCGCCCGCCCCATCTCCAGAAAACTGAGTTGGGTTTGGGGAAGCACAAAAATCTCGATGAAGTAACACACCCCGATGGTCGCCACCAGCAGCAGTACAACGGCTTCAAGCGTTCGCATCCCGAGCCGTTGTAAGCCCAAAAGAAGCAACACGTCCAACCCCGTGATGATGACCGCCCATAGCAGCGGAATATGAAACATGAGGTTGAGGGCGACGGCGGACCCGAGCACCTCGGCCAAGTCACAGGCGCCGATGGCGATCTCGCAGAAGAGCCAGTTGGGCCAGCGGGTCCAGCTCGGGTACCAATCGCGACAGCACTGGGCGAGATCCTTCCCGGTCACTACACCCAACCGGGCGGAAAGTACTTGCAAGAAGATGGCCATCACGCTGGCGAGGCCGACCACCCACAAAAGCCCGTACTTGAACTGAGCGCCGCCTTGCAGGTCGGTGCCCCAGTTGCCTGGGTCCATGTAGCCGACGCTAATGAGGATTGCCGGCCCGACGAATGCACGCCAATGCTGCCAAAACCCGGCTTCCTGGTTCGGCACTTCGACCGAGCCATGCATCCCTTCCAGCGACCGTTGGTCCGATGGCGGAGCACCGGCGCTGAGGGCGGCGGCCGGCGACTGTCGAGAATGATCGAGATCTGGAGGCATATCCTGCATGCGCCCCAATGGCGGGGAATAAGGATATTAAACTAAATTAACATTCCATGTTAACTGGTGTGGCAATAGATGTTAATATAGATAACAACTGACGACGGTGTCAAGGAAAAAACGATGGCGACCATTGCGGCAGAAAACCTCTTGAAGGCAATTCTGGAGCTGGGCGAGAACGGCGAGGAAGTGATCGCGGCGCGCCTGGCGGAATTTCTGCGGATCTCTTCGGCCGCCGTCAGCATGGCGCTGAAGCGGTTGCAACGCAAGGGGCACGTGCGAATCTCAAGCAAGCGCACGGTTCATCTGACGCCTGGGGGATTCCGCACTGCCTGCGACCTGGTCCGGCGGCACCGCCTCGTGGAGCGATTGCTCACCGATATGCTGCATATGCCCTGGGAAAAAGTTCATGAGGAGGCGGAGAAGCTGGAGCACGCAATCTCCCCGGCGTTCGAGAAACGACTGCTGGAAATCTTCGGCTCGAACGGTTCCTGCCCGCATGGCAGCCCCTTCACGCCGTCGCTTCGGCTTCGCCAAACTCCGCAGCGCTTCCGATTGGTGGACGCCCCGGAAAAAACCCTGCTGCAGGTGGTTCGCATCAATGAGCTTCACGAAAAGGAAAAGGAATTTGTGAACTCGCTGGCCGCGCTCCGTCTGATACCCGGAAGCCAGTTCACGTTGCTTCGCAAGACCTTCGACGGCGTCCTAGAGTTACGGGTGGGCGAGCGCAAGGCCGTCTTTTCGAGCCGCACGGGCTCGATGATCTGGGTGGAGAAGGCCGAACGGAAAGCCTAGAGCTTTTTCAGGGTTGGTGTATAGCACGAGGAAAGAAAACAGAAGTGCAGATCCCTCACTTCGTTCGGGATGACACCGAATGTGAGCTATATAGGAACCCTGAAAACGCTCTAGTGTCCAAGAAGAGTCGATCCACGTGTCAGCGAAGGGCGTTCTTTGGTCTATGATACGGGATTCTTGGAGGCTTCAGTCTGATCTTCTTTACTTCCGCGGCGGCAGCTTCGTAATCCTGAGCGTTGACCGCATTCGAAAGCAAGAATTCCGCCCTGCGTCGAGGAGTGTATATCTAACGACCGCCGGGCGGATAAGGATCTTGCTGGTTTCTATCATTTGCGTGGCGCCCGATAATCCGACTTTCAGGCAATTTGATAATAGCAAATCGCGCGATTGAAAACCAATGCTCAAGGCAGATCGCGCTCCGGATCGCGGCCGCTTGGCGCCACCGGTAGGAATTCCCGGTGTCCGAAGCCCCGGCCGTTGTCGAGGTACCAAACCGCGCGGGGAACGATTCGGTAAAGGCGAATGCCGGACAGCTTCGCTTTGACGATTTCGCGCAAAACGCCGGGCTGAAAGAACGCCTCCACAAACGGAAATTTCTTCAGGTAGATTTCCCAAAACAGCAGTTTGAGTTTCGGCGAACTCACCATCTCGGCCTGGCCTTCGAGTTGAATGCCGCGAATCTCGTTCCAGTCGCGGTAGTCCTCGTGGACCGTTGCGCTTACTTTCTTGTTGGAGGCGATGTTTGCGCCATGACGCGAGAGCGGGCTCGAGAGAAAATATAAATCGAATTCGTCGTTGACATAGAAAACGGCGGAGGCCCACGGAACATTCTCGTAGCAGGTTGCGATCGTCATGGAATTGTGCGTCGCCAGATAGCTGAGAATCGTCTGGCGTAGTTCCTGCGGGTCGGATGCCGCTGGACCGGGTCGCGTTGCAGAAGGCGACGGAGCCTTGTCTTCTTTGATTCCAGCCATATCACTCCTCCTATTACCGCAGTCCTCATAGTCAATAATATTCCTTTCCGCGGCAATTAGAGCATGGGCAATTGCCTTTTTCACTCACCGGCATAACTTCATACTTCGCAATTCGTGGTTTGCTCGGAATAGCGAGAGACTTCTCCGAATGGGCGGGCGCTGTTATTCCGGCCCTCTGGCGATCTCCACAGCGATCCGGTCGATCAGCGTCCGGGCGGCTGCCTCCGGCAGGTTGCCGTTGTTCATGAAGATCGCAAACGCCAAAGGCTCCCGGTTTTCCTCGATGTAATATCCAATCAATGCTGCGACTCCGGCAAGACTCCCCGTCTTGGCATGGATGCGTCCTTGAACCTTGGGGTCTTGCAGGCGGTCCCTCAGGCTGCCGTCCACACCGGCCACGGGCAGCAGGTCGATCCAGGAAGAGCGCTCGCGGGAGTTATACATCGCCTTCAACAGCGTGGCGGCAGCCGACGGAGAAACCAGCGTCTGGCGCGACAGACCCGAGCCATCCCGCAACGCCACGTCGCTCTCATTCACGCCGATTTCCCTCAAGAACTGATTCACTTCTTCCAATCCGGCCTCGACGCTTCCCACCTGGCGGCGTTCGCGTCCTAAGGTTCTCAGCAGCATTTCAGCGTGCAGATTTTGGCTGACTTTTTCGGTCACTTTCAGGCTCTCGATCAGCGGACGGGATTGGTGAGAGGCGATGACGTTTGTCGTGGAAGCGCGAGGCGCTTGCCAAGGACTTCGCAGATCGGGCACGTCCACCGGCTCCAGATGCCGAAGCTGGAGCGTGCCGTGAATTTGGATGCCCCGGCGCTCCAGTGCCAGACGGAAAAATTCTCCGGCAAACCGGGAGGGTTCATCCACCGCCACCGATTCGGTCAAGCCCACCTCGCCCGCCGGGATCCGACCCCAGAGCGATAGAACTCGCGAGCCGGGCCGCCGGTCGAAGGCGATGCGCCGCTCTGTGTTTGATGCCGCACCCGAAGAAGGCGCCCCGCGGCCTCCAACAGTAAGGACTCGGTTGATCACGTCAAAGTAGCGATCCATCGGCCCCTGCTCCACGATGGCGCGATCTCCCGCTCGCTGCCCGGGCAGAATCGTAAACGTGACCACGTTGTCATTCGCCGACAGCGCCGAGACCGGAGCGCCATAGCCCCAGAACATATCGCCCACCGTCCATCCTTCGCCATACGGCTGATTGACGAAGTACGAATCATCCGCAACCAGGTCACCATCGACGACTCGAATGCCGCGGCTCGAAACTTCATCGGCCAGGTCTTCGAAGACTTTCATCGGCTGCGAGGAACGTTCCGTGCGGCCGTTATACGGCAAGACTCTTCCGGAGAGATTCGGATCTCCCCGGCCGACGAGAATCAGATCCCCGTGGACTGCGCCCTTTTCGTCAACCGGACCCGTGGCCTCCACGGTGGTGAGGTACTTGAACTCCGGACCCAAGCGGACCAGAGCTGCCGCCGTGGTAAACAGCTTTGCGGTCGAGGCCGGTACGAAGTGTTTATCCGGGTTCCAACTGAATACGCTTTCGCCGCGCCGGAGGGAGATTACCTGGATTCCCCACTGCGCGTCTTTGGCGCCCTTGGAATCGAGTATGGATTGGATTCGCCGCTTTACGTTACGCGGCGCGCGCGTCGGCGCGGTTTGCCTGGGGGGCGTACGTTTGGCTTGGCTAGCGTACGTTGGCGGCGGAAAAAAAATGAAGGTGCAGGCCAGGAAGAAAATTGCGGCGGGCTTCCCTGCCCGTCCTGCGGAGCGATCCCTTCCGATGTGAATGCGAGGCACTCTGTTCCAGATTCGTTGTAACCGGCTTGGAGCCTTTGTCACACTCCTCCAAAACGCGGCCGCCGGAGAAATGAACTATCCGCCCTATCGAATAACCGCCGGATCAGCAACCGAGCAACCGGGCGGCGTCCTTGGCGAAGTAAGTCAGGATGACATCCGCTCCGGCGCGCCGAATGGAGGTCAGCGATTCCATCATGGCGCGTTGCTGGTCGATCCAGCCCAGGCGCGCCGCCGCCATTATCATGCTGAATTCGCCGCTGACCTGGTAGGCGGCGAGCGGCACGTTAAACTGCTGCCGCGCGAGCGCGATGATGTCCAGGTACGGCATGGCCGGCTTGACCATCACCATATCGGCGCCTTCCTCGATGTCGAGCGCGATCTCGCGCAAGGCCTCGCGCTGGTTTGACGGGTCCATCTGGTAAGACCGCCGGTCTCCGAACTGCGGCGCGGAATCGGCGGCCTCGCGGAACGGCCCATAAAACACCGAGGCGTATTTCGCCGAGTACGCCAGGATGGCGGTGTTGCTGAGCGAATTGTGGTCGAGAGCTTCGCGGATGGCGCGCACGCGGCCGTCCATCATGTCGGAGGGCGCCACGATGTCGGCTCCGGCCTGCGCGTAGCTCAACGAAGCCCGGGCCAGCAGCGCGAGCGTCGAGTCGTTATCCACGTCTCCCTTTTTGATCACGCCGCAGTGTCCGTGGCTGGTGTACTCGCAAAGGCAGACATCGCACAGAATCAACAGTTCGCTTCCAACCGCCTTCCGGATAGCGCGCACGGCCTGGGCTACGATGGAGTCATCTCCATAAGCTCCCGAGCCAACTTCGTCTTTACTTTCCGGAATGCCGAAGAGCAGCACGCCGGGAATGCCGAGCGAGGCCACTTCGCGGCACTCGTCGCCGATTTTGTCGATGGAAAAATGGAAATTCCCCGGCATCGAAGAGATCTCCCGCTTGACGCCCGACCCGGGACAGACAAAAAGCGGATAGACGAAATTCTTGGGCGACAGCCGCGTCTCCTGAACGAAGGACCGGATCAGAGCATTCTGCCGCAGCCGTCGCGGCCGGGAAACAGGAAAGGACATAGCCACCTGCTGGATCAGCTAATTTTCGAACATCATAGCACAGCACGCTGTGCTATTAAGAGGGCCTCGTTAGAACAGCCGCTCCTGCCGCTTCAAATTTCCAAAGGTGCCGATGTTGGCGAGCGAAAACGACATGCGGTACTGGTTCTCATTCCGCACCGCCCCCAGAGCGAACCGTTGGTACTCAAAACTGACTCCGCAGCAATCATTGTTGTAGCTCACCTGAAAAGCGGTGTATTGCAGGAAGCCGGCGCGGGCGTCGTATGCGCCGGTGAAAACTCCGTTCCAACCGGTACGGCCCGTCTTTCCGTAGCCCACCGTGAAGTGGAACTGGTCGGAGGGAGGAGAGATCGCATTGGAGGGGCGCACCAGCGATTCTCCGAAGGAGGCGAAGGCTTGCCCCCAAATTGCATTGCCGGAATATTCGGCGTTCGTGAATCGGCGCAAGGTGGTGTCGTAATCCTGCCGAAACTCGATATCGTAATGGGCAAAGGGACGAAATTGAAAAACGGAAATGATGGGAGAAAACCGCCGGGGACCATAAAGAAACGCGTTGCCGGTGAAATCGAGCGTCGGCAGAAAAACATTCCGTGTTCCGGGCCGCAGTGCTCCGCCAAAGTCCGGATCGAAATAATAGCGCTGTTTCACTTCCCAGGTGAGAACCTCCTGGGCGCGCGGGCCGGTCTGGCGCTTGGCATACAATCGGTTGGTGAGAGAGAACTCCAGGTCGCGCGTATTCGCCGCCAGATCCTCTTCGTCGAACAGAAGGGTATGCGCAAAGTCCCTCACGCCGCCTACCGAATGGAACGTAACCTTCGGCTCGACGACGTGCTTCAGCGGGCCTCGATTGAAAGGTTCGGCGTTGGAAAAGACTTTCGAAAGTGGCGGCAAATCGAGTTCCACGGAAAGATCCGTGGCGCCGTCGTTGAGCGCCGCGCTGCTGAGCTGGTTGGCGGTGCGCCGGCTGCCGTAATGCCGCGCGCGATAGCCGAAGACCGGCGTCAGGTGAAATCCGTTCCACTCCAGGGGGATGGTGACTTGGGGATGGAAGACGAACCGCTCCAGGTGCGAGGTGGCGAGTGTCCCTCGACCGCCGGGCAGCGTCGGCTCGCTCCGGCTCACCACGCCGGCCGAATCGTTCCAGGACAGCCAGATGGGAACCCCGTTCCACAACGGACGCTCCACGCTGTCAAGATCCAATTGAGGCAGCCGGTCGATGGTTACGATGTCGTTGGGAGCCGTGCTCTGGTAATCCTGGAGCCTCGAAAATAGCGCATCGAAACTCATCGAGCCGGAGTTCCTGGTAAGAAACCCCGTGCTGTGATTTTCCGTGAAGACGGCTTCATTGAAGGTTTGCGTAAAGGCCTGTCGAAACGTCAGCGAATTCAGGTAGTTTATGTCCAGCACCGCGCGGATGTCTTCGGGGAGACGCAGCACACCCTGCGCCGAAGCCGTGCGCCCGCCCTGGTCGATTTTTTGCGGCCCAAAACCGCGATCCACCACGCCAAAATAAGTAAAATTCAGATAACTGCCCGCTTTCGGCCGCATTCGAAACGAGGCGTGTTGAGACCATCCTCGCAGGCTGAGAAACTGCGCTCCAATCTCCGCATCCGTGCTGCGATTGATGGCCCAGAAAAACGAATCCCCGAAAAACGTGCCGAGCCGCGAATTATTCCCGAATGTGGGAGTTAGAAAACCGGTGGTGCGCGGAACGTTGTGCAACGAGCGGTAAAAGACCGGAAAGTAGAATACCGGCAGATTCAAGACGCGCAGCTTCGAATGATGGAGTATGGCGCTTTCCGCCGGGCGGATCGTAACCTCCCGAGCGGCGAACGTCCAGGTGGGATCGGGCAGCGTGCAGACCGTGATCGTAGCATTGCGGACTTTATAAGCGCCCGTATCGGTCCGATCGACGCGCTCCGCCTCGAAGAAAAAAGCGTTGGTGGTCGTGAACAGCGAGGCGCGTCCCTGCATGCGCGCGCCAACGCTTCCCACCGCCTTGAAGAAACTCCCCGTATCGTCGCGGAAGTTGTAATCTCCTTGCGACGAAAAGATGTCTTCGTGCTCCAACGGCCGGGTAAAATGCACGTTTCCGTTGGCGGTTGCCACGCCGGTATCGGCGTTGTAGTCCATCCGGTCGGCGGTTAGCCGCATTCCGGCGTAAGTGATATCGACGTTACCGGTCAGGTGGTAGAGATCGCCGGCCTTTTCCTGGGAGTCGGCCCTGATCTCAACCGCGGGCGGAGAATGTAGCTGAGAAGGCACCTGCGCCGATGTGCGGTAAACCATGAAAAACATGTGACAAATGCATACGGATATGTAAACTGAAAAAAGTAGAGGGTTTCGATTCATGGGCACGGGCACCGGTTTGCGGAGTTTCGTGTGCAAGCGGCCAACTTAGCATGGACTCGAAAGAGCTGGCAAGATGATGCACGGACAGTCGTGCGACGGGGGCATAACGAATCGATGAGGGAAGAAAACGCGGTCTCGCGCGCATGGGGTCACTGCTCCGCTTGCGGATATAACAACGCACCGGATGAGTTCCGCTGCGAGAAATGCGGGCGCAGGCTCCAACTGTCGGCGGTCGCAACTCCCAGCCAGCCCAAGTTCGTCGTCTACCGTAGGCCGGAGCCGGGTTCCCGAAGCGATGCGGAACGCGGCATACACGTCGCGACGAATCCGCAACCGGCGCCCGATGTGAACCAGTTGCCAAACCGCCCGGCAGCCGCTCCCGCATCTCCGCGGCGAATCGCGGCACAGCACAGGAATACCCGGAGGCAGATCAGCGACCGCGTCCAGGCCTTCCGTTTCCGCAGGTCCAATCCGAATCTCCCTCTGCAATTTGGAGACGAAGAGCGTTCGGCAAACGAACCGGAGCGCCAGAACGAGAAAACCGAACAAAGCCCGAAAAGCAACGTTGTTGCGATGGAATCGCGCACCGCGCCAGAGTCCGTTCCGGCCACCTCTGCTCCCGCCGCGACTCTCCCGCCGCCACCTCCCATCGAGCGTCATCGCAGACGGGCTGCGGCGCACATCGACCAGCCGGAGTTCGATTTCCCCATTCCCGAAGAGAAGCCCGAAGGATTCCTGGCATTGCCGGTCGCTCCGTTTCGCTTGCGGCTGCTCGGCCACGGGATGGATTTGTCCTTAACGCTGGCGGCATTCCTATTGTTCTTGATTCCCTTCAAGCTGATGCTAACCACCGTCGCACCTAGCCGGATGCTGCTGGTGGGCATGGCTGGCGCTTACTTGCTACTGGTTCTCTTATACGGCCTGGTTTTTATTTGCCTGGCGGGCGCTACGCCAACGATGAAGTGGATGGGGCTGCGTCTGGTGAATTTCGACGGAGCGCCGCCCGGGCGTCGGCAATTGTTCTTCCGCTTTTTGGGGGCTATCACCAGCGTTGGCTCGTTCTTCCTGGGCTTTCTATGGGCGCTCGCCGACGAGGAAAAGCTTGCGTGGCATGACCGCATCTCCAAAACGTTTCTCACCGTCTCCCGCTTGCCCGAAGGGCAATACCGTAAATAGCCGTAGGTTTCAACCTACGGAAACGGATTCATAAGAATGATTACAGCCCCGAAGGGGCTGGACAATCGCAGGATGGAGGTCAATCCCTTGCGGGGTTGGATTTGCTACGTTGGCTCCATTTTCCGCAGGTTAAAACCTACGGCTATTCACGGTCGGCCTTGCCGGGCCGGGCGCTCGCTGGAACGCAACCGGTATTAAGACAGGCGGGTGGCCACGGCACGATTTTTGTGCCGTGGGTTTGTAAATTCCCGGAACAGTTCAATCCTCAGGACGCGCCTCCCTCGCCGTTGGGGTTTCGCTTTCTCGATTGCTCCTGCCGCAGCATAGCAGCCGAGGGTTTCCCCTGATTCACGCGAAAAACCCCACGGCACAAAAAACGTGCCGTGGCTACCTGCTCCACCACTCGCGGCGAATTGATAAATACAACCTCCTGACGATCCGCCTCGCCGCAACGGGTGGCGAATTTGTGGACAAAATTGAGTATGATGTCTGATACGCATCATGCCTGAACACAAGTCTGAACCAAAAATCCGCGTGGTCTTCCTCTGGCACATGCACCAGCCCTATTACAAGGACCTGGTAACGGGCGTCTACCGCCTGCCCTGGGCGCGTTTGCATGGATTGAAGGACTACTACGGAATGGTGGCAATGCTGGAGGAGTTTCCCCGCATCCACCAGACGTTCAATTTGGTCCCGTCGCTCTTGCTGCAACTGGAGGAATATGCCTCCGGGAGCGCGCGGGAGCCGGTTCAGGAGGCCGCCTTCAAGCCCACCGAACTATTGTCCACACAGGAGCGGCTCTTCATACTGCAAACTTTTTTCCAGGCGAATCTGGCGAACTTGATCTCCCGTTATCCTCGTTACAGAGAGCTTTACGACCGCATGCAGGCTAATGACTTCAATGCCGGGCGGTCCCTGCCATTTTTCCGCGGTCAGGATTTTACGGACCTGCAAGTGCTTTCTCAGCTCGCCTGGTTCGATGAAATTTTTCTGGAGCGGGACCCCGAAATTCGCGCCTTGGTTGACAGGTGCCAGGGATATCGGCGAGAGGATCAACTGCTCCTGCAACGGAAGGAGTGCGAAGCGATTGGGAAGGTGCTCGAAGCATACCGGCAAGCGGCCGGACGGGGACAGATCGAGATATCGACCTCTCCCTTCTATCACCCCATCTTGCCGCTGCTATGCGACACTCACGTGGCGATCGAAGCGCATCCCGGCGTCCGCCTGCCGAACCATCGCTTCCGTCACCCGGAAGATGCGCGGCTCCAACTCGAGCGCGCCATCGCGTTGCACAGCCGGTTATTCGGAATCGTTCCCAGGGGTTTGTGGCCTTCGGAGGGCTCGGTTTCCGAGGAGGTGCTTCAGATCTGCGCCTCACTCGGATTTCGCTGGGTGGCAACCGACCAGCAGGTGTTGTCCAATTCCACGGGAGTTCCCTTTTATCGCGACGCCTCCGGCGCCATGGTAAACGCCGAGAGGTTCTACACCCCGTATCGTTTTTCGACCTCCCCAGGAGAGGTCCGCATGCTGTTCCGGGACCATGAACTCTCGGACCTGATAGGGTTCGTCTACTCGGGGATGCCGGCGGAAACCGCCGCCGCCGATTTCGTTCGCCGCATCAAGCAAAGCGCCCGGCCCGTGCTCTCCCAAGGGAAAAGCGCGCTGGTTCCCGTTATTCTCGACGGAGAAAATTGCTGGGAATATTACCCGCAGAGCGGCCGCCGTTTTCTTCGCGCCCTCTACCGCATGCTCTCGGACGACCGCGAGATCGAATGCGTCACGGTTTCCGAAGCGCTCGAACGCCATGGCCGCGCCGAGGCTTTGCCGCATCTCGCGGCGGGATCGTGGATCAACGGCAATTTCGATATCTGGATTGGCGCCGAGGAGGACAACCAGTCTTGGGATCATCTGTCCGCGGCCCGCAACTTTTTTGCGGAGCGCGAAAAGACGGCGTCGCCCGAGAAACGGGAACTGGCTTTGGAAGAGCTGCTGGTCGCCGAAGGGAGCGACTGGAACTGGTGGTACGGGCCGGAACATTCCTCGGCGAACGACGCGGATTTCGACGCCCTCTACCGGTCGCACCTGTCGAACGTCTACCGCGCCTTAAACGAGCGTCCGCCCGATGCTCTGGGCCAGCCGATCGCGGTGCTTCGGCAGCAAGCGATTTCCACTCCGCCGGCCGGCCCCATCTCTCCCGCGATCGATGGAATCATCACCAATTACTTCGAATGGATGGGCGCGGGCTTCTACAGTCCCCAATTGGCCGGAGGCACCATGCACGGCCGCGCTCCGATGATGCGGGAACTTTACCATGGCCGCGACGCCGGGAATTTTTATCTGCGGATCGACTTGAATTGTGCGACGCCCGAGGAGTTCGCTCGGACGAAATTTCGCATCGCTTTCCGGCCCGGGACCGGTTGCGCCTTCATCGTTAGTTTCGTGCAGCGAGAAGTGGCCACGGCGGACTCGTGCGAATTGCGTCGCGAAGGCGACACCGGTATTTTACGCAGCGCTCTGGGCCAGGCTGCACTGGGAAAAATCTTTGAGCTGCGTCTCAGATTGGACGCAATCGGCGCGGCTTCGGACGGCGCTTTCGAATTCCAGGTCACTCTCTGGGAAAACGAATATCCTCTCGAGACTTTCCCCTTGGAAGGCTGGCTTACTGTCCCCGCAGCCGTGAGCGCCGCCTGGTAATCGCCGTTTCTCTGAATCCCGTCTTGCCAGCTCCTGGTATACTGGGGACGAAAGATACCGCAAACGTCTCTCTCCTGCGAGGTCACCATGAGTACAGGACTGAAATCTCTGATCGAAGCCGGAACCAAGGTTTGGCTCGACTCGGTCGACCCGGATTTCGTGCGCGTCAACTGTAAGCTAGGCGCGACAGGCGCCACCTCGAATCCCATCATCGTCTCCGACATTATCAAAAGCGGCCGTTTCGACAAGGACCTCGCCGAATTCTCCGTCGAAGGCTTGAGCGACGAGGAGATCGCATGGCGGCTGACCGATCTGCTGGTCCGCGAGGCTCAGCAAGTCTTCCGTCCGGCGTATGAAGCGGCGCGCGGCGACGACGGCTACGTCAGCTTCGAGCTGGACCCGCTGCTCGAAGATCCCGCGCGCAATCTGTCTCAGGCGGAACGCGTCCGGCAATACGTCACGCTCGGAAAGAAGTGGAGCCAGGGACAAACCAACCGCATGATAAAGGTCCCGGCCACTCCGGCGGGATTCGAGGCGCTCGAAGAGCTTGCCGCGGCGGGCGTGACGCTGAACGTAACCTTGATCTTCACGCAAAGGCAGTACCGGCAGGCGCGCGAAGCTGTGTGGCGCGGTGCGCAGCGGCGCTCGTCGCTTGATGGTTTCAAGTCGGTCTATAGCATCTTTGTAAGCCGCGTGGATGTTTACACGGCGAAACACGTGCCCGAGCTTTCGCCCGAGACGCAGGGCCAAGTCGGCATCGTCATCGCGAAACGTGCGTGGAAGGAAAACACGGAATTCTGGGCCGGGAAAAAACTGTCCAGAAAACAGGAGATCGTTTTTGCCTCGACCGGCACCAAGGACCCCAAAGAAGACCCCGCCAAATACGTCGCAGCTTTTGCCGGCTCCGATATCGAGACCAATCCTCCGGCGACCAACGAAGCAGTGGAAAAGAGCGGGCGGACATTGATCCGCGCCGTCGACGTAATGCCTCCCGCCAAGGTGCTCGAAGAAATCGGCCGCCTTGTCGATATGCAAAAACTCGAAGAAACGCTGATGCGCGAAGGAGTCGCAAAATTCGCCGATCCGCACAAGGCGTTGCTGGCGCTGATCGCCGAAAAGCGGAAGGCTCTCAAACCCGCCACAGCGTGAAATTAGTTCCCTGCTCTCACGTTCAGAATACTCTCCAACACCTTTAGATCCCCGTCCACCGGGCCGTTGCGCAATCCGAGAATCTTCGCAATCAGTGGATAGATGTTCACATTTTCAAAAGGAGCGACCGTGACTCCCGGACGGATATCCGGACCGGCGGCATAGAAGCTGGCGCGCATGGCCATCATTCCCCGTGGGTCGTACCCGTGGTTGCCTTTGGGTGGGGGCTTTTCGTCGGAAGAATTCCGGGGAGCGTGCGCTCGAATTGCATAAGGCCCCGCCGCAACGACAATCGGGTCCCCGGCCCTGGGATTGCGGTCGTAATGCAACTCGGGAGGGAACGCGCTGCGCCGATAGACCATGAACTTATCGCTCGCTCCCTTTAGTTGCTGATAGGCCTTTTCCGCCGCATCTTCCCTTTTGGGATAGAGCAGCGAGCCGGAGGTTTCAAAATCGGAGAGGTCGGCATAGCGGTCCAGGTTGATCCAATCGCCCTCTACCGTCGCCATGCCATGGTCGGATACGACAAACAAATCAATGGCCAGGGGAAGCTTCGTCAGTTCCTTGGCAAGTCGCCCTATGGATTCGTCTACATGGCGCACCGCTTCGGCGGTTTGCGGGCTTTCCGGGCCGAATTCGTGCCCGAAATGATCTACGCTACCGAAATAGAGTGTGATGAAGTGCGGACGCCTGTCCTCGGGAAGTTGCAACCACGCGACGATTTGGTCGATTCGTTTGTTATCGGGGATCTTCTCATCGAACTTCAGGTAATACGATGGACGGCCACCGTCAATCTCCGCCTCCGATCCGAACCAGAAAAAGCAGGCGGCCCTCATGCCTTGCCGCTCGGCCAGCACCCACAGTGGAATTCCACGAAACCAACTGCCGTCGTTGTCGGCGATAGTGTAGCGCTGCTTGCGCACAGGATCATAGAATGAGTTCGCGACGATGCCGTGATGTTCCGGATAAAGTCCCGTGACAATCGAAAGATGGTTCGGAAACGTCACCGATGGATAGGACGGGATCATGCCCTGGGGCGCGCTGGCCCCGCGCGCGGCAAGGGCTTGGAGGTTCGTGGCGCCATACCGCTGCGCATAGTCATAACGAAAGCCGTCGAGCGAGATCAAGACTACGTAGGGTTTCTTTTGCTGCGCCGGCGCGTTCGGCCCGTGATCGACGGTAATGACCGGCGCGATGTTCTGACCGGGGTTCTGAGCGAGAGCCGGTCCGCGTACTACGATCAGCAGCAGAGAAAATACAAACGCTCTCTTGATGATCTCGAGCAATGTAGTCCGCATTCCGCCTCCCCAAAGATCGTCCGTGAATCTTAACTTAAAGCTCCCCCACCGGAAGTACTTTTCCCCGGACCCGCTGCGACAGTTCCCTTGCCTGCCCCTCCAGCCGCGGGCGCGCCCATGCGAGCAGCATCATGGCGGCGATGATAACGACCAGACCCGCGGTCGCGGCTGGAACGCTCGAAGCCCGTCTCGGCAAGATCGAAAAGCCGCCGTATACGAACCAGATGTGCACCCAATAGACCAGAAGCGAATTCTGCCCTAATTGGACTATGCGATTGAAAAACCATTCACTACCCTGATGCAAAGACCACAGATAACAGACCGCCAGAAGGTCCAGCAACACGCCGATACGGACTAAAAAGAAGTTCGGGCTCGTGTGCCAGAAGTCGTAAACACGGTAGAGGTGAATCGGCAGAGCGTCGAGCCGAAGCGCGCCAAAGGCTATAAGAAGCCCGGCCCATGCGACCAGCGCAATCGCCCAGCCTCCGCGACGCTCGGCCCACTCGGTACGCAGAAGCGAACCCGCCGCCAGCCCGGCAAAACAGAATGCGGCCCACGGAAAGATGGGAAACAGCCACGGCTGTGGCTTGTCAAAGATGTGCACGCCGTTTATGTACGATTCCAGGAACCAGGGCAGAAAGCGCGGGCGCCAGTCGGTCCACAGGAGCGGCGTAAGCATCGCGATTCCCATCGCAACGGCGGCAGCGGTGAGACCTCGCTTTACTCTGGACCCAATCCAGCAGACCAATCCCATCAGCGCAATCGAAACGCCGATGACGTTGAGCACGTCCACTCGAAGGAAATCCGTCCAGGGACCATGGTGTCTCCAAATAAATTCTTGCCCGCGGAAGACCAGAGCAAGCAGCAGAATCTGCGCGCCGCGACGAAACGCCGCTGACACTACCGTACCTGGCGCAGCACCACGACGCTGGAGGCTCTCAACGGAAAGCGCGAGCGAAAACCCAGCGAGAAAAAGGAACGACGTCGCGGCCAGCGTGGAAGCAAAGTGAGACCAGCGGGCGACGACCGAGAAACGCGCCTGGCCGCCCAGCCACGAATCGTAGGCGTGCGTCTGGAACATCAGGATGCAGGCGATGCCTCGCATGCAGTCGATGTGGGTCAAACGGCGTTTGGTGGTGTCCGTGCTCATAGCTTCCATCTTCCGGTTACTGGTGCGCTTACCGGCTGCGATTCAAACGTTCCCGCGACCGATCAAGTTTCTCATTCTACATGTGCCCGGAATCATAGGCCAGTCATTGAATAAAGCAACTGCATGATTAGTAAGTAGGAGCAGGAATAGGACCGAATCGAGCCGCGACCGAGAGGGAGCGGTTCTTCGGGAGACTCAACACAACAACGAAGAAACCGCTCCCTCTCGGTCGCGGCTCGGTTCGGAGAGCACAGGTTCTTGGCGGCTCCCCTTGCATTCTTCCGCGTTTCCCGATGAAATAGACTGCCGTACCCGAAATAATGCGGGGCGCGCCAGGGGCTGTCGGAAATATGTTCTGGAGAGCTGCAATCGCCATCTTAAGGAAAGACCTGCGGGCGGAGTTCCGCACCAAGGAGGTCTTCAACTCCTCGGTCGTCTTCGCGCTGTTGGTCATCGTGATCTTCAGCCTGGCCTTCGAGCCTAGCTCGCAGGAAGCTCAGGAGCTTTCCGGCGGACTGTTGTGGATCGCCTTCGCCTTTTCCGGGGTGCTCTCCTTGAGCCGTACATTCGCGCGAGAGGTGCCCAACGATTGCCTGCTGGGACTGCAACTCGCTCCCATCTCCGCCGCTGCGGTATATTTAGGGAAGCTCCTAGGCAACATGATTTTTCTGTGTCTGCTCGAATTGCTGCTGCTGCCGTTGTTCGCGGTGTTTTATAATATACATCTGTGGAACCAGGGCGGATGGCTGGTGCTGATTGTGTTCTTGGGAAGCTGGGGACTGGCCGCCGTAGGCACCAGCTTCGCGGCGGTCGCGACCAGCGTACGGCTGCGCGAGTTGATGCTCCCGGTATTGCTGTTCCCCATCGAGATTCCCCTGCTCCTCTCGCTCGTCCAGGCAACCACGGCGATCATCAAGGGCGGAGACTCGTTGGATGACGCATGGATCTGGCTGCGGCTGGCATTTGGATTCGATGTTGTATTCACGACCATTTCGTTTTACTTATTTGAGTACATCCTGGAAGTGTAAGGCAGCTTTATAGTTAGCATCATGCGGTGGAATAAGGTAGTATTGGAACCGATCCCTTCCGGTGGCGGCTCGGATGGGCTTGGAACGATTCGTGCTCTATTAATCGCTGAACCTCATATTTTGGGTGAAATCGCTCACCAATAAGAGGTAAACTATCTTATGGCAAGGCCGAGGCGCACTCGGCTGTCATTTTGGCGGCCAGCGTTCCGGACAGAAAGGTGGAGTGGCTCATGCAAGCGAAGAAGAAATTTCTCAAGTTTGGCATCGGGCTGGGAATAGTTATCTCAACGCTTGGGTGGCTCGCATACAGCGGCATTCAGGAGAGCAAGACTTATTATGTAACCGTCAGCGAGCTCCGGACTGCGAACGACGCGGTGAACCGGCGTTATCGCGTGATGGGCAACGTAGCGGCCGGCACGATACGCCGCGCGGCGGGCCGAGTTGAGTTCAGCCTGGAACAGGATGGCAAAACACTCCCCGTGGTATATACCGGAAAGGACCCCTTGCCCGACACCTTGCAGGATGGCGCCCAAGCCATGGCCGACGGCCGCTATCAAAAGGACGGGAACTTCCACGCCGAGACGGTGCAGGCCAAGTGCGCGTCCAAGTATGAGCCCACCATGCAGTCCGCGCCGGGCGCTCCCAAGCCTGCCAGCTATTAGACGGCATCCGAGGACCGGATAAAACAACATGGAAAATATTGGCAGCTTTGCATTGATCCTGGCTTTCCTGCTGACGCTGTACGCCATTGCAGCGTCCATCCTCGGCGTATTGCAGAAAAAGGAACGGCTGCAATATAGCGCCTACCGTGCTACCGGGGCCATTTGGGCTCTGGTCACGCTGGCGGTGGGATGCCTGCTCTACGCCCTCCTGACCGACGATTATCGCGTGGCCTATGCCGCCGGACACAGCAATCGCGCGCTGCCATGGGTCTATAAAATTTCGTCGCTGTGGTCGGGACAGGAAGGGTCGCTGCTATTTTGGAGCTTTCTTCTTTCCACCTACAGCATGATCGCCGTGCGGCTGAACCGCGAAAAGCATCGCGACATGATGCCCTACGTGACGGCAACGCTCATGGTGGTCCTGGGATTTTTCCTGCTGATGAATGTTTTTGTAGTCAGCCCCTTCAAGCTGCTGGCTATGAACCAAGGCGGACAGATGGTGGTCAGCGGGCCCATTGACGGCAATGGCCTGAACCCGCTGCTCCAATATCCCGCCATGGCAATCCACCCGCCGATGCTCTACCTCGGATACGTTGGATTTACTGTTCCGTTCGCCTTCGCGCTGGCTACCCTCATTACCAAGCAGGCGGGCGAGCGGTGGATTGCTACCACGCGGCGCTGGACCATGGTCACATGGATGTTCCAGTCGATGGGCGTCCTGATGGGCGCGCGCTGGGCCTATGCAGTGCTGGGATGGGGCGGCTACTGGGGATGGGACCCGGTCGAGAACGCCTCATTTATGCCGTGGCTCACCGGCACGGCCTTTCTCCACTCCGTGATGATGCAGGAAAAGCGCGGGATGATGAAGGTCTGGAACATGGTGCTGGTCTTCTCCACCTTCTTCCTGTGCATCTTTGGAACGTTTCTCACGCGGAGCGGCGTGGTGTCCTCGGTCCATGCTTTTGCGCAGTCGGCGATCGGGCCGTATTTTGTCGGCTTCCTCGGCTCGGGAATTCTGTTTTGCGGCTGGCTGCTGCTGGAGCGGCTCGACTACCTGAAGAGCAATCAACCGCTCGACTCGCTCATATCGCGCGAATCGAGCTTTTTGTTTAACAACCTGCTGCTGCTGGCGGCCTGCTTCGCGGTGTTGTGGGGCACGCTCTTTCCGGTCATCTCGGAGGCGGTACAGGGCGTCAAGATCAGCGTGGGAGCGCCGTTCTTCAACAAGGTCAATATTCCGATCGGGCTGTTGCTGCTTCTGTTAACGGGCCTGGGGCCGCTGTTTGCCTGGCGCAAGACCTCGGTCGACAGCCTCCGCAAGAACTTCTTAATGCCCGCCATCGTTTCGCTGGCCGCTGGCGCCGCATTGTTTGCGATCGGAGTGCGGCAGTTTTACGCGCAGGCTTCGCTGATCCTTTGCGTGTTCGTGTCCATCACCATCTTCATGGAGTTCTACCGCGGCGCGCGCGTTATAGCGGCGAAATCCGGCGAGTCGCTCCTGGGCGCGGCTCTGACCTTGACGTTGCGGAACACGCGCCGCTATGGCGGCTATATCGTCCATTTCGGAATTGTGCTGATCTTCGTTGGAATTACGGGCACCGCCTTCAACATCGAGCGCGAGCAGGAGATGAAGGCCGGCGACACCATGCCGATCGGCTCTTTCACCTTGCAGATGCGCGGCCTGACCGAATCGGACACCCCCAATTATGGCTCGCAAAAGGCGTCGTTGATGCTCGTTCGCGGCGAAAAGCAGTTGGGTATGCTTGTGCCGGAACGCCGCTTCTACAAAGCCAGCCGCCAGCCTACTACCGAAGTCGCCATCCGCCCGAGGCTGAGCGAGGATGTCTACGTCGTCTTCGAGGGCATGACAGAAGACCGCCAGCACGCCGTCATCAGCGCACATGTGAATCCACTGGTGAACTGGATTTGGGTGGGAGGGGCCATCCTGGTTTTCGGAACGCTGGTTGCGCTGCTGCCTTCGCGTGCAACCGCCGGGGCGAAAACACGTCCTCCGTCGGCGCCAGCCGTGGCCTCGGAAGAAATCAAAGAAAAACATGAAGTATTTGCCAGAACGACTTCTTAAACAAGCTGCTTTGATCTTGGCTTCAGCCACGCTAGCCTGCGCCATGCTGCTGTCCCAAGAAACAGTCGCCCCTCAGGGTCCGCCCGCGGTTAGCAGCAACGACGCAGCCTTCCGCCGGGTCTCCAACCGCCTCCTGTGCCAGTGCGGTTGCAGCTACATGGTCCTTTCCTGCAACCATGTGGATTGCTCCTCGGCGACGTTTATTCGCCGCACGATTCAGACCAAGCTCGCCGCCGGCCAGAGTGAAGATGCGATCGTCGCCGGCTTCATCGATCAGTACGGTCCGCGCATCCTTCCCGAGCCTCCCCGCAAAGGTTTTTCGCTTTCCGCCTGGGTCATGCCGTTTGCCGTACTGATCCTAGGCGGAGCGTTCCTTTCCTTCTTCCTGTGGCAGTGGAAACACAAGTCCGCTGTCGCCGCCGTGGGAGCGGGTGCCGAAACTCCCGAGGATGCCGGTTTCGTACCGAAAGACATTCCTCCCGAGTTGGTGCAGAAATACAGCGCACAAATCAACCGGGATTTAGAGAACGAGTAAGCTGCAATCCGAGCCGCGACCGAGAGGGAGCGGTTGTTCATTCCGTCATTCAGGGTACAGGAATTCGTTTGAAGGTCCATTAGGACCCAGAGATGCCCACCGCAAATCGTCCGCCCGCCGTAAAGCTGGCCCCCAAATCACAAGGTCTGACGACTCCCCGCAAGAAATTACCCAAGCTGCTTGCCCAGATCAACGAAAGCTGCACGGGCTGCGCCGGCTCTCCCGTCTGCGTCGCCTACTGTCCCGTTGCCGATTGCATGTATTGGGTTCCGGACGAGGAGCACCCGCCTTTCGGCGTCATCGAGGTGGACCCGCAACTCTGCATCGGCTGCAAACTCTGCACTCCGCACGGCCCCGACGGGACGTTCGTCGACGGCTGCCCCTGGGACGCGATTGATATGATTGCGATCGAGGAAGTGGAAAAGAAGCTTGGAACATCCTTCATTTACTGACCGTCAGCGTGGCAACAGGTACGGCGGAAATGCCATATCGCATCCGCGGCATCCAGATGGCTACCCGGCGACGCCACTTGACGGATTGGCCCGATTTGCTAACATGGGCATCAGAGACTCGGTAACTCAGGGGTTCCGCGAATGAACAACATTTCTTTCACGGTTCATATCTTCAAGGAAGGCGATACATTCGTGGCGCACGCTCCTGAACTCGACGTATCCAGTTGCGGTTCCAGGCCGGAGGATGCCCGCAGAAACATTCAGGATGCTGTGCGAGGCTTTCTGGAAACGGCCGAAGAGATGGGCACGCTGGAGCAGATTCTCGAAGAAGCCGGGTACACGCACGTGGGAGATTCGTGGCGCGCACCGGAGTTTGTTTCCCTCGACCACCTCACCGTGTCTCTTGCTTGAATGCCTCCGCTAAATCCAGTTCATTATCGACGGCTCGTTTCCATATTCGAAAAAGAAGGGTTCCGCTTCGCCAGGCAGAATGGCGATCATTTGATTTACACCAAGGCGGGATGCAAAAGGCCGCTGGTAATCCCCATGTACCACGCTGTCCCTGTCTTCATAATCAAAAATCTGTTACAGACATCTGGCTTCAGCCGCGACCGCTATTTTGAGCTTCTGGAAGGCGTTTAAGTTAGCGCGAAGAAGCTGCTACATCCGGTACAGCATCCAATAGACCACCACTCCAGTCACCGAAACGTATAACCAGAGCGGAAGCGTGCGGCGGGCAATCGAGCGGTGCCGGTCGAAGGCTCCCCGCCAAGCACGGGCCAGCGTTATCAGCACCAATGGCACAATGACGACGGCGAGAATCGTGTGCGTGGTCAGAATGCTGAAGTAAACCGCCCGGACCGCGCCCTGCCCGGTGAAGCGCCTCATGCCCGATTCGAAATGATACGTGAGGTAAGAGACGAGGAACAGCGTCGAGGTCGCAAATGCCGAGACCATGCATAGCTTGTGCGCCTTTATTTTGCCGCGCCGGATGAAGATATATCCGCAGACCAGTAAAACCGCGCTCGTAGCGTTGAGTACGGCGTTGACCTCGGGAAGCGATGAAATGGGAAGCATTATGGAAAAGCCGGAAGCTCAGAACGAAAACAGAGCCGCGACCGACAGGGAGCGGTTAACTTAGACTAGATCTCGATATGCGGACCGCTCCCTCTCGGTCGCGGCTCTGATTTCTTCATCCCAGGTTCTTCGTCGTGGGCCGACCCGTCCAGACAAGTGCCGCGACTAGAGTCACAATCCCGAACAGCACCGTGACTGCGAGCGACAGGCCCAGAGGCGCTACGCCAAAGTCGGGGACTGCCGCGTCCCAATAGAGCAGGCGGCGCAGAGCGTCCAAGCCGTACGTCAGCGGGTTCAGGCGCATTGTCCATTGAATCCAGACCGATGCTCCCGAGGCCGGAAACAGGGAGCCCGAGAGTAACCACATCGGAATTAGGACCAGATTCAATACGGCGTGAAACCCCGCGGCGGAATCCATTTGCCAAGCGATGAAGAAGCCCATGCAGGTCAGGCAGAACGATACCAGGAACAGCAAGCCGGAGAGATACAGTAGTTGCAGCGCGTGGAGATGAAATCCAACCGCCGGACCAATCAGCAGAAATAGGATACCGGGCACAACCGACTGGATCGTCCCTCCCAGAACCTTGCCCAATACGAGACTGAGCCTGTAAATCGGCGCGACCAGCACCGAGAGCAGAAACCCTTCCCTGCGGTCCTCGATGACGGACATATTCGCGAGGACAGAGGTAAACAGGACGATCATGATAATCGTGCCGGGGAAAAAATATTGAAGGTACCCCGCTCCGGCTGCGCTATCGGCGGAAGCCGAAGGGGGATGAAACGAGGAGCCCAGCCCCGATCCGATGAAGATCCAGAAGAGCAAGGGCGTCGCAACCATGCCCACGACGCGGCTGCGCTGCCGGGAGAAGCGGACCAGCTCGCGTGAGCAAAGCGACAACATTGGCAGCCAAAAGCTAGTCCGCGCGGCCGCAGCCGGTGCGGCGGAGGAATCAACCGGATTTTCCGCGGCCCGTGGCTCGACGAACGCCAGTTGTGCCTCGCTATTTCTGTCGCCCAAAAGTACCCCTCTCCGCAGCTATGTCGCGTTCCATCTTGGCCACCCTAATTGAAGTTTAACATAGAGGAGACCGCCGGTATCCGGCACAGGCCGGGAGGCTTGCAATGAAAATCATTCCGCGCCTACCTTCGATAAACCCTCTTCCCAAAACCGGTGTCCGGTCTTGCGGATGAACACGTCTTCCAAAGTTGGTTTGCCGACGGTTACGGAGTCGATCTCTCCGGGGAACGCATCCATCAATTGAGGAATGAAGCCGTGTCCGCTCGGATGTTCGAAACGGACCCGCTGCCCGAAGACGGAGGCCTCGACCGCAAACTTCTCCCTGAGCTCGTCGCGAAGCTTCGCCGGCTGACCCGACTCGACCAGGATGACCTGCTCGCCGATCTCATTCTTCAGAGAACTCGGAGAGCCGGAGGCAACCAGCTCGCCGTGATTGAGAATCGCCAGCCGGTCGCACTTTTCGGCCTCTTCAAGCAGATGCGTGGTGACGAGCATGGTCGTGCCGTCTCTGGTTCGGAGCAGGTTCAGATACTCCCAAAGCTCGGCGCGAACACCCGGATCGAGTCCCGTCGTCGGTTCATCCAAAAGCAGCAACCCAGGCCGATGCAAGAGGCCCTTGGCGAGCTCGACGCGCCGGCGCAGGCCGCCCGACAGCGTTTCGACCAGATCGTTCCGGCGATCGTCCATGCCCAAGCGGCCCAAGACGAACTCGATGCGTTCCTGCAACTTTCCTCCGCTCATGCCGTAAAGATGTCCCTGATGGCGCAGGTTCTCTTCCGATGTGAGCTTGCCATCGACGCTCGAAGCCTGGAAGACGACGCCGATCCTGCGGCGGACTTCCTGCGGCTGAGTGGCAACATCCAAACCAAAAATGCGCGCCTGACCCGAGCTGGGACGAAACAGCGTGGAGAGTATCCGAAACAGCGTGGTCTTGCCGCCGCCATTCGGACCGAGCAGCCCGAAAATTTCGCCCGCCTGGACGTCGAACGACACTCCGCTGAGCGCCTTCCGTGTCCCATAAAGGTGGGTCAAATCCGAAATTGCAACGACGGGGTTTCCGCTCATACTTCTACTTTGCCAGGAAAAGGACGATTGTCAAAATCGGAACTGCAAATACCGAGCCGCGACCGAGAGGGAGCGGTCTGTATTCCCGATTCACGAAACCGTTCCCTCTCGGTCGCGGCTCGGTTCCGCTCGGTTCCGATCTTGAAAATGAGAAGAGAAGATCACAGCGAGAACTTGGACTAGCGGCGAGCCTAGAGAGGCTTTTTGTCGATCATCATCAGTCCATAAACCAGCGGCAGATAAATCACCGAGGCCTGCAAGAGCCGCCGGGCCTGGAGCGTGGTCTTCGCCGCTGCCGCCAGAGAGCCGTAGTAAAGATATGCCACTCCCAACAGAAGCGCCCCGACCAGGTAAAGCGGACCGGTCACGCCCAGCAGCGACGGAAGCAAACTGATCGGAATCAATACCGCCGCAAATGCTACGATCTGGCGTCCGGTCGACTCGCCGTTCGGCTCCACTACGGGTAACATCGCGATCCCTCCGCGGGCATAGTCTTCGCGATACATCCACGCGATGGCCAGGAAATGCGGGAACTGCCATAAAAAAAGGATCAGATATAGTATCCCGCCGGTCAGCGTGATTTCGCCCCGCGCCACCACCCATCCGATCAGCGGAGGAATCGCGCCGGGGAAAGCTCCCACCAAAGTACAAAGAGGTGTCCGCTTTTTGAGGGGCGTATAGAGAAACAGGTAACTCGTAAGCGTCAGCGCGGCCAGCAGGCTTGCCAGCCAGTTCGTGAGTAATCCGAGGTACAGCATTCCGACAATCGCCAGCATGATTCCGAAGCACAGCGCCTTCCAGGGCGCCATTCTTCCGGCTGGAAGCGGCCGCTCGCGCGTGCGCAGCATCTTAGCGTCCACGTCGCGCTCCCAAAACTCGTTGAGCGCCGCCGTGCCGCTGGCGACCAGGGTCGTCCCGATCAGCGTATGCAATAACAAAAGGAGGTTCATCGAATGAAGCGAGCCCAGATAAAAGCCGACCGCCGTGGACATCAGAATCAGCGTGGTCACGTTGGGTTTGGTCAGCTCGATGTAGTCCGAGATGGAGCGCAGCCACGCTCCGCACAGCGGCCCAAGCATGGCAAATGGTTCGGACGGCTGCGCTACGAGTGTTGTTCCCTGCTCCCTCATCCCTGCTCCCTGTTGTTCGTTCATGCGAATTTCTTTTGCGGATTCCTTGTAAAAGACATCTCCCTCACCGAACCGGGCAGCCTGCGGTAGGACAACAACGTCACGATCAGGCAAGTGCCGAGCAGCAATGCTCCCGTTGCCACGTGTGCGGTCGTAACGTTGATCATGGCCGGTTCCGGCTGCGGCGCTCCCTGCGTCACCAGGCGAGTCCAGTAGGAACCGTATCCTAATGCAAGTTGCAAAACCACCAGCCCCCCGGCAAACGACGACAGACCTCGCAACGCCTTCTGCGATTGGGGCAGCTTATTGAGTGCATGATAAAGCATCCACATGACGAAAACCGCCACAACGCCGGCCCAGATCACATGAGGGAGAAGACCGAGCGCCTTATGCCGGCGGGCCGCGCCCAGTATCAACTGAATATAGATCGCAGCGGTTGTGCCGCACGCAATATGGCGGAAGGCCGGAAAGCGGTCGTCTTCCACCGGTGCAACGGAATTCCACGCCGGGCCGGTGAAGACCGCGAGGCCCACCGTCATGCAGAAAAACAGTTGCGCCAGGCAGGCATGTCCTACGAGGACTGGAATGGGCAGCAAGTAAAGAACCGTGATGCCACCGAGCACCGCCTGAAGGATCACCGCAAACACAGCCGTGATCCCGAGCCAGCGTACCCACGCGCGCCGCTCGGCGCGCCACAACCACACCGCGAGCACTGTCGTCAGAACTCCGACCAATCCGGCTATCATTCGATGTCCATGCTCGTAGAAAATATTGCCCGTCATGCGCGGCATCAGCTTTCCATACGAGAGCGGCCAGTCCGGTACCGACAACCCGGCGTCGTGGCCGACCACCAGGGCACCGGCGATAATCAACAGGAACGTGGCAAACGCCGTCAGCATGGCGAAGCGATGCAGCCATACCGATCCTTCCTGTTTCATTCCAGGTTTTCTCCTATAGCTCTCGCCGGCAATCCCCCGCCCTAGCGAGAGTGAACGGCAAGGAATTCCTGCTGTAGTTTGTCCGCCTAGCCCTTAAAGCTGAACTGAACCGCCTTGCTTTCCTTCGGACCCACCGTGATTTTCTGGTCCACGGTGCCGTACTTTTCGTGCCACGCCTCGATGGTGTACTCGCCTGGAGGCAAGCCCTTCAGAACGAACGATCCCTTATCATCGGTCACGGCAAAGAAGGGGTGCGGCAACACGCCAATATACGCCCTCATCCAGGGGTGGACGTTGCAGCGGACCGGAATCATTACCTCAGCGTGCACAAACTGTTCCATCAAGTCGGGCGCACCGGCAATCATCGACTTGTTCCATTCCCGATTCAGGTTGGGAATCGGATGGATATTGTGGCTGGCCGGATCGCTGTTCTTGACGGCGAACTTCTGTCCCGTCATGACTCCTACAACGTGCGGGATAAACCAGCAGCCCTTCTGATCCAAAACCGCCGGCTCCGATGGCGGCGGGAACGTGCGGTCCCCCAAGCCATCCTTCACATAGACAAAAACGTTGCGAAGCGTCTTGTTGTCGTTGAGCACCACTTCATCGCTATAAATCGGTACCTTGTACTCCTTCATGCAGACTGGCTCGTCATCCATGCGAATAGGTATCTTGGCGGGCGCCTTGCCCTCGAAGGAGACCTGGCCATTGATCTCGCCGGCCGTAGTCGGATCAACGGCCGCCGCAGCCGTCGTGGGTGACGGCGCGGGAATCTTCTCCTCCGATGATTTGCTGCCTCCGCCACAGGCCAAAAGAGAACTAGCCAGAACAAACATCGCCAAGCCGAACAGTTTCCTTCTCATTTCTCCGTGCGTTCTCCTGGCTAAAAGAGCTTATGAATGAAAAACTTGCCGGGAAGGATTGCATCACTTGCCGGAATAAAGCCGCAGCTTGCATTCGAAGCCGCGAAAAGTCGAGAAGCCATCTTATCTATTTTGTCACACAATTTCAAGGAATTACCGCATGGGAGTTGCAATTAGAAGTGAGAGTCAGCTACTTCAAATGAAAAGCAGATCCCTCGTCGAAGACTCCTCGGGATGACATCGTTCTTTAATATTTCACGACGATGTCATCCTGACGACCAACGGGAGGAAGGATCTGCTTTTTCTGTCGGGGGTGACTCCCACTTCTAATTACACCCTAATTACCGCACCGGAGGCAGAGCCAGCCGCCGCTGCTCTTCCGGAGTGAATTCGAGCATATAGCGGACCAGAAGCTCGGCGTGATCTTTCTTGTATCGCTCAAACCCAGCGGGAGTGGGTCCGGCGAAGACCATTCGGTTTCCTTCCGGCTTAAATAGGCCGGTGGGCATGGCGGTTCCCGGGTCCATCATCGAGGGATCGAGCATCCAGCGGCGTGTCCAGCCGGGCTGGAGGCGTGCCCTCGACAACAAGTAACTCGGAGCCGATGCCCGTTGATCGCGGGCCGCGTCGCCGGTGGCATGGCACTTCAGGCAGGGGGCTTCCTTGCTGCTGAAGAGCTGACGGGCGAGCGTTCGTTCCTCTTCGGTCAACGGCTCCAGTTTCGGCGGGATGTAAGGCTCCTGCTCCGTCGAAAGCGCTTCAAAGAAACGAACGAGCTTGCCGACCTCTCCGTCGGAAAAGAAAAACGTCGGCATCCTCGCCTGCAAATAAGGCCTCACGCCGTTTCGATTCGCGTCCGTATCGCTGAGCGCGGGATTCGCGAGGAACCGCGCCAGCCAGTTGGGATCGACGCGTGCGCCTTCGCCCGTCAGGCGCGGCGGAAGCTGTAGCTTTCCATCGGGGTCCTGGAAGCGTGGCAGGTCCATCAGCACGGAGCGTTGGCCGACGCGGAGCACGTGGCAGCCGACACAGTTGTACTTTGCCACGATCCTCCACCCCTCCTGGATGTCGCGGCCCTGATCTTGCGGCTGATGGAAGTATTCCGCCGGCAACGGCGACTGGATGCTTCCCAGCAGGAACGTAGTGAGCGCAGACACGTCCGCGGGCAGCAAATTAAACTCAGGCATCCGGAGCCGGTCCTTGGCGGCCACGACTTTTCCCTGGTCGAATAGCGAGGGGTTTTCGACCTTTCGTTGGATGAAACCCTGACTCGAATGCCATCCCTCCTCACGGGCCTTCCGACCGAGAAGCGCGAAATCCAGATTTTCAACCGGCTTGCTGCCCTCCTTGGTCAGTTCCGTGCCAATGAGAGACTCCTCTTCCAAACCCGCTATTTCATGGCAACCGGCGCATCCGAAACGTTTGACCAGCGCCAGTCCTTTTTCGCGCAGCGACGGATCGTCCACGAAAGGAGCCGGTGGATAATCGCCCGGCTCTTTCTTTTTCAAGGTTGTGAGATACGTTGCAATGTCGCGGGACTCTTCCAGCGTCAGCCGTAAGTTTGGCATCACGGTCATTTGCTGCACTTGCAACTCGCGGCCGTCGTTGGGACAGGTTGAATGGTCGAGATCGAACACATACGGCAGTCCGGCGCGCGCATAATCTTCCGGTCCCAAATCGCGCTTTTCAAGCGGGCAGTAGGGGCGGGTGCGTTCGCGGGGGTTTCGGACCCATCGGACCAGGTAATCGTAGTTCGCTTTTTCTCCCACTCGCGAGAGATTCGCGGCAAAGGTTCCACCCACGGAGTCCTTACCCTCGCCGACCGAATGACACGCCATGCACCCGCGCGCCGCGAACAGTTCCTTGCCCCTCACCGGATCGCCTTTGGGCTGCGACGGCAGCGTACCCGGGACTCCAGCTTGCCAGATAAAAGCAGCAATCGCGTTGCGCTCGTCGGCTTCCAGGCGAAACTTTGGCATGCGCGTATCCGGACGAAAGGTTTGAGGATTTTCGAGCCACGTCGGAATCCAGTTTTTGTTGAGCTTCAGCCGAACTTCCTTCAGACTGGGACCGGTCTTCTTGGTCTCACGCATCAAATTCTTCGCCTGCCGGTTCAATTGTTCCAGCCGGTTGTCGATTGTGCCGATCGAGACACGCAGGCCGTCGGCCTTGGCGTAGAATTGTCTTACAGTATTGCTGTTCCGAGCGCGGTCTCCTTCGGCTATGGCTTTTGCGATGTCGAGTTCCACCTGATGGCGCTCCGCCTCTTTTTGAACGATGGCTTGCGCGGTCGACTGCAACTCGTCCGCCTCCGGATCGTATCCTTCAAAACGGTGGCAGCCGGCGCAGCCGCGATGGTCGTATAGCTCCTTGCCCCGGCTGAGCACGGGAGCATTGGGAAGGAATCGGTCGCGCGCGTGACATTGCTGGCAGCCAGCCTCGATATTCTCGCGACGATACAGAGGCCACAGCCAATGCTCGTTTTGGCCGTGTGCTTTTTCGATGCTGGTGGTTGCACGGCCGTTGCCGTTGTGGCAAGGCGTGCAGCCGAAACGCTCGGGATCGTGAATCTGGAGCAGCTCCGGATTCGGGTGACTCGTGAACGCTCCTTCGCCGCCTACGTCGGCTTTCGTGATGGCAACAGGCTCGCGGATGCCCAGGTGACAGGATTCGCACCGGTCGGCAAGTTCGACACCGGGAACGTAAATCTGACGGATATCGATTGGGAAGCTCTGCATCTTTCGCAGCAGCGACTGCAACTGGGATTCGCTCAGTCCGTCGAGATGGTCCTTCAGATATGCGTCGCGCTTCTTGCGCAGGTCGTCCGCGGGTTTTAAGAGCGCGGCGCGTTTGGATTCGAGCGCGTCACTGCGCGTCTTTAGGCTGGTTAATTCCTCCTCCAACTCCTGGAAATTGCGGAAGGTGGTTTTCTTCACGGAGCCATCGGACTCGGGCAGCTCCGCATCCAGGCTCTTTTCCCTGGCCGCCGCAATCTTCTTGAGGAGCGCTTCTTTTGAGCCGCTGCTCGAAGCGGTTTCCATCTCGTAGGTGAGCGAGTCGATGGTTCCGCGGGCCTCGGCGAACGTCTTATTCAGGATTGCGATTTTAGGAGTCAGCATGCCGTGGACTTCGCGGTCGATCTCGGCGATTTCGGAAGCAACCTGCTTCTCCGCTGCCGCGAGGTCCTGTTCGAGTTTCTGGAAATCGGGGGACTGCCGGACCTGCCTCTCACGCTCGGCTTGAAGGGGAATCTGTTTCTCAAGGAGCGCCGTGTAGCTCTTGACGAAGCGCTCCTGGTAGTGTTTCCAGGGGCGCTGGCCATAGTGCTCGTCGTAAAGCGACCAGAGAAGCACGACGACCATCAGAAGCGCAAACACCAACAATAACTGGCTGAGCGACGAGCTGACGACAGGGTCCCGGCGGGGCTGGTTGGGGGAAGGTTCAGGCATCCTGTCTCACCGCGGCTCCATCCGATTGCCCTCCCGTCAAACGTTGAACCAAGGAGTCACCAGAATGTATTTGATTCGCAAAAAATGCCACAGCATCATCTTCACGGGCAGCAGCAGCATCGTCGTCAGAAAGAATTCGAAGGCCAGAGTCTGTAACAGTGTCATCCTGGCATAGAGTTTCCGATTGAACGCGATTCCGAGAAAGAGCTTTCGGACGCCCCAGGCGGCAATGGCGAAATAGGCCGCGAGCGCGAGCGCTCCCGCCACCGCCTTCCCCGCGACGCTCGAGACGCCAATAAGGTCCGGCAGATCGCGGTTGCCTTCGAATACGACGCGATTGGCATCCCAGGTCTGGCCCGGCCAAAACCACATCCAGCCGGGGCCGCGAAGAAACGTGCCGATCACCACCATCAGAACCCAAAGCCCCAGGAAGCCGAAGCAAAAGGTCAGGATGCTGAATTTCCTTTGCCGAAAGGTGAAGTAGCCGTTGCCCAGCGGGTTGTTGTCGAGATAAGGAATGGCCAGGAGGCCGAGTATGATCAGCGTGGGAAAGACAACGCCGGCGAGCCACGGATCGAAATAGACCAGCATTTCCTGCAAGCCCACGAAGTACCACGGCGCCTTGGATGGATTCATGGTCAGGTTGGGATTGGAAGGCTCTTCGAGCGGAGCGTTCAGCGTGATGGACCATACAAAAAGAATCACGGTGACAACCAGGACCGCGAGGAACTCGATTCGCAACAGGTAGGGCCAGACGGGAACCTCCTGCTGCCAATCGGACTGATAAGGAAAATTTCTGCGATGATGCGTTTTGGCCAGTTCGGGGTCTCGTTCCAGCTTCTCGATCAGGCGGTCGTTTTCGAACGACTGGCGCAGGCCATACCAGGCGTAAAAAGGGATCAGAAACAACAGTGCCGTGATGGGCACGTTGTCCGGAGCGCTTACGATTTGCCAAAGCTGACGCCAGTCCATTCCAGTCCTTCCGCGCCGCGGGGTTAAAGCGTGATCTCCTTCTCCAGTGCGACCGGCGACGGACCCGAGATACCGCCGTCTTTTCGCACGCGCCAAAAGTGCACGATCATAAACGTGCCCGCCACGATGGGAATTCCGATGCAGTGCCAGATATAGGCACGCAGCAGAGCGGCCGAGTCCACAATGGAACCGCCGAGCAGGGCGAAGCGCACGTCGTTGTATGGCGTCATGCCAAGCTGCGGGCCGAAGGGTCCTTCATGTCCCAGGAGCGGCGTCGCGCGGGCCATGTTGGTTCCCACCGTAACGGCCCAAAAGCCCAATTGATCGTCCGGCAATAGATACCCGGTGAAGGAGAGTAGCATCGTGAGCACCAGCAGGATCACTCCGACGCACCAGTTGAATTCCCGCGGCTTCTTGTAAGAACCCGTCAGGAACACGCGGAACATGTGCAGCCAGACGGTGAGAACCATCAGGTGGCCGGCCCATCGGTGCATGTTCCGCAAAAGTTTGCCGTAGGGAACGTCGTGCTCGAGATAGAGAATGTCGCGATAGGCCTGGGCTTTCACCGGATGGTAATAAAACATCAGGAGCGTTCCGGTAAAGGTCAGCACGACGAACAGATAAAAACTGATTCCACCCATGCCCCAGGTGAAACTGTAGCGCACCGCTTCCCGGTTGATTCGCGCCGGGTGCAGATGCAGGAACACGTTGCCCAGGACGCCCAGTGCGCGGCTGCGCGGCGTGTCATCGTGCCGGTAGCGAAAGATGGATTTCCAGATCCGTGTCTTGCGGGGCCGCTTCAGGGCATCGAGGTCCTGTTCCAGTTTGGGACGAATCTCCTCCCCGACCTTTTCGAGCAGGCCCGCAACGCCGGGCTTTTTCTTGCCCTCGGTTGGGTTGTCGTCCACCATCAGGAATTCTCCCAGCAAAAAGAAAACGCGAGGTCCGGCCGGATGGAATCGCGGTTAGTCACACGCCCCTCAATATCGATCCTGGCGCGCCAAACTGCGGGTACTGGTAAAGGCGGCTGGTATCGACCTGGATCTGCCCCGTCGGCAACAGCTCGATGTGCGCCCTGTCCATGGGACGAGGCGCGGGACCTTCAAAGTTGATGCCTTCGCTATCGTAACCGCTTCCGTGGCAGGGACACTTGAATTTATTTTCACCCGGTTTCCAGTCGGGGGTGCAGCCGAGGTGCGTGCAGCGGGCGAAGATGGCGAAAATTCCTTCGGCATCCCGGACGATCCAGATGCGGTCCGGCTGCTGGAACCGGGCATCGACGCCGAATCCGAAATCGGACGGATAACCTACCGTGAAAACCGTTTTCGGTTCAAACAACGTTCGAGGGAAAAAGAACCGCAGGAACATCAGGAAGTTGACGCCGAGAACGCCCAGGACGGAACCGGTTACGATCTTCCGCCGCAGCATCAGCACCTCCTGTGAGGGGCCGATGGCGGGAGCCGATGCCGGGTCCGCGTTGCTTCGCATGCCTAGGAGACTGCGCCAAATCCCGTTTATGCGGCTCATTCGGATTCTCTGTGCATTCTACGTACCGTTTTGGCTCGGCGGTTCCACGTTTCCCGCAGGTTTCATTTTTTGACGGCTGACCAGCCGTGTCAAGGTTTCTTTTGGGCCTCTTTTTGCGGGCACAAGAAGGTACTCTTCCCAGATTGCACAATTTTGCTGCATCTCATCGCGAACGGAGTACACTCTTATGATATACGGGGTCCCGCGACACTCGGCCATTCCTGGGGAGGGACCTGCGATGAAAACAATCAAGAAACCGAAATCCGAAAGGATTCGTTCCGGCAAACCGGCAAAGTCTCAGAGAAAGACCGCAACCGCAAGAAAAAATCCGGAGCGCCGGCAAAGAGATTTTGCCATGCAGGAAAGCGAAAAGGGGTTCCGCAAATTTTTCGAACAGGGATCGATCGGCCTGGCTTTGGTGAGCAAAGACCTGCGGATCCTTGGCGTCAATCAGGCTTTGAGCCGAATGCTTCAGTACACGTTGGAAGAACTGACAGGAGCCGGCATCGCCGATTTTTGCGTGCCGGAAGACGGACCGTTACTGATGGAACACCTTCGCCGGTTGTTGCGAATAGATTCTTCGAACTATCGAAAGGGACACCGCTATTTGCGGAAGGACGGCGGTGTGCTTCGCGTCAATCTGACCGCGTCTGCGATATTGGATGCGGATGGAATCCCCTGCCAAGTGCTATGCGTATTCGAAGACTTCACGGTTCTGATGCTGGCGTTGGATGAGTTGCAACGGGATGAAGCTCTGCTGGCCGAGGCGCAGCGCATCGCGCGGCTCGGGAGCTGGGAACGTGACCTGATAACGAACACGATACGCTGGTCCGATGAGTTCTACCGCATCATTGGCATCGAGCCTCATTCCGTTCCTGCCTCGTTAGAAGCTTTCCTGCGTCACGTCGATCCTAACGATCTGCAGAGGGTCCGACAGAAGGTGGAAGAGGCGCAACGGAAAGGAATATCGAATTCGATTGACTTTCAAATCTTTCTGTCCGACGGCACCAAGCGGATGATTCATTCAAGAACCGAGGTACAGCGCGACTCCTTGGGCAGCGCCGTGCTTTTGCGGGGAACCATACAGGACATCACGGACCAGAAGAAAATCGAGCAGCAGCTACAGCAGTCGCAAAAGATCGAGGCTATCGGACTGCTGGCCGGCGGGATTGCACACGACTTCAACAACCTGCTGACCGTGATTCTAGGCCGGTGCGAACTGCTGCTGAGAGGCTTGGCGCGGCCCGGTCCGCATAGGAAAGAAGCCCTGGAGATACAAAAAGCCGCCGAACAGGCGCAGCGGCTGACCAGCCAACTGCTGGCCTTTGGGCGCAAACAGGTGCTCAATCCCAAGGTGCTCTCTCTCAATGCCGAGATCGAGCGGATGACGCAGATGGTGCGCAGCCTGATCGGAAATGACATCGAAGTGGTTTTGGAACTCGAATCCGAACTGGGGCGGGTGAAAGCCGATCCGGGCCAGATCGAGCAGGTGGTTCTCAATCTTGCCATCAATGCACGGGACGCGATGCCGAGGGGCGGCCGGCTCACCATCCAGACCGCCAACTCAAGACTCGACGAGTCTTCCGGAACGGGTCGGGAAAACATCAAGCCCGGCCGCTATGTGGCGCTATCGGTGGATGACACCGGAAGCGGAATGAACCGTGAGATTCTGGCGCGAGTCTTCGAGCCGTTTTTTACAACCAAGCCGCCCAGCCAAGGTACCGGCTTGGGTCTGGCTACAGTTTACGGGATTGTCAAACAGAGCAACGGCTACATCTGGGCCTATAGCGAGCCGGGCATGGGCTCCACGTTCCGAATCTACCTGCCGCAGGTCGAGGAAGAAGTTGAGGTCTCGCCGGCCGCTCCTTCTCCGCAAGTCCCGCGCGGCACAATAGAGACTGTCCTGCTGGTCGAAGACGATCCGGCCGTCCGCGAGGTCGCGCGGGCATTTCTGGAGCTTGCCGGTTACGCGGTTTTGGAAGCGATAGACACAGCCGACGCTGTCCAGATCTGCAAGAACCACTCCTCGACAATCCATTTGCTGATCACCGACGTGGTGATGCCGCAAATGAATGGGCCGGAGCTTGCCCGCCATCTGACTGCGCTTCGTCCGAAGATGAAAGTCGTCTACGTCTCCGGATACTCCGGCTCGATGCTGCTGCAACAGGGGGGACTCGCGAAGGGAGCACACTTCTTGCAGAAACCCTATACGTTTGAGACCATCACGCGCAAGGTGCGGGAGGTGCTGGATGCTTGAGGTTCGCCTCAATTACTCATGAAGGGCCGCGATTTTCTCCAGCGCATTTTTCTCGTTGGTGTATTTACTGCCAAAGACCGATCAAACGCCAGTATCCAACCGCAATGGCGAGGGCTAGCAGCGAGGCGACGGCGTGGACGTTGGACAATTGGAACCGCGCCCCGGCGGTGGAGTCCTGCTCGTTACACATCCCGTGCATCAGAGCGATCCAGAAATTTTGATACATGGTCCAGAAGGGGTGCGCTCCCATGAGAATCGCCGCGATAATCACGATCGGCGAGATGGGAGAGGATTGCAGGATGCTGGAAATGGGAAGGAACAATACGGTCATGATGAGGAAACCGGTCGGGTCCGTGAATCGCAACAGCATCATCACGACCGCCAGCACCAGGGCGAATATAAGGACGTGGCCGGAGACTTTGGTGATCATCGGGATAATGAATCCCGCCACCCATTCGGTCACCTTGTTTTGCTCGATGATCTCGGGTAAAGAGAAGACCGCCCCCAGGAACAAAAGGAGCGACCAGTTGACAGCGCCGCCAAAATCCCTCTCGCGGAGAATCCCGAATCCGACGAAGGCCGCCATGGCAAACATTCCGATCACATACGTCGGCTGTTTGTGCACGCTTCCCAAAACCCAAAAAACGATGGAAAGGATGACGATCACCGCGACCGCCATCTCTTTCCGGCTCATCCGTCCCAATTTGGAGAGCTCCGCCCTGGCGAATGCTTTACCTACGGTGATCTCCTTCTCCGGCTTAAAGGCGATGTAGTTTCCGACCAGCAGCAGCACGCTCCAGACAACCGTTGGAAGAAACATGGCGCGGGCCCAGGGAACCCACTGCAACTCCATTCCACGCTTGGCGAACAAACCGATCATCAAGGGGCCCCAGAGCGATCCCAGCAGCGTGGCGCATCCGGGTATCACGGCCATCTCCACGCAGGAGATCATTAACAATGAGGAGCCTCGGCTCTTCGGCTCCAGACCCAGCGCCTGCACCAGCGCCCATGCGATCGGCGTCATAATCGCCGTACGGACCGTCATGGATGGCACGCCGAGCGAGAGAATCAGGCCGATCAGGAAAAAGGAACCCAGGATCCCTCCATAGGTTGCCGGGAACAGGTTGAGGATCACGAAAGAGAGGCGCTTGGCCAGGCCGGTCGATTGCATGGCGTATCCGTAAAACAAAACCACGACGAGGATCCAGAAGGGCAAGGCGGAAAAGGAGGAAAGCGCCACGGACGGCTTCACTCCCGCCACGATCATCAGTCCCAACATCAGAATCGAGGTCGGGGCATTTCCTAAGACCTCGAAAATCCAGTACACCACCGTGAGAGCGAGAATGGCGAGAATCGAGTGGCCAATCGGTGTCAATCCTTGCGGCGTGGGAAGCAGGCGCAGGATCACCGCCAGCACGACGCCGAGAACCGCGCCAATGAGCCGCTTACGATGTTCGGCACGTTCCGCCGCAGCTTCTACTTCGTGCTTCACCGCCTGGGCTGATGCACTCATATCCCTATCTCCTCCATGGGCCGCCTGCCAGACGGCCGGATTGCCAGCTTTGCCCGTTTGAAAGTTGTATCATACGCCAGAGTCGGTCCAAACGCACCCTAATTTGCGCGGATCGCCGAACGCTCTATCAGGCCAGCGACTGGAGGTGGCGAAAAGCCTGCGCGGCGGCCAGCGAAGCCGAGTCGATGCAATCGGGGATTCCGATTCCCTTATAAGCGTTTCCCGCCAGTGAGAGACCCGGATGCGCCACGAGCAACCGTTGAATCTCCTCGATCCGCGCGGGATGCCCGACGTTGTATTGCGGCATGGCGCGATCCCAGCGGTAGATTTTGGAATAGACCGGCTGCGAGTGGATTCCCATCAGCTCGCCGAGTTCCTTGAGACAAGTTTCCAAAATCGTTCGGTCATCCTCGCGGACGACCGAGGGGTCCCTCGCACCACCCAGGAAACAGCGCAGCAGGACCTTCCCGGGAGGCGAGCGAAACGGATATTTGGTCGAAACCCAGGTACAGGCAACCATCCGTTTTCCTTCGCCGCGCGGCACCACAAAACCAAAACCATCGAGCGCCCTGGCGACACCGCCTTCCTCGAAACCGAGCGAAACCGTCAGCGTGGAGTGATAGGGAATCCCCCGCAGCAAATCCGCCAGAGCCGCATCTAAGCCTTCCAGCACTGTTGCCGCGGAGTAGGCGGGCGTCGCCAGAATCACGGCATCGATGGCGGTCCCGCCACTCGCGGACTCGACGCGGAACCCGGATTCCGTGCTGGCGATGCTCGTAATCTCGGTTCCCGTGAGGAACCGGGTCCTGGTCAGGCTCGTCTCGATCTTATGAACGAGCTGGCCGATTCCTTCGCGAAGGCTGACGAAGAGACTGCTCCCTGCGGCTGGAGACGGCCCTTTCGCCTGAGCGCGGCGTACTGCGCGGACCGCTTTCCAAAGGCTGCCGTACTTCTGCTCCATCTCGAGAACCCGCTGCAGGACCGCCGTGGCGCTGAGCGAGTTTACATCGGCGCCGTAAACGGCGGAAAGCAGCGGCTCCGCGAGACGCTCGAGCGCTTGGCGTCCCAGCCGCCGCGAGACAAACTCCGCGACGGAAACATCGCCGCTAGCGCGAGGGGGCCGCAACAAGGGAGAGATCGCCAGGCGCAGCTTGCCGGAGATTGAGAAAAGCCCGCTGCGGAGAATCGGACCGACTTTCGTCGGCAGCAAGAACATCAATCCGTCCGGCAGTTCCTTCAACCGGCCGCCCTGAAGGATGTAGGTTTTCCGTTGGCGGTCGTTGCTGGGAATAAGCTCGTCCGATAAACCGAGCGCACGGCAGAGGTCGATGGCAGCGGTTTTCTGCGTCAGGAAAGAGTCGGGACCGCCCTCGACCAGAAAACCGCCGGAGCGGTCGCTAGCGATCACGCCCCCCAGGCGCTCGCGGCTGTCGAACAGATCGATGGCCAGATCGAGGCCCGCCTCCGTGGCATGCTTTTCGAGAAAGTACGCCGCAGCGAGCCCCGAAATTCCTCCGCCGACGATGGCTACTTGCCGCAACAAGCTATCCCTCTACTTTCGCGAAATTCCGTTTGACCACGGCGGCCAAGGCGCGGATCAATCCAGGATCGTCGTTTAGCGATTGCGTGCGGCGAAGCTCGATTCCGCGCTCGGCCGCGTAGCGCCGGAAATGGATATCGATATCCCAGAGAATCTCGATGTGGTCGGCGACGAACCCGATGGGCGCCAGAACCATCTTTCGACAGCCGTCGCGCGATAACTCCTCGATCACCGACTCGACCGTGGGTCCCATCCACGGCTCCGTCGTCATGCCCTGGCTCTGATAGGCAAAGCGCCAATTCACGAGCCCGTAACCAAAAGCCACGGCAGCGGCCGTCTCCCGCACTTCGCCATCGTATGGGTCGCCGTTTGTCAGGACTTTTTCCGGAAGGCTGTGCGCCGTGAAGAGCACGGAAACTGCCTCGTCGTTCTCACGCGAAAATGAGGCCAAGGCATCGCGGAGCTTTTCGGCAAAGGCCTCGATCAGCAGTGGCTCGTTGTGATAGCTTTCCACAAACGAAACCGGAATCGCAAGACCCAACTCTTTCGCGTCTTCCTGCACGCGCTCGAAGTAAAGTCCCACACTCATGCGAGAGTTTTGCGGAGCGAGACAGACGGCGAGCAGCTGCGACACACCGTCCCGCTGAATCTCCTTCATCGCCTGGCGGATGAAGGGACGCCAGTTTCGCATACCTAGATAGACGCGGAAGCGGCTCGTCCCGCCGTTCAGTTCCCGTTCGAGCGCCAGCGCCTGGAGGCGAGAGATTTCAAGCAACGGAGACCGGCCTCCGATCTGCCGGTAGCGGTCCGTGATCTCATCGAGAAGTTTCGGCGAAAACCCGCGGCCCCCGCGAATGTTGCGCAGGAAAGGCTCGACGTCATCGAGCGAGTCCGGCCCTCCGTGTGCGAGAAGGAGCACACCGTGGAGTGGTTGGTGGGAAGTTTCGGGCATGGTGTGTCTAGGCGCTTGGAATGAGCTGGCCTCGCGTTGACCGCTCCCGCTCTCCCGCCTAGCGGGATCGCGGCTCTGATTTATCCAAACGAAAATTGCGGACGGCTTCGACAACGGCCTGGACGTTTTCTACCGGCGTATGCTGCAAGATGCCATGGCCGAGATTGAAGATATGGCCGGGCCGTCCTTGGGCGGCGCACATGATTCGCTCCACGCGCTCCGGAATGTTTTCGCGAGGTCCCAATAAAACGACCGGGTCGAGGTTGCCCTGAACCGCCACGTCGTGTCCCACGCGGCTCCATCCCTCGGCCAGCTCCACGCGCCAATCGAGTCCGATCACATCGCCGCCGGCCTCGCGCATCAATTGAAGCAAGGTGGCGGTTCCGGTTCCAAAGTGAATGACGGGAACTCCGAGCGGCGCGAGGTTTGCAATCAAGCGTTGGGAATGGGGCAGGACGTAGCGGCGATAGTCCTCCGGTCCGAGGCACCCGACCCAACTGTCGAAGATCTGAAGCGCCGCGGCTCCGGCGGCCACCTGGCTGGCGAGATAGCGCGTGAGCACGCCGACGAGTTTCTCCATCAATTCCTGCCAGAGGCCGGGATCGCGGTACATCAGCGTCTTGGTCTTGGCAAAGTCGCGGCTCGCGCCGCCCTCAATCATGTAGCTCGAAAGAGTAAACGGGGCTCCGGCGAAACCGATCACCGGAACCTTCCCTTGCAATTCGCGGCAGACGACCCGGATGGCGTCGCCGACGTAGCCAAGCTCGCCGTCGGTTACCTCACGCAATCCACGAACCGACTGGGCGCCTTGGATGGTAGGAGAAAGCACCGGGCCTTCGCCCTCGACGAACTCTAGCTTCATCCCCATCGCTTCCGCCGGCAGCAACAGGTCCGCAAAGATGATCGCGGCATCCACGCCAAGCTTCTCGACCGGCTGGAGCGTAACCGTGGCGGCCAGCTCCGGCGTGCGGCACATCTCGAGCAAGGTGTGCTTCGCGCGCAGCTCGCGGTATTCCTTCATATACCGTCCCGCCTGGCGCATGAACCAGACCGGCGTTCGGGGCACTGGTTCCCGCCGGCAAGCCTTCAGAAACAGGTTTGAGCTTTCCATGTGACTTACTCGCAGCGCGATTCGTTAATACAAGGCGCCGTTCCCCGCCACGCCGCGGAACGATACGCAACGACCAACCTTCTAATCCTAGCACGAGCTTGTTAGGGTTGAAATTGCGGGGTCGCAGAGGGACATGGAGTGTGGGCGGGGCAAACTGGTAAGATGAGACGGGAAGTTTCGGGAAGCTAGCGGGACTTTCCGAAAGTTTGGTTCATAATTTCAAAGGATGTTTGAAGTGTCTGAACCGGAGCAAAGAAAACGCGGATTGGAAGGGCTGCGGGTGCTGTCGCTGCAAAGCCGCCACTCCGCCGAGATGGCAAAGCTCATCGAGAACGCGGGCGGAGTGGCCATCAGCGCACCAGCCATGCGCGAGGTTCCCGTGAAGGACAACCCGGCCGCTCTTCAGTTCGCCGAAGAACTTTTTCACGCCAAGTTCGATGCGGTCATTTTTCTCACCGGAGTCGGAGCCCGGATGCTGTTTACAGCCGTCGAAGCGAAGTATCCGAGAGAGCAATTAGTGGAGGCTTTGTCTCGCCTTCCGGTGATCGTACGCGGGCCGAAACCCGCGGCGGCGATGCGCGAATTTGGCGTGCCGGTGGCGCTGCTGGTTCCCGAGCCCAACACTTGGCGGGACCTCCTGAAAGCCATCGACGAAGATCCCCGCCTCACGCCGCTGCAGGGAAAGCGCATCGCGATTCAGGAATACGGCGTTGCGAACCTGGAACTCGTGGCAGACTTGGAGGCGCGCGGCGCGGCTGTGACCCGGGTCGCCGTTTATCAATGGGCGCTGCCGGCCGACATCGAGCCGCTGCGGCGGGGCATTGAAGAAATTCTGGCGGGAAAAATCGACGTCCTGATGGTGACCAGCGCCGCGCAGGCCGATCACATGATGAAATTGGCAACGGAAGTTGGCCTGAAAGATGCTGTGCGGCGCGCGCTCCAGCGCGTGGTGGTCGTTTCGATTGGACCGATCTCGACGGAAGGATTGGAGCGCCACGGGATTGCGGCCGACCTGGTTCCGGCGCATCCCAAGATGGGACAGCTCATCCACGAGACGGCGGAAAAAGCCCGCGTGCTGCTCAGGAACAAGCGCGGCGAGGCCAGTTAGCAGAGCTCGTTCCGACTGCGCCGCGCTGAGCGGCATCGCCCGTTACAGTTTCAAGGTCTCGGGCTTGGAAGGTTTCTCCTCCTGCTCTTCGTCGTCCCCTTCGGTTTTCTTCTGTTCGTCGAAGACTCTCCGGCTGACGTAGATTTTGGCGCCGAAGCGCAAGCCGATCGCCATGGCGTCGCTGGGACGCGCATCGTAGACCTGCGACTCATGATCGTTGGCGACTGTCAGGTCGGCCATGAAGGTGCCTTGCTTCAGATCCCGGATGAGAATCTTTTGGACGCGCCAGCCGTTGCGTTCGAGAAACGATTTGAACAGATCGTGGCTCTGCGGACGTTCCGACTCTTCGTGGCGCATGGCGCGGGCGATCGATTGTCCTTCCGGAAAGCCGATCATCATGTGGATGGAGTCGTGCGATTCGGAGGCCCGCAGCGTGATGCTGATGCCGATAGGAGTTGCTTCCATCCCGTCCAGCTTCACTTCCACCCCATCGTCGCGCCGCTGTGCGAACATCATCAGGCAAGAGCCGAAAAACAGAACCAAGAACAGCGAAACATTTCGATTCATGTGGTCCTCTTCCTTTGACGCCGCCAGGGGGAATCTGCGGCCGAGATTCGTGGTTGCTCGTTTCGTTGGCGGGCGCAGTCGCCGGAGAATTCCGGCTTACTGGGCACTCTTCTCCGGACCGCGAGCCGATGGCCCGCATCGTACACGCAGGCTATGCCATCTCTTCCTCTGGTCCCTTCGCGAATCCGTAGTCGAGGTTTCCCCGCCAGATGCCCGCTTGTATTTATAGCAGATGACGAGCGGCGGAGAAAGAACTTTTTCGCGGCTTTCTTTTTATCCAGCCGTCCCTTTTCTTTCGCCGGCGAAAGCGCCTAAATTGACAACCCTACCGGGGTCTGATAGATGTTAGTCTGCGGGGTGGGTACAGGTCTCCCGGCCTGTACCGGACAGTCAGGAAGGCCTGTATCCACTCCCGGCTGCCCGCTCGCAATTCTTAATTATGGATCGCAAATTCATTCGTAATTTTTCAATCGTGGCGCACATTGACCACGGGAAATCCACTCTAGCGGACCGTTTGCTCCAAATCACCGGCGCATTGACCCAGCGCGAAATGTCCGAACAGGTTCTCGACACCATGGACCTGGAGCGCGAGCGCGGCATCACGATCAAGGCCCACGCGGTGCGGCTTCTCTATAATGCGAAGGACGGCCAGACTTATCAGTTGAACCTGATTGACACGCCTGGGCACGTGGATTTTTCATACGAAGTCTCGCGGAGCCTGGCGGCCTCGGAGGGCAGTCTGCTCGTTGTGGATGCCTCGCAAGGAGTCGAGGCGCAGACGCTGGCGAACACCTATCTCGCGCTCGAACACAATCTGGAGATCATCCCCGTCATCAACAAAATCGACCTGCCGGGAGCGGAGCCCGAGATGGCCCGGCAGCAGATCGAAAGCGCCATTGGACTGGATGCCAAGGATGCGTTGCTGGTCAGCGCGAAATACGGCACCGGCGTGGAAGAAGTCTTAGAGGCGATTGTTCACCGCATTCCCCCTCCGACGGGAACTTCCGAGGCGCCCTTGCGAGCGCTG